>Ga0265327_10000135_pt1 | contig 162683 bp, 144 predicted proteins | sample 41621metaG_FD_202089 | JGI IMG/M metagenome (GOLD analysis project Ga0265327, IMG submission 202089) | Rhizosphere microbial communities from Carex aquatilis grown in University of Washington, Seatle, WA, United States - 4-16-21 metaG | ecosystem: Host-associated > Plants > Roots >...
GTGAGACCACTCCCAGTCGTGCCATTGTGCAAAGTGCTGGTTATGGCTACCGCCTGAAGGCACAACTGCTGAAGAATGAATTTAATCGTGCCGGGCCGGTAATGCGGCTACTTTTACGCTACACCCAGGCACTTATCACGCAGATGGCGCAAACTGCGGTATGCAACCGCCATCATTCAGTGGACAAGCAGTTATGTCGCTGGCTGTTACTGAGTCTGGACAGGTTACACGACAATAGTCTGAGCATGACTCAGGAACTGATTGCCAACATGCTGGGAGTGCGGCGTGAGGGTGTCACCGAAGCGGCAGGTAAACTGCAACGAGCAGGTTTGATTGATTATACGCGGGGTAAGATCACGGTGGTGGATCGCCCCGGCCTGGAAGCATATTGCTGCGAATGTTATCAGGTAGTCAAATCGGAATTCGATCGCCTGTTGCCTGCGCTACATGCGAGTGCACATTAACAGGGTGATCAGTCCGCTACTTGATCAATAAAAAACATAAAAATATTTGTTTAATAAATTTATATTTTAATAACATATTGTTATATATAGATTATTTTTATTAAAATATATTTTCATATGTCCTGTTCCGAACAGACCGCATACTCCTAAAAAGAGAATATGGGACAACAGAACAAGTAAGTCTATAAGGCTTTAATTACTTGCTCTGCCCCCACTGTTCCTTTAGGAGATTTAAAATGAAACTTACCATGAAACGTACTGCACTTGCTCTTGCACTCGCTGGTGTTTTCAGCATTGCAAATGCATCGGTACTAGTTGCGGGCACCCCCACAGCTAGTGTCGATGTCGTCGCTGGCAATTTTGGCGGCACCTTGGTTGACAGCGCTATTACCCTCATCAGTAATAGCAGTTATAACGGTATTGCACGTACTGCTGTTTATGATACTGGTACAGGCATGGATTTCTATTACCAATTTAGCAACAACGAATCATCTGCAAACGGTGTTGAAAGATTCACGGGTTTTAATTTCAGCAGTTTAGGCACGATAGCAGTTAATGTATTCCAAACCAATGCTGCTTTCGGCATTTTCACAACCGGTAGCGAGAAATCAGATTACGCAGATCGCACCCCGACTGGCGTGATCGGTTTTAATTTCGTGCCAAACGGCCATTCGCCCATTGATCCAGGCTTGACCAGCTATATCGAGATCATCCGTACTGTAGGCCCACGTACAATTGTACCTGGCAATTTCGGCTTGCTGGATGGCATAGGCGACAATGCAAAAGGCTTCGCCCCAGCGGTGCCTGAGCCGGCAACCAATGCCCTGCTGTTATCAGGCATAGGCATGATCGGTTTCATCGGCAGACGTCGTCTGGCAAAAGGGGTTTCAGGACTTCTCAATCAAGAAGGTTCAGGACTTGCTTTAGCTTAAGCCGTTTAACATGCAACTCACCAAAAACGGCGCTTATGCGCCGTTTTTTTTGCCTGTTTTTGCTGTCACATTATTGCCACATATGTTCGTAAGCGTACAGAGATGCTAGCTGTTTTAGCTTACTTTGATAACTTATGAATGTCACAGATAAAGAGTTTTCACACATGCAACATCAGACTGTCCCCATACGCTTCCAGCGCGCATCCACTCAAGCAATGGGCTTGAATAATGTACTGCTGCTTGCGGCAACGCTCCTGGATCCGATTGCACTGGTACTCTCCTTATGGGTGGTCGCCTATTACACACAAGGTCAATTGACACCTGATTTTCTGGTGCTGTCATTGCTGGTATTTGCATTGACGCTGCCGGGCAGGCTACGTCTACAGGGTTCCATATGGAAATTGATACGCGACGTACTTTTCGGTTGGGCCGTGGTAGCTGTGCTGTTGCTCACTTTTGGTTATTTCAGTGGTTTTATCAATAAATTCGATCGTCAGGCCGTGATGATCTGGCTATGGGTAGCTCCTCTCAGCCAGCTTGCCGTGCATATCGCATTGCGCGGCCTGGCTCCATCACTGGTCAATCTCCAGGGCGAACCAAAACGCGCCATCATCGTCGGCGTAAACGAACAAGCGATGAATCTGGCGTATGAGATTGAGCGTAATCCTTATAACCCGACCCAACTGGCCGGGTTTTTTGATGACCGCGTGCGCGAGCGAGTGGGTTGCCTTACCAATTTTGCGCTGCTGGGCAGCATACAACAACTTCCGCAATTCGTTGGCCGAAACAGCATCGAAGCCATCTATGTATCACTGCCAATGACAACACAGCCGCGCATCATAAAGCTACTCAATGCCTTGAGTGATACCACAGCTTCTATCTATTTTGTGCCTGATATGTTTGTCACCAACCTGATGCAGGGGCGTATGGATACGGTAGGCGAGATCCCGGTGGTGGCGGTTTGCGAATCCCCATTCACCGGCGTTAACGGAATGATCAAACGCGGCAGCGATATTGTGCTTTCCATCCTGATTCTGCTACTCATATCGCCCATCATGCTGACCATCGCCCTGGCGATAGCGATGACCACATCCGGGCCCATTATCTTCAAGCAACGGCGTTACGGCCTCAATGGGGAAGAGATACTGGTCAGCAAATTTTGCACCATGACCGTCTGTGAAGATGGCGATACAGTACAGCAGGCGCAGAAAGACGATAGGCGGATTACGCCTATCGGCGCATTCCTGCGTAAAACCTCACTGGATGAGCTACCGCAATTCTTCAACGTGTTGCAGGGTCGCATGAGCATTGTCGGGCCGCGTCCGCACGCGGTTGCGCATAACGAATTGTATCGCAGCATGATCAAAGGCTACATGGTCAGGCACAAAGTCAAACCGGGAATCACGGGCTGGGCGCAGGTCAATGGCTGGCGGGGTGAAACCGATACCCTGGAAAAAATGAAAAACCGCATTGATTACGATCTTGCCTATTTGCAGAACTGGTCACTCCGACTGGATCTTTACATCATCCTCAAAACCATCATCGTGGTGTTAAAGGATAGGCATGCATATTAAACAACCAGCTTTTCCCTGCTTTGTCTTGAGCGCTTTATGCCTGATGCTCGCCGCCCCTCTGGCTGCAGCCGGAACTGCATCAGAAGCGAGCTCACCTTACCGTATCAGTGCGGAAGCGGTGCAAATCAACAGGCCTGAGATGTCGTTGCCAACGACTCAACAGGTTGCTGCAACGCAAACCGCCTATCAACTCGAAACCAGATATCGCCCGCAAAGCCAGCCAAAGCCCCTCAACATTGTTAAAGGCGCAATGTCCACAACCGGTTTGCTGGTAAGCTGGCCAAGCAATCAGCTGGTACTGGGTAAATTCTCAGATTACAGCATGGCTAACCCAAAGCTTACAGAGCAACCGTTTTCCGAGGAAATCGCGCTGGCGGCACGCGCTGCATCACTTGATCCGGCACTGGTACATGCGGTGATCTTTGTCGAGTCGCGCTATCGGCGCAGCGCCATTTCGGCCAGAGGCGCTATCGGCCTGATGCAGGTACTGCCGGTCACTGCCGCGCGCTATGGTATCAAGGACGCAGGCAATTCTCCCAAAGCTAACCTGAAAGCAGGCACCCTGTATTTGCGTGACCTGATGCACATGTTCGATAACCGGCTTGACTTGGCATTGGCTGCATATAACGCCGGCGAAGGCACAGTGGTGAAATATTCCTGGCAGGTTCCACCATATCGCGAAACCAGACAGTATGTGCTTGCGGTTATGGCCAAATACAATGAATGGCGCAATGTGGGAATGACCGGCTCAGTGGTTGCAGGCAATGGGATTGATGTGAATCCAGTGCTGCCCGCTAAAGCAATGGAATCTTCCAGCGTTGAGTATCTTACGGGCACACGTCTTGCAAATTCAGATGAATACAGCGCGTATAAATACTGAAGTGGACTGAATGAAATCCACAAAAAAATCTGCTAGCTCAACGGTTGTATCTGTGATGAAACGCCTTGTTCCGACGCTGGTATAGCGAATATATGATTGTGTTGCTGAGGATGTTGATCATGTGCCAGTTCATTGCGCCGGAAGTTATCCTGAAAACGGACGATATCGTCCTCACCCAGATAAGCCCCTGACTGCACTTCGATCACTTCCAAGGGAACCACCCCTGGGTTTTCCAGCCGGTGTGTCACTCCCAGAGGGATGTAGGTGGACTGGTTCTCACTTAGCAGAAATAACTCGTTGCCACGTGTAACCTTGGCTGTACCCGTGACCACGGTCCAGTGCTCAGCGCGGTGATGATGCATTTGCAGCGACAGGCTGGCGCCGGGTGCCACGACCATACGCTTGACCTGGAACCGATGTCCCATATCGATGCTATCGTAATATCCCCACGGTTTATGTACCTTGCGGTGCAAGTCGCATTCCGGCCGCCCCGCTGACTTTAATTGCGCCACCGCATCCTTGACCAAATGTAGATGGTCGCGATGCACCACCAGCACGGCATCGGCAGTTTCTACCACCACTGCGTCTTTCATCCCTATGCAGGCTACCAACCTGCTTTCGGCGCGTACCAATGTGTTATTGCAGGCCAGGGCCAGAACATCACCAGATAGTACATTGCCATCATGGTCTTTATCACCGATGTCCATCAGCGCATTCCAGGCACCCACATCGGACCAGCCAGCATTCAAAGGCTGCACTACGCCAAGTTTGTAAGCGCAATCGTCCGAAGTGAGCGGTTCCATTACGGCATAATCTATTGACTCAGATGGGCATGCCAGAAAAGCGGCACGGTCCACGCGCAAGAAATCGTTATCGGATGAACCCTTGGCCACGGCTTCGCGGCAAGCCTGAAGAATATCCGGGCGGAAGCGTGCTATCTGTGTGAGCCAAACCGATGCGCGCAGCAGATAGATACCGCTGTTCCACAGGTAATGACCATCTGCCAGATATTGCTGTGCAGTAGCAATGTCTGGCTTTTCCACAAACTTTTCGATTTTACTAGCCCCGCTTTGATCAGGAACATGAGCAACAGCAACAACAACAGCAATAGCGCCATCATCATCGACATTATTATTCACTGGGTCGCCGCAGAGAATGTAGCCATAGCCGGTTTCCGCAGCAGTCGGCACTACGCCGAACGTCACCACACGACCAATAGCTGCCAAAGGCAATGCTTGTGCAAGGGCGGTATGGAAATTTGCGGGTTCGGTTATCACATGATCGGCCGGCATCACGATCATGACCGGGTCGCTGCCGTCGGCAATCGCCGTCAGGGCCGCAATCGTCAAAGCTGGGGCAGTATTGCGACCTACCGGTTCGAGTAGAATGCGTGAGCCTGCCAATTCCACCTGCTGCAGTTGTACCGCGGTCAAGAAACGACAGTCTTCTTGCCCGACCACCAGTGGCGGTTCAAGTTGCCAGCCTGCAGGCAAGTCGGTTTTGCTGATGCGCAATGCGGTCGCTTGCAGCATGGTATGTTCACCTGCCAGCATCAACATCTGTTTTGGGTATTGCTGACGTGAAAGCGGCCACAAACGCGTACCGGATCCACCACATAGAATGACTGGTAATAGATTGATCATGATTATTCCGATGTGTGCATATGATTCGCACGCCGAATAAAAGGGGAGTTGGTACTGCCAACCCGAGCGGGATGGCTGGTTCGATACGGCTGCAGTCTTTCAGCTTCTTTCTTGACCACGGCATAGCATTCGCATACGCGTTTTTCCAGTCCCGGACGATCAAGTATCAGAATATTGCCACGACTGTATTGAATGAGACCTTCAGCTTGCAGTTTACCGGCCGCTTCGGTGACGCCTACTCGACGCACTCCCAGCATATTGGCAATTAGTCCTTGCGTCATCTTTAAATGGTTAGATGGCAGGCGATCCAGGCTCAATAGCAGCCAGCGACATAATTGCTCCACCACTGAATGATGGCGGTTGCATACCGCAGTCTGCGCCATTTGCGTAATCAGGGTCTGAATAAAGATCAAGGCTAGTCGCCGCAAATCACTGCTGAGCCGGAATTCACGTCTTAATGTACTAGCCTTGATGCGATAGCCGACACCAGCACTTTGTACTACCGCTTTCCACGGCGACTTGTCGCCACCCATAAATAAAGCGATACCAACGAATCCATCAAATCCGGTCAAGGCAATCTCAGCCGAAGCATCGTTTTCCAATACATACAGTATCGATACGATAGAGGTTACAGGGAAGTATGCATATTGAGGAATCTCCCCGGAATCGCACACGACCATACCTAATGGCATCGGGATCAGCTCAAGTTCAGGCAACAATCGCGCGTAATCTTCGCTGGTTAAAGCAGCCAGGATTTCATTTTGACTGATACTGAGTTTAGAAGGCGGAACAAGTGCCATTTTCATGAGATTTCCTTTATTGATGCAGTTGCAGACTATCGGATGTAAATTTGCACGTTAATAGGTAGATAGCATGCATTTAACGTATAAATAGCGATTTATGGCAGCAGGTTAGACCCACAATTTGTTATCGTATGTGCGCTAACGAACTCTAATTTAATAAAAATCAAACTATTTTTTTACGTAATGCACCGCACACAGTGACTATGCGATTTTTTGCGAATTTTTTATTTTGTCTATGTACGGTAGCGAACAGAATTCAGGAAATGCCGGGTGTAAAACGGCAAAACACTCAACACCTGAATGCGCCAAATGAAAACATGCACAGATGTAAAGCCCGGTGCATATTTATATGCAACAAGCGTTTCTTTAGCTGCAATCGTGCTCGCTACATTGCTGGTCACTGGCTGCTCGGCTAAACATAAACCAGCCACACAGGTCGTGGCTAAAGTCAACGGCGACGAGATTTCGATTCACCAACTCAACAATGCGCTGACGCAGTTACCACCAGCACCTCCGGAAGAGGTGGCCAAGATGCGGCGTGGAGTACTGGATAACTTAGTGAATCAGCAGCTTGCAGTGCAGGGGGCGATCGAGCAGAAACTGGATCGTTCTACTGAGGTGATGATGCTCATTGATGCTTCAAAACGCGAAATACTTACCCGCGCTTACTTGAAAAATCTGGTGGCAGGGCTGCCCAAGCCAAGTACAGAAGAAGCCCAGAAATTTTATGATGAGCACCCGCAATTATTTTCCCAACGCCGCATTTACAGCCTGCAGGAAATTTCCTTGCCAAGCCCACATCCACCTTTGGCTGAATTGCAGCAAATGGCCAATGGAAAATCCATGGCCGCCATCGAGGAAGAACTCAAGAGCCGGAATATCGTCTACGCCACCAATTCAGGTACGCGTGCCGCTGAGCAGATTGCATTGCCATTACTGACTGACCTGGCAAATCTTAAAGATGGGCAAACAAGTGTTACTGAAACCCCGCAAATGGCAACCATATTGCATGTGGTGGCATCCCAATTGAATCCAGTCAAGGAGGATGTCGCCCTGCAGAGTATCCCCCAATTCCTCATGAATGAGCAGGCCAAGATTGTCATTAACGACAAGATGGAACAGCTGAGGAAAAAATCCAAAATTGAATACCTGAACGAGTTTGCAAATGACACCCCCGTAGATAAGGTCGGCGTTGCTGTTGAATCAACGCAGATAGTAGCCCGGCCGACTACGGAGACAAGCAATGCACCAAGCAGTATAGAACGGGGTATGGCAGGTATTAAGTGAGTCCCCAAGTGCTGCCTTGCTCTAACTCATTGAACAGCAGCTTGATTAAACAACACCCCCGGGCGGGAGATCTCGCTCTTGGTATCCACAGAAACACTTAACATTGAGAGGTACTTGATATGAAACACTATTTAACCTTTAAATCAACCGTGAAACCATTTCTATGCATGGTGCTTGCGCTACTAGCAATGCATGCCGAAGGACAAGACACGCAGACCCCTGGTAGTAGCCAAACGGAAATCGGTGCGCTTGCCATCGCTAACCCGACAACGCAAAACGGCGATTACACGCTGGCGCCAGGCGACTCCATACGCATACTGGTATTCCAGAATCCGGAATTAACCTTGGAAACGCGCGTCACCGAAAGTGGCAACATCACCTATCCGCTAATAGGCTCGGTTAATGTAGGTAACCTGCCCATCGCACAAGCTGAACGCGTTATTGCCGCCGCTCTGAAAGCAGGTGGCTTTGTACAGCAGCCTCAAGTCAACATCGTGCTTTTACAAGTACTCGGCAACCAGGTTTCTGTACTGGGTGAGGTCACGCGACCAGGTCGTTTTCCGCTGGTAAATTTCAACACCAAGCTATCCGACATGCTAGCCCTCGCTGGCGGGATTAATGCTGGCAGCGGAGCCAATAACGGTGGCGGCGATAAAGTCATCGTCGTCGGCACGCGTCACGGCGTGGCCTTCCGCAAGGAAATAGACGTTCCCAATATGTTCGCTACAAATAATTCAAAGGATGACATTGAAGTGGCGGCTGGCGATGTGATCTACGTGCCCAGCGCGCCGCAATTCTATATCTACGGTGAAGCGCAGCGACCAGGCTCGTTCCGTATCAAGCGCAATATGTCCATCCAGCAAGCAGTTGCAGAAGCCGGTGGCCCGACAGAGCGCGGCACTGAACGTGGCATGAAGCTATATCGTCGCAATACTGCTGGCGAGTTGCAAACTATACGTATCCAGCCTACCGATATGGTGCAGCCGGATGATGTGATTTACGTGACCGAAAGCCTTTTTTAAGGAACACCCATGAATTTGCAACAGTTATTTCTGATCCTCAAGGCACGCTACAGGATTGCGCTGATTACAGCAGTGGTCATTACGCTGGCAACACTTGCCATCAGTTTGGTTCTGCCTAAACGCTACACATCCAGTACTGCTGTCGTAGTGGATATGCGCACCCAGGATCCGATAGCCGGCAATATAGAAGGTCCAGTAACACCATCTTACCTGCCAACACAAGTAGACATCATTAACAGCGATCGTACCGCACTAAAGGTTGTCAGGGCTTTGCATCTTGCCGAAAGCCCAGCGGTTCGTGAAAAATGGTTACAGAAGACCAATGGTGACGGCAAACTGGAAGTGTGGCTTGTTGATTTAATCCAAAAAGACCTGGATGTTAAACCGTCACGGGATAGCAACGTGATCACCATTACTTACAAGTCTACCGACCCGGAGTTCTCTGCTACCGTCGCTAATGCTTTTGCCCAAGCCTATATCGATACGAATATCGAGATCAAGGCAGAACCTGCCAAGGAATATGCCAAGTGGTTCGTGGTTCAGGGCAAGACATTGCGTGACAATCTGGAAGCAGCACAAAACAAACTTTCCGAATATCAGCAGAAAAAGGGCATCGTCATTACCGACGAGCGTTTGGATAGTGAAACAGCGAAGCTAAGCGAATTCAATGCCCAACTTACGGCTATCGAGGCCACATCGGCCGATGCACGTAGCAAAATGAGCTCGCGTGGAAGTACCGAGAATATGCCGGAAGTGATGCAGAGCCAGCTGATTTCGAATCTCAAGGCTCAGATTAGCGATCTTGAAGGAAAGCTTCAGCAAGCCAGCGTCAATCTGGGAACCAATCACCCGCAATACAAGAGCATGCAGTCCGAAATCGCATCACTCAAATTGCAATTGCAGGAAGAAACACAGCATATCGCCAGGAGCTTTGTTACTACCGAGGATGTCAGCCGTGACAAGGCTGCAAACACCCGCGCCCTGATTGCCGCGCAAAAACAAAAACTACTTGGCCTCAAGAATGAACGTGATGCCGCCAACGTTTTGCTGAGCGATGTTGCCTCGGCGCAAAAAGCTTATGACGCGGTCTCACAGCGCTTCACTCAGACCAACCTGGAAGGGCAATCCACACAGACCAATGTGTCGATACTCACTGTTGCCAACGCGCCGATCACACCTTCATCCCCTTTACCTGTGCTGTACACCATCATTGCCGTGGTCGTCGGTAGCCTGATCGGTATCAGTCTATCGTTCATGGCAGAAATGCTGGATCGCCGTGTGCGTGTTACCGAGGATATCGAGGTAGCGCTGGGCGTCCCGGTGCTGGCCAAACTCAGCAAACAGCAAAGTGCGATTGTACGTTGGTGGCGCCGTCTAAGATTGTTCCGCCGTGCTACCAAACTCGACTTTGCAACTTGATTAACGCCATAAACGCTAGGGATACTCAATAATATGCAAAACAATCTACAAACCACGGGATCAGAGAAATCGATACCTGGCACATCGTTAAAGACCGATCACAAAACCATACAACAGATTCAACCTCTTGATGCAGAACACTCGATTGGGGCGATCCTGGTCAAAGCCGGCAAGCTCGGCATTGATAAAACCGATTCTATAATACGTCGGCAGCAACTGAAGAAAGTCCGGTTTGGCGAGGCCGCCATCCAGCTGGGATTACTCAAGGAAGAGGACGTGCGTTTCGCGCTGGCACGGCAATACCACTACCCATACCTGTTGCAGGGCGATGGTGCCGCATCCAATGAACTGGTGGCTGCCTATCAACCATTCAGTTCGCAGGTAGAAGTTCTACGCGCGTTACGTAGCCAACTTATGCTGCGCTGGTTCAACGCCCCGGAGCGCAAAACCCTGGCCTTAATCAGCCCGGATAGTGGCGAAGGCCGCAGTTACCTGGCCGCTAATCTCGCCATCATGTTCTCACAACTCGGCAAACGCACTTTACTGATCGACGCCGATATGCGACATCCGCGGCAACATAGCCTATTTAACTTGCAAAATCAGACTGGCTTGTCGTCGATACTTTCTATCCGCAGTGACGCCAGCAGTATCCAGCAGGTACCTTCGTTTATTAATTTGTCACTTTTGAGCGCAGGACCCACGCCACCAAATCCGCAAGAGCTGCTAGGACATCCACTATTCAGTTCGTTGCTGGCTTACACCAGCAATAAATTCGATGTGGTGTTAGTCGATACTCCACCAGCTATCGAATATGCCGATGCTGCCACTATCGCCACGCATTGCAGCGGCGCATTGATCGTCACGCGCCAGGATAAAACCCGCCTCTATGAAACGCGCCAGATGATCGAAGGGCTGACCCAGCTCGGCGTGCCCATGGTTGGCGCTGTACTCAACAGATTTTAGGACCTCTTAGCATGTCTAACGTGGCTGTACCTCAGCATGAGATAAGCACGCCGCCAAATCCCTGGTGGTTATGGCTGCCGGTGGCTTTGGGCCTGCTCGCTATTTGTCTACCGTCCTTTTTTCATCTTGCGCAAACTGCTTGGCAAAGTGAAGAAAACGGACATGGCCCGATCATCCTGGCTGTAGTTTGTTGGCAGATATGGCAAAGACGTCGCGCACTGGTTAACGCACCACACCAACCTAGCCCGATTTTAGGTTGGGGGCTTCTAATATTAAGCTTGCTGGCTTTTATCGTGGGGCGTTCACAACGCATAGACACCTTGGAAGTCGCGGCACTGATCCCTATGCTGGCGGGAATATTGCTGCTTATGCGTGGGACGCAAGCAGTTCGTACTCTGTGGTTCCCACTGCTGTTCCTGCTGTTCATGATTCCACTTCCAGGTCTACTGGTCGAGATCATCACGGGCACACTTAAACAGCAAGTATCTGCTTTGGCAGAAAACTTGTTGTATGCCTTCGGCTATCCTATCGCACGTAGCGGTGTGATATTGAGCATAGGCCAATACAAGCTGCTGGTGGCCGATGCCTGCTCCGGGCTTAACTCAATGTTCAGCCTCAGCGCGCTGGGTCTGCTTTATGTCTACCTGATGCGTTACCGCAACTGGCTACACGTGGGTCTGCTATTACTGACGATATTACCTATCGCTTTCGTTGCCAACGTGATTCGCGTGATGACCCTGGTACTGATTACTTATTATTTTGGTGATGAAGCTGGTCAGGGATTTGCGCATATGGCTGCAGGCATGCTGCTGTTCATGGCCGCATTACTCCTGCTACTGGCATTTGATGGCGTGTTGCGCATCATTTTCTTCCGCAACGAAAGTTCCGCATGAACCGCCGTCAATTCACGGTTCCAGTCGCCATTTGCCTACTTATGGTAAGTGCTGCTGCGATGGCGATAGTACTCAAACCGACACGTCACATGGCAGATGACCTGCCGCCACTTAGCCTTGCCGCAGCTATTCCCCAGCGATTCGGCGAGTGGCGCATTGATACCGGCATGGTTCCGGTCGGAAATAGTCCGGAAGTGCAGGCCAAACTCGACGAAATCTACAGTCAGACGCTGGCTCGCACCTACGCCAACGCAAAAGGTGAACAGGTCATGCTATCGATTGCTTACGGTGCTGACCAAAGTGACGAAGGTAGCCAGGTTCACCGGCCAGAATTCTGCTATACGGCTCAAGGCTTTCAATTACTAGGTAACATCATCGGCAACCTGACCACGCAATACGGCACACTGCCGGTACGAAGGTTGCTCGCAGTACAAGGGAACCGCAACGAACCGATCACCTACTGGATTACGGTAGGTGATAAGGCCACCCTTCCGGGTATCAGACGCAAGCTGAACCAGCTGGCCTATGGACTAACCGGCACTATTCCCGATGGCATGCTGGTCAGGGTTTCATCCATCCAAACCGATAGCACAAACGCTTACAAGCTACAGGAAGACTTTATCCGCAGCATGTTGGCAAGTCTGTCTCCGCAAGACCGTGCCCGCGTCGCAGGGAGATTCAGTGCGTAATTTTCAATTATTCAGGAAAACTAACATGTTCAAAGTCGCACTGATTACCGGCATCACTGGACAGGATGGTTCCTACCTTGCCGAGCTATTGTTATCCAAAGGTTATGAGGTTCATGGCATCAAACGCCGAGCATCAAGCTTTAATACCGAGCGTATAGATCACATCTATCAGGATCCGCATCACGACGACCAGCGCTTTTTTTTGCATTACGGCGATATGAGCGACTCAACGGTAGTGCTGCGTATCATTCAACACGTACAACCCGACGAAATTTACCATCTGGCAGCACAATCGCACGTTGCAGTTTCATTTGAAGAACCTGAGTACACCGCCAATACTGATGCGCTGGGCACACTACGCGTGCTCGAAGCTATGCGCATTCTTGGACTGGAAAAGAAAACGCGTTTCTACCAGGCATCCACTTCAGAACTATATGGACTAGTTCAGGAAGTCCCGCAAAAGGAAACCACACCATTCTATCCGCGCAGCCCCTACGCCGTTGCCAAGATGTATGCCTACTGGATCACGGTCAATTACCGCGAGGCTTATGGCATGTATGCCTGCAACGGTATCCTGTTCAACCATGAATCGCCACGTCGTGGCGAGACCTTCGTCACGCGCAAGATCACCCGTGCACTGGCTCGCATTAAACTGGGCTTGCAAGATTGTCTGCACCTGGGAAATTTAAACGCGCTACGCGACTGGGGACACGCCAAAGACTATGTGGAAATGCAGTGGCTAATGTTACAACAGGAACAACCAGAGGATTTTGTGATTGCCACTGGCAAACAATATAGCGTGCGCGATTTCGTCAATATTGCAGCGGCTGAACTCGGTATCACCATGAATTGGAAAGGCGAGGGTATCGCCGAAAAAGGCTACGACGAACTTGGCCGCTGCATCGTAAGCGTTGATCCGCGCTATTTTCGTCCCACTGAAGTGGAAAGCCTGCTCGGCGATCCGAGTAAAGCCAAGGCCAAACTGGGCTGGGAACCTAGAATCACGTTTACCGAAATGGTCATCGAGATGGTGCGCGAAGACTTGAGCAGCGCCGAACGTGACAGCCTGATGAAAGAGCATGGTTACAAGACCATGGCTTATCACGAATGAGTGCGCTAAGTATTGAGATGCCTGAAAACAAGACAGGTATCCAGACTGTTGAGCAGGCATTAGCCAAAACGGCAAAGATCTACGTGTCCGGTCACCGCGGCATGGTCGGTTCAGCTATCGTGCGACGATTGAAGATGGCTGGCTACGGCAACATTGTGATGCGCAGTCATGATGAGATGGATCTGCTTGATCAGCGCGTGGTATTAGACTTTCTGAAACGCGAAAAACCCGATTTCATTTTCTGTGCGGCTGCCAAAGTCGGAGGCATCCAAGCCAACAACACCTATCGCGCCGATTTTATCTTCGAGAATATCATGATGCAAAATAACCTGATCCATGGGGCGCATCTCGCAGACATTCAGCGCCTGCTATTTTTAGGTTCATCCTGTGTCTATCCACGCGACTGTCCACAACCGATCCGCGAAGAATACTTGCTAACAGGTTCACTGGAGCAGACCAACGAGCCATACGCACTGGCCAAAATTGCCGGTATCAAGATGTGCGAAGCCTATAACACCCAATATGGAAGGCGCTACGTCAGCGTCATGCCAACTAATCTATATGGTCCAAACGACAATTATGACTTGTCCAACAGCCATGTATTGCCTGCGCTAATGCGCAAGACACATGAAGCCATGATCAGTGGTTACAAGACCCTTACAGTGTGGGGATCAGGCAGGCCCAAACGCGAATTTTTGCATGTGGACGACATGGCTGATGCCTGCGTATTCCTTATGGAAAAAAATATCGACGAGGGTTTGTACAATGTGGGCACGGGAGTTGATGTCAGTATCAGAGAGTTGGCCGAAATCGTGATGCAGATGATAGGTTTCAAAGGCGATATCGTGTTTGACTCCAGTAAGCCTGACGGCACACTGCGCAAGTGGCTTGATGTCAGCCGGATGACAGCACTGGGATGGCGTTCGCAGATTTCATTAGTGGACGGCATCAGGGCAACTTACCGCGATTATGTCCTGGATAGACAATCCAAGGTTCGGCAGATCACACCAGTGCGAAGCGTGAAAGAACAGAGCGCGCATAAGTTCATCAGTCGCAACACTTCACCGTGAGCATTGCTGATTTTTCTGGTCAGTTGGTCGAATAGCCATGCGTCGCCTGGGCCAACTCATCAATCGTCACCCACATGCTAAATGGGTTCTGGCAGACCAAAGCGTGGTCAGCGGCAGCAATTTCGTGACCGGCATCCTGTTGGCACGGTTTCTTGGGCCTCAGTCATTCGGCATTTTTGTAGTGCTGCAAGCTGTCCTGCTGTATTTCAACTCGTTCCAAAACGCACTCATCTTCCAGCCCATGATGAGTGCCGTCCCCCAACTGACTGAAGTGCAACGTATCAATTATCTGCAGGGTGTATTTGCCTTGCAGCTGGTGTTGAGCATCGGACTAAGTTTTATCGTCGGGGTCATCGCCTTTGCACCCTATGTATTCGATCTGCATATTAAGTTTGGCATTGATATCAACTTTGCGGTCTCTCTGATTGCTTTCTTTATCGCATTCCAGCTCCAGGATTGGCAACGCCGCTATTACTTCGTGCAAGAGAGGGGTGGAGCGGCATTTCTTATTGATATCATAAGCTATGGAGGCCAGGTCATTCTGCTTGGCGTGGCTTATTTTAGTCATGTACTGGATGTCGCTGTAGCCTTCTGGATCATGGCTATAACTTCGTTTGCCGCCTTTGCGGTCGGTTTTATACGTGACAGCCTGCAACCGGTTTTTGCACATGCACGATCCGTGTTGCGCGCCGGATGGCGCACCGGGCGCGACTATCTGGTGGCATGGCAACTACAGTGGCTGGGTGCTCAGGGCATACTCATGTTCAGTGCAGGCGTGGTTGGTGTTGAGGCCGTAGGTAGCATTCGCGCTGCGCAGAACGTTGTCGGTCCCATCAACATCCTGTTTCTGGCGATGGAAAATGTGGTGCCTGTAGTTGCTGCAAAGCGTTATGGACAACGCGGAACATCCGGCCTGCTCCATTACCTGGGCCGCATCACCACTTTCGGTTCGGCCTTGTTGATCCCGGTTTTGCTTACGCTTGCCATATTTGCCGCGCCCATTACCCATCTGCTGTATGGGGATGAGTATGCAAGTTCGGCCTCGCTGGTGATATGGCAGGCCGCATCCATTTTCCTGCAGTTCTATTTGCGACAAATATTCTTCTTTTTGCGCACAGTAGCCGCCACCGGCGCCATTATCCGCGCCGGGGCCATCATGTCCGTTACGGCTGTGCTGGTGGCCATGTTCACCGCCAAACAATATCACGAGATCGGGGTCATGGCAGCACTGTTGGCTGGCACCGCAGCAGGTCTGATCTACTCATTTGCCGCCGCACTCAAAATCGTTCGCACTGCGCAGAGTAGGCCAGGGGTTGTGCCTGATCCACCCAACATGATGGGAATGGAAATCAAGTCATGACAAAAAAGCTTGCCTTGTTCATGTTATGCAATTGCAGTTGGCGCACCGGCATGAGTGATTCGCTACAAAGGGGCCGCAAGTGAGTGAAGCACCAGACAGATTGCTTTGGGCATTACACCGGCGTCACCGATTGGCAGCAGCTTTGCCTGGATTCTGGGCCAGTTGCCTGAGTTACGCGGCACCGGATTGCATATTTTCTGCGAATAATCGTATTTACAGGCGCGCTTTTCTGCGCGACTGTACCTTGAAACGTATGAGCTATGTGGCAGAAGCGAGCCGCGTCGGTTTTACCGACATCGGCGCATTTTCCAGCATCGGGCCTAACGTATCGCTAGGTGGCCTGGGTTGGCATCCGATTGATCGTTTGAGTACGCATCCGGCGTTTTATTCTGCAGGCCTGAAGGCTGGTACTAGTTTTGTTCAACCACAAAATCATATAGATATAGAGGATGAGTTGCCGCGCACCATAGTTGGCAATGATGTCTGGATGGGAGTCGGTTGTATCGTACTGGATGGTCTTACCATCGGTGATGGCGCAGTGATTGCTGCCGGTGCTGTGGTCACCAAAGACGTACCGCCTTACGCCATCGTAGGTGGCGTTCCGGCACGCATCATCCGCTACCGTTTCGACGAAGCCACCATCGCGGCATTGCTGGACTGGCGTTGGTGGGATCTTAGCAACGCCCAGCTTGAAAACATCGCAGCACGCTTCATGAAGATTACACGGTGGAATCCTGCAACTATTCAACGGCTCAGCACTGAGATTTCTGAAATTGGCACACCTTCCGGTACTCTGCCAAAAATAAATAGAGTCATGGAAGCGGCATGAGTACACGCGATAACAGGGTAGGCAATCCGACCTCAGCTAGACTGCTATTGTTCTTCTGCCGTTATCGCGTGCCGTTGCTGAGCAAGTTCTACCGGCTGCTACATAACTGTGATATCTATTGCGACCTCAAAGGCCGGGATGTGCTCATGCCGCACCCGTACGGCATTGTCATCCATTCGCGCACTCTGATTGGCCAGCGTGTCACCATCATGCAGCAGGTCACGCTAGGCGGGAGCAGGCTTGGGGTCAATGAAGCGCCCATCATCGAAGATGAAGTCTATATCGGTGCTGGCGCAAAAGTGTTGGGCAATGTGCACGTCGGCCATCATGCGGTGATAGGTGCTAATGCCGTGGTCACTCGCAATGTGCCTGCAGGTGCTACCGTCGTCGGCGCAAACAGAATTATTTCAAACTCAGCCGTTTCGGCCCCAATCGTTTCAACCGCAATTGTGAGTACGCCATGCGTGTAACATCTCCATCCCCAAGCCTATCTATGCCAAATGTGCGGCCTGTAATTCGGCAGCAAGCAACTCAGTCATTTGGTATTTCAGGCAAGGCTAGTTCCTCGCTGATGCCGCGACTCATGATGTCGGATTACTGGTTTCTCGCGGGCTTGATGCTGGCACTCATATATATAGCAGACCCTTTTATGCTGCGGCTCGACAAGTTAGGTCCCACCAAGCATCTGCCATTGATAATCTCCCTGTTCGGAGTAGTACTTGCGAATATGGGAAACTGGCTCTTCCGTCCTATCAATCGGGTGCCGTTAAAACCTTGGCAGGTTCTGGGTTCCGGGCTACCACTAATTTTTCTCGCATTGTGGATTGTGTTCGGTAGCATTTTTGCGCGCAATTACTATGGTACTAACAATACTTTCGTAATTGTCGGACTTTACATGTTGTTTACTTTCCTGGCGGCGCGCGTAGTCATGCTATCACCAGCACGCGCCAGAATTGTACGCGCATACCTGCTTGCGGCGGCGGCGGCGGGTGTGTTCATGGTCGTGCGCATGGCCGTAAGTTACGGCAATCAAGAAGTTTCCTATCATGAGATGGAAGCACTGGTTATCCCTCTAGCGGCGTATTTTGCCTTGAGGCCTATGCGTAACCGCCACTGGCAAGCATTTCTCATATTGTTTTTCCTGGCAGCAGGCCTCGTATTCCGCAAGAACACGGGGTTTCTGGTACTGGTGATGACTTTGCTCTACATCTGGATTGCCGAATGGCGTTTCCGTTTCCGCGAAAGTGCTACTTTTCGCTTCTGGGCGTTATTGTGGCTGATGCTGATGTTTATGGTCGGTATTGCCGCCGCGGGTTATTTTGCCCATCAGCGCGGGGAGCTGATGCCCAGCGGTAATCCACAATACCGGATGTTGACCTATGAAGTGGCGTGGAACAAATTTCTCGATTCGCCGATCTGGGGTACAGGGTTTACCAAGCCGGCCACCGAAAAATTCACGGCTTACGCCATCAACGCAGCGAAAGGCGTCCTCCCCACCCATAGCGACATCCTTGATCTGGCGGCACAAGGAGGTGTCATTGCTCTGTTTTTGTGGCTGTGGGGCTATCTGCGCATCACTACCATCAGTATCCATGCACTCAAGGGCGCCCGCCCGCGCGATGATACGCGTGCTGCCGCCCATGCACTGGCCTGCATGAGCCTGACCAGCATCATCGTCTATGCCTTCAACCCCATCCTATTGCAGCCAGCCAAAGCGCTGCTTGTGTGGAGTCAGTTCGGCATGCTGCTGGGTGTGGCACTTTACTTGGCTAACAACCCCAGCACACCAACCAGCAGTAGTACGACGATGGAAACCAATATGCCCACAACAAGAGTGAAATAATGACCAACCAATCTCAACACAGCCTGCCAAGCATCAGTATCGTCACCTGTTCTTACCGGCAGGGGCGTTATCTCGACGCCACCATTCGTTCAGTGCTGGAGCAAAGTTATCGAGATCTCGAATACATCATTATCGATGGCGCTTCCAATGACAACAGTCGCGCCATCATCGAAAGCTATGCGCCCAAGCTTGCTTATTGGGTATCAGAACCGGATGGCGGTCAGACAGATGCACTGATCAAGGGTTTTGAACATAGCACTGGGGATATTCAAGGTTGGTTGTGTTCGGACGACCTGTTGCTACCGGGAGCACTGGCGATCGTCGGAGGTTTTTTCGCCGAACACCCGGAAGTGGATGCCGTGTATGGTGATTCGTTGTGGATAAACGCCGCCGGACATTACCTGCGAACGAAAAAAGAAATGGGTTTTAGCCGTTTCGCTTTTCTGTTTGATCACAACTACATCTCGCAGCCATCAATGTTCTGGCGCAAGCGCTTGTATGACAAAGTGGGCGGACTCAATACGCATTTCAACCTAGCCATGGATGCGGATCTATGGGAACGCTTTTCGCGCCATACCCGCATTGCCCATATTCCTTCCTACCTATCGTGCATGCGTTATTATCCTGAGCAGAAAACACGTGCGCTTAGGTCCAAAGGCCAGATCGAAGACCAGGAAATTCGCCAGCGTTCCGGACTCGCTTCTGCCAAACTGCTTCCCGCACTGCGTTTGTTGGCACGCCTTCAACGCATCTTCCAGAAATTGCTAGCGGGCGGTTATCACCCGACCCCACCGGTGGACATCATCGCATCGCTGCAACGCTACTACATTTCGGGAGAGGCTTGATGAGTCTAACCGAACTGTTGCCGCAACTGAAAACCTTGTGTGGAGAACAGCCTGAAGGCAGTACTATGGCCTGGAAAGCGCTCTACTCCAGCAGGAAGCAGCCGTTGTTAGTCCCAAGCGACGTACCAAAGGCACGACGTGCCATCGCATTCTTCATACGTAACCCTGTGCTTCGGTATTGGGGCAACCTGATGCTTACGCTGGATATCTGGTTACCACGTTTGCAATTGCTGCCCAAAGTACGGATTGAGCACTTTCCGCATAAGACCATATTTGGTAACAGTACCCCCAGCCATATCGCCCTCTTTTGCGGTTCTCCGGGGCCATTGCAAAAAGTTATCATCTATTCCCCGGATTCCAACGGCATCCAGGATAAAGTGGCCAAGGTTGCGCTGCAAAAGAGTGCCGACGAAGCTATTGCTGGAGAGGCGTATTGGCTGCACAAACTTAACGGCACACCCCTTATAGCCAAGTTTCTGCCGCGATTGCTGATGCGAGGAAAGCTCAATTCCGAAAGGCAGTATTTTTCCATGCAGTCATTGCCGCAAGGCATTTCGCCGAAACTATTCGGCAAACCTCACTATGAATTTCTGCGAATATTGGCGCAGCAAAATCCTGGGGTAAGTAGTTGGAATCAGTCTCAGGCATATACCCGACTTTACCATCGTACCCAGAGCATGCTTCCTCTTGTGAACGACAGTTTGCGCAAGCTCTGGCTGGATGCACTGACTGAGATCGAGCGCATGATCGGCCAAACCATGCTGCCGACATGCATCATCCATGGCGATTTCGCACCTTGGAATATGCGCCAGATCGACAGCGAGCTGCGCGTGTTCGACTGGGAGTTTGCCGAGAACATCGGTAATCCGCTACAAGACTTCCTGCACTTTCACATGATTCCGCTAGCGCTTCAACGTTGGCCGCTACGCCCTAAAACAATCACCATGCTGTTAGGCAAAGCTACCATATATGCCGACAGACAGTTCGGTAGAGAAAGCGGAGTTGCCGCAGCCAGCGGCGCGATGCTGATCCATTATTTACTGGACACTATGACTTTCTACGTGTCCGCCTCCGGCCATATGGATTACACGCATCCAGTATTGCGAACCTACACCAAGTTACTGAAGCAACGCAACCAATGGCTCACCACCCTGATCGCGGATTCGCCATGAGAATGCTACAACATGATCCTGTGGCTGGTGAGAAAGCCAAAAATTACGATCTCTTTGAACAGATGATCCGCGTTTTTGAGGCAGCGGGCATGCCCTATTGCATTCTCGCTGGGTACGACGGGTTTCCGCAACATATCCCATCGGATATCGATTTCATGGTGGCACCCGCTTGGAATTCGCGATTACCGGAACTTATCGCAACCATCGGTCAGGCATGTGGCGCGCGCCTTATCCAGCACTTGCAACACGAAACCACGGCTGGCTATTTCATACTCGCGCGTCTTGACGGGGCCAATATCACTTATTTGCATCCTGATTCAAGCAGCGATTACCGTCGTAATGGCCATCTATGGCTGAGCGCCGAAACGGTACTGGAGAATAGGCGTCGCCATGTCCAAGGTTTCTGGATTCCATCAGCGGCCGATGCTTTCAGCTACTACCTGATTAAGAAGCTGGACAAGCAAAGCTTGAGTGGTATGCAGGCCCAGGAATTGATGGCTCGTTACGCGGAGAATCCTTCCAGATGTCGCGAATGCCTTCATACGCTTTTGCCATTGAACGAGGCGCTTTTGATTGAGAGCGCCATGACCGGGAATGGCGATTTTGGCAGCAGCTCATGGCGCACTATTAGTAGCAGCCTGCCAGACTTAAGGCTGGCCCTGCATAAAAAGGCAGCCCCTATTCCCTGGCGCAAGCGCCTGTCTCAAAAGATTAAAGATATGCAGCGACTATGGTTGCGATGGCGCCAGCCTACTGGGCTCCGTATTGTTTTTCTTGGTCCTGATGGCAGTGGTAAAAGTTCGGTGATTGCAGCGTTGACTGAACAGTTGTCCCAGGCATTCCGTCGCGTCGAATACCGGCATTTACGTCCTGGAAATATTTCAAATTCAAGCATTGCAAAAGTAGTGACCGATCCGCACGATAAACCACTCAGGGGCAAGTTGGGTTCGCTTGCCAAGTTGTTGCATTTCTGGAGTCTTTACCTGTTGGGCAGCCTGCTGTGGCTGTATCCACGTTATGTACGTTCCACCTTGCTGGTGTTTGACCGTTATTATCAGGATATCCTGGCTGACCCGTTACGCTACCGTTACGGAGCCTCTCTCGCTCTTGCCAGTAAACTTGGGCGCTGGTTACCGCAACCTGATCTGGTATTTATTCTGGATGCACCGGCCGCGGTGCTGCAAAGCCGAAAACAGGAAGTGACCTTGGCAGAGAGCGCACGCCAGCGCATCGCCTACCGTGTGTTGAGCAATGAATTCAGGCGCGCCACCATCATAGACTGTAGCCAGCCGCTCGATCATGTGGTCGCCGCTGTGTTGGCACAGGTTCTGGACTTTCTTGAACAGCGTACCAGCAAACGTCTGCATGTCATTCCGTCGAGGCTTAAATTATGCAACTCCTGAAAATATTGATGTCAGCCTATGCCTGCGAACCAGACAAAGGCTCCGAGCCTGGCGTAGGCTGGCGCTGGGCTCTGGAAACGGCTGCGCTCGGACATGAGGTATGGGTGATTACGCGCACCAATAATGAAGCCGGCATTATGCGAAGTTTGGCAAAAAAAGGGATTTCGCAGCATGGTAAGCCCAAAAACCTGCATTTCATTTATTACGATCTGCCGCATTGGGCACGCTGGTGGAAACGCGGTGGCAGGGGCGTACATCTGTATTATATCCTGTGGCAATGGGGCGCTTACCAGCAGGCACGTGAACTCCATGCAATGCAGGAATTCGATGCAGTACACCACATCACATTCGGCGTAACGCGCCATCCTAGCTTCATGGGCCGGCTGGGTATTCCATTCATACTGGGACCGCTAGGCGGCGGCGAGAAAGCCCCGATGCCGCTTAGAAAATATTACTCGCTGTCAGGCAAGATCAGAGATGGTCTCAGAGACGTCTTCAATAATTTGGCTCGACTTGATCCGTGGGTGCGCCAAACCTATGCGCAAGCTTCCCTGATATTGCTCAAGACACCGCAGTCCATGGACTGGTTGCCGACACAATACCGCTACAAAGCGCACTGCATGCTGGAAATCGGCATTGATGAGCGTAGCAATCCGTTAAACCAACCGGCAATATCCTCAAGTCGCCGGAACACACTGAATTTGCTGTATGCCGGTCGCTTCATTTACTGTAAAGGCATGGATATGGGACTGCGTGCTGTGGCCAATTTGCACGAACGTGGCATTCCGGTGCGTCTCACCATGATAGGCCAGGGTCCAGCCCGGCAACGCTGGCAGTCACTTGCAGAGAAACTCCACATGGGTAGCTGCGTGACCTGGGTGCCATGGATGAAACACCAGGACCTGCTTCAAGCCTACCAGACTTTCGATGCTTTTCTCTTCCCCAGCATGCGTGATTCCAGTGGCAACGTAGTGCTGGAATCCATGGCGGGAGGCCTGCCTGTCATCTGCCTGGATCTGGGGGGGCCGCCGGAACTGGTAAATGAGCATTGTGGCAGAGTGATATCCGTCGCCGGGCTTGACTCGGACCAGGTTGTCGAAGAACTAACTGATGCATTGGTTGAATTCGCGAGCGACCCCTTGCTCGTTTCCAACCTGCGCATTGGTGCCGTCCAGAGGTCAAACGAATTTATCTGGAAAAAGGTGGTGGCTAAGGTGTGGGGAGAACACGGATGCGGCTGCAAAGTTGTTATCAGCCAAACCAAGGAGGTTCATGCATATGTACCAGCATAGCTTTCAGCTGGCTCGTAAAGGTTCCAGAAAAGCTGTCGAAAAATGGCTACGGTGTATGCTGCTGTGTCTGATGTGTTTGCATGGCGCACGCCTGATGGCAGCCGAACGTATGGTGAATCCGCTGGACCCGAACGCGCAGGATGCAGGCAATGGCGCACTTTCGGCACCCTATAAAACTTTGTCCTTCGCCATGTCGCAACTGCAGCCGGGCGATCACCTGGTGATCGCTGCCGGCACCTACCGCGACGCACTGCTATTCCCGCCAAAAAAATGGAGCAAATTCGATGCGGCAACTTGGGATCCATCCACCACAGATCTAGCCAAATTTAATCCAGCAAACCTGCTGATTGCCAAAGAAACTATTATTGAAGGGCGTGGCAAGGTCGTGATCAAAGGTTCAGATATCGTGGAGGGTTGGCGCACGCTGGGGGATGGGCGGTTTGTAAAACCATGGCCAGACGAAACCCAGCAGGTATTCCTTGATGGCAAGTCTCTGCTGCAAGTGGGCGGTACCATCTTTGGCGGTTTTCCGGAACAGCCGAACCATCCGTTATTGGCACTGCACAAAACACAAAAAGGCATCTGGCCGGGTCGTCGCGACGGCAACCAGGACAGCATGCCGGACGCCAGTTTTTATTATGATCGCGCGGGTCAAGCCTTATACCTCAAAGCCAGTTTACCCGAGCTCAAAGGCCACATGGTGGAGGTCAGTACCCGGCCTGAGTTGCTATCCGGCAACGGTATCGTCGGCGTCACCGTCAAGAACCTCGAATTCCAGCACTCCAATACCTCTACTAGGCTGCGCTCTGGTCTGATCGCCATGTATGGGCTTCGTATCCGGCTTGAAAACCTGCACGTGAGCCTGGCCGATAGTACTGGAATCACCCTAGCCGGCGACGACATCATATTGCGCAACTCAAGTGCCAACCAATGCGGCCAGCTTGGCATAAAGGCGCGCGGCCGTCGCATGCAGCTGATCGAAAATGAGACTAACGGCAACAATACGCGCGGATTCAACAAGTGGTGGGAAGCAGGCGGTGCCAAATTCATCGGATTCGGAGGACTGCAGGATTCGCTGGTGAGCGGACATAAGGCATTGGGCAATTTTGGCGATGGCATCTGGTTCGACTGGAAGAATCGCAACAATACCGTACAGAATTCGCTGTCTGCTTATAACCACGGTTTCGGCATCCAATATGAGGCCGGCGACCGTGCGCGCATCATCAACAACGTGGTGATAGGTAACCAGCAACGCGGTATTTACCTGCCGCATTCATCGGATTCAGTGGTGGCTTTTAACCTCGTCGCCGGCAATGCCATGCAAGGCATTGCCATCATTGATGAAGGTCGTCGCGATCCTACCGGGCAATTTGATATGAGTGCGCGCGGCAACAAGGTATTCAGCAATGTCCTCGCCTGGAATGCAGGCGCGCTAATACTGCCGACCAACCTTGCCGACAATGCTTCGGACGGCAATCTGTTCATCGGCGATGCGGCACAGACTAACATCGGGCAGGGCTGGGTACATATGTTCCAGGAACAGCTTAATCGCTGGATCCCCCATACCCAGCAGGACATGCACTCACAGCATATGGAAAACGCCGTGGATGAAGGCTTCAGGAAATCGCTCGGCGAATCCAATCCGACACCCGACCTCGCTTGGTATCTAGCATTGCGTAACAATCTCAATCCGCTGCCGGTGGATCCACAGTGGCTCAAACTTACACCAGAAATAACTGATTTACGCCCCGGACCAGCCCTGAGCCAGTCTGTAGATCACTTAGGTAGTTAATACGGTCAGCTAACCCAGAAAAAATTATGCGCATACTCATGGCCCACAATTATTACCAGCAGGCAGGCGGCGAAGACGCCGTGGTAGCAGAAGAAATAGCATTGCTGGAACGCAACCATGTCACGGTCGAACTCTATGCCAGAAACAACGACGATATTGCAGCTATGCCCCGCGCGCAGCTGGTAGCAGATACATTGTGGTCAAAGAACAGCACTAGGGACATCCTGGCAAAGATTGAGGATTTTGCCCCTGATGTCATCCACGCCCATAACACCTTTCCGCTGATTTCGCCCTCGCTGTATTACGCAGCGGCGCGGCACAATATACCGGTGGTACAGACCCTGCATAATTTCCGCCTATTCTGTGCGCAGGCCATGTTCATGCGTGATGGTAAGGTTTGCGAGGATTGCCTGGGCAAATTGCCTTGGCGTGGTGTAGTCCGTGGGTGCTATCGTGAGTCGAAGACGCAATCGGCAGTGGTAGTCAGCATGCAAGGCCTGCACCGCATGCTCGGCACTTATCAGCATAAAGTCACCCGTTATATAGCGCTCAACCAGTTTTGCAGCGACAAATTCGTTGAGGCGGGGCTGCCCGGTGCGCGCATGACCATTAAGCCAAATTTCATCGATTTGCCTGAAGCTCCAGAGCAACAGCGGTCTGGAGCCTTGTTCGTGGGTCGACTGTCAACAGAAAAAGGCATCGCTACCCTGGCTGAAGCCGCCGCTTTGTCTCCGCAGGTGCACATAGACGTGATTGGTAGCGGGCCACAGCAATCCATGCTGCAACAAAGTCTCAATATCCGCCTGCATGGTTGGCAGGTACCCACTGTCATATACCAACATATGCGCCGCGCGGCTTATCTGGTAATGCCCAGCATCTGGTTCGAAAATTTCCCGCGCACTCTGGTAGAGGCTTTTGCCTGCGGTCTGCCGGTCATTGCCAGCCGCATGGGCGCTATGGCAGAACTGATACATGACGAATACACCGGGCTGCTGTTCGACCCCGGTGACCCGAAGGACTTGGCTCGCAAGCTGCAATGGGCCGACAGCCATCCTGAGGCAATGCGGAAAATGGGACAAGAGGCGCGCAGGGAATATGAGCACAAGTACACATCGGCCATCAATTTCAAGCAATTGATGGCGATCTATGACGAAGCCATCCGTGCCCATCAAGAGGTACAGGATGCTGCCTAGAATAGATATTAAGAGTTTGTCAGCTTTGCAAAGTGCATCGTTCGACGCTCAGTCAGAAACAGAAAGTACGGCCTTACCTGCGTGCCGCTGTTGCGCCAGCTTCCATGTGCTGCCGCTGGGCCAACTGCCGGATGCACGGGTTTTCGCCGGTGCCCGGCTGGCATACCCGTTACCGGGGGGCAAACTGTATCGCTGCCAGGATTGCCACTTTGTTTTCCGCGCCCCGATTTACAGCAAGCTCACTTATGATGCCTTGTATCGCACCGGGGTCTGTACCATCTGGGACGATGAAATGCGTGTCGACCATGAATTGGTGCGTGAGGCATTGCAGAGATATCTCACCAGTGGTTCAGTGCTTGACGTCGGCTGTAGCACAGGCAACCTGTTGATGCCACTAACAGGGCGATATACAACTTTTGGCGCCGAAATCAATAACGAAGCGGCGAATATCGCCGAAAAGCGTGGCGTGCATATCGTGGCCCATGACCTCGAAGATGTCGCCCAGCTGCCTAGTACGTTCGGTGCCGTAGTGAGTTGTGATGTCATAGAGCATGTTTTGAATCCACTGGCTTTTATGCGTCTGTTGCTGGCCAAAACCGGTATTAACGGACTGGTTGTGGTCTCCACCGGCAATGCTGATGCCTGGAGTTGGCGTCTGTTGGGAAGTCGCTTCTGGTATTGCTATTTACCGGAGCACCTTAGCTTTGTTTCCCCTGCATGGTTTCAACACCACGCCAATCAGCTTGGCGCAGATATCGTGCACACCAAACGTTTTGTATACGGTCCGGAGTTGCAGTGGTATGGCAAAGCCTTGCGCCTGGCACTCATGGTTTTATTCCGCATTTCGCCCAGCATGTATTACAGATTACTGCCACATGGCAAACGCCACCACATCCCGGTTGGTCGTGGGATCACATGTGACCATTTTGTCATCGTATTGCGCAAGCGTCATCCCATTGTCTAAACATTAAACTACTTATCGCATGCCCATGAACTCAAAATCTTCATCAGCCACGGTGATATCCGTGGAGCCCCGCGGCGCACACATTCTGGGCAGCTTCATCGATGCATGCTCTTGGCGCACCGCTATCTATGGCATCCATCGTTGGAGCGCTGCGCGCGAATCACGCTACGTATGCATCTGCAATGTGCATTCATTGGTGACGGCGCGTCAGAATGAGTCACTGCATAATGCTTTGGCAGGCGCCGACATGTCTACCCCAGATGGCATGCCTATCGCCTGGATGTTGCGCCGGATGGGGTTTCCCAACCAGCAGCGCATCAATGGCCCCGACCTCATGTGGAATTACTGTGAACTTGCCGAAAGCCTGCACGAGCCGGTATTTTTGTATGGCGCTACCCAGGCAACGCTGAGTCAGTTGCAACTGCGACTGCAGGCGGCCTTTCCCCAGTTGCCAATTGCCGGCATTTACTCACCGCCTTTTCGTGCGCTGACTGCTGCGGAAGATGAAGAAATCATCGCGTTTATTAATGCCTCGGGCGCGCGAGTGGTTTTCATTAGTTTGGGCTGTCCAAAACAGGAATTATGGATGGCCCAGCACCGGGGCAAAATCAAGGCGGTGATGGTAGGCGTCGGTGCAGCTTTTGATTACCACGCGGGTACATTGCAGCGAGCACCGTTGTGGATGCAGCAACGCGGCTTGGAATGGCTACATCGTTTTTATTCCGAACCACGCCGCTTGTGGAAGCGTTATCTGGTGACCAATGCTGTGTTTGTATTGCTATCTTCAATTCAACTAATTATTTATAAACGTAAAAATCGAAATTTAATTAAAACCAATTGAATCCCTATATGTTCTTTATCGCACATACGTGGCTGCGACTTTTGACCACAATGACGGACTCACCATAGGACTATCCCCTTAGTTACCTAACGTCATTTGCACCCTAGTAATGGAGGCCATGTTTTGGATAATCTGATCTTGAACAAAAAGCGCGCTTTGGTATTCATCATGGGCAAATGGTCGCATAGCAATGTTGCCATCATCGAGATTTTGCAGAATAAACTTCCGCAGTACGAGATAAAGATAGTGGATCTTATGCAGCAATTCAAACGCGATAAACGCTCGCTTTTCATTGCGCTACTCGACTTGCCGGTGTTGATCTGGCAGGCATTGAAAGACCGCGCTTTCGATAAGACCAATATCCTTTACGCGCCCGCTATCAGCAAATTCATTAATCACTTGGCTAAGCGCCATATAATCGAGTACCAACCTGATTTCACACTTCAGACTACGACGCGTTTCAATGCATGCACAGGCCTGGTACCGCATTTCACTGTAGTCGACATCACTGTGGCGGCTGCACGCCAGGGATATCGTGACTTATTTAACTCTACCGAGCGTGCGCTTGACCGCTTGCATGCTTTCCAGCAATGCGTGTATTCAGCTTCTGTTGGGATATTCACCATGGGACATTATGTACGCGATTCGCTCGTGAGCAATTATCGCGTGCCACCGCGCCGCGCCGTGGCCATCGGTGCTGGCCCTAATATTCAGCTTGGTCCCCGTAGCGCTGTCATTGACTCGCAGAACATCCTTTTTGTCGGCACCGACTGGATCCGCAAGGGAGGCCCAACGCTGCTGGCCGCATTCCGCGAGATCAGGAAAATCCATCCGCTGGCCACGCTTAACATCGTCGGCTGCCAGCCCGATATTATTAATGAGCCCGGCGTCAATATCATTGGTCGCGTAGGGCGTATGGATATGCACAAATATTTCACCGCAGCACGCCTATTCGCATTGCCCACGGTGCATGAGGCTTTTGGCATTGCTTTTGTCGAGGCTCTGCATTTTGGCCTGCCTATAGTGGCGACGGGTATAAACGCTATCCCGGAAATGGTGGAAGAAGGGATTAATGGTTGCACTGTCCAGCCTGGCGATGTCGGATCCTTGGTGAGTGCGCTAGACCGTATCCTGAGTAGCGATGAGACTGCTATTGCTTTCGGCAATGCTTCTTATGAGCGTGCTCGACATTTCACATGGGATCGTGCTGGTCACATCTTAAGTGAGAATATCCTGCAACTGATTAATCAAGCCAACAGTCGATATGGCCATTATAAACAAACACTGAAGCCGCGCGCTGAATGGAACGGACAGAGCGGTGGCATGGGAGTTTCGCCTCGCGAATCGAGAGAACTTGTACATCTGGTAAGCAGTGTTTAATCCGCATACTTATCAAGTGACTGATGCACTTTTAATAAAGAAAACTAGATGAACAAAAAATTATGATACTGGTGACAGGTGGTACTGGTTATATTGGCTCCCATACCGTGATTGAACTCATGACGGCAGGTTACGAAGTTTTCATCATAGATAATTATTGCAACAGTAAGCCTTCCGTGTTGGATCGTATCGAGAGTATCGTTGGTCATCGCCCTGTTTTTCAAAAGATTGATGTGCGCGACCGCAAAGATATGCGCAATCTGTTCGGGAATTACCATTTCGATGCCGTCATGCATTTTGCCGGCCTTAAGGCAGTAGGGGAGTCTGTCAGCACGCCATTACGATATTACGATAACAACGTACTGGGGAGCGTAACACTGCTCGAGGCTATGGCTGACGCCAACGTGCGACAACTGGTATTTTCTTCGTCAGCCACTGTGTACGGAGATCCGCATACGGTCCCGATACGAGAGAACTTCCCTCTATCCGCGACCAATCCCTATGGACGCTCTAAACTCATGATCGAGGATATACTGCGCGACCTCGAAAAGTCCGACCCTGACTGGCACATCGCGCTGCTTCGTTATTTCAACCCGGTTGGCGCGCATGCATCGGGTCTCATCGGCGAAGACCCCAACGGCATACCCAACAATCTGATGCCTTACCTGACGCAGGTGGTGGCTGGAAAGTTGAAGGAGTTGTCCATCTTCGGCAATGATTACGCCACACCGGACGGCACCGGGGTGCGTGATTACATTCATGTGGTGGATCTGGCGCTCGGACATGTGGCAGCTTTAAACGTGTTGGCCTCTCGTCCAGGTATAGTCACCCTCAACCTTGGCACTGGTCGTGGCTGCAGCGTTCTGGAGTTGGTTAATTCGTTTGCCAAGGTGAGTGGCCATGCCGTCCCCTTTAAGATAGTGCAACGTCGGCCAGGGGATATTGCCCAATGCTATGCTGACCCGGCTTTGGCCCTGGATGTGCTTGGCTGGAAGGCCACACGCAATATCGAGCAGATGTGTGCCGATGCCTGGCACTGGCAGGAAAATTCACTCGTACCGCATGATATGGCTAACGCAGCATAGCGCGCGCATCTCCCCAGCGAAGGGGGCATGAATCGTCACCGATATAGTAAGTATCGCCCTTACGGTCAACGCAATAAGACGGCGAAACAATCATTTCAAAGAAAGTCGTGCCTTCGCTAATGCGGGTGTAGTCGAACAAAACGCTGCGGATCACCTTGGCATCCTTGCGTATATGCGACCCACGTGAAATCCATGACGGACCAATGATTATGGAGCCAGCCTCTACCCATGTTCCTGCGTCTATATACACCGGCCCCTCGATCGTCACATGCTCCCAATCAATACGGGTATTGAGACCCACCCAAATCCCAGGACGAATTTCCTTGCCTGGCATATCCATATGCGCAACCTCACCACGCAGAACACGCTGCAGGACGCTCCAGTAATCCGAAATACGGCCTATGTCTATCCAGTTAAAGAAACAGGTCTGCGCATAGAATGGCAAGCCTTTTTCGACCAGCATGGGAAATAACTGGCTACCGATATCGAAAACCTCGTCTGCGGGGATCAAATTAAGTGCTTCCGGCTCGAACAAATAGATACCGGTACTAGCCTTATTGGAACGAGCTTCATGTGGTTTAGGTTTCTCCTGAAAGGAAACAATGCGGCCATCTTCGGCGGTTTCCACAATTCCGTAGTTACTGACCTCGGTAGGCTGGACTTCCAGGGTAATGATGCTGACCAGGGCATTCTTGGTCTTGTGCTCAAACAGCGCCGCGCCTATGTCCAGGTCAATCAATGCATCACCGCAAATGACTAGAGTCGTCTGGTCGAAGAAACCGCCGAAGTCCTGGATATTGCGCATACCGCCGGCTGATCCCAAAGGTTTGGGGCTTACTTCACCATGATCGTAAACGCCTTCGTAGGAATAGCCCATATCCACCCCCCAGCGATTTCCATTGCCGAAATATTGTTCGATTTTGTGATGCAAGTGCGCCACATTGACCATGATTTCGCGTATCCCGTGGCTCGCCAAATGTTCGATCAGGTATTCCATGACTGGCTTGCCGAGTAGGGGGATCATTGGTTTGGGCAAGTCTTTTGTCAGAGGTCGTACGCGGGTTCCCTGGCCGGCGGCGAGTATCATGGCTTTCATTTTTATTCTCTATTTTTTTTCAATTGATGTTCTGGGTTTGGTGGGTATTTGCGATTGGGTTGGAAGCCTCATGTATCAAACGTAAGCAAGCCTGTGCCAACCAATTTGCACGTTCCTGACTTTCTGCTTCGGTGTAACAACGTAATTCGGGCGCATTGCCGGAAGGACGGAAGTGCACGATTTCCCCCTTTTCCATGAAAATCCGTAGCCCATCTGTTTGATCCATCCCTATCGGTTGCCCAACTATTGTGCCAAGCAATTCGCTTATAGCGGCTCTGGAGGCAGCCAGATCAAACAATATCTGCCTGCTGACCTCTGGTGGAAAAGACCGCAACCTATCACTGGCGGTATAGCGTGCTGGTAAATCGCGAGTCAACTCTGACAGTTTGCAACCCTGTTTTTTTGCCATGACGAGCAGGGAAAGGATGGGAATGGCTGCATCTCTGGTCAACAAAGGCGACAAGATACGCCCTTCTTTTTCTATCGTTGAGCCCAGAAGAAAACCGCCATTAGCCTCGAACCCCGCAACATTTGGTAACCCGGATGCAATCATCTGCTGCATTTTTTCGATGACGTAGGGAGAACCTATACGTGTCCGAGCCACGTTGAGGAATGCCCCACTTAGTTCGATCGCGGTATTGCAATTGACCGGCGCAACCACAGTCTTTACCCCCAGATACTGTGCGCAAAGCATGCCAACGATATCCCCTCGTAGCCACTGACCATGTTCGTCTCCGATCAAGGGGCGATCTGCATCACCATCGGTAGATAAGATCGCGTCGAAACCAATTTCTGCAGCCCATAACCTTGCCTGCCGAATATCAACTTCACTGACTGCTTCAGTGTCGATAGGGACGAATTCGTCCGTCCGTCCGAGGGAGATGACTTCAGCCCCAAGCGCCACTAAAATATTGCGCAGTATGTCGCGCGCTACGCTGGAATGCTCATATAAGGCTAGCCTCATACCGGAAAGAGATTTGGGAGGAAAAAAGTCCAGATAACGCTCCATGTAGAACTCACTGGCTGCCGGATCCAATGTTGGCAATAGGTTGATCGGAAAGTATTGAGGAACACTGATGATTGCAGTACTGATTGCAACTTCCTGCGATTTTGTGATTTCACCAGTGGGGCCGTAGAATTTGATCCCATTACGATCAAAAGGAATATGACTGCCTGTCACCATCATTCCGGGGATGCCGAGCATCTGCGTGTAACAGGCTAGCGCTGGCGTGGGGATAGTTCCGCAGAATTCCACATCGATACCAGCGTAGTGTGCAGCTTCGGCACAGGAGGCAGCAATTGCAGCGCTACTTGGGCGTAAATCCATGGCAATTGCCAGACGCGTGCCGGGTTTTACAGATATCACCTGTAAAAATGCAAGGGTGTAAGCAAAGCACAGCTCAGGGTTCATTTCTACTGCCAGACCACGTACTCCGCTAGTGCCGAAACACACACCACTGGAATCCATCAATCGTCTGATAGAAATGCTTTTTTCAAGTAAAGTCACGCGCAAGCGCCGGTCAGTCGGGGTTGACCTAGTCTCAAAACGGTTAAACTAAGCCCATTGATAATTACTGTGGCAACTTTCAATATCCTGAGCAGGATTACGTTTCCCCGAATTGCATACATAGCCGGACGATAGCGCCACGCTAATTTGCGCCTGAATATGCTCATGACCTTCTCCAAGAAGCTTATAAAACACATTAGTAACAGAAAATCTTTTATACTTATGTACGCCATAGCACATAAGGCGGGATATTTCCCTGCTTTAATGCGAGGCCTTCTTATAAGAAAAGGTAATTGCAGGAGAAATAGACTACAAATTTTGCATGCATATGCAACCTAAATTTCGCAAAGGACTTATGACATGATCAGTTTTATCGTCCGCGGAGGGGGCAGTTATGAATCGGCCATTACGCCATTCTGACAAAACGTAAAAGAGCGGCTCTACTTTTTGCCATAGCATTCTCCGGGTCGAGCGGAGCTTGGGCGGATGAGCAGGACTCCTTCAACTTTGTAGTCGGTGAGGAATTACATTACATAGACAATCTGTTTTACTTGGCAGATTCCGTCAATACCATCGCCGCCATTGGAAGATCACAGAGATCCGATTGGTTGATGACCACCAATGCCGGCATCAAGATAGATAAGCCTTATTCTCTGCAGCGTTTTCAACTAGACGTGACGGCCGTAGATAATCGTTACGACACCAATAGCGCATTGAATTTCACCGCGCTAAATTATCGTGCGGCCTGGTTATGGCAATTGACCCCCAACATCAGCGGGATCATTTCAGCAGATCGTCAACAGACACTGAATAGTTTCTCCGATTTTCGTGACAATACTAACCAACTCAATACTGGGCGTAGTATCGCGACCAACCAGTCGCGCCGGTTTAATGTAGATGCATTGATTGGTGGCGGTTGGCACATATTGGGAGGGTTGTCCGATCTAAGTTCGCAAAATAGCCAAACCTTTAATGCTGTCGGCAACTTTGTGCAGGACGGCATTGAATTCGGTGTGAAATATGCGGCACCTTCGGATAATGCTATTACGCTGATGCACCGTGAATCAAGAGGAAATTTCCAGGGCCGGAATGCCGATGTTCCAGCCCAGCTCGACACCGGTTATAACCAAAGCGAAACCGAGGCGATCCTGGATTGGCAGCTCACTGGAAATTCAGTCATCAACGCCCATCTGGGTTATATTGATCGTGAACATGATCATTTTTCCAGCCGTGACTTTGATGGTGTGAAAGGGCGATTGGCATATAACTGGACGCCGACCGACAAATTGCATATTAATACGTCAATTTCACGTAATCTGTACAGTTACCAGCAGAACATTAATAGCTATTATGTTGATGATACCTTTTCTATAGAGCCTACTTGGCAAATCACTGCCAAAACCAAGATGCGGCTGCATTATGATTACAGCAAGCGTGATTATTTTGGAGCCATCGTACCGATTGCGGAAAATCGTAAGGATGATGTGCAGACATTCCTGGTCTCCGCAGAATGGCAAGCCCTGAGGACGCTTACTGTTATAGGTACGTTGCAGCATGAAACACGCAGTTCCAATGCCACCCTGGCCAATGGTTTGAATGGCCCTCTGGATTACGACGTAAATTCTGTGACTATCAGCGCCCAGTTATTATTTTGATCAGCGGAAGCATCCCTGCATTCCCTATGATGATGCAAGCTCTGCCGGTTAAAGGTTATTTCTCCACCAAGAGTCACTCACTTCGTATGTCCCAATTAATGGTCTTCATTCCGCAGTGTTTAACTAGCTTACATACTCACTGGTATCTAGCATGTTTTTGTTGGAGCCTTCCATGTGCCTGTTGAAATCAAACCTGTTATTGCGTGATCCCGCCTCATCTTTCTGCAATCTCTGCCAGTCAAAAAGTTGCTTCTCAGCCTCGTTCTGGCTGATTCCATAGAGTTCTTGTATTTTGCCCACAAGCTGACCACGATTTCCGGCAATTAGTTCTAATTGATCATCCGTAAGCTTGTCCCATTGCCGCTTGACGTTAGCTTTAAATTGTTTCCAATTAACTTCAATTTTATTCCAGTTCATTTGTCTTCCTTTCAACAAACAATCGTGACCGATATCGTCACCAATATGGTTCTTAAAAGCTGTGATATTTAACTCAACGGAGACCCAGTCAATTGCCTTGGCATTCAATGATAAAGAAGCAATCGCGTACCTCACGATTTAGAAAATACAACGTCCCTCATCTTCCGTCTGTGTGTTAGTGGACATATAACGCTATTGTTTTAGTTGTATATGCGTAAGCATAGAATCAATAGTAGGTAAGACGTATATGTTCGCCAGCCAACAGACAGCTAGCTGATGAAGGCCTAAGTTTGCGCAACGCTGACTACCCAGTCCTTCTCACCGCTGCAATTTGGAATTCCAGGCCCCTCTTATGACGACCTCCGTTAGCCCCCACCCAAATCGTATTATTGCGTCTCTTTCCACTGAAGAACAAAAGCGTTTTCTGTCAAATTGTGAGCAGGTTAAATTAGCTTTCGGCGACATTCTTAATGAGCCGGGAGAGAAGATTCTCCACGTTTATTTTCCAACCGATAGCTTCATCTCTTTGGTAATGCCGATGGACGGCAACCCAGGGTTGGAAGTCGCCCTGATTGGTGATGAGGGGATGCATGGAATTCTTTTATTGCTGGGAGTGGAGACTTCACAACTGCATGCGGTCGTACAAGGTTCAGGTGCTGCATGGAGGATGGGCACCAAGATATTCCAGCGCGAACTGAAACGCAGCGTTACGCTGCAACAAAAGTTGCATTTCTACACTTACGTATTGATGCGACAGCTGGCGCAAACGGCCGCTTGCAACCGGTTCCATCTGGTAGAAGCACGTCTTGCCCGATGGCTTTTGATGACCAGAGACAGAGCCCACTCAGATCAGTTTTATATCACCCATGAATTTCTAGCCCGGATGTTGGGTGTCCGTCGTTCTGGTGTTACAAAGGCTGCAGGTTCGCTACAGAAGATGAATCTGATCCATTACAGCCGGGGCAGTATCAAAATACTCACTTCGCTTGGGTTGGAGGCCGCATCCTGCAGTTGTTACCAGTCTGACAAGGATATCTACGCGCACATCTTGCCTTACTAGGCGCTTCAAATAGGGTCTTTATCGGCTGTCCAGTGCACTTTTGGAACTGTCCTGTGCATCACTCATCTTGTTCTGAACGTGACATGACGAGGCTTTTGATGAAGCTTAGTAGCCTCTTCATGAGTTTACTCTGAACTATTGCATATCGAATTTGCAATCGCTTATCAGTTAAGTACAGTCAGCGCACGATCGATGTTTGAGATAGGGAACGGTCAATGTCTTGCCAAGAGATGCAGGAAAATCAAATTATCTAACAATGCGGATTGTGGACAGATATACGATTGTCCCAATATAGACACCAGCAAATACGTCTCCAAGAAAATGATATTCTGCAGCGATTAGAGCGATGCCAAGGCAAAACAATCCTAGTCCGTAAACCGTTCGATAACGCGGATAAAAGTGCCAAAAAGTCAAAAACATACTAGTAAAAACAAGCATATGCCCTGAAGGAAAACCCTCAAAACCTTCCGAGCCGGCAAACCAGTGAAAACCGTACAAGCTTTGATCCGCTAACCATGTACGTGTCTCGATTCTACCAAAAGCCCATTTTAAGATTGTTTTTATACAAAACGAAAATGGAAGAACTGTTCCCATCACACGGTAAAAAAGTGTGCGCTGATTATGGATATTTTGACGAACCAGGTAAAAATACATGATCCAGCTTATGCTGGTCAGTATTACCACTGTAATAAGAAGAAAATCGGGTATTTGGGTTGTTTTTAGATGTGGCGCATAAATCCCCAAATTTCTTGCAATTAAAGCAGAGAAGGGTATGTCTACAATTTGAATGCAAAGCACATTCAAAATGAGTGTAGCTAGTGCGATCGAGAATAGCTTAGTTACTTGTTTATTGAACCGCATTCGCGACTTAATCTTAAAGAATAAAACTCAAGGATGAGACCAGCATACGGTTGAAGCAAAGTTGCTGGTAGCAATAGAAAAGTTAGAATCATATACGATGTTAAATATATACCTTTCTGGTTTTAATTGCCTGTTGGCTGAAAAGTAGTTGTGTGAATGTATTGGCTCTAAATTGTTGCTTGCAGAACCAAAGTATAAAATTTAGTCTTCTAAACTTGTTTTTCGTTAATTACTTCTTTACATAAATATGGATTCTACGGAAATAATTCTTTTGAATTCAATTTGGATATCGAAGTCAGTTACTGGTTTCTGGTATACAGAACCTTTTTAAAGGCTACCTAAATCCAGAGGTTGCAGGGCACAAAGTCCTTTAGCAAATTGTTGCGACTTCTTCAAAAGTGAATCGATAGCCGCGTGGCTTGAGAGACGAAGTTTCACCATAACCAATGTTTGCAATGACATTGGTTCGATAACGCCCGTCGGGGAAAAAGGCTTGGTTTACCAGTTCGTTGTTGAAGCCGGTCATGACGCCGACATCAAGTCCAAGCGCACGTGCGGCGATCACTAAATAACCGGTTTGCAGGCTGCTGTTGCGGAGGAGGGTGGGTTCTACTAACTCCGGATGATCCGTGAACAGCGCTTGCGCGTTTGGTGAAGCAGTTAAATTGGGCAAATGTTCGAAAAACTTCGTATCGTAGGCGATCAAAACATTTAACGGCGCCTTTACGGTTTTCTCCCGGTTGCTGGAGGAGAGTGCCGGAGCGAGTTTTTCTTTAGCTTCAGTAGAGCGGATAAAGACATACCTCGATGGTTGAGAATTGAATGCAGTCGGTCCCCATTTAACCAAGTCATAAAGTTGATGAATAATGTCATCATCCACTGGCGTGGATTTGAACCCATTAAAGGTTCTGGCATCTCGAAAAAGCTGATCCAGCAATACCGGAGAAGTTGGGAGTGTCATGGTCAATGCGCAGTCAAACGCCCTACCTCTGCGAACGGCAGGGCGTTTCAGGTTAAAATTAATAGTCCGTAATAGGCAACAGACCCAGATTCTTGCCTTCGTCAAACAGCCCGGTCATTTTCCAATTCTGACGCAAGGCCCCAGCGCCGTAATTGCGAGAACCACCGACTGCCTCAGCTAATAATTGCAGGCGTGCGGCTTCCTCCAACAGGATGATTGTATCCGTGAGTTCACGAATACCGCCCTTGCCCCATACAGTGCCGCCGCCGTTCGCTTCCAGAATGGCAAAAGTGTGTGGATTGTGATTGACCCTTTCGAGAATAAAATCGACTTCTGGTTGGCGGCGATCAATATAAATAGGCAGTTCGCGAATCAAATGATGTCTATTAAACGCGACATAGTTGATAGGGAAGGTACGGTGCGTTTGGGCCCATGCCGCCACATATAGGGTATGAACATGAGAAATGATGTTCACTTCCGGACGCTCGATGAAAAGCTTGTTGTAGCGGTTACCACCGCCATGGTTGCCGGAATATACCGTACCATCAAAACCTATCACGGCGGGTTCGATATCCTTGCCACGGTTCCATGGCCCGGGATCGTTTACCACTACCAGCTTTTCCTGGCCTGGAACGCGCACCACGAACCCAACGGTGCCGTAAGCCGTGGTGGTATCTGTTTCGCGTAGCACGCGGAAAGCATGTTTTGCTTCTTCCTTGATTTTTTCTGCAAAAGCGGTGACGTCCGCATCAAGTTGTGTATCTATGGTTCCCATGTTTAATGCTCCTTAAAAATGATAGCAAAATGAAACTAGGCGGCTTGCTGTTGCAAGACGTTGCGTTCCTCCAAAATCTTTGATGCAGCTACAAGAGGCCCTCTATCGATCCAGCTTTCAAGATCGAAGTCACGATCCAAAAAGCCATGCAGCAGTGTGAATTTCTTTTGTAACTGGAACAGGTCGATCAATTCGTCCGAGAGAGAAGGCTGCAACGAACGATGAAAGTTGTTGCGATAGGCTGTCTTTACGCCGGACCCGGCAGAATATGTCTCCGCTTGCAGGATGTCATGCACGGCAGAGAGATTGGATTTAGCCCAATCGGCTGCACGCAGTGTCTGTGCCAGAAAACGTGCGACGATATCGAAGTGGTTGGTAAGCAGATCTTCGTGCACGGTTATCGGACGTGGCGTGCCATTATTGACACGGTATTTCTTGTCTCTGAATGCATCCAGATCAATCCCTACTACCGCGCCGATGCGCTCCGCAGCATCCACAGCCGAAGCTCCCTTGACATAGACCGCGTCCACTTCGCCGCGCGCCAGATGATCTAATCCAGCCCAAAGCGATCCGAAATTCTCGCTGGCGCTTGCGCCCTGACCGGACCCGACTTCGATAAAATCGACATCATCCAAGGTGAGTCCATCATGCGCCAGCGCCCCCTTGATCCCCTGTAGCGTCATGCCGCGGGCGATGCTGCTGCCACGGATATGCGACGGAATCTCTCTTTCCACATACGCAGGCAGGGCGATGCGCAAACCCTTCAGGTCACGCGGTGATGATATTGCGGAACCTGGACGTACCAGGATCGCTTGCCATTCATCTATCCAGGTCAGGCCGATCAGCCGGGTTTTCGCCCCCTGAGCGCGAGCGGCCAGAGCCAGAAGGCTGCCCCCTTCACGGATCAGAGTTGGTAATTCGTGATCGTAATGATGGCGGCGCAATTCACTCGGTGCTTCCTGGATGGTTGCCACACGGATTCCGTCCTGTGCAAACTCATCTTTTAGCCAGCCCAGCTTATACGCCAGGCCGGTCGCTGTAGGCACCGGGCAGCGGGTAAACCAGAGCTGCTTAAGAGGCGGGGCTGTGTTGATCGGAATAGTCTGAGGCATAGCCACCCCTTATCCAACTGCACGCAAAGCGGGTGCACTGCTGGTGCCACGAACCAGTGGCAGCACTTCTTCTCCAACGCGATAGGCTTCTTCCAGATGCGGAGTGCTGGCAAGAATAAATGCATCTGCGCCCAACTGAACCAGTTGATCCAGCCGCTCCGCCACCTGTTCATAGGAACCGACTATGCCATTGGTCTGGCCGCCGCGTAGCAAATTAAACCCGGACCACACGTTGGGCTCAAAAATCAGATCCTTGTAGCTATTGATGGTTGCAGGCCTATTGCCCCACTGGCGAGCCGCGCCAGCGGAATCACCACCGTCCCCGCGTCCGAAACTCTCTATAGCTTCTTTGCTCAGGCCTTCGAATCCAAGACGGACTTCATCCCATGCTTCTTCTTCCGTGGGGCGCGCCACAATGTCGACGCGAACGGCGCATTTGATCTTGCGCCCAAGCAAATGGGTCTTTTCCTTGACGCGATCGAATTTCTGACGCAGTTGTTCAAATGGCTCTAGCCAGGACAGATAATAATCTGCATGTTTGGAGGCGGAAGCCAGCGCAGCATCGGATGAACCGGAGAAATAGATCTCAGGATATTCTTCTCTGGAGAGCGGGTCTGCAAGACCGGCATTTTCGACCTGATAGAATTTTCCCTGATAAGAGAATGGCCCACCCTTCCACACGCCTTGCAGAATGTCCAGAAATTCAGTGGTGCGTCCGTAGCGGTCATCGTGACCTGTAGAGTCACCCCACCACAGTTGCGCAGGACCGCCGCCGCCGGTAATGACGTTGTAAAGCGCACGTCCGCCGGTGGCACGTTGCAGGCTGGCAGTCATGCGAGCTGCAGTCACCGGATTGAGGAAGCCGGGCTGGAACGGGATCATGAAACGGAAAGTCTCGGTTTCACGGGCTAGCGCTGCTGAAATGATCCAGGGTTCGTCGGTCATCGGAAAAGACGGAATCAACCCACCCTGAAATCCGGAGATTTCGGCGGCACGGGCGATTTCTGACAGATAGTCAATGTAATTGAATCCATCTTCGCCGCTACCTACCAAGCCGCGCTCTCGCAGGCGGTCATTACCAGGAAACCAGTCACCGCGGTGCGGTGTTTTGCTGCGATGAGAGCTGGGTTCGCCGTGAGTGGGGATACGCCAGAAAATATCGATAGTCATTATTCAACTCCTTAGTAATAGGGTTAGGCGGCTCGCTGCTGCTGGGGCTGGAAATGCTCTCGTACCAGTGGCAGCACGTGCTCGCCAATACGGTAGGCTTCCTCAAAATGGGGTGTTGCAGACAGCAGGAAGCTGCTGACACCGGCTTCGGCATAAGCAATCAGCGCTGCTGATACCTGTTGATAGCTGCCTATCAGTGTTACATTGGCGCCCGTCACATGCGTCGTCAGTCCGCCCCACAGGTGCTCTTCGAGAGCATCGACAGAGCCGGTTTGCCTGGTTTGGTTGCGATAACGGGTGGCGTCGCGGAACGCCTCGTTCTCGGTCTCACGTGCGATCAGATCCAACCTGAGACCAATGCTGACTTTTCGCTTTGCTTCATCCGCGTTGGATTTCAGATTTGCGATCTGCTGCTTAAGTGTAGCGACAGGTACGGCATCAAAAACATGAACGTCGGCGACATTGGCCGATAGTGCCAAATCTGCCTCTGTAACCCCGGATAAATAAACGGGAGGAACGACCTGACCGCCTAATGGACCCTGGAAGCCACCATTCAGCACTTCGAAAAAGCGCCCTTTAAAGCTATAGGGAGATTGAGTCAACACGCCCCTGGCAACCGTCACGAATTCCTCAATGCGTAAGTGGATATCTTGCTCCTGGACGAAATCACCCTGGGTACGGCGTTGTTGTGTGTCGCCACCTGTTTTTATCTGCCAGGCGAGTCGGCCGCCGGTGAATCGCTGGAAACTGACGGCATTTTTTGCGGCATACACGGCCGAACCCCAGGAGGCCTCAAACTCCGTTAGTATCTTCAGGTGTCGAGCTCCTCTGGCAATGTAGCCTGCCAGTATCCATGGCTCGTCCCCTTGCGCATCTTCAGGGATGCGGATGCCTTCAAAACCAGCTAGTTCTGTGGCCTTGGCGATCTCATGCAAATGGTCCAGGTAGTTAAAACTCGTTCCGCGCGGATCTGTCACTCCAGGCGAATAAGGATGATCAGCGGAGGCGCGTTCGCCACGACGGTGCTTGTCTGCGTTGCCGTAACGACTGTCGCCACTGGTGGGAAGTTGCCATATAAACTCGAGTGCCATGTCTAGCTCCTGCAATGACTGAAGTCAGTCTGTTATTAATAAATCCAACAAGATGGAATATGCATAAACCATTCAGCAGCAAATGTGCCAACCCCTTTGTTTGTGCATAACATATTGTTTATTATTAATTTACCTGTATAAATTGTCTTGAATGTGTCGTTGTGGCTGTTGCGTTATCAGCAACTAAACGGTGAAATGTTTGCGAATCGAACACTCATGTGTTGCGAGCGAGACATCAGCGATTTGCGCTCACCGGCACGAATGAGCGGATGAACTGACGAAAACCGGGGCAGATGGATAGCCAGACCGGGATCCAGATCAGAAAGATATCCTGCAATACGAAGCCTTTGCTGAGCAGGCCGCCCAAAGTCGCGCCGAAGAATCCGCCACCCATCCCGATCATGGTGAACAGGCCGGAGACATGTCCCATATTGTGTCCCGAATGCGCCAGGCGCGACACATTGACCAAATGATTCAGGGCCTGCCCAAGCGCCTGCAATATGGCGCCTATCATGAATGCGACCATGCTGGTACTGGTACCCAACACCAGCAAACCTGCCACCAGGGTGGCATGGCCGATGTTATAAGTGAGGTTGTCGCCCAAGCGCGGGACTATGCTGCCGAGTGTCAACAGCGCGATCACATAGGTGGCACCTTCAACGACCATCAGGGTGACTCCGGATTGGACCCCCCAGTGAAATTGCCGTACCACCATTACGATAATGAATGTGCCGAAAAAACCCCTGACCAGGCCACCCAGGCCATCGTATACGCACGCCTGGCGTACGGTGGGGTCGCCCAGGTATTTCAGCATGTCGGTGAAACCTTGTCTGGACTTGGTATCGGCTGCAATCGTATGTTTCCTGGACAGGATGACGAAGCCATAAACCGACATCAGGCCGAATAAAGCACTGGTGAACAAGTAACTGCCTTGAATACCGAAGTGTTGTGAAGTCATGCTGCCCAATAGCGGGCCGAGCAAGCCGATACCCAGAGTTAAGGTCCCCCGATACCATCCTCCTTTGCTGATGCCGATCTCTGGCAACCGCTCAAACCAGGAGGTGTTCATGGATACCACGCGAAAAGGGATGCATATCCCGGCAATGCACAGGAACATGGCCGCGATGACCCAATTCGCCGCATATGCAATCAAGGGGTAAAGCAACATGGCACCAATGCTGGCAACTGCATAGACGCGTCGCGCACTAAAGCGGCTGATCAGCACTCCCGCCGGCAGTGACATCAGCATCATCGACAGGCTTTCGGCACCTATCAATACGCCGATCTGCCAAGGTTCTGCGTTGAGTTGCAAGGCCAATAGCGTTACCTGGATCTTGTTCATGCCGATGGTGATACCACTGATCAACGCAAGTAGGACGAAAGCGCGGGCGAAATTGGTACTACTGATGCCACGGGTAGCTAGGTCTGGGGTTGTACTAATTTCAGTTTTGCTCATTTTCAGTCCGCGATGCTGTACAGCAATTAGAAACGTAATAAGAAGCGCCATGTTCCTCAGGGTTCATGGCGCTTCTCTCATGTTTGCCTAACGGCAAGTTTTTCAGCGAGTGTTACCAGCGTGCGATGAATGACAAGCCGACCGTCCTTGGTTGTGCCTGATAGATCGTGTCTCCGGTCACAACGCCTGCTACTGCCGAGGGTAGCGCGTGGTTGAGGTATTTCTTGTCCGTCAGATTGTTGACATAGGCAGTCAGTGTGTATTTGTCCTTGTCCGTGACATAAGAAATCCGGGCATTGGCAAGAGTGAAACCCGCCTGCTGGGTCAGATAGCGATTGGTCCTATCTTGCGGCGTAACGTAGTAGTACTGTTGCGACGTATACCTTGCATCCGCACCCAGAACCACATTGGCACCGTTCCACACGGGAATGAAATAATCTGCTGCGACCTGCTCGGTTACATGGGGAGACCGCACAAATTGATTACCGGAGAGGTTCGCTCCGGTTACCGCCGTGAATTCGTCAAACTCTGTATGCAGCAATCCCAGGCTATAGTTCAGGTGCAGATTATGTATGGGTAAAGCTTCCAGCACGAACTCTGCGCCATAGGCATGACCTCTCGCCGCATTCTGCAAGTAAGAAGTGGTCGTCGTGCCAGGAACCCCGGCGAGCGGCGCCACGACGTTCACCTGAATATTGCTGTAGTCGTAATGGAAGGCGGTCGCATCGAATTTGAGTTTTTTCTCGAACCACTCCGATTTATATCCCACTTCGTTCGAATTCAGCGTTTCCGGGGCCACCGTTTGCAGTGCAGCCAAGGTTGCCGCTGCAGTGTTGTAGCCCCCGGACTTGATGCCATGGGCGAACTTGTAATACACCAGATTATCTTCATTCAGCTTGTACTCTGGGGTGATGTCATAGGTGAATGCATCCCAGGTCGTGCTGCGAGAGGTCTTGAATGTACCTGCATTGGCACCGGTGAAAGCCGGGTTGAAAGTCGAGTACCAACTGCCCACATTGCCGTAAGGGTTTGCCGCGCCAAACGCGATGCTATTGATGCGGGAAAAGGTGAGGTCTTTCGTTTCTTCCGTATAACGAGCCCCGACAGTGGCATTCAACTCCTTGGTAAAGTTAAAAGTGTTGCTGCCGAACACGGCAACGCTATCCGCACTCTGGGAAAAAATCGCGTCACTGTAGGCAGGCGCGCCAAAAACGCCGCTACTGGTGGTGAGAGCGCCCAGATCTGCTGCTGCGGCATTTGAATTAATCTTATCGTTGACGTAGTACAGACCAGCGATCCAATTCCAGCGATCCTCACGTGGTGAGGTCAGCCTGAATTCCTGGGTATATTCCCTGGATGAGGCATTGGTATAGGAACGCGAACCTTCGAGCGGCGTGTAGTCAGTGTCGGCAAGCGTGATCGCGCTGTAATCCTCATACCCTGTGATCGAATTCAGCGTGTATTTACCGAGTTGCCATTTAAGATTGATCGATGCCCCATTCTGGCTGGTGTTGCTATTGTTGGGCGCATTGGCATCAACCGTGTTTGGATCGGTACTGGGGGTATATCCCGCACGATACTGGCCGTTTGCCGCATAGCTGCCAACGGTGGTGATCGCGCCATTGGTTTCGTATTTACGATAGTGGTAGTTGAATAATGCCTCTATATCCGGAGTGAGTTCCGCCAGTAATTGACCACGGATAGCATCGTCCTGCAGGCTGCCATCCTTCTGCCCGGTGAAAAGGTTGGTGAAGCGGCCATCGCTGTCTTCCGTATGGAATGAGACACGTCCGGCCAGACGCTCCGGAATAAGGACGGCACCAACTGCTCCTTCTGCGATCTTGTCACTGTAGCTACCGTAATCCAGCTTCAGATAATCATCATGCGCATTGGTGTTGAAAGTAGGTTTCACCGAGCTGATGGCAATAGCGCCACCTGTGGTATTTCTGCCCCACAAAGTTCCCTGTGGGCCACTTAGAACCTGGACCTGATCGACATCAAACAACGGGAAGCCACTCGCGTTTGCATTACCGATATAGATTTCATCCAGATAGAAGCCGACGGGACTGGAAATGTCGATCTGTTGATTGCCTGCACCTACGCCACGGATCCACCAGCGTGGTCGCCCATGCTGTTGCGTGCCGGCCGATGCGTTTGGAACATAATTCAGTATCTCACTCGCGGAGCGTCCTACGCCGTCTTCTGCGAGCTTCTTGCCATTCAACACGTTGACGGTAGATGGAACGTCCTGGACGTCCTCCACCCGCTTTTGCGCGGTAACTGTAACCGATGGTAGTGCATCGCCCTCTGCGGCGGGGCTATCAGTTTTGACTGCCTGTGCGTCGGCAGTTGCAGCTTGCTGGGGTTCTTCTGCATAAGCACTATGTGCCTGCAACAGGAAACTGCTACCTATTGCAAAAGCGAGGGACAAGGATCCGGCCAATGGTTTCAAAGCAAATTGGCCTGAGTTTTGACTCCTGGCCTGATCTCGTTGCGTGGAACTGATATGCGACATTTATTCTCTCCGTGTATAAATGATTGCGATGCGGCGCATCGCTCATTCACTACACATTGCAGAAAATATGCCACATTGTATTTATTAACTCATGCTATTGATTAGTATTAATAAATTAATATTTACTAAATCGACGTAATTCAAAAATTGTTGTTTGAACAGCAACTTTTATTACAGCAATTGTTCAGAAACAAACAGCGATAACTCATGATGAAATAAAAGATATTTAAGCAACGCAGGAAAAATTCAGAAATTAAGAAGTGAAATTGAGACGTATTTCGAACTCCATCAGCTACTGCGGCGCTAATCTCAAAGAATGAACTAAGCCACTTGACGCCACCTCAGCAAGTGGTTGCTGAGACGCTGGAGGCTGGAATTCAGCACTAGCCCAACAATGCCGATACTGGCGATACATACCACCACCATATCCATTCTTGAAGCCATTTGCGAAGTTTCCATCAACCCTCCCAGACCCGCACCATTGGTAAACAGCAGTTCACTGCCCACCGTCGATAGCCACGCGAAAGCCAGCGCCTGCACTAAGCCGGTTAATACCGAAGGCAAGGCTGCGGGCAGGATGATACGGAAAAACTGCTGGAACCGACTGAACTGGTAGATTCTGCCTACTTCCAGATATTTTTGTTCGACGTGGCGGATTCCTTCGTAGGTATTGAGTCCCATTGGAAATAGAGCTGCTATGCTGACCATGAACAGTTCCGATGTTTCCCCGTTTCCGAGCCAGAGACCGATCAGTGGAATCCATCCCACCAGCGGAACTTGTCTTATGGCGTGATACAGTGGACCGATCAGCAAGTCCGCGATGCGAAATACTCCCATCAGGCTACCGATCAAAAATCCTGCAGTTGAACCGATGAGCAAGCCTATCATTGCGGTATGCACCGTTCCATAGGCTGCTTGTAGTAGTTCACCGTTTTTGAGATCGGTGACAAATCCCGCCCAGATTTCAGGCAGTGGAACAAATGCATAACTGTATGCATTGCTTTTATGGGACAGAAAATCCCATACTAATAACAAAATGACAGGCAGTAGTAAACCTTGCAGTTTGGAAAGCCAAGTAAGTTTTGCGATAAATTTTGTGAATACGCGGATGCTGGACATGATCAATTATTTTTCCATTGAATAAGCCTGGACTCCAAAGAACGAAATCCCCGATCCAGCATGAAACCAATAACACCGGTGAGCACAATGCCGACCAGAACGATATCGATGCGCAACATCTGCCGCCCCATTTCCATCATTTGACCGATTCCGCTTTCTGCAGCCAGCAGTTCAGCCGCGACCAGAACCACCCAAGACCGCTGCAGGCTGATACGAAACCCGGTGACAACCGGCGGCACGGTGGCAGGAATAACGATCTTTTTTACCCATTGTGCATAAGAAAGCCGGTACGCCCGGGCAACATCATGATAGCTGCGCGGAATGCCTTTGACCGCGTCCATGGTAGCGACTGCAACAGGAAAAAAGGCGGCTTGCGCCACCACCACGATTTTAAAAGTTTCCTCTACCCCCAGGATCAGAATCAGCATGGGAATGAATGCAATGGTTGGGATCTGTCTGAGCACGTTGTAGGTTGGACCGCAAAGTTTTTCCACCAGCGGAATGCCACCCATCAGAATACCGAACACCAGACCCAGAATACCCCCAAGCGCAAAACCAAAAAACAGCCGATGCAAGCTGTGCTGCAAGTGTGTCCATAGCTCCCCGGTGGCATACATTTCGCGGCCCGCCTCAAACACCTGCAGCGGCGAGACCAGAATCTGCGCAGGAAGAGTATTGCTTTGGTATAGCGCTATCCACACCCCCAGCAGCAGCAGCGGCGAAATAATGCGCAGGGATGCGTCACGAATGCTGATGCCGGAAAATACCTTGGTCATGTCTTTGGGGCCGGTTTGCTTGCGTCTTTAGCGGTGTCTGCAGTAGACCAATAAGATTCAAGAGACAGCGATTTCAACGCGCCATCGAGGAAACGCCGGTCGAACAATTTATCTGTGTTGAGAGCGCTACGGATCAGGCCGTTCTGTTTGCTATACGCAGCCACCACACGGTAATGATTAGCTACAAAATCGTCTGCCAATGGGCTCCATCTGGATTTCCAGGTCACTGAATCCTGGGAATACTCTTTTCTCAGAACATCTTCAGGTATACCGTTCAGGCTGGCTGTCTTGATAAATTCCTCTTTGTTGGCATCCTGGGATGTCCAATAGGCTGCTTTGACAAAAGCCGTAGCGATGATCTGGGTGATCTCAGGATGCTGGTCGATATAGGGTTTGGCACCCCACAGTTCGGCACGCATTTTCCAGTCTTGTCCCGGAAGCTTGGTAGACCAGATGATCTTGCCGAGGTGCTTGTCTTCCAGCGTGAAGGCATCGTACAAGGTGACGAAGGCATCGACGTTACCGGCCACAAGTGCGGCAGCTCCTGCTACCGGGTTCAGGTTGGAGACCTTGAAATCCGTGATCTTCAGGCCATTGGCTGCCAACAGCCGTTCGAAAGACACTTCCCACGGCCTGCCGCGATGCAAGGCGATACGCTTGCCTTTTAAATCAAGTATGGATTTGGCAGTGGAGCCTGGAGGTACAACCAGATAGACGTTGTTGCCACGCCCGCCCGGAACGATCAGGCGCGTATCGATCCCGTTCGCATTGAGGATGACCGACGGTAGATCGCCATAATCGGCGAAATCAATACTGTGATTGGCAAAATCTTCATTGATAGTGGTTGCCACAGACTGCGGAGGGATTGGCACCCAAGTCAGTTTGATATTCTGTTTTTGCAATTCTGTACGCAGCCAGCCCTCGCTATCGACGACACCTGCGGTGCCATTAAATCCGGTTTTCCCGTCTTTACTATAGGCGACTGCGGCAATGCGTACTTCTTTGGGTGCATCGGCCGCAACAGCATGTTGCAGATTGATAAGGAACAGTGCTGACAGCAGCGCAAGCCCAATAAGATCAAATAATTTAACTCGCTTCATGAAAATCCTTTAATAATGATTCGTTAAATCTGGTTAAGTAACTCAATACTTAAGCTGCTAATGCCTGACTACCGAGCACTTCATCCAGCGGCCGTCTATCAAGCCAATCTTCCACATTGAAGCTCTTGGGAATGAATGCCCATCTGTGCAGGAAATTCACGAAATCCTGTAGCCCTGTCACCGACTGTTCCGAAAAGTCGGTACGTAGTCGCTCATGCGCATTCTGGCCATAGGCAACGGAGACCCAGTACTCGCTGCTATTGGTCTCTCTTGCCAGAAAACGTCGAGTTTCGTCGGGATGGCTACGCGCCCACTCTTCTGCATGTAATACCTGTTCCACAATACGAACTGCTGCATCGAAGTGGTTTTCGATCAGATTACGGTCAACCGTGAGTGTGCGGGGGGTGCCGTTATTGGCGCGAATCAATGGGTCCGGGTGGGCACCTGTGTCGATCACGGTGACCAGCCCGAATTGGTGAGCCAACTCTGCCGCGCTCGCACCTTTGAGGAAAATGGCATCGACTTCTCCGCGCAACAGGCCGACCAGTTCATCATTGCGGCCGCTGGAGCGTCCACTGAACACAAAGTTGCCCGATTCGCTTTTGGCGGGACTGTCGCTGTAGCCGGCATTGATGGTGTAATCGACGATCTCGACATCGCTGACGGCAAGGCCTTCCAGTTTCAATGCATTCTCTAGTCCGCGTATTGCTTGAGCGCGCGTGAAATCGATTTGTACATTGACCCACTTCGGCAAACCGAATTTTCTGCCCTTTAAATCTTTTACCGTGCGTATTCCGGTTTGCGGCAACGTAAGAATGAGCTGAGTTTCATCTGCCCAGGAAAGACCCAGCACACGGGTATCCCTGCCGATGGCATGCGCCCAGATCGCCGGGATATTGCCGCCGTGCCTCACAGAGTTAGTCAACGTATGGTCGAAATGGGATTCCCGTACCGACTGATCATTGGACTCCCGCAACGATTCGATCTTGGTGCAACTGGAGGAGAAACTTTCCTCCAGCCAACCTTTTTGCAAGGCGATGCCAAGACCGGTTGGAACCGGGCAACGGGTATACCAAAGAACATCAAGATTATTAGCCATGTGTAGAGCTCCTGTAGATTTGATTTGTAGAGTCGATTGTTAAATTCCCGATCAACCCGGGGTGTCAGGTCATATACAGCACACTCTATGCCAAATCATTATCCGTATATTAATCAATGGGTTGAATTTTTTCGGGATGCGTCCCATGGCTTCTTTGCTGGTTTATAGCCACATCTGTTGCACATGCGGCAGCAAGGTTGCTGGATTTTAAACAGTTACCGCTATGGCAATCGCGCTGAATTTTATAAGTCATTTATTTATATCAATATTTTCACATGGCACGCCAGTTGCTAACACATTAGGTAATTTTTATTCCCTTCATGGAGAGCAATTGGAATGACGATCAAAACCGCCGCAGTTCATCTGCGGCAAAACGATCAGGTATTGCCTGTCCCGACGTTAGAGGTTGAATCTCGGCCGGGGCGGAAAACCGAGCTACGCGAAGTAGGAAAGGTAGCGGCTACCAGCGCCACGACAGCGCTGGAAATCGCCGGGCTGGAAAAGTCCTTCACTCTGCAAGATCGAATTTTGAAAGTGCTGGAGCATATCGACCTGTCGGTTAACACCGGGGAGTTTGTTTCTATCGTTGGTGCAAGCGGTTGCGGCAAGTCGACCCTGCTGCGCATCCTGGCGGGGTTGGATAATGAGTATGTCGGCAGCGCGGATTACCTGGGCGTGCCTATCACAGGAACTGATCTCGGACGTGGAATCGTGTTCCAGGAGCACAGGTTATTTCCGTGGATGACGGTCGAGGAAAATATTTCGTTGGCGTTCTCGGCGACCAAAGTCGGTAAGGAAGAACGCGCGGCGCGAGTGAAAGCGCAAATCGCAGTGGTCGGACTGCAAGGCTTTGAACATGCTTACCCACACCAGCTTTCAGGCGGCATGTCGCAACGTGTGGCGATCGCTCGCGCCCTGGTGCTACGCCCCCAGCTGTTGTTGCTGGATGAACCCTTTGGTGCTCTGGATGCCTTAACGCGGCTGAAGTTACAGCAAGAGCTGGAACTGCTTTGGGAAAAAGAAGGCATGACCACCATCCTGGTGACGCATGATGTGGAAGAGGCCGTATTTCTCGGCGACCGCATTGTGGTGATGGAATCTCATCCCGGACGCATCAAACGCATCGTGCCGGTTCCCCTGGCACGTCCGAGAGAGCGCAGTTCAGCCGAATTCCAGCGGATCAAGGCCGATGTGCTGAGTGATTTTTACAATGTCGGGGTGGAGTGATTATGGGCGCATTGAAACACCCTGAACTACAGGCCCAGGCATCCATTAATTCGTTGGCCCGAGTAACTGCTGTTTCATCCGGTTACTTTGGAGCAGGTGGTGCGCTTGCATTACCTCAAGCCAGGTTTGACGAAACGTTGCCACTCGATCTGACATGGCGCCATTACCTTGCTTTCGGTGCCGCGGCCGCTCTGCTTCAAGCCCTGGGAGTTACTGCGCTGCTGCATAAGGATCTGAGCGTTACTTCACTGGCAGTTCCGCACCATGTAGAGATCGAGTTCATCAAGCCCGATACTCCTGAGAAAAAGATCGAGCCACCGCCGCCACCTCCGCCGCCCAAGATCCAGCATCATGTTGAGGTCAAACCGGCGCCTATATCGCAACCGGTCGCTGCACTGAGGACGCCGCCGGCTGAAGAGAATGTTCCGCATGATGTCTTGACTGTGGCGGAAAACACGACAGCTGCGAAAACTACCGGTCCGGTAGAGGCTGTGCCGACGCCACCTCCGCCACCGCCACCTCCCAAAGTTGATGAGCCTATCGTAGAGCCGGATATCAATGCCGCTTACCGCAATAATCCGCCCGCCGAATATCCAGCCTTTGCGGTGCGCCAAGGACTGGAAGGTACCGTGTTACTGCATGTGCACATTCTCGCCAGCGGCAAGACGGATAAGGTCGATATCAAGCGCACCAGCGGCAGTAAGTCTCTGGATGACGCTGCGCAATCTGCTGTCAGTACCTGGACTTTTGATCCTATCCGCCGCGGTAGCAAGCCTATCGATGGCTGGGTCACTGTCCCGATCATATTCAAACTTTCTAATTAACTTTCTAAATAAATGAGGCATTACCATGATTGATATTTCTACTAAATCTCTTGTTGTACAAAGTGTACTGTGGTCGCTGGAGGCATTTTCGCTGGTGACCTGGACGCTGATACTGGTCAAAACTTTCCAGATCTGGCGCATGCGCAAGCAAAACGTTAAATTTCGTGCCGCCTTCTGGAGTGCCAACGATTTTCAAGCGGCATCCGATCTGGAAGATCATTCCGGGCCGACTTACCGTCTATCGCAAGCTGGATTCAATGCGTTGAAGGATATCGACTTGAACACACCGCATGACCTGCAACATTTCGGTGATCGCCAGGACGTGCTGGAACGCGCGTTACGGCAGCAGATTCAAAAGGAAAGAGTGATCCGTGAAAGCGGGCTTTCAGTGCTGGCCAGTATCGGCAGCACCGCCCCTTTTGTCGGCCTGTTCGGTACAGTGTGGGGGATCATGCATGCATTGACCGACATCAGCAGACTGGGATCTGCCAGCCTGGAAGTGGTTGCAGGCCCAATCGGTGAAGCGCTGATCGCGACCGCGTTCGGTATTGCCGTCGCAGTTCCAGCGGTATTGGCCTATAACTTCTTTTTACGCAGATTGAAAATCAGCAGTAATAATCTAGACGATTTTGCTGCAGACTTTATCGCGCTCTCAAGAAGAATCAATTTCCGCACGCCAGATACCCAAGACCAAGGTTCCACGGTTGGTGGCGTGGTACGCAACTTAAAAGGAGCGACGGCATAATGGCATTTTCAAGCGCAAATGATGGCGGCGACCAAGTGATGAGCGAGATCAATATCACGCCGCTGGTAGACGTGATGCTGGTACTGCTGGTGGCATTTATCGTGACGGCCCCGCTACTGAATAACGCGGTTCATGTGAACTTGCCCAAGACCGTCGCCACTCGGCCGCCCGATCCTGCGAAACCGGTGACCATCAGCATTGATGCCGCAGGTAAGGTCTATATTGATAAGCAGGAAGAAGCGGTTACCGCGCTGGAACCCGAGCTTAAAAAGCGTCTGGCGCAGAATCCGGATTCTGTCTATCACCTTAGCTCTGACGAGTCAGTCAGATATGCTGTTGTCGCCAAGGTGATGGCAATCGTCGAACGCGCAGGAATCACCAAACTGGCAGTGCTGACTCAAGGCGAGTAAAGGTTTTTGCTTACCGGCCGACTTTAAAACAAGCCAGAGTTATCAAGGAGAAATTACATGGCTCTTACCATAGACACATTTGGGCAACAGGTAAAACAGGCATTGCTGGCCGAGCCCGGGCCCGCGGGACGGGAGGTTGCCCGTAAGCTGCTGGAACAAGCGGTTAAAGACAGCGAGCTGGTAAAGCAGCACCTGGGAAATGACCAGCCGCAACGTAAAGTGTTATACCAGGATCATGACCTGGGTTTTGCCATACTAGGCCACGTGTTTCACGAAGCACGTCGCACCCAACCTCATGACCATGGTGATTCCTGGGCCATATATGGGCAGGTAAGCGGTGAGACCATCATGGATAGCTGGGAGATCGTTGAACCAGGCAGACAAGACCAGCCCGGAAAAGTCAGGCTGCGCCGATCGTCAGTGCTTACTTCGGGTTCTGCGCGCACCTATAATGAAGGTGAAATCCATTCGCCTCGGCGCGACGGGCCTGCAACATTATTCCGCATCGAAGGAAATCCAAACCAGGCACCCCCAGCCAAATGGATAGCGATAGAGTAAAATATAAGGCTCAACCAATTCAAATGACCCGCCTGTCAGATGACCAGCATTGTTAAGCTTTCCACTTCAAAATTACCAACATCATTCGGGGAATTTGAAATCCATGTATACCATGATCTTCGCGACTCCACTGAACACGTGGCGCTGGTCATGGGGGATGTTTTTCACGCAGATGATGTATTGACCCGCGTCCATTCCGAATGCCTGACGGGAGACATTTTCGCGTCCTCTCGCTGCGACTGCGGCGAACAGTTGATGCTGGCACAAAAGCATATTGCTGATGCAGGCCTTGGCATTATTGTTTATCTGCGTAACCATGAAGGTCGCGGCATAGGCCTGGCGAATAAAATTCGCGCCTACGACCTGCAGGATAAGGGTTTGGATACCGTTGAAGCGAACCTGGCTTTAGGGCTGCCTGTTGATGCCCGATCGTATAATGCCGCAGCGGAGATTCTGAACCTGTTGCAGCCACGTTCGATCAAGCTGCTGAGCAACAACGCGGATAAGGCGAAACAACTAAGTTCGCTGGGAGTGGTGATTAGTGAAACCATACCTCTGGTCACGCGATCGAATCCTGATAATTATTCGTATCTTTTTACCAAGCAAATGAAGTTAGGGCATTCATTGAATTTGACTTAGTCAGTTTGACTTAGTAATACTGGTTCACTCTACCGATGCCATTTCATTTACATATCCCCCCGGCTTTGCTTGTTTTCCTGGCCGGCTTATACGCCGGCATCCAGAACTCGCTTGCCGGTGGCGGATCATTTATCACTTTTCCCACGTTACTGCTGGCAGGCCTTAATCCCTTAGCAGCGAATATGACTTCCACCATCGCTCTGTTTCCCAATCAGATCGTTTCTGCATTCGCAGGGCGTAAATTAGCCCGGGGCGTAGGTGATCTAAGTCTAGTCAAATTGTTCGCTCTCAGCGTAGTGGGTGGCATCATGGGAGCCGTCCTGCTACTGAATACCCCGGTCGCTTTCTTTGCTCGACTGGTACCGTGGCTGGTGCTATTTGCTACGGTTGTTTTTGCCTGGGGCAGTTTCCGTAAAAAGCAACCCGATGCTAGCAAAAATGTACCTGGCCAATTAATCGTATTGATCCAGTTCATCATTGCGATCTACGGTGGATTTTTCGGCGGTGGTATCGGTTTTTTAATGCTTGCCACGCTGACTGTTGCAGGACAAGAGGTGCGCATGGCCACGGCCACTAAAAACGTACTAACGATGGCGATGAACGCGTCTGCTGTGGTTGTATTCGCTTTTTCCAGCCAGATCGACTGGGCTGTTGCTATTGCATTGTCTATAGGTGGCGTCGGCGGGGCGGTCGTCGGCGGGTGGCTTTTACACAGGCTGCCTGAACACTACATGCGGGGGTTTGTTGTGCTGGTAGGGGTAGCACTGACGATCTGGCTTTTTCTGCGATAAGACGAAGCATCAGAAATAAAAACCCGGCAGGCAATAAAAAAGGCAGCTTATTTAGCTGCCTTTTTTTAATGGGACTTTCAAGCTGCCAAAGCCTGAGGTTGATCTAGCGGGAATAGCCGGGATACCTGTTCGACGACGGAGTTGATGCGATTTGAGATGGCATCGCTCTTAAGTTGATAATCCACGAATTCGCTGTCTCGTGCATAAATAGCCGTAGGGATGGTGATCAGTCCAAAAAAGCTGGCTAATGGACGCAGATGACTCTCCAGAACCAAGGCATGTTGGTCGCTGCCGCCTGTGGCAGCCAATATGGCGACTTTCCCAGACAACTGCTTGGGGTCGATCAGGTCAAAGAAGTGTTTCAGCAATCCCGTATAAGATGCTTTATAAACCGGTGTCGCGATCACGATGATGTCCGCTTCATACAGCTTGCGGTAGGCATCATGAACGACCTGAGGTATGCGGTCGAAGCTGATCGCCGACCCGACTTCCGCAGCGATTTCCGCAATATCGATCAGATCATATTTGCTATGGGTTTTTTGTGAGGTTTTGATCAGGATATTTTCGACCAGTGCGCGCGTGCGCGATGGGTTTCCGATACTCCCGGAGATTCCAACGATTCTCAGCATACAAGCTCCTAATTACTTATTCATTGAAAGGCCATGCTAAAACAGCCAGCTTACATTTAGCATCTTTCATAATCAGCATGTTTCATGCCATGCAAAAACTGCCTGAATTAGGGTATTTACGGGGTTTTTCTGGTGAAAAAACAACCCACCCCTCACGATGGCTGTTGCAATGCGTGCATTTCTGTTCAGAATCAAACAGTGCGTGAGAGGGTGGTTAGCTAAACGATCAAGCCCAAGTGCTTCAACTGGTTACGCAGGACGTTCCTGCTGATTCCAAGCAGTTTTGCTGTTTGCACCTGATTTTCACGAGCGTGGTGATAAGCCTGGATGATCAATGTCTTATTGACAGTATCGTAAAGCGCCTCCGGCTCCATTTCAAAGAGCTTGGTGAATGCCTTCTTAATACTGCTGAAATCATCTTCAGCCGGGGGTTCATGCTGCAATATTGCTTTTGGGGCTTCATAATCATGTTCGCGGATAACCGGCAGATTAAGGTTATGAGGCCTCAATACTTCGCCTTCGCAAACCAGAAGAGCGCGATGGATCAGATTTTCCAGCTCCCGAATATTGCCCGGCCATGGATATTCACTCAGCGCGCGCAATGTCTCAGGCAGGATTAAGGGTTCCTTGATATGCAGCCTTTTTGAGTAGACTCTAATAAAGTGCTGTATCAACGGCAGAATATCCCCCGGCCTCTCCCGTAATGGTGATAGCTGCAGCGGTACTACATTGATGCGATAAAAGAGATCTTCACGGAACCTGCCGGCGCGAACCGCCTCTTTGAGATCGACGTTGGTCGCAGCAAGTAACCTGACGTCGATCGGAGTAGTCTTTCTGGCTCCGACACGGACAATTTCCCTTTCTTGTAAAACACGCAACAGCTTGACCTGAGTGGATATCGGCAAATCGCCGACTTCATCCAGAAATAGTGTGCCGCCGTTGGCTGTCTCAAACCAGCCGGGTTTCGCACCAACGGCTCCGGTAAACGCTCCGCGCTCATAGCCAAATAGCTCGCTTTCAACCAGTGTTTCAGAAAATGCGCCGCAATTAATGGCGGCAAAGGGGCCGTTTTTTCTGGCGCTTAATGAGTGTATGTGCCTTGCTACCAGTTCTTTACCGGTTCCCGTTTCCCCTTTGATCAAAATAGTTGCTTCACTTGGAGCTACCCGCTCGATGACGGAGAGCAGCTTTTGCGATTCCGCATCTGCAAACACCAATGCGCTTGCACGAACAGACAGGCTGATCTGCTGGGGATTGGGAAACGTCAGGAGCGGGCGGCTACCACCCACCTGAAGATATTCTTCGGTTTCCAGTTCTTCAATATAACTGCTCATGGTTTCCTCAATTGGCCTTTCGTTCTTTGGCCAAGGGATTAAGAAGCACGGGAATATAAAGACCATCGTTAATAATGTAAAAGAATATTAGATAATATATTTATGTCTATTACTTCTTATTATTTTAATGCTGCTGAAAATGTTAGAATTACTCATATTTAAAAATATGCGCGCAGTGCCAGTCAGATTGGCACCGTTATGAGTAAGTGCCGGCAGCAATGCCGGTTTTGTTTTTATGAGACTTGATTATGCAGCCTCGGCCCTTATTTAGAATATGTGGCTGATTAAGTTATAATCTTGTTTTTTAAGGAGGTTCGTGATGCCCATTTATGATTATCGCTGCACAAGTTGCGGCTTTAAGAAAGAAGTGATGCAGAAAATGAATGATGCGCTACTGACGACTTGCCCTGAGTGCGGCAAGGAGACTTTTGCCAAACAACTTTCTGCCGCAGGGTTTCAACTCAAGGGCAGTGGCTGGTATGCCACTGACTTCAAAGGCGGCGGCTCCAAGCCCAAGGCCGAAAGCGCCGCTCCTGTGACCGAATCTGTCGCTGAACCGAAAGCTGCTGCTAGCGCGAGCGATGCTGCCAGCCATTAACCTCACTGGATCAAAAGAGTTGACCAAAAAACAAATGTTCAGGCGCTACCTGGTGACTGGCCTGCTCGTGCTGGTGCCGCTGGTCATCACCATCTGGGTACTGACAACGCTGATTGGCTTCCTAGATCAGAGCCTGCTGTTATTACCGCCCGCGTGGCGCCCGGACAATCTGCTGGGTGTGCATATTCCCGGCTTTGGGGTGATCCTGACGGTGCTCATTGTGCTGGTGACGGGCATGATCGCCACCAACATTCTTGGCAAGCGCGTGCTTTTGATCTGGGAAGCGATACTGGCAAGAGTGCCAGTGGTGAAGTCCATTTACTACAGCGTCAAACAGGTGAGCGATACCCTGTTTTCAGATTCCGGCAATGCTTTTCGCAAGGCGTTGCTGGTACAGTATCCGCGTGAGGGAAGCTGGACTATCGCATTCCTCACCGGGAATCCGGGCGGCGATGTGGTGAACCATCTCAAGGGTGAATATGTGAGCGTATATGTGCCCACTACTCCCAACCCGACTTCCGGTTTTTTCCTGATGATGCCGAAAAAAGACATCATCGAACTCGACATGAGTGTGGATGACGCACTCAAATACATTATTTCCATGGGCGTAGTGACGCCTGGTTCTCATCATTAAAATCGCCATAACAAAAACCATCGTTCAACCGTTTAACTCCAACAAAAAATATCATTATGCGTACTCATTACTGTGGCGATCTGAATCGCCAAAACATCGGCCAAACCGTGACTCTTTGTGGGTGGGCACATCGTCGTCGTGACCACGGCGGGGTGATTTTTATTGATCTGCGTGACCGTACCGGTATGTCGCAGATCGTGATCGACCCGGATACCCCGGCAGCATTTGCCAATGCCGAGACGGTGCGCAATGAATTCGTGCTGAAAGTGGTGTGTAAAGTGCGTGCCCGTCCTGAAGGCACGGTGAACCTGAACATCCCCACTGGTGAAGTCGAGATGCTGGCTTCTGAAATCGAGATCCTCAATCCGTCGCTGACGCCGCCCTTCATGCTGGATGATGACACCCTCAGCGAGACGGTACGTCTGGAGCACCGCTATCTCGATTTGCGCCGTCCGGCGATGCAAAAGAACATGATGTTGCGTTACCGCGTGGCCAAGACCCTGCGCGACTATCTGGACGAAAACGGATTCATCGAAATAGAAACACCGATGCTGACGCGCAGCACGCCGGAAGGAGCGCGCGACTATCTGGTGCCGTCACGCGTACATCACGGCATGTTCTTTGCGCTGCCGCAGTCCCCGCAATTGTTCAAGCAATTGTTGATGGTGGCCGGTTTTGACCGTTACTTCCAGATCACCAAATGCTTCCGCGACGAAGATTTGCGGGCTGACCGCCAGCCGGAATTCACACAGGTGGATATCGAGACCTCTTTCCTCGGCGAGCAGGAGATCATGGATATCGTCGAGGAAATGATCCGTCGCATGTTCAAGAGCGTGCAGAATATCGATCTGCCGGCGCAGTTTCCGCGCCTGTCTTTCGCCGAAGCGATGAACAAGTATGGCTCCGACAAACCGGATATGCGCGTGACACTGGAAATCACCGAGCTCACAGACGTAATGAAGGATGTGGATTTCAAGGTATTCTCCGGTGCTGCGAATGCAGTAGGTGGCCGAGTGGCAGGCTTGCGCATCCCTGGTGGTGCAGCGATCAGCCGTGGCGAGATCGACGCCTATACCGAGTTCGTCAAGATCTACGGCGCCAAAGGTCTGGCTTACATCAAGATTAACGACATTACCAAACTCAATGAAGAAGGCCTGCAATCGCCCATCGTCAAGAATATTCACGTCAGGGCGTTGCAAGCGGTGATAGACCTTACCGGCGCGCAGAATGGCGACCTGGTATTCTTCGGTGCCGACAAGGCCAAAGTGGTCAACGAAGCGCTGGGTGCGTTACGTGCCAGGGTCGGCCACGAAAAAGGCCATGTTGATGGCCGTGCCTGGGCTCCTCTGTGGGTGGTGGATTTCCCCATGTTCGAGCAAGATGAAGAAAATAATCGCTGGGCAGCCTTGCACCACCCATTCACTTCGCCCAAGGATGGTCATGAAGACCTGCTCACCACTAACCCCGGTGCTGCTCTGTCCAAAGCCTACGACATGGTGATCAACGGTTGGGAAGTAGGTGGCGGCTCAGTACGGATACACAGTCAGGTGGTGCAATCCAAAGTGTTCGACGCGCTGAACATCAGCAAGGAAGAAGCGCAGGAAAAATTCGGCTTTCTGCTGGAGGCACTGCAATACGGTGCGCCTCCGCATGGCGGCCTGGCATTCGGTCTGGATCGCCTGGTCACGCTGATGGCCGGTGCCGAATCCATCCGCGATGTGATCGCCTTCCCCAAGACTCAGCGCGCGCAGTGCCTGCTGACCAAGGCGCCGAGTGAGGTGGATGAAAAGCAATTAAGAGAGCTGCATATACGCGTGCGTCAGCAAAACACCGCGGGCTAAGTTGTGGGTGTGGTTATGGAGTTGATGCGCCGCATTGCTGCGCGCCAACCCAGGTTTTTAATTTTGTAATGGCTTCGTCTGTAGCTGAAGTCAGCGCGGTAACCCCGCCTTTGGCATCTGCGCTGGTGCTGGGTTTTTCCACTGTGATGACGGTACTTACACGTGGTGCATTATGCGTGGTGCCATTCACCAACTCTGCGCGTAGTTGCACCACGCCACGGCTGCTTCCCGGGCTGTCAAATACCTGATCGAATATATCCAGCGTAATGTTCAGGCTGCATTTGGCATCGCTACTGGGAGCCCAGCGGCTCTGTACGCGTTGAGCGATCAGATCTGCGGGCAGGATAGCCCAGCGGCTTTCATTGAAGGCAAACACGCGGGCTGGATCCTGATACGCCAGACGATAACGCATCTCATGACCGTCCAAACCCGGGCTGGCTTCGACATGGCCAAGTTTCACCGGGATCGAATCCGGATTGTTAGCAGTCATGCCGAAGTCATACAAGGCAGGTTGCGCACCGGGTTTAGGCAGCCCGCTGCATGCGCTGACCAAGGCTAACAATAACAAAAGATAAATACGCTGACTCATGGTTGAAAGCCTTTCTCGCCCGGGCCTGGCTGGGATTGTGGTTTGCCGAAAATAGGACTTTGCGGATTCTGCTCCAGCGTATCCATCAATTTATTCAGGCTTTGCGCATCGCGATGCAATTGGTCGGTAAGCTGATGTGCTCTGGGTAAGGTCTCGCTATTCAGGTTATCCCCCAGATCGGCGGTGACTTGCTCTATATGGCGGGATACGCGCTCGAACTCCGCCAGTGATTCCTGCATCTTTTGCAGCGCAGGGCGAGCCGCATCTGCAGTCTCTTTGGTACTGAGGGATGCCTGGCGCACCGCATCCAGTGCGGCGGAAAGCTCACGCGGATGTATCTCGTCCATTAACTTGCCAACTTTCTCGCTGGTTTGTTGAGAAGAGCGCAATAACGGCTCCAGCGCTTCGCTGGAGCGTTCCATGTTGTCCACCAGTTGCGCGATCTTCTGCGTATTCTTCTGATTCAGTAATTGATTAAGGGTGGTCAAGAGTTGTGCCGCTGTATCTTCCAGCTGTTCTGTCTTGATGATGATCGCCTTGCCAGAACTCATGATCTCATTCATGGCAGATGGCCGTAGCGGGATCACCATTTCGCCCAGCGGGGCTGGGTTGGTACCAGTATCATCCAGTTCGATATATGCGAGCCCGGTAAGCCCTTGCGAGGCCATTTGTGCAAAGGTGCCCTGGGTCAGCCGTACACTGCTATCCACATCAATATCTATCAGGATATCGGTCGCTTTTGCAGGGTCGAGATGAATGCCGCTGACACGCCCTATATCCACGCCCCGGTAACGCACAGAAGCCTGTGGATTGAGGCCGGAGACGGCTATTTTCGAAAGTATATGGTAGGTTGTTTGCTCGGTATGCGTGCCCGCCAGCCACCACAGCCCGGTGAGTAGCGCACAGGTGAGCAGCAGGGCGAATATCCCTGAGAGAACGGCGTAGGCTTTATTTTCCATGTTTAATCAGTTCGTTTGGTTTGTTAAACCGCTCCAGCCGTTCTTTTACGCCGTTGAAAAAGTTACATACGAATGGGTGAGTCATGCTGCCCAACTCATCTATGGTACAACTTGCCACGATATGTTGATCCGCCAGCACTGCTACTCTATCAGCCAACGAGGTCAGTGTGTCCAGATCGTGCGTGACGAAGATGACAGTCAGCCCCAATTGGAGCCGCAAATCCTTAATCAATTCTACAAAATTCTCACTGCGGTCTGGATCCAGCCCGGCGGTAGGTTCATCCAGTACCAGTAATTCCGGCTCCAGAGACAGCGCGCGTGCCAGGCCGACACGTTTGATCATGCCGCCGGAAAGTTGTGCAGGCAGCAGGTCTGCATGGTGCGGTTCCAGTTCTACCAAAGCCAGCTTATGCATTACCAGCAAGTGGATAGTGGCTTCGTCGAACTGACGTAACTCACGTAACGGAAAAGCAATATTCTCGAACACAGACAGTGCAGAAAACAATGCCCCTTGCTGGAATAGCATGCCAAAGCGATTGCGCACCCGTTTTTGACCATCGCGATCCAGGGTTTCCAGGTTTTCTCCGAACAAACGTATCTCGCCGCGCGTAGGCTGCGTCAAACCGACAATATGTCTTAACAGCGTGGTCTTGCCGCTGCCGGAACCGCCTACCAGTGCCAGTACCTCACCCGAATTGACCTGCATGGACAGATTTTTATGGATCACAGTATTGCCGAATTGAGTCCACACGTTGATCACTTCGCATACCGGGGTCGTGACATCCGCTGTCATATGCCTATGCTCCGTGTAGCGATAGCGAAAAATGCATCTAACAGAATGACGACAGTAATAGAAGTGACAACCGAAGATGTCGTGCTGTTAGAAAGGCTTTCGGTATTAGGTTGAACGCGCAGGCCGAAATGGCAGGCGATCAATGCCACTGTCAAACCGAAGGTAAAGCCTTTGACCGTAGCCAGAACCAGATTGGCCGCTTTTACCACGCGCGGAAGATGTTCGATGAAGAATTCAAAGCCTATCCCTAATTGGAAGAAGGCAACGACCATGCCGCCGATCAATGCCCATAGCGACGTCCAGAATAGCAGCAATGGGGCGACCAGCGTCAGTGCTACTACTTTGGGTAGAATAAGCCGCAGCGTGCGCGAAACTCCCATGGTCGCCAGTGCATCGATCTCTTCGGTAACCCGCATCACGCCGATCTGCGCGGTCATCGCCGAACCGGAACGCCCAGCTATCAGTACCGACATCAATATCGGCCCCAGTTCGCGGATGATCGCCAAGCCCAGGATATTGACGATGAAAATGTCCGCCCCGAACTTGCGCAATTGCAACGCCATCAAATAACTCATCGCTACACCTATCATGCCGCCCACCAGGGCCGTCACTGGCAGTGCCAACACCCCGCCTTTATAGACATTGGCAGATATCTCCTTCCACGGAATATCGCGTGGACGGCGGAACAGGTAAAGGAACTCCAGTGTGAGCAGGCCGGTGAGCGTAATAAAGTCGGCCAGATGCAATACGAAAGACTTGAGCATCCCGGGATGGACCGCAAACTCATCAAGGGGCGCTTCGTCCACGGCGTGGCGGGGCGAGTGGGCATGTTGCAGGCTATCGAACAGTGCCGCATGTTCAGGGCGAAGTAACACGCGCTCACCGAGTTGACCTCCCCATCCCGTCAATAACAGTGCTGCAGCGGCACTATCCAACTGTTCTATGGTGGTGAGATCCCAAAGCATCTTTGGCTGGGAAAAAAAAGGGCCTAGCTGCTGTTGTAATACGGCGAAATGATTTCCGGCGGCACGCAAAGACCATTGTCCTGTCAACACTACGCGCGACCCTTCATCTACCTTAAACACTGCATCCGACATTAAGTGTTCCCGATTTGTTTTCTGCAGTTTATCCGCAGTCGCCATGCGGCGCTATAATTCCTTACCAACAATCAGGAAGGAGCCTATATGAAAAGCTATCGCAAAGAACTCTGGTTCAATGCTCCGGAGCGCATGTACTTTATCAACATTACCGGGCAGATAGAAGAATGCCTGCGCGAGTCCGGTATTCGTGAAGGTCTGGCGTTGGTTAATGCCATGCATATCACTGCCAGCGTCTTTATCAACGATGATGAGTCCGGCCTGCATCATGACTATGGTGTGTGGCTGGAAAAACTCGCTCCGCACGAACCGGTGAGCGGCTATCACCATAACCGCACCGGCGAAGACAATGCAGATGCGCATATGAAGCGGCAGGTGATGGGACGCGAGGTGGTAGTGGCAATCACGGACTGTCAGTTGGATTTTGGTCCCTGGGAACAGATATTCTATGGCGAATTCGATGGCCGACGCAGGAAGAGGGTGTTGGTGAAGATGATCGGCGAGTGATTGCAGTTAGAAGGCACATTTAAATACGACCAAAAGTCTTTGTTTTTTCGGCTTTTCCGTGCGATTTTTTTGGCTTGTGAAGCAAGCTATGTTGTAAAAATGCAACATCTTTCGCTTTCTGTAGCAAAAACCACAAAAAAACCTTGCTAGGGGTTGCCGCCGCTTGGCATACTGCTATCACTTCTCGCAAGGGGAGTTCGCGAACTCTCTCGATTATGAATGTTCTTTAGCATTAAGTCGTTAAAGGATTCGATTAAAAGAGAGTGCAAGTAGGTATATAGGCTCGATGCATCGAGCCACACACTTTGGAAACTTTTTTGGAGGTTTTATGAATAAGAAACTAAATCTGGCAGTTGCCGCCGCTGTTCTGGCGATGGGCGCTTCCGCAGCAAACGCTGGCATCGTGATTCCAGCAGGTGATTGGACCATTGATATCAATGGTAACGTCAATGCTTTCTACATCTACAACAGCAGCGATGGCGCTGCCGTGATTGGTGGCGGTATTGCTAACGCTAAAGGCGCTAACGGTACAGGTACCAGTTCCATCAACACCGGTCTGCTGCCTTCATGGCTCGGCTTCACCGGCAAGACCCGTCAAAATGATCTGGACGTAAGCTGGACCATCAGCTTCCAGCCAGGTGCTTCCTCCAACCACGGTCTGCAAGGCGGTAGCGCTTCTGAATTCCGTCAAGCTAACTTGACCTTCGGCGATAAGAGCTGGGGTACTGTGAAGATTGGTAAGGATCTGGGCGTATTCGGTGCAAACGCAATTCTGAATGACCAAACCCTGCTGGGTGTTGGTTCACAAGGTATTGTTGGCGCTGCCGGTGGTACCACCACCACTCTGGGTCGTATCGGTACAGGTTTCCTGTATGCTGACTTCACTGGTCAAATCAACTACACCACCCCTGACTGGAACGGTTTCCAAGCAACTGGTGGTATCCGTCAACCATGGACTTCAGTTAACCTGGGCACCAGCGCAGCAATCGCCGGTAACCAAGACACCCCTGGCTTTGAAGGCGTAGTTAGCTATTCATGGGCTGGCGACTTCTCCGGTAAGGTTTGGCTGGAAGGTATGCATCAAGACGTTCAAGGTATCGCCGGTACGCTTAACAAGAGCGACAGCGCTGACGTATTCGGTCTGGGTGCTAGCGTGAACTTCTCCGGTGTTAACCTGGTTGGTTACTACTACAACGGTGAAGGTGTAGGTACCACTTCTATCCTGGCTGACGGCTTTGCTGCCGGTACAGGTAATTCCCGTGACAGCGATGGCGGCTATGTTCAAGCTTCCTTCAAGATTCCTGGTGTAGGTACCAAACTGGCTGCAAGCTGGGGTGAGTCCAACCTGGATCAAGCTTCCGGTGAAGTTGCAAACACCACCGTTAAGAAGAATGAAATGTGGACCGTTGGTGCATATCATCCTCTGACCTCCAGTGTTAATCTGGTAGCTGAGTACTCACGTGTTGAGTCCAGCAACCAGTTGGGTGCCAAGAACACCTCTGACATTGTTGACTTTGGCGCGATCCTGTTCTTCTAAGATTCTTTAGAAAACTTGCAAGCTTAAAACGGCACCTTCGGGTGCCGTTTTTTATTGCCCGTTCCCTATACATAAGAGCACAAGTTGTTTCGACGGGCTTTGTGGAGCAGGCATTGATATTCGTTAGAATATCGCTTATATGAACTTGGATCACACTACACAGAATATAGAAGAGCTTCTTCATCAGGGGCTCATGCTATGCCGTTCGGGAAGGTTTTCAGAAGCCAGGACATTGTATGAAGAACTTCTCAAATCACATCCACACCAACCCAAGGCGCTGACTAATTTAGGCGCTATAGAGTTTCAATCGGGTCATTTCGAGGCGGGATTCGGTTTTATTCAAAGATCGCTCCAACTCGATGCTAACCAGCCATATGCCCTTTACAACATCAGTAATGAGTTACTTAAATTAAAACGCTATGACGAGGCGCTTGATTATTGCAACCGTGCCATTGTCCTAAAACCTGATTTCGCCGAGGTATATAACAATCTTGGGGTTATATTTGAGAGCCGTGGACAAGATAAAGAAGCGCTGATTCACTACGACAGGGCAATCGCATTAAGACCGAACTACCCAGAAGCATATAATAATCGCGGCATCATCCTTCACCATTTAAATCGTCATAACGATGCATTAACAAGTTATGAGCAGGCGATTTCTTTGAAGCCTGATTATGCAAAAGCGCATAACAATCGCGGCAATCTATTCAAAGACCTCAAGCAATTTAACGAAGCCATGTTCTGTTATGACCAGGCGATCAAACTGACTCCAGATTTTGCCGAGGCCTATTTCAACCGGGGTGTATTACTCGCAAATCTTGAAAGATTTAGTGAGGCTATCCTAAGTTACGACCAGGCGATCGCCTTACTTCCCGCTTATGCCGATGCATTTTGCAACCGCGGATATGCGCTTCAGCAGTTCAATAAATTCGAAGATGCCTTGCATGATTACAACCGTGCCATCGAACTCGATGCCGGGTTTGACCTGGCGAAATGGAATAAAGCATTTCTGTTACTGCTGCTGGGCGAATATAGCGAAGGCTGGAAGCTATATGAGTCGCGGTGGCATGTATATCAAAAAGAATTCTTCAGAAACTTCAGCCAGCCTCTTTGGTTAGGAGGGGAGCTATCCATCAAAGGTAAAACCCTGCTGATTCATGCAGAACAGGGCTTAGGGGATTTTATTCAATTCTGCAGATATGCAACGATGGCAGAAGCACTTGGCGCAAAAGTGGTGCTTGAAACTCCATCGTCCATGTTGTCTTTAATGAAAACATTGAAAGGCGATTTTACTCTTGTAGAAAAGAACAAACCGTTACCGCATTTTGATCTGCAATGCCCGGTGATGAGTTTGCCGCTCGCATTCAATACCAGTGTTCAAACTATCCCTCACGAGATTCCTTATCTCAGTGCAGATGAGAATAAAAAGCAGGAATGGAGCAGTCGTCTGGGCAATAAACAAGGGCTGCGAGTGGGGTTGGCCTGGTCGGGGTCGGCTGCAAACAAAAAGCGGATCATTTCGCTGGCGCAATTGGAGCCATTATTCCAGGTGCCTGTTGAGTTTCACTCGTTGCAGAAGGAAATCAGTGCAGCAGATGCCGCCACTTTAAACAGCTTAAGTTTAAGCAGTTTAAATCGTATCCATGCACACCATAATGAACTAGCTGATTTCGCGGATACGGCGGCACTGATTTCAGAATTAGACTTGGTGATCACGATAGATACCTCCGTGGCGCACCTTGCAGGAGCATTAGGTCGGCCGGTGTGGGTGCTGCTTCCTTTTGCACCGGATTTCAGATGGCTGATCGATAGGGAAGATAGCCCATGGTATCCGACTGCGACATTATTTCGACAAACAGCAATTGATGATTGGGATAGCTTAATCACTCAAGTTGCTGAGAAATTAAGTCAATACAGAATGGCCACTATAAGCTGAGGGGGGTGGGGTGGCCGATGGGGCTCGAACCCACGACAACAGGAATCACAATCCTGGACTCTACCAACTGAGCTACGGCCACCATTGAAACGAACAACCTGAATTTTAACTGGCCTGCCCGACAGGAATCGAACCTGTAACCCCCAGCTTAGAAGGCTGGTGCTCTATCCGGTTGAGCTACGGGCAGAGTTGTCGGACAAAGATAGTTAAAAAATGTCTGGTCGGGGTGGAGAGATTCGAACTCCCGACATCCTGCTCCCAAAGCAGGCGCGCTACCAGACTACGCTACACCCCGAAGGGCGCTAACTATAGCGAAATCGGCGCTTGCCGTCAATTTTAATCTGTTAAAATTACATATCTAAATTCCCTTTTCTACTGGCATGACGGCACAGCTTATTGATGGCAGGGCGATCTCTGAAAACTTGTTGAGTCTTTTGCGGCAAAGGGTAGTGGCGCGCGTATCGGCAGGGAAACGTCCGCCTTGTTTAGCCGTGGTGTTGGTAGGCGGTGATCCGGCATCGCATATCTATGTCGATAAAAAGCGCCAGAGCTGCGAGGCGATAGGCTTTCGTTCCTTGGCTTATGATCTTCCAGCTGAAACTTCTGCTCAGGAATTGTTGTCATTGATTGCTAAATTGAATGCCGATGAAGAAGTCGACGGGATTCTGGTACAACTTCCTTTGCCTGCCCATATCGAATCGTCGCTGGTGATAGAGTGCATAGACCCCAAAAAAGATGTGGATGGTTTCCACCCCTATAATCTTGGGCGTTTGGCGCAACGCGTACCTATGTTGCGGCCTTGCACGCCGAAGGGCATTATGACTATGTTGAATACATTGGATGTCGATCTGCACGGGTTGAATGCGGTAGTGGTGGGTGCATCCAACATCGTGGGGCGCCCCATGGCGTTGGAGTTGATGCTGGCGGGTTGTACGGTGACGATTTGCCATCGTTTTACCCGTGACTTGCCCGATATTGTAGGGCGTGCTGAAATACTGGTGGTAGCCGTGGGCAAACCTGGATTCATCAAGGGCGAATGGGTACGTAACGGTGCCATTGTGGTCGATGTAGGGATCAACCGTTTGGAAAATGGCAAGATTTGCGGAGACGTGGAATTTGATGCTGCACGCCAGCGTGCCAGTTGGATCACTCCGGTGCCGGGGGGAGTGGGGCCGATGACGGTGGCAACGCTGATGGAAAACACTCTGGAAGCACTGGAAGCGCGTGAGGCGGGATGATCGTTTGGTAAGTAAAATCTTCTTAACATCAAGCTAGATTTATTATGCAATCCTCTATAAACTCTTGCCTTCGTTAAATTTTGGCTGTATATGGCCTCGTTTTTTATAATAGCTGGCCTGAGAAAATAACCGACATGACTGAAGAAATTAGCCGCCATTTCACCCCTTATCAGCCCAAGGCAGATGAGGAGTACATGAATCCAAAGCAGCGTGAACATTTCCGCAATATCCTGAATCTGTGGAAAGCCGATCTTTCGCAGGATATGGATCGTACCGTGCATACCATGCAGGACGAAGTCACCATGTTCGCCGACCCCAATGACCGCGCCAGCCAGGAATCGGATATGGCGCTGGAACTGCGCAACCGCGACCGCGAGCGTAAGCTGATCAAAAAGATCGATGAGACTCTGGGCAAGCTGGAAGCAGATGAGTACGGGTATTGCGAGAGCTGCGGTGTCGAGATCGGCTTGAAGCGTCTGGAAGCCCGCCCTACTGCCACTTTGTGCATAGACTGCAAAACACTGGACGAGATTCGTGAAAAGCAGGTTGCTAAATAGCAACCTGCTTTCGGCGTAGGCTAACCTTTAGGTTAAGCTGCGATAGCAGCGGCCGGAGCCAAAAACAAGTAACTAAATAAATAAAAAAGCCGGATGTTTACACATCCGGCTTTTTTCATGCTGCGCTGCGTTTATTGCTGTTCAGCAGCAACAGGGGCAGATTCTTCTTTTGCAGGTGGATCTATCAATGCCTTCATCGACAAACGTACTTTGCCTTTGTCATCGACTTCGACGACCTTGACCTTAACGATTTGGCCTTCTTTCAGGAAATCGCTGACAGCGTTGACGCGTTGATGGGCGATCTGTGAAATATGCACCAGGCCATCTTTGCCCGGCAACAGTGAAACCACAGCACCGAAGTCCAGAATACGTTGTACCGCACCTTCATAGATCTGGCCGACTTCCACTTCGGCGGTGATCGCCATGATGCGTTTCTTGGCCTCTTCACCGGCTTCAGCGTTGATGCAGCCTATCTTGATGGTACCGTCATCTTCGATATCGATGGTGGTACCGGTTTCTTCAGTCAATGCACGAATCACAGCGCCGCCCTTGCCGATCACATCACGGATCTTTTCCGGATTGATCTTGAGAGTGATAATACGTGGAGCGAAAGCTGAAAGCTCTTCGCGCGAGTGATCCATGCTGCTCTTCATCAGACCCAGTATGTGCATGCGGCCTTCTTGAGCTTGAGCCAGTGCGACTTTCATGATCTCAGCGGTGATGCCGGTGATCTTGATGTCCATTTGCAGGGCAGTGATACCATTTTCTGTGCCTGCGACTTTGAAATCCATGTCGCCGAGGTGATCTTCGTCGCCAAGAATGTCGGTCAACACTGCGAAACGGTTGCCTTCCTTGATCAGACCCATGGCGATACCAGCTACGTGCTCCTTGACCGGTACGCCGGCATCCATCAGAGCCAGGCAGCCGCCGCAGACAGAAGCCATCGAACTGGAGCCATTGGACTCGGTGATTTCAGATACCACACGTATGGTGTAGCCGAATTCTTCGGCAGATGGCAATACGGCGAGCAGTGCACGTTTTGCCAGACGTCCATGACCGATCTCGCGGCGCTTTGGGGTGCCTACGCGGCCGGTTTCGCCGGTAGCGTACGGAGGCATGTTGTAGTGCAGCATGAAACGATCAGTGAACTCACCTTGCAGCGCATCGATGATCTGCTCATCGCGTCCGGTACCCAGCGTGGCAACCACCAGCGCTTGCGTTTCGCCGCGGGTGAACAATGCAGAACCGTGAGTACGCGGTAATACACCGGTACGAATGGTGATAGGGCGCACGGTACGGGTATCGCGGCCATCGATACGTGGCTCGCCATTCAGGATCTGGCTGCGAACTACTTTAGCTTCCAGCGCAAACAGCGCATCTTTGATCTGGTTGGCGCGGGAGGTATCTGTCGTTTCGGTGATCAGCTCTGCCAATACGCGCGATTTGATTTCATCCAGCTTGCCGGAACGGGTTTGTTTGGATTTGATCTTGTAGGCTTCATTAATATCATTGCCAGCCAGGGTGTTGAGTTGCTCGGTGAGTGCAGCATCCACTTCCGGAGGAGTCCATTCCCATGGCTCATTGGCCACTTCTGCAGCCATTTCGTTAATGGCGTTGATCACTGCCTGCATTTCATTGTGACCGAATACCACGGCGCCCAACATCACATCTTCAGACAGTTGCTTGGCTTCGGATTCCACCATCAGTACCGCTTTATCGGTAGCGGCGACGATCAGATCCAGTTCGGTTTCTGTCAATTCGGTCTTGGTCGGGTTCAATACATATTCGCCGTTGATATAGCCTACACGCGCTGCACCTATCGGGCCATAGAACGGGATGCCGGAAATAGCCAGCGCAGCGGATGCGCCGATGATGGCAGGAATGTCTGAATCGATCTCGCTATCGGAAGACATCACCGTGGCGACGATCTGGATCTCGTTGTAGAACGCTTCGGGGAATAATGGGCGCAGCGGACGGTCGATCAGGCGCGAGGTCAGTGTTTCCTTTTCTGAAGGGCGGCCTTCGCGTTTGAAAAAGCCACCGGGGATCTTGCCTGCAGCATAGGTGCGTTCTTGGTAATCAACAGTCAGCGGAAAGAAATCCTGACCGGGTTTCACATCTCTTTTGCCTACAGCAGTAACCAGTACTACCGTGTCATCCAGGCTGACCAGTACAGCACCGTCAGCTTGGCGAGCGATCTCACCGGTTTCCAGGGTCAGCGTATGGCGCCCGTATTGCAATGTTTTTTTAATGTGTTTCACAGTGAGTATCCTTATAAGTTATGTATTCTATTTACGGGGTTCTTATTCGTCGTTAAATGAATAATGCGCCGTGAAATGAACAACGAGCCGATAGACGCCAGGCAGCGCTCTTCGGCTCGTTAAATGAGAAAAATGGACGGTACAGCTTATTTACGTATGCCGAGGCGCTCGATCAACGAGCGATACCGGTCAACGCTTTTGCCTTTAAGATAATCCAGCAATTTGCGGCGCTGACTTACCAGTTTGAGTAGACCACGACGTGAGTGATGATCTTTGGCATGGACTTTAAAGTGCTCTGTGAGCATAGCAATACGGCTGGACAGCAAGGCGACTTGCACTTCGGGGGAGCCGGTATCATTGGCCGCCGTTTTGAATTCCCCTACTATTTTCGCTTTTTCATTAGCAGTTGCAGACATCGTTAATCTCTCTTTTATCTCTTTGACTTTGAGTCGCGCATTCTATAGAGATTCGCATTTAATTTCAATAGCTAAAGTATGCTGTCACTAAACCACAATTCTCTTGGGGAAAATTTGACCATCGCCCATATTGTCACCCACGCCCAGGAATTTTTGCGACGCTGCGTATACGCGATGCATGCCAAGGCTGGACATACCTGATTTCCAGACGGATTGGCCTTGGCAAAAGAAGTGAGCACTCTCTTCATCAAGCGTCACCATAGGCAACGCGGATAATAATACATCCGCAGGCAGCAACAAGGCATCGCGTTGCTCTTGCGACAGATGTTCAAGTTGTTCGAGTGTGACCGCCTGTGCCAACTCGAATCCGCCGGTAACCAGACGTCGCAGCGCGGTGAGATAGGCTCCACAGCCCAGAGCTTTACCTATATCTTCCGCAAGTACACGTATGTAAGTGCCTTTGCTGCAGGTCACAGTGATTTGCATTTCATCACCCTGCAGGCGATCCAGCGTGAGGCGCTTAATCGTGACCGGACGCGGTTTACGTTCGATCTCAACCCCTGCTCGCGCATATTCGTACAACGCTTTTCCCTGATACTTCAAGGCGGAATGCATAGGGGGGATTTGCTGGATTTCACCGATAAAACGTTGTAATACATGTTCAACCTGCGACGGGCTTACTTGCACAGGTTGTTGCGCAGAGATATCACCTTCGGTGTCGCCGGTACTGGAAGTCGCACCCAGCTTGAGCGTGGCGCTGTATTCCTTGTCGGCATCGAGCAGGGTTTGCGAGAACTTGGTGGCTTCGCCTAGACACAAAGGCAGCAGCCCGGTTGCAAAAGGGTCCAGATTGCCGGTGTGACCGGCCTTGGCTGCGCTATATAGACGCTTGGCGATCTGCAGGGCTTGATTCGAAGAATAAGCTGGCGGTTTGTCTAGCAGTAATACGCCATTTATTTCGCGCTTGATACGCTTGAACTGCATTATTTCGACCGCCGCTGAACGGGGTTAATGCTTCTCTTCAGACACAGCCTGGTCTATCAGTTGCGATAACTGGAAACCACGCTCGATGGAAGTGTCATGTACAAAATGCAGTTGCGGCACGGTGCGTAACATCAGTCTTTTGGCGAGCTGGCTGCGCAGAAAACCCGCTGCTTTTTCCAGGCCGGTAGTGGTGGCTGCGGCATCTTCGCGCGTTGAAAAGAATATCTTGGCATGTGCCAGGTCGCCTGTCACTTCAACTTCGGTGATGGTGGCCCCGACCACACGCGGGTCTTTCACCTCGAACTGCAACAGATCGGCCAATTCACGACGGATCTGTTCGGCTACCTTCTGACTGCGAGAAAACTCTTTTGCCATTAAAGTGAGGTGCGCGCCACTTCCACCATCTCAAATACTTCGAGCTGATCGCCGACCAGGATGTCGTTGAAATTCTTCAGCGAGAGACCGCATTCAAAGCCATTTTTGACTTCTTTGACATCATCCTTGAAGCGTTTGAGCGAATCCAGGTCGCCAGTGTGGATCACCACATTGTCGCGTAACAGCCGGATTTTCGCCGCACGCTTGATGATGCCTTCCAGCACGTAACAACCGGCAATGGTACCGATCTTGGAGATAGTAAACACCTCGCGTACCTCGACCAGACCGATGACCACTTCTTTCTCATCCGGTGACAACATGCCGGTCAGTGCGGCACGCACTTCATCCACCGCCTGATAGATGATGTTGTAGTAACGTACATCCACATTTGATGACTCGATCAGCTTACGCGCGCCGGCATCGGCACGTACATTGAAACCGATGACTACAGCTCCGGAAGCCACCGCCAGATTGACGTCGGACTCACTGATCGCGCCCACGCCGGTATGCAGCACGTTGACTTTGACTTCGTCGGTAGACAGTTTTTGCAGCGAAGTGGAAAGTGCCTCATAAGAGCCTTGCACGTCAGACTTGATGATAAGCGCTAGGGATTTGACTTCACCTTCGGCCATCTGGTCGAACATGTTCTCCAGTTTTGCGGCTTGCTGTTTGGCCAGTTTCACGTCGCGGAACTTGCCTTGACGGAATAGCGCAATTTCGCGGGCTTTACGCTCGTCATTGAGAACGATGGTATCTTCGCCGGCATTAGGCACATCCGACAAACCCAGAATCTCAACCGGAATGGAAGGGCCTGCTTCCCTGATTTCTTTGCCGTTCTCATCCATCATCGCGCGCACTCGACCAAACGCACTGCCTGCCAGTAGCATGTCGCCGCGTTTTAATGTCCCGGATTGCACTAAAATAGTGGCAACCGGACCGCGACCTTTGTCCAGACGGCCTTCGATCACCAGGCCTTTGGCCGGTGAAGTCACCGGAGCTTTGAGTTCGAGCACTTCTGCCTGCAATAATACAGCTTCCAGCAATTCATCAATACCTTGTCCGGTTTTGGCGGACACTTCTATCATCATGGTGTCGCCACCCCAGTCTTCCGGCACGACTTCCTGCGCAACCAATTCCTGCTTAACTTTTTCTGCGTTCGCACCCTGCTTGTCCACTTTGGTGATCGCAACCACCATAGGCACTTTTGCCGCTTTGGCGTGGTGGATGGCTTCTATGGTTTGCGGCATCACGCTATCGTCGGCAGCGACGACCAGAATCACCACATCGGTGGCTTTGGCACCGCGGGCGCGCATGGCAGTAAATGCTTCGTGTCCCGGCGTGTCTAGGAAAGTGACCATGCCGCGCGGCGTTTCAACGTGATAGGCGCCGATATGCTGGGTGATCCCACCCGCCTCACCAGATGCTACGCGTGTACGTCGAATGTAATCCAGCAAAGAGGTTTTACCATGGTCTACGTGACCCATCACCGTGACTACAGGTGGTCTCGGTTCCGGTATCGCTTCATGATGTTCCTCATCAGTGAGGAAAGCGTCAGGGTCGTTAGTTTCTGCGGCCTGAGCGATGTGACCCATTTCTTCCACCACGATCATCGCGGTTTCCTGGTCCAGTACCTGATTGATGGTCACCATCATGCCCATCTTCATCAGCGTCTTGATTACTTCGGTGGCCTTGACCGCCATCTTGTGTGCCAAGTCGGCCACAGAAATGGTTTCCGGCACCAATACATCATGCACGATGGGTTCTGTTGGCGCTGAGAAAGCATGCTGCGCTTCTGCATCTCTTTGATGTTTTTGCGCCTTGGATCTTCCCGGTGCACGCCAGCCCTGGCCGAATCCTACATCGCCACGCGTCTTCAAGCCGCCGCTACGGCGTTTTTGTTCAGTTCCGCGCTCAACGACAACGGTTTTCTTACCTTTGCCGTCAGCTGATTTCGCTTTTTCCGGCTTGTCAGCTACTTTGCCTGCAGGCTTGTGCAAGGTACCTTCAGAAAGTTTTTTCTTGGCTATCTCCGCCTCAGCGACGCGCGCAGCTTCTTCTTCCTGTTTTTTCAGTATGGCGGCCTGTTTTTTCTGCTGTTCTTCACTCTGTAATGCGATCAGCTCAGCCTGACGTCTGGCTTCTGATTCACGCAGAGCTACTTGCTGGGCATCCAGTACAGTGGGCTTAGCCGTGCTTTTTGCCACTACAGGCGGTGGCGGAGCAACCGGCGGTTCAGGGATGGCAACTACTTCCACGATCTCCTCAACTGGAGCCTCTACCGGCGCGCTCACCACTTCGACCGGTGCGAGCTCAACAGGTACAATTTCTTCCGGTACAGCTTCAGCACGAGGAGAAACGATCACACGTTTTTTCTTCACTTCTACCTGAATGGTACGTGCACGGCCAGCACCATCAGGTTGTTTGATCTCAGTGACTTGCTTGCGGGTCAGCGTGATCTTGTTTTTGGGCTGTTGTGCGCCATGTTCTTTGCGCAAATGCTCCAGCAGAGAAGATTTGTCCTGCTCGGTCAGCTTATCTTCGGGTGATACCTTATTGACGCCAGCAGCCCTCAGCTGCTCCAGTAGTAGCTGGGGCGGCAGATTAAGCTCACTTGCAAATTGCGTTACGCTGGTTTGTGCCATCTATATCCCTTAAATTCCTTTTTTGCGCCTGAGTTTCACTAACCTTATGCGAACCAGGGCGCGCGTGCCGTCATGATCAGTTGCTTGGCGCGTTCTTCATCCATACCGGTCATCTCAACCAGTTCATCCACAGCCAGGTCGGCCAAGTCGTCCAGTTTGCTGACGCCTTTGGAAGCCAGAAGATTCGCGGTCTTTTCGTCCATGCCTTGCATGGTCAATAACTCTTCCGAGGCTTCTTCGACTTTTTCTTCGCGTGCGATAGCTTCGGTGAGCAGCGCATTACGGGCGCGACTGCGTAATTCGTTGATGGTGTCTTCATCAAACGCGTCGATCTCCTGCATCTCACTTAACGGCACGTAGGCGATCTCTTCCAGCGAATTGAAGCCTTCCTGAATCAGGATATCAGCCACTTCCTCGTCCACATCCAGTCTGGCGATGAATAGTTCGCGCGCCTTGCCGTATTCTTCTTCACCCTTCTTTTCGGCTTCATCTTCCGTCATCAGATTCAGTTCCCAGCCGGTAAGTTGCGATGCCAGGCGCACGTTCTGGCCGCCACGGCCAATCGCCAAAGCCAACTGATCTTCACCGACCACCACGTCCATACTATGCGCTTCTTCATCTATGCTGATGCGGGTCACGGCAGCTGGTGCCATGGCGTTGATCACAAACTGCGCCGGATCCATGGACCACAGTACGATGTCCACGCGTTCTCCTGCCAATTCGCCGGTCACAGCCTGCACGCGCGAACCGCGCATACCAACGCAAGTACCTACAGGATCCAGACGTTGATCGTTCGATTTCACCGCGATCTTGGCACGTGAGCCGGGGTCGCGCGATGCAGCACGGATTTCCAGCAGGCCTTCTTCGATTTCCGGTACTTCCAATTCGAATAATTTGGTAATGAACTCAGGTGCGATGCGCGTCAGAATCAGTTGCGGGCCGCGCACATTGCGTTCAATGCGCGTCAAATAAGCGCGTACTCTATCGCCATTGCGCAGATTTTCCTTAGGGATCATCTGGTCGCGCGGAAGCAGGGCTTCGATACGACCCACTTCGATAATGGCATTACCTTTTTCGATGCGTTTGATAGTACCGCTCACCAAATGCTCCTTGCGCGCCAGGAAGTCGTTCAGAATCTGCTCGCGCTCAGCCTCGCGTACCTTTTGCAGAATCACCTGTTTGGCAGCCTGCGCACCTATGCGTCCGAATTCGACAGCTTCCAGCGGCTCTTCTATGGTATCGCCGACGTTCAGGCCTTTGGCGCGTTCGTCGGTGCTGAGTATCTGCGCCGCGGGATTAATCTCAATCGGTTCGGCATCCTCATCCACCGCATCCGGAGAAATCACCGTCCATACGCGGAAAGCTTGATATTCACCATTGGCACGATCTATCGCTACGCGTACATCAGCGTCTTCCTTGAAGCGCTTTTTAGTGGCGGAAGCTAACGCTAATTCCAATGCGATAAAAATAACTTCCTTCTCCACGTTTTTTTCGTGGGCAAGGGCATCTACCATTAACAAGATTTCGCGGCTCATTGCATATTCTCCAGCAACACTCTGTTCAATTAATATTCAGTTAAACTTTCAATCAGAGCAAATTAAAGCTCAATTAAAGTCGGGGTCTAGCCGTGCTTTTTCAATGCCTGCCAAAGAAAAACTATGCACTGTTGCATCACGTTCCAGCAATACATTGTTGTCCTGCATCCCTTGCAGCACACCTACAAAATTCTTGCGTCCCTCAACCGGAATGCGTAATTTCAATTTAACGCGCTGCCCGATAAAACGGACAAAATCCGCCGGTTTCTTCAATACTCTATCCAGGCCTGGCGACGACACTTCCAGCCGGTCATAATCCACATCCATCTCAACCGATAACAGTCGCGACACATGGTTACTTACCGTTGCACAGTCCTCTACGGTAATACCGTCAGGTTTATCTATGAACAGGCGCAGCATCTTGCCGCGGTTGGACATTTCTAGATCCACCAGTTCATAGCCTATCTGTGTCACGGTCTTTTCAAGCAAGGCAGCTATATCCATACGCTCATTTCCTGACGACACAAATAAAAAATGGGCGCAATGCCCATGGTACTTGCCCTTCAATAACGCGACGAATTATACCACGTTCATCGTTACAGGTCTAACCTACAGCTTGAAGCAGACAAGACACCGCAAGGTGTCTTGTCTGATCTTGTTTTAATAGCACTGCTGGCTATTTGAATAATACCCAAGCCTTTTGCACGGTATTCCAAATGCCGTAGGCAATGGGGATGAGAACGAGTGCCCAGGCTAGCGTGGTGACCAATCCGTTAGCCTCTACCTGATTGTTATTGCTTGTTTTTTTTGCGGTCAATTGCTCATGCGCCGCCATGCGCACATCTGCCAATTCCTTGTCACTCATGGTGTATTTTTCTGCCACAGGCTTGACCAGCAGATTGGCGATAAAGCCTATCACCAGCATCCCCGCCAGTACATGGAAGATGGGGCCGTAGACCTGGTCGAAAGGTACGCCTTGCTCAATCCGCACGTCATGCATGTAGTTGACGACGACAGGCCCCAGGATACCTGCGGTCGACCACGCCGTGAGGATGCGCCCGTGTATGGCACCAACGAACTGAGTGCCGAACATATCCGCGAGATAGGCGGGAATAGTGGCAAAGCCGCCCCCGTACATGGAGGCGATAATGCAGAATGAAGCGACGAACAGACCCAGCGATTTCCATCCGGCAAAGGTGGTGGCGGCAACATATAGTGCCGCTCCCAACACAAAGAAAATGAAATAGGTCTGTTTGCGCCCGAGTTTGTCCGAGGAGGTTGCCCAAGCGATGCGGCCGAAGATGTTGAATAGAGAAATCATGCCCACAAACCCAGCCCCCACCGCAGCGGCTGCTGCAGTGAGCGCGGGGTCTTTTTTGATTTCGGCAAAGCCCATATCTGCATGCGCGATCAGCGCGCCGCCAAAGGTTTCCTGCAACATGGGCGCAGCGGCTCCTATGATGCCGATGCCAGCAGACACATTCATGCACAATACCAACCACAGTAGCCAGAATTGCGGAGTTTTATGTGCGTTCTGCAGGTGTACATGACGGTTGGCGATCATGCTGTTACCACTCTTTTTGTCAGACGGAACCCAGCCTTGGGGTGCCCAGCCTACTGGCGGAACGCGGTATCCCAACGCTCCGCAAGTCATGAATACTGCATAAATGACAGCCAGCGAAACGAATGTTTGCCAGATGCCGGGTCCTGCAGTTGCACTGGCAAAATGCTTCATCAGGGTGGTGGCCAGCGGAGAGCCTATCATCGCACCGCCGCCGAAGCCCATGATCGCCATGCCGGTAGCCATGCCGCGCCTATCCGGAAACCATTTGATCAGAGTAGATACCGGTGAGATATACCCCAACCCCAGCCCAACGCCCCCGATCACTCCAGAGCCCAGCCACATCATCCACAACTGGTGTTGGTGTATGCCATAGGCAGAAATCAAAAGACCTCCGCACCAGCACAGCATGGATACGAATCCGGCCTTGCGCGGTCCCTCGCGCTCCAGCCAGCCGCCCCAGATAGCCGCGGAACAACCCAGCACTACAAAAAACAGCGTGAACATCCACCCCAGGTCGAACTGTGTCCAGTTGCAGTCGGTGGCAGTGAGTGCGCGCAGGGTGCCATCCAGTTTTTGCGAAAAAGTGGTCGCGCCTGCTGCGCAAGCCGCGAGTGGCTTACCGTCAGTACCCAGCAGTGCGTTGCCCAAAGGCTTCCAGAATACAGAGAACCCATATGCCATGCCGATACACAGGTGGATAGCCAGCGCCGCGGGGGGCACTAGCCAGCGATTGAAATTTGGATTTGCGATAATACGTTCTTTGGAAAAAAAGCTGGCCATGCGTATCTCCTCCAATCAAATTATTATGATTTATGAAACTATTTTTATATTTCTGCGAGATAGTAAACCGCTTTGATTTAATCTTCCACCTCAAAAGTCGAGCTGTTCGTAAAATAATACTGCTCGTATTTTAGTGCGCTGCCTCCCAATTACATGCCACACCAGTCTCCACTTCCAGCGGTACATCCAGCTTGGCTACACCATTCATTAGCAATGGTAACTGCTTCCTCACCAGTTCCAATTCGCTATCAGGGACTTCCAGAACCAGTTCATCATGGACTTGCATGATGATTTTTGTGCTCAGCTTTTGTTGGGCCAGCCAGCCATGCACGGCAATCATCGCCAGTTTGATCAGGTCGGCGGCTGTGCCCTGCATGGGCGCATTAATGGCGGCGCGCTCGGCACCTTGCCGCCGCTGGCCGTTGGGGCTGTTAATCTCCGGCACCCACAATCTGCGGCCAAACAGGGTCTCGACGTAGCCATTTAATTTGGCGGCTTCGCGGGTGCGTTGCATGTAGTCTTTCACCCCAGGGTAACGCGCAAAGTATCGGTCTATATAGGTTTGGGCGGCGCTACGTTCTATGTCCAGTTGACTGGCGAGGCCGAAAGCACTCATGCCGTAGATCAGTCCGAAATTGATGGTTTTGGCATAGCGACGCTGCTCGGCGGTGATTTCACCTGGGTCAGCTCCAAATATCTCGGCGGCAGTTGCGCGGTGGATATCTTCTCTCGCAGCGAAGGCATTAAGCAAGCCTGGGTCTTGCGACAGGTGTGCCATGATGCGCAGCTCGATCTGCGAATAGTCGGCAGAGACAATGTGGGAGCCGGGTGGTGCGATAAAGGCTTCGCGGATGCGGCGGCCTTCCTGTGTTCTGACCGGAATGTTCTGCAGATTCGGGTCTGAGCTTGCCAGCCGTCCGGTGATCGCCACGGCCTGACTGTAATTGGTATGTACACGACCAGTGGCCGGATTGACCATTTTCGGCAGTTTATCGGTATAGGTGGATTTGAGCTTGGACAAACTGCGATGCTCCAGCAGGATCTTGGGCAGTGGATGATCCAGCGCCAGTTCCTGTAATACATCCTCATCCGTGGAAGGTTCGCCGGTAGGGGTTTTCTTGATGGGTTTGATTCCCAGTTTGCCAAACAGGATCTCGCGCAATTGTTTTGGCGAACCCAGGTTGAAAGGTTGTTGCGCCAACTCATAAGCTTGCTGTTCAATGTTCAGCAGTTTATGCCCCAGTTCATGACTCTGCGCATTGAGCTTGCCAGTATCCAGCAACACACCGGTGCGCTCGATGTCATACAGTATAGTCAGCAGCGGCATCTCGATATCGCGGTAGATAAAAGTAAGCTTTTCGTCGCGTGCGATGTTGGGATACAGGGTTTGATGCAACTGCAAGGTGATGTCGGCATCTTCTGCTGCATATTCACTCGCCATGTCTATCGGTATCTGGCTGAACGGCACCTGTTTCGCGCCTTTCCCGGCGAGTTCTTCGAAAGTGATGGTCTTGACCCCCAGATGGCGCATGGCGAGGTCATCCATATTGTGCTGACGGTGGCTTTCCAGCACATAACTTTGCAGCAAGGTGTCATGTGCTATGCCGTTGAGCTGGATATTGTGGTTCGCCAGGATGTGCTTGTCATACTTGAGATTCTGCCCGACCTTGAGTACAGATTCGCTTTCCAGCAAAGGCTTTACCCGCGCCAGCGTTGCCTCAAAGCCCAGTTGTTCAGGTGCGCCCGCATAATCGTGATGCAAAGGCACATAGGCGGCTTCGCCTGCAATAATGGCGAATGACATGCCCACCAGCTTGGAGGTCATCGGGTCCAGCCCGGTGGTTTCGGTGTCGAAGCAGACCAGTGGCGCTTGTTGTAATTTAACCAGCCACTGTTCCAGTTGCGCTGTTGTCAGTATGGTTTCGTAGTGACGGCTGTTTACAGCGGCATTACTGAAAAGGTCGGTAGCGGTTTTCGCCGGAGCGCTACTGTCGGCGTGATTGCCTGACGGCGGTACTGAAGAAGGAGCTGATGCCGGTTGCTCCATCGCGTCGAGTTCACGCCGCCAGGTCTTGAAGTTGAAGTGGTCGAACAATTCAGCCAGTCTGCTTTTGTCTGGAGGTTGCGGGGCAAGATCGGTGAAGTTTTCCTGTATACCCACATCGCAGCGTATGGTGATCAGTTCGCGTGCGGTAGGCAGCCAGGGAAGGGCTTTGCGCAGGTTCTCGCCTACCACGCCGGTGATCTCGTCGGCATGGGCAACGATATTTTCCAGCGAGCCATATTGTGTAAGCCATTTCACCGCAGTTTTGGGGCCGACTTTCTCAACCCCCGGCACATTGTCCGAGGTGTCGCCGATCAGGATCAGGTAATCCACCATCAGGCTGGGCGGGATACCAAATTTTTTTTCAACTCCCGCAGGGTCTAATACTTCGTCTACCTTTCTGAAGGCGTCGCGCATGGTGTTGATGACGGTGACATGTTCATTCACCAGTTGCGAGATATCCTTATCGCCTGTGGAAATAATCACGCGCATGCCTTCACCTTCGGCTTGCCTGGCAAGCGCACCGATCACATCGTCGGCTTCCACGCCTTCTTCCACGATCAACGGCCAGCCCATCGCTTTGATCGTTTCGAGCAAGGGTTCTATCTGCACGCGCAGATCGTCGGGCATGCTGGTGCGATTGGCTTTGTATTGCGGGTAAATGTCGTCGCGAAAGGTTTTGCCTTTGGCATCGAATACGCAGGCGCTATAATCCGACGGGTAGTCCTTGTGCAGGCGGCGCAGCATGTTCAGTACGCCCTGGATAGCACCGGTAGGTTCATTGCTGTGGTTGCGCAGATCAGGCATAGCGTGAAAAGCGCGGTACAGGTAGGATGAACCATCAACCAGTAATAGAGTCTTCATAGTATCGAGGTGTCCAAGAATGTCTGCAACCAGCAAATTACCTAAAATTAGCAATGCCGAATTGTACTCTCGCGAACATAGTGCGCTCGAATCCTGGCGTGTGTTCGAGATTATGGCAGAGTTTGTTGAATCCACAGAACGCCTGAAAGAGATACGCCCGGCGGTATCCATATTCGGTAGTGCGCGCACTACACCGGATCACCCTTATTTCAAGCTCACCGAAGATATCGCCCGCAAGCTCTCTGACGCTGGTTTCAGTGTGGTCACTGGCGGTGGCGGCGGAATCATGGAGGCAGGCAACAAAGGTGCTTATGCTGGCAGATCGCCCAGCGTAGGCCTGAATATCCAATTACCTCATGAACAAAAAGCTAACTCGTTCCAGGATATCAGCCAGACTTTTCGCCATTTTTTCGCGCGCAAAGTGATGTTCGTCAAGTTCGCTTCGGCCTACGTAGTGATGCCTGGCGGCTTTGGTACGCTGGATGAATTGCTGGAGGCATTAACGCTGGTGCAAACCGGAAAAACACGCAAGATACCTATCATACTGGTCTGTTCACAATTTTGGGCAGGCTTGCTGGACTGGTTCCGTAATACTTTGGTGGCGGAAGGCATGATCAACGCAGAGGACATGGGGTTGATACAGATGATCGATGAGCCGGCCAAGGTGGTGGAAGCCATCTTCAAGCACTACGAGACGCGCGGGTTCGAGCCATCGGAAGAAGAACGCGAGATACAACTGAATCTCTAAGCTTTCTGTTAAAATCCAGTTAACAGTTTTTCATTTTGCGAGGCAGCCATGCGACACTTGTACCGTTTATTGTTTGCGCTATTGTTTTTGCCTTTGCTGGCCGTTGCCGCCAAACTTCCATCAGATCTGCAAGATTTACCGGAGCCTCCGCCTGCTCCCGCAGGTTATCAACCGGATCAGTCTGCCGACACGCAACCAGATATCGTCATCAAGAAAAAAGGTGAAGATACTGTTGAGGAATATAGCGTGCACGGGCAGGTATATATGATCAAGGTCACACCACCGACGGGTATTTCATATTACCTGGTGAAAAAGACTATAGATGGCGGCTGGTCTCGTATGGATGGCCCCGGTGAGCATATCGCAGTACCGCAATGGGTGATTTTCACTTTCTAAACTGAGTAGGGAGGCCTGCGCCCTCCTTTTTGTGTATGTCTGTTTTCACCACAGTTAGCCCGGCGCAATTAAACGTCTGGCTTGAGCAATATCCTGCGATAGGCACTTTGAGCGAGCTCAAAGGCATTGCTTCCGGCATTACCAATACCAATTATTTCGTGATCACCGACACGCATCGGTATGTACTGACATTATTCGAGCATCACAGTGCCGATGAATTACCTTATTTTCTGAATCTGATGGCGTATCTGTCCGCACATGGGATCGCCTGCCCCAAGCCTCTGGCTAACCTGCATAACAAATATCTGGGGCAACTTAACGGTAAACCCGCAGCGATGGTGAGCTGCCTCATCGGCAAGGATTTAAAGGATCCCACCCCGGAACATTGCGCAAAGGTTGGAAGTTTCTTGGCCAGAATGCATGTTGCGGGACAATCTTATCCAGAATCTATGGACAATCCGCGCGGTCCCCACTGGTTCCTTGTAACTGCACAAAAAGTCATGCCGCATCTCGATCCGGCTGCACAACAACTACTGCAGAACGAGTTGAGCTATCAAGCACAGTTCCGCGAACTCAAATTACCGCGCGGGGTGATTCATGGCGACCTGTTCAGGGATAACATCCTGTTTGATGGCGACGAACTTGGTGGCGCGATTGATTTTTACTACGCTTGTAACGATGTACTGGTTTATGATTTAGCCATCACGGTCAATGACTGGTGTGTACTTGACGATGGGACACTGGATGCGCCGCGTTTGCAAGCCATGCTGCGCGCATATCATGCGCAACGCCCGCTATCGAGTGAGGAACGTGATGCCTGGGTATTGCTGTTAAGAGCTGGAGCTTTGCGTTTCTGGCTGTCGCGGCTACACGACTTTCACTTTCCGCAGGCAGGTGAACTTACCCATGCCAAAGACCCGATGCAGTTTCAGCGGGTGCTGAAAGCGCGTATCAGGGATGAAGAGAAGATTAAAAATATGTGGGTTTAATATTTTTGTAAGCCGGGATTTTTAGAGAATATTGTTAGGAATTTACTGTGGATACGATTCTAGCCAGCATCAAAACCGGCTACCAATGGGCAATAGACAGCTTTTTACTGTTAAAGAAAAAGCCGTTTAGATGGGCATTGCTGGCGTTTATTTATGTCGTTCTGTTTTTGGGATTACCTGCATCTCCGCTCACTCCGGTGTTGTTCAATATTGCCATCATCATCACATGGCCCATATTTCTGGTAGTCGCGATAGGGCTATTTCGAGAAGTGGATTTTGGCCGTAGCACCGGTTTTGCCGAGTTGATTCAGCAGATTCGGCCTGCATTCAAGAAGTTAGCAGGTTTGGGGGCTATCTGCTTGGCTTATGGCCTTTTCGTCACCATAGTGACCAAGGGCGATGCCACCACATTAGAGTCTTTTGCTACACCTACTAATTCACCTTTGGCCAATTCATCTATGGATTTAGCCAAAGTATGGTTGATCCTACTGAAATTCTTTGCATTGCTGATCCCATTGCTAATGGCTACCTGGTTCGCTCCGCCTATCATTGCTTTTCAGCATGCAACGGTGTTGCATGCGGTGAAGTCCAGCATCGCCGGCAGCTTAAAATATGCGATATCTTTAGCAGTTGCATGGCTGGTGCTTACTTCTGTGATGATGCTAGTGATGTTGATGCTAGGTATATTTTTCGGAGCTTTCGCCGGCGCATTGCATATGCAGAGTCGTTTGCTGATGGGCGCCATCATGACCTTGAGCCTGCTACTGGCCACCTCATGGATGTTGGCTTTTCAGTATATTTGTTACCGCGATGTGTTTGATCCCGTGCCTCTTGGTGGCGGCGAAATCGCTATGTAAGTTGTCCAAAAACTACTGCGCTCGGTATTTTGCGCGCGTCCGGTGCTCGGAATCCTCATGTACTAACATGTACATTCCGGTTCCTGCGCTCCGGGCGCACCCAAATTACCTTCGCTCGCTACGTTTTTGAATCAGCTTCCGGCTTCGTACCAGGCTTCTAGCATTCGACGCGTATTAATTTTAAGTGGCGGTTAGTTTCGCGTACTCTAGCGCCAGCCATTTTATTCCGGCATGCTTGAAATTGACCTGTACTCTGGCATCTGCGCCGCCTTCATAAGCCAGCACCACCCCTGCACCGAATTTATCATGATGTACCCCTTGCCCGATTTTCCAGGCGGGCGCTGCTGCAGAACTCGGACGTGCCGATTCCATCCAGGCTGATTCAGTATTTTTAGCTATCGGTCTCGCATTTAGGCGTTTTAGCAGGGTTTCCGGAATCTCATCCAGGAATCTTGAAGGAATGTTATAGCGTACCTGCCCATGCAGCATGCGGCTTTGGGCATGACTCAAATATAACCTGCGTCGTGCCCGCGTCACTGCCACGTACATCAGCCGGCGTTCCTCTTCCAGGCCATTGGTTTCACTCATGCTATTTTCGTGCGGACATAAACCTTCCTCCAATCCGCTGATGAAAACGGTGTGGAACTCCAGTCCTTTTGCCGCATGTACCGTCATCAGTTGCAAGGCGTCCCGTCCCGGGTCGGCTTGATGCTCTCCGGCTTCCAGGCTGGCGAAAGTGAGGAAATCAGTCAAGCCGTTCTCGTCGCGTTCTTTAATAAAAGTCACGGCGGCGGTCACCAGTTCGTCGAGGTTGGCGATACGGTCTTCACCCTCTTTTTCGGCAGCATAGTGCTGGCGCAGGCCGCTGGTCTGCGTGACCACATCCATCATCTCCGGTAACGGCAAGCCATTGCATTGATCCTGCATGTCTTTGATCAGCGCGACGAAAGCGCCGATCTTTCCCTGTTGTGTCAGCGCCGCCTGCCACAAACTGCTGTTCATGGAACGCGCGGTTTCCTGCAACTGTTCCAGACTGCGCGTGCCTATGCCGCGCGTCGGGAAGTTGATGATGCGCAATAGCGAGGTGTCGTCATCCGGATTGGTGACCAGACGTAAATATGCCAATGCATGTTTGATTTCGGCACGCTCGAAAAAGCGCAATCCACCATAGACGCGGTACGGGATACCGGCTGAGAATAGTGCATGTTCGAGGATGCGGGATTGCGCGTTAGAGCGGTAAAGCAGTGCTATTTGCTGAAACTCTATGCCTTCATGATGCAGCGCCTTCACCTCGTCCACGATGAAGCTGGCTTCATCGGTATCGGTGTAGGCTTCGTATAGTCGCACTGGCTCGCCGCCGCCTTCTGCCGTCCACAGGTTCTTGCCTAGCCTGCTACGGTTATGCGCAATGATGGCGTTGGCGGCATCCAGGATATTGCTATGTGAGCGATAGTTCTGTTCCAGTTTGACGACTTCCTGTACTTGAAAGTCATACTGGAAATCCTGCATATTACCTACCCGCGCGCCACGGAAAGAATAGATGGACTGGTCGTCATCGCCCACGGCGAAAATACTATTTTGTGAGCCTGCCAACAGTTTCAGCCATTGGTATTGCAGGCGATTGGTATCCTGGAACTCGTCTACCAGGATATAACGGAAGCGCTCCTGATAATGCGCGCGCAATGCCTGCTCGCGCGCCAGGGTCTCGAAGCAGCGTAATAGCAGTTCGGCGAAATCGGCCGCACCTTCGCGCTGACATTGCTTGTCGTATTCGTCGAATATATCGCGCAAGGTTTGTGAGTGTTTGTCATAGGCATCCATGCTGGCGGCGCGCAAGCCTTCGTCTTTAGCGCCGTTGATATAGGCCTGAACTTGACGCGGCGGATATTTTTCATCATCCACGTTCATCAGCTTCATCACGCGTTTAATGGCAGAAAGCTGATCCGCGGTATCCAAAATCTGAAAAGTGGCTGGCAACCGCGCCTCGCGGTGATGTGTACGCAAAAAGCGGTTACACAAACCGTGAAAAGTACCTACCCACATGCCGCGGGTATTAATGGGCAACATGGCCGACAAGCGGGTCAGCATCTCGCGGGCTGCCTTGTTAGTGAAGGTGACGCCCAGAATACCGTTGGGCGAGACTGCCCCGGTCTGTATCAGCCAAGCGATACGCGTGGTCAATACGCGCGTTTTTCCGCTACCGGCACCGGCCAGGATCAGTGCCGAAACCTGGGGCAGGGTGACAGCCTGTAGCTGCTTGTCGTTTAAGCCAGAAAGGAGGCCGGATAGAATATCTTGGGACATGGATGTGAGACTCAGAGTACAGCTAATAAATCTATCAGCAAAGAAAAAATGCGTGCAGAGCACGCATTTCAAGTAGTCATTTGCTAAGTAATCAAAAGCGGGAACTTGTGTTAATGCTTTCTGTCTTAATGGCAGACAGTTTTATTCGTCTCCCGCTTCTCCTCCCTGAGCGGGGGCTTTGACAGCAGTCAAGGCCTCTTTCCTCCCCGGTTTTTCATCCCCTTAAAGCCGGGGATTTTTTTGTCTGCTGAGTATATGGCCTAAATTTGTCCCGAGTCAAAGAAAAATTTTTGAAAACCCCCGTTTGTAGCGGAGCAAAGTATTCTTTAGCGATTTTTTTTGTTGCTCGCCAGTTCTGGTATTTTTTCTGCGACGGAAAACTAATAGGGAATCAGATTTATAGGGGACTCTTCCAGACGGTACGTATTTTGCCGCCGTTTCGAGATGCTTTTCTTGATCATCAAAAAATATGTGGGCTCGGAATGCTTTAAGTATCTTCCCCTTTTCTACACCGCCCAGAAAGAAAATCTCGTTCACGTAAACTCCCCAGTGGCGAAGCGTCTTTATTACTCTCATTTCTGCGGGAGCATTTCTGGCAGTTACAATTGCTATACGCACTGGGGAAAATGCCTCCCCAAAAGGAAGTCGTTGTTGTAATCGAGAAAGTTTTTTTAGGAATGCAGCATGTGGGCCGTCGGGCATTGGAATATCTTGGTTCTCATCTTCATTTGAATGAAAGCCTTCAAGACCTTGTGCATTAAAAACGACTTCGCTACTGTCATCAAACAAAACTGCGTCTCCATCAAAGGCAATTCTTACTTGCCCTTCTGGGATAGCTGCCATATCGCTTGGCGGAGCTTTAACAATTGCAGTTGCGCAGTTCCCTGCATCAATTACTCGTTGCGCGTCCTTCGAACTGGTAGTTAAGAAAAGGTCAACATCGAAGGCTTCAAGGTAACGTGTAACGGATTCACCCCCTGTAAATGCATGGCGTGAAATTGCTAATCCGCGGTCACGTATATTTCTTAGGACTCTCAGCCCTGTTTCGGGACTGTTTCGTGACATTACTACAACTTCGACTAGAAGGGACTCATCTTTTTTCTGATATTTGTTTAGGTCAAGTAGAGCTTTAACCAATTGCATGCCAGTGCCATCTTCGAGTGGATTATTCTCATTAGCGAGAGTGTATTTGCGATACTCGGTGATGGCAGTTTCTCTATCTTTTGCAAAATTTTCACGAAAAATTTTGTCTGATTCGGTGAGATCGAAAAGCGCAGTTGAAGTAATACCTATAACTAAGGTATCAGATAAATCCAGAGACATGAGGTATCCCCTTATAGAAAAAAGCCCCGCTGAAAGCGGGGCTTTTTGTTTTTCCAACATATAAATCTGATTTGAAAAATGCAACGAGCGATGTTGAGTCAGGTGCGCCCGGAGCACAGGAACCGGAATGTACATAAAGTACATGAGGATTCCGAGCACCGCGCAAACCTGATTCAGCAAGCGTAGTCATTTTGCATTCAGATTTACATCATGCCGTCCATGCCACCCATACCGCCCATACCTCCGCCACCACCCATAGGAGCTTCTTCCTTAGGAATTTCAGCGACCATACAATCAGTGGTCAGCATCAGGCCAGCGATGGAAGCAGCATTTTGCAATGCATAACGGGTCACTTTGGTTGGATCAAGCACGCCCATTTCCACCATGTCGCCATAGGTGTCGTTGGCTGCATTGAAACCATAGTTGCCTTTACCTTCCAGTACTTTGTTAACTACTACGGATGGCTCAACACCTGCGTTGGAAACGATTTGACGCAGAGGTTCTTCAATGGCACGCAAGATGATGGCAATGCCTGCGTCCTGGTCATGGTTATCGCCCTTGGTTTTGGCGATAGCAGCGCGGGTGCGCAGCAGTGCTACACCGCCGCCAGCCACGATGCCTTCTTCCACAGCAGCCCGCGTAGCGTGTAATGCATCTTCCACGCGCGCTTTCTTTTCCTTCATCTCAACTTCGGTGGCAGCGCCAACCTTGATCACGGCAACACCGCCAGCCAGCTTGGCTACGCGTTCCTGCAGTTTTTCGCGGTCGTAATCGCTGCTGGCATCATCAATTTGCTTGCGGATCATTTCCACGCGCGCCTTGATGTTGGCTTCAGTCCCTGCGCCGTCAATGATGATGGTGTTTTCTTTGCCTACTTCGATACGCTTGGCTTGGCCCAGATCGTTCAAGCTGATGTTTTCCAGTTTCAGACCCAGTTCTTCAGCGATCACGGTACCGCCGGTGAGGATCGCAATATCTTCCAGCATGGCTTTACGACGATCGCCAAAACCAGGCGCCTTAACCGCTGTGGTCTTGAGGATACCGCGGATATTGTTCACCACCAGGGTTGCCAGTGCTTCGCCATCTACATCTTCAGCGATGATCAGCAGTGGGCGGCCAGCTTTGGCAACTTGTTCCAGAGCAGGCAACAGATCGCGGATGTTGGAGATCTTCTTGTCGTACAGCAGTACGAAAGGGTTTTCCAGCAGCGAGATTTGCTTGTCGGCATTGTTGATGAAATATGGGGAGAGATAGCCGCGGTCGAATTGCATGCCTTCAACCACATCCAGTTCGTTTTGCAGGCCGGAACTGTCCTCTACGGTGATCACGCCTTCTTTGCCTACTTTGTCCATGGCATTGGCGATGATTTCGCCGATGTCTTTGTCGGAGTTAGCAGAAATACTACCCACTTGGGCGATTTCCTTGCTGGTGGTACATGGTTGGGATTGTTTCTTCAGTTCTTCGACAGCAACGGTCACTGCCTTGTCGATACCGCGTTTCAGATCCATCGGGTTCATGCCAGCGGCAACCGACTTCATGCCTTCACGGATAATGGCTTGTGCCAGCACGGTAGCGGTAGTGGTACCGTCACCAGCGATGTCGGAGGTCTTGGAAGCGACTTCTTTCACCATTTGTGCGCCCATGTTCTCGAACTTGTCCTTCAATTCGATTTCCTTGGCGACAGATACACCGTCCTTGGTGATGGTCGGGGCGCCGTAGGAGCGTTCCAGCACTACGTTGCGGCCTTTAGGGCCCAGGGTTACTTTTACTGCGTTTGCCAGCACATTCACGCCAGCAACCATTTTGTGGCGAACTTCGTCGCCGAATCTTACGTCTTTAGCAGCCATTGTTTATTCTCCTAGATTTGTATTCAGTACTTAGGCTTCGACTACGCCCATGATGTCTTCTTCGCGCATCACCAACAGTTCTGCGCCGTCTACCTTGACGGTCTGACCGGAATATTTGCCGAACAGTACGCGGTCGCCTACCTTCACTTCCAGTTTGCGCACGGAGCCGTCTTCCAGTACCTTGCCAGTACCGATGGCAACGATTTCGCCTTGGTCTGGTTTTTCGGTAGCACTGTCAGGAATGACGATGCCGGAAGCGGTCTTACGTTCTTCTTCCATGCGCTTAACGATCACACGGTCGTGTAAAGGACGAATTTTCATGAGTGACTTCTCCAGATATTGATTTAGAATTGATAAAAAACGATCAGCGGGAACGTGTTAGCACTCATTCCCATCGAGTGCTAATATATGGGTTTATACCAAAAATTTCAAGTGCAAAGGACGATTTAAGTTTGCGGGAAGCGATTTAAAAGCGCTGCCAGATCCTGCGCCGGGACAGACACCATCAGTGTTACGCGTTGGTCAAAGTGTTTGTCCAGCACTAGTCCATTAAGTTTTTCCAGCTCGCGGGTAAAGCTGTCCAGACGGGCATAATCCAGCACCATTTCAATTTGCCGCATCTCCACGAACGGAACGATTACGGCAGCATCCAGCACCTGTTTGGCCGTACCGCCGTAGGCACGCGCCAATCCTCCCGTGCCCAGCTTTACACCGCCAAAATAACGTATCACTGCTACGCAAACATTCACCAGACCGCGTCCTTCTATATATTGCAGAATGGGTTTTCCCGCCGTGCCGGAAGGCTCGCCAGCATCATGAAAACGCTGGCTAAAACCACCCTGTGGATTCTGTATCTTGTAGGCAAATACCAGATGATGGGCGTGGACATGCTCTGCTGCCAGTCGTCGCAGCAACGTCATCACATCACGCTCGGTGAGGCAATGTTCCGCCACCGCAACAAAACGCGATTTGTTGATGGTTTGCTCGGCAAAGCCAGGTTTTGCGATATGGAACATCCGCGATATGGAATAAATGAGAGTGATAGGGTGAGATACGCTGCCATTGTAATAGCTTTTGCAGACAGAGATTTCCGTGTTGTAATAGTCCCATGAATGACTATAAATGGGACAACAATAACCTGCTCACCCGCTCACTCTCTGCTGTGTGGCATCCCTGCACGCAAATGAAAGCGCACGAAACCATGCCGCTGATTCCGATTGCGCGGGGAGAGGGTGTCTGGTTATACGACTTTGACGGCAATCGCTACATGGATGCGGTCAGCTCCTGGTGGGTGAATCTGTTCGGCCATGCCAATCCGCGTATCAATGCTGCATTGAAAAAACAACTGGACCAGCTGGAGCACGTCATGCTGGCCGGTTTCACCCATCAGCCGGTCGTGGAATTGTCTGAACGGCTGGCTGCGCTGACAGGTTTGGGACATGCTTTCTACGGCTCGGATGGAGCCTCGGCCACCGAGATCGCGCTGAAGATGAGTTTTCATTACTGGCGTAATAGCGGGCAACCGAATAAAACCAATTTCGTCAGTCTGCAAAACAGCTATCACGGCGAAACCATAGGTGCGCTTTCGGTCACTGATGTTGCCTTGTTCAAAGATACCTATGCACCACTATTAAGGCAAAGCACGCAGGTAGCCAGTCCCGATACACGGCTGGCCGAGGTTGGCGAATCAGCTGAGGCATACGCAGCGAGATGTATCCAAGGGTTGGAGGCACATCTGGCTCGGCATCACCATGAGACCGCCGCATTCATCGTTGAACCTCTGGTACAGGGCGCAGCAGGCATGGGGATGTACCATGCGCTTTATCTGCAACAGGCCAGAGTATTGTGCGATCAGTATCAGGTGCATTTGATCGCGGACGAGATCGCAGTCGGTTTTGGTCGTACCGGTACCATGTTTGCCTGCGAACAGGCGGGGATACGTCCAGACTTCATCTGTCTGTCGAAAGGGATTACCGGAGGATATTTGCCGTTATCCGTGGTGCTCACCACGGACCAGGTTTATCAGGCGTTCTATCATGATCAGATCAGCAAGGGCTTTCTGCACTCTCACAGCTACACTGGTAACGCGCTGGCCTGCCGTGCTGCATTGGCGACACTGGATATTTTTGAGCAGGACCAGGTGCTCAAAGCCAACCGTACCAAAGCTGCACAAATGAATGAGTTGCTCACCCCTGTCATCGCGCATCCCAAAGTACGCAATTTCCGTCATCTGGGCATGATCTGGGCGTTCGAAGTGGAAACTGCTGATGTCGCTTTTAGCACCAGTTTTTATCGAGCTGCACTGGCGCAGGGGCTGTTACTAAGACCGATAGGCAATACGGTGTATCTGATGCCGCCTTATATCATTGATGAAGAACAGATGCGTGGATTGGCGCAAGGCTTATTCAAACTACTTTCTTAAAAGCGTCGCATACCCCGCCCGATAATCTTCGTATTTCAGTTCAAAACCGGTCAGGCGCATCCTGAAATTGCTGAGCCGTTTGCCGCCCTTGATAGGCGGGGCGGTAAGGCCATTGATATCCATTTTCAGTTCTTTGGCGATCCACAATAGCACCACCCATTGCGGGGCAGGGCGGCTGTCGGTGACGATGTAGCATGGGTCTACGGTTTCTTTTTTAATCACCAGATCCAACAGGAAAGCGATGAAGCGGGCGGCGTCATCTCTGTGGATGCGGTTGGTCCATGGATTCTGTCGCTGCCAGCGCTCGGGTTGACGCGCAAGTTTGAGCATCTGTGTACGGCCTTCGCCATAGATGCCGGAGAGGCGTAGTACCGTGCTGGGGCAAGGCAGATTGCTGAGCAAATACTCCGCCTCCAGCAGGCGTTCGCCGCCAAAATCAGCGGCTTGCGCCGGAATGGATTCGTTGAGTATGGTTTCTACTTTCTGGCCATAGACACGCGTGCTGGAAACAAAGAACACATGCTTGAGGCTCTGCGCCGGGGCGAGAGCAAGTAATACGTTGTACAAGCCTTGTACATAGATGGCACGGTAGTTTTCATCAGTCTGTTCGCCGGCAGCAACACAATAGACCAGAAAATCAGGCTTGACGTCGACCAGACCCTGTAATGATTCTGCGCGAGTGACATCGGCTATCACCGCTTGTACACCGGTTGGCAGCGGCTTGTCGCTGCGACGTAAACCGGTGACTTCTGCGCCATAGGCTACCAAAAGTTCTGCCAGCTTGCCGCCCAGGTCGCCGCATCCGGCAATGAGAACATGAGGCATCAGGGTAAGGTTTCTTTATAAAGATTGTTTTATAGGTGGTGAGCGAAACTATACAGAGCGGATTATAGGCGGGTCAATGTAAAGACTATGTCGTGTTGAGCTATGATGCCGTTATGCGCTACTGGATTGCATGTTTTGCCGCCTTGATCATAACCCCGGCATCGGCTGCGGGCTTGCCCGTTTCTGTCAGCAAGGCGTTACGCGACGCTGGAATAGGCGAGGATGCTGTGGGGGTGATGGTACAGCAGGTCGATACTGCCAGCCCCGTGATCTTGCACAATGCCGGTCGCGCGATGAACCCTGCATCTACCATGAAGCTGCTGACCACATCTGCAGCGCTTGAGCTGTTGGGGCCGGCGTATACCTGGCATACCGATGTGCTGAGTACTGCGAAATTGCAAGATGGTGTACTGGATGGTGACCTTAATATCAAAGGTTATGGCGACCCTGCAATGACGCAGGAAAGGTTCTGGGCGCTATTACACGACCTGCGCGCGCAGGGGGTGCGAGAGATTCGCGGAGATGTGGTTCTGGACCGCAGTTTTTTTGATGTGCCTGCGTCCGACCCTGGTGATTTCGACGGTCAATCCGACCGCGCCTACAATGTGTTACCCGATGCGTTATTAGTCAACTTCAAAGCGACGCGCTTCATTTTTCAACCGGATGGTGAACGTGTCAAGCTGATCGCAGACCCCAACCTGCCGCAACTGCAAATCATCAATCAGATACAAGCCAGCGCGGCTGCATGCGGTAGCTGGAAAGAGGGAATCACGCGTTCTGTGCAGAACGATGCCGAAAATGTGAGCGTGACTTTGGCTGGCGACTATCCGCTATCTTGCGGCGAAAAAACACTGGAACTGAGTTTGTTTGACAGCACCAGCTATACCTCCCAGTTATTCGGCCAGTATTGGCGTGAAACGGGCGGCAGCCTGCAAGGTAAGGTAAGGGTGGGTGAAGTGCCGCCTAATGCCCGTCTGCTGGCGCAATCTGTATCTTTGCCCTTGGCAGATATTATTCGTCTGGTGAACAAGAATAGTAACAACGTGATGGCACGGCAGATTCTGTTGACGCTGGGTGCAGAGAAAGGAGGTGCTCCCGGCAATGTAGAGAAAGGTGTTGCCGCCATTCATGCTTGGCTGATCGCCAATGGCGGTGATTTTAACGAGCTGGTGGTCGAGAACGGTGCCGGGCTTTCGCGTAATGAGCGTATCAGCACCCAGCATCTGGGCGAGTTGCTATTACGTGCCTGGCGTCATGCCACCATGTCGGAATTGATGTCGTCGCTACCCATCGCGGGGGTGGACGGTACCATGGCGTTGCGTTTACGCAACAGTTCAGCAGTAGGTCAGGCTCATATCAAGACCGGCTCCCTGGATGGCGTCAAATCCATGGCTGGGTATATGCTTGATGCAGAGGGCAGGCGCTGGGTGGTGGTATTCATGGTGAACCATGCTAAGGCCTCTTTTTCGCGCGAGGCAATGGATGCTTTACTGGAGTGGGTTTACAGACAAAAATAGCGTAAAGATAGCTGCGTCAGGCAGCGCGTTTTGCCATGCGATTCAGGGCTTGTTGCAGAGGGGAATCCGGCAGCTTATCGGCGAATTCCAGTAGTTTTTGTGCGGCGTTCCGACTCAGAGGTAGTCGCATCCTAGTACGGGCGCGGGGTTGCGATTTCACTTGCACTTCGACCCGAATTGAAGTAACTTCTAAGCCGTGTTTTTGCATTTTTTTCAGCAGGTTGGGGATCAGCAATTTCAATTTGGCGGCAACCGCACCACTGCTGGTGTAGAGGGTTAATTGACCATCGTGCACCAAGCCGGTGTGGCACTGTTGATTGAATGGTGGTGGAGCAATCGCCGCCCATGTTTTTTGCATCGCCGACAGCCTCTCTGCCTGTGCAGAAATGCTTTTGAGACCTGGCTCACGTCCGAATATAGTATTTAAGCGTTGCATTGAGTCAGGGTCATCGGGATTATTGATACAACTGGGGTTACTGATACATAGGTTATGGATACTAACATCAGCATATGAACGTTATTTTCGTCTCTAACAATATGGCCAAGGCTAGAACCCTCACGCTGTGGCAAGCTGTAGCGCTGGTTTTTGCATTGGTGACCGTGCCCGTGCTGTTGGTGCTCTCATTCATTCTGCCACAAGGGCCATCAGCGCTCCAAGTAGTTAATCCGGCGCGTTTACTGCCATCGCGCTTTTTGACCCCGGAAAAAGATACCCAGGAACATATCAACGCCTTAGCCTTGCAACTAGGGCAGATTCAAGCAAGAGTCATTCGACTGGATGCGCTAAGTGATCGTTTGGCCAAGCTGGCGGGCGTGAAAGAAAAAGATCTTTCTGCCGATGCAGACCCTGGCCGCGGTGGTCCGATTGCCCGCGCCTATGACATGAGTGCGGATGAGATCGGGCAGCAGATGGCTATCATGCTGAAAGAGCTGGAACAGCGCTCCGATCGCTTGAACCTGCTGGAATCGCTGCTACTGCAACAAAGCCTGAAGCAGGATACGCTGCCTAACAAGCCGCCGGTAGAGGCCGCTTATAACTCTTCCAGCTACGGCTGGCGCATCGATCCGTTCACAGGACAGATGGCGTTCCACGAAGGTTTGGATTTTATGGCAGAAATTGGTACTCCTATCCATGCAGCGGCTTCAGGGATCGTGGTGGAAGCTGACAGGACGTCGGATTATGGTAACATCGTAAAGATTGATCATGGCTCCGGAGTTGAAACGCGTTATGCGCACGCATCGAAACTGTTGGTTAAAGAGGGTGATCGCGTAACCAAAGGGCAGCTCATCGCTGAGGTTGGCAACACTGGCCGCTCTACCGGGGCACATTTGCATTTTGAAGTGCGTCTTAACGGAGTTGCGCTGGACCCCCGCAATTACATAAAGGCTAATAACAGCTAGTTCTTCAATTTTTTGAGCTTCTGCTCTGGTAGAAGCGTAGTGTCTATGTTCTCCAATCTCGTAAAAAAAATCTTTGGCAGTCGCAATGAGCGGCTGATTAAACAGTATTCCCGTACCGTCACCCAAATCAACGCATTAGAGCCCGGGATACAGGTGCTCAGTGATGAGCAGTTGCGTGCCAAGACGGATGAGTTCAAGCAGCGCTTGAAAGCGGGCGAAACACTGGACGATCTCCTGCCCGAAGCTTTCGCAGTGGTGCGTGAGGCAGGTAAACGTGCACTGGAAATGCGACATTTTGATGTGCAGCTGATAGGCGGCATGGTGCTGCACTACGGAAAAATATCTGAAATGCGTACCGGCGAAGGTAAAACACTGGTGGCTACGCTACCGGCATATCTCAATGCGTTGACCGGCAATGGCGTGCATGTTGTGACGGTGAACGATTATCTTGCCAGTCGTGATGCTGCCTGGATGGGGCGTTTGTACAATTTCCTCGGTCTGACATACGGTGTCAACCTGTCGCAGATGCAACACGATGAAAAGCAGCAAGCCTACGCTGCCGATATCACATACGGCACTAATAACGAGTTCGGCTTTGACTACCTGCGCGACAACATGGTCTACACCAAAGAAGAGCGAGTGCAGCGTAAATTGCAATACGCTATCGTGGACGAAGTTGACTCCATTCTGATCGACGAAGCGCGCACTCCGCTCATTATTTCCGGTCAGGCTGACGACAGCACCGAGCTTTATACCCGTATCAATAAACTGATCCCGAGCCTGACCAAGCAGGAAAAAGAAGATGGCGAGGGCGATTTCTGGGTCGATGAAAAAGCACATCAGGTAGTGCTTTCGGAAGCCGGACATGAGCGCGCAGAAGAATTAATGACTTCTGCACAGCTGCTGCCTGAAGGCAGCAGCCTGTATGACGCCGCCAACATCTCGCTGATCCACCATCTGTACGCTTCATTAAAAGCACATACGCTGTTCCACCGCGACCAGCACTATGTGGTTAAAGACAACGAAGTAGTCATCGTGGACGAATTCACCGGACGCATGATGTCCGGCCGCCGCTGGTCGGATGGCCTGCATCAGGCAGTGGAAGCCAAAGAGGGTGTGGAGATTCAGAAAGAGAATCAAACGCTGGCTTCTATCACTTTCCAGAATTACTTCCGCATGTACGGCAAGCTGTCAGGCATGACGGGTACCGCAGACACCGAAGCCTATGAGTTCAACCAGATCTACGGTCTGGAGACGGTAGTGATACCCCCTCATCGTCCTACCATACGTCTGGATCAGATGGACAAGGTTTATCGTACTTCTGCGGAAAGATATCAGGCGGTGCTGGAAGATATTCAGGATTGCCAGAAGCGCGGCCAGCCGGTGTTGGTGGGTACCACTTCCATTGAGAATTCAGAGCTGGTATCTGCCTTGCTGGACAAGGTCAAGCTATCGCATCAGGTGTTGAACGCCAAACAGCACGAGCGTGAAGCGCAGATCATCGTGCAGGCAGGGCGTCCGCAGATGATCACCATCGCCACTAACATGGCAGGTCGCGGTACTGACATCGTGCTCGGCGGTAATCCCGAGCCGGAAATCATTGCCGTGCGTAATGACGAATCGCTAAGCGAAACACAAAAAGACCAACAGATCGCCGCCATCAAAGCCAACTGGCAGAAATTGCACGACGAAGTGCTGGCTGCCGGCGGCTTGCACATTATCGGTACCGAACGCCATGAATCGCGTCGCGTGGATAATCAATTACGCGGCCGTTCGGGCCGTCAGGGCGACCCCGGATCCAGCCGTTTTTACCTGTCGCTGGAAGATTCGCTGATGCGTATCTTCGCCTCGGATCGTGTTTCCATGATCATGGAAAAGCTCAAAATGCCTGCGGGCGAGGCGATCGAGCACCCCTGGGTGACGCGTGCCATTGAGAATGCACAACGCAAGGTGGAAGGCCGCAACTTTGATATACGTAAGCAGCTGCTGGAATACGATGATGTGGCCAATGACCAGCGCCGTGTGATCTACCAGCAACGCAATGAACTTCTGGAAGCGACTGATATTGCCGATACCATCAGTGCCATGCGCGCAGATGTAGTCACTGAGTTGTTTGGCATGCATATTCCACCCGGTAGCATAGAAGAGGAATGGGATGTTCCCGCGCTGGAGATCAGCCTGGAGGCGGAAATAGGCCTGAAACTGCCGGTGCGTAAATGGCTGGAGGCCGAACCGGACCTGCATGAAGAAACCTTGCTGGAACGCGTGTTGGAGCAAGCCGAGGCAACTTACCAGGCGAAGATAGATCAGGCGGGTGCTACCAATATGCGTCAGTTCGAGCGTTCGGTGATGTTACAAAGCCTGGATAATCATTGGCGTGAACATCTGGCAGCGCTGGACCATCTGCGTCAGGGTATCCATCTGCGTTCTTATGCGCAAAAGAACCCAAAACAGGAATACAAGCGCGAAGCATTCGAGCTGTTTGCCAATCTACTCGCCACGGTCAAAAGCGAAGTTTCACGCATTACCATGATGGTACAGATACGTTCTGCTGAAGATCTGGAAACAGTGGAGAAACCCGCAGAACTGGAAAATGTGCGTTATCAGCATGCTGATTTTGAAGAAGCGCTGGCTGAAGGTGAAGAACAAGTCGAGGTCGACCCGCAACAACTACCTTTCGAGCGCGAAGGGATGAAGGTTGGACGCAATGACCCTTGCCCATGTGGTTCGGGCAAGAAATACAAGCAATGCCATGGCAAACTGAGCTAAAAAAGCATGGCGGCCGTCGCATCTCCCTGCATCAATGTCTGCCAGATGAATGAAACGACCCAGCTTTGTCTGGGTTGTTATCGCACCGTAGAAGAAATAACCCGTTGGTGGGAAATGGAAGCTGAAGAACAACGCGCCCTGTTATTGGTGCTGGAACAGCGGCAACTTGAGCATTTAACGTTTTAGCGTCGCTTGCGCGATGCCTTACCTGCTAAAAATCCCCGAATCAGAATTTGAGATCACCGCTATTCGCGCGCAGGGCGCGGGCGGGCAGAACGTAAACAAAGTCTCCAGCGCGATACATTTACGTTTTGATATTCACGCTTCATCGCTGAGTGATGCGCATAAAGCGCGCTTGTTGTCGTTGCGCGACCACCGTATTTCACATCATGGTGTCGTGATTATCAAAGCTCAGCAACATCGCAGTCAGGAACTGAATCGGCAAGATGCAATCATGCGCTTGTATGAACTGCTGCAGAGCGTGGCCAAAGCACCCGTCATGCGGCGCGCTACTAAACCTACGTTTGGGTCACAGCAGCGGCGATTGCAAAGCAAGTTGCTGCGAGGCCATATCAAGGTCATGCGGCGCAAAACGCAGGAAGATTAATCCGGCTTGTTAACCCGCGTTAATCTGCTAAGCGACGGCCCTTAAGACGTTCCAGAACTCGTAGCGGTGACAATTCAGGATGGTATAGCGCGGAGATCGGCAGATGAAAAGTCTGTTCGAACATGAATTGTCCTGACATGGCAGCGTGCAGTACCTGATCTGAAAAACATATCCACGTACTACCCGGTGCAAAATGCACTTCCTGCTGCGGGACGTTTTTCTGAAAATCCACATCTGCTTTCATCAGGTCATGCAGTTGCAGCATGATATGGTCGTATTCGCTACGCGGCCGTTTGGTGATCTTGAGCAGATACAATAATTTGGCTGAACCTGGAACAGGGCGCAAAATCTGCGGAAGGAAGCGTTGCGCTGCATCTGCAAACGGTTCTCCCACCCGCCAGATGCGTGCGATACCGGATGGATTCACATTGGTGAACACGCGCAAGATACGCTCCCCGTGTGTGGGGCGAGATGGAAAGGCATCAACGTGCAGGCGAGAGTCGTCTTTCTTCCAGGAAAGTGACGAATTTTCTACCGCGCTAGGGCGAAAGCTGGTGCGCGCCTGATTCAGATGTTGCGTGTAGCCGGGGAACAGACGATTTATCAGCGAAGAGGATAGCCTGGTATAACGGCCTATCATGCTACCTATCAGTGCCAGCGTTTCCGGGAGAGCCGTCGCACCGCGTACTTCGGTACCTTCAAGGCTGATATTCTTGCGTTTGCCACTTAACCACTGCGGCGAGTAAAAAATCTGCTCACTATCCAGCATGGGAAAAGGCAATCGAGGCAGATGCAGTACCTTGCCTTGTTCAAGTGCCAGGATGGCTTGCTGGCTTAGTGTTGCATCTACTCCGGGCTGCCAATCCTGAATATCTATAGTCTCAATCGCCTGCATATCAAGGTCTCTCATTTCCATTACGACAAGTCTAGCAGAGACATAAGTGATTCGTCATGCGGCGGCGCATGAGGATTGATGGCAAAATAGCGACCAATGAAACTACTTGCATTAGATACCTCCACCGAATACCTTTCCCTCGCCCTCAGCCTTGATGGCGAGTTGCGCGTACGTGAAATGCTTGCAGGGCAGAAGCATTCGTCCCTGATCCTGCCTCTGTTACGCGAGTTGCTGGATGAGGCAGGTGTGGAATTACAGGATATTGATGGCATCGTGTTCGGTCATGGCCCGGGCTCTTTCACCGGCTTACGCATGGCTTGCGGTGTGGCGCAAGGGTTGGCATTCGGGGCTAACCTGCCGGTAGTCGGTATGGGGACATTATTGGCATTGGCAGAACAGGCAGATCATCCCAAAGTCATCGCTTGTCTGGATGCGCGTATGGGAGAGGTATATCACGCTGCATATGAGCGAAAAGGTGACGGCTGGCATGAAATTCATGCACCAGGCCTGTATCATCCATCGGCTGTACCTGCGGTTAGCGGTGATGATTGGTGTGGTATAGGTAGTGGGTGGGATAGCTATGAGACTGTTCTGCATGGAAAATTTCCAGGACAATTAAGTGCCATCAAGTTGCATGCATACCCCTTGGCGCGATATTTGTTGTCGTTGGCTATGCCCGCATTTAATTCCGGTCAGGTATTGTCGGCTGAGCACATAGCCCCCCTGTATGTGCGTAACAAGGTGGCGTTTACTATAAATGAGCGGGCTATAAGCGAGCGAGCATGAGTGCGGTATTAAAAGCTACGGTACCAGTATTGCGGGAAATGAAAAAAAACGACCTGGATGCGGTGATGGGGATAGAACCCACTATTTATACCCATCCATGGACGCGCGGCAATTTTACCGATTCGTTAAAAGCTGGTTACTACTGTTTTGTTTATGAAGTCGGTGCCGAGATCGTCGGCTATGCAGTGATGATGATGGTGCTGGATGAAGCGCATCTGCTCAATGTCAGCATCGCCAAGCCACAACAGCGTAAGGGTCTGGGACGTAAATTGCTGGAAGAATTGATCGGTGTTTCTCAGCGCCACAAAGCACAAACCATGTTTCTTGAAGTACGGCCTTCCAACAAGGCGGCAATAGGATTATATGAAAGCATGGGATTCAACGAGTTTTCTGTGCGCAAAGATTATTACCCGGCTGTGAACGGGCGCGAAGACGCGGTGCTGATGGGGCTGGCTTTATGACGTTAACACTGGAAGACCGCTTGCACGAACTGGAATTACTCCCCGCATGGAAATCGCGGCAGGCAATACCTGTCACAGCGCCGTCGCCAGCAATTGAAAAACTGCCAGTAGCTGAACAAGATATGGATGCAATTATTGCCGAGCAGTCGCCCATACAACCACCAGCACAGCCGATAGCTGGCCTGGATTGGCAAGCCCTGCAACAGGTGGTTTCCGGTTGTCAGGCCTGCTCCTTGGCAAAAACACGTACCCAGACCGTATTCGGCGTGGGCGACACCGATGCTGATTGGTTGTTTGTCGGCGAAGCTCCGGGAGCAGAAGAGGATAAGCGCGGGGAGCCATTCGTCGGAGCGGCCGGGCAATTGCTGGATAACATGCTGGCTGCCATTCGCTTGAAGCGGGGCGATAATGTATATATCGCCAACGTTCTCAAATGCAGACCCCCCGAAAATCGCGATCCGCAAGGCGAGGAAGTAAAAAAGTGTGACCCTTATCTCAAGCGTCAGGTAGAACTGATACAACCCAAGCTGATTGTGGCGCTGGGCAAGTTTGCCGCGCAATCGTTACTGGGCAGTGAACAAACCATTGCTGCCATGCGCGGCAAGCTGCATGACTACCATGGCGTTCCGGTGATCGTAACTTATCATCCTGCCTACCTGCTGCGCAGCCTGAATGAAAAAGCCAAGGCTTGGGAAGATCTGTGTTTTGCCCGTGCCACCATGCGCACTTTATTGCCTTAATCTTGTCTCATTGCAGTTGTATTCTGGGACATTGCCCCCAATCTAATAGCACCGTTTTCTTAAACAGGAGTTTCTCATGCGTAAAGCTTTAACAGCATTTTTTCTGATGGCGACCTTGGCGTTGACCGGTTGCGGCTACAACACTTTCCAATCGCAGGATGAGCAGGTCAAGTCCAGCTGGTCCGAAGTGATCAATCAATATCAACGACGTGCCGATCTGGTGCCCAACCTGGTGAATACCGTCAAAGGCTACGCCTCACATGAAAAAGAAGTACTGGAAGCGGTGACCGTCGCACGTTCCAAAGTCGGCAGCATACAAGCGACGCCCGAGCTGGTGAATGACGAACAAGCGTTCGCCAAATTCAATGCGGCACAAAGCCAGCTGACATCCGCGTTGTCGCGCCTGATGGTGGTGTCCGAGAATTATCCGCAACTCAAGGCCGACGGCGCTTTCCGCGACTTGCAAGCGCAACTGGAAGGTACCGAGAACCGCATTACCGTGGCGCGTAATCGCTATATCCAGGCGGTGAAGGACTATAACGTCACAGTACGTTCTTTCCCCAGCAACCTGACTGCGATGATGTTCGGTTACAAGACCAAGCCGAATTTTACCGTGGAAAATGAAAAGGCTATTTCGACCGCGCCTACAGTCGATTTTAAATAAGCCTAGATTTAAATAAACCAAGATTTAAATAAACCAAGATGAGTCGCTGGATCTCCCTGCTGCTGCTCTGCCTGCTGCCATGCTTGATGTCATATCCGGCAGCGGCAGCGGATGTCGCTATTCCGCCGCTACAGCACCGTGTCACCGACCTTACGGCTACTCTATCGGCAGAGCAGCAAGCCAATCTGGAATCGCGCCTGGCGGCAGTCGAAGCTCAAAAAGGCAGCCAGATCGCGATCCTGATCGTTCCCACTACCCAGCCTGAAGACATCGCCCAATATTCCATGCGCGTGGTCGAAGCCTGGAAACTGGGTCGCAAAGGTATCGATGACGGTGTGCTGGTGTTGCTTGCCAAGAATGACCGCAAATCACGTATCGAAGTCGGATATGGTCTGGAAGGTGTATTGCCCGACGCCATTGCCAAACGCATCGTATCTGACGTGATGCGCCCTTATTTCCAGCAGGGTGATTTTTATGGCGGGCTGGTAGCAGGGACCGACAAGATCGCCGAAGTGATCAATGGTGAGGCCTTGCCAGCAGCCCAGCAGCAGCGCCCAGCCCAGAATTTAGGGGGGCATTTCTTCTTTGTGGTATTGATCATCGCCATCGTCGTAGGGGGCATACTGCGTAGCCTATTGGGCAAATTCGTGGGTGGGCTGGCAAGCGGTGGGCTGGCAGCGTTCATTCTTTATTTTCTGGGTGCGGGCTTTTTGGTCGCCTTGGTGATGGGCATAATCGCATTCTTCATGACGCTGGTTGGCGGCCAGGGCTTACCTCTGGGCTACGGTGGTGGAGGTTTTGGTGGTGGATCAGGTGGTGGTTTTTCCGGTGGCGGTGGTGGATTTGGCGGCGGCGGAGCGTCGGGTGACTGGTGATGAATATGTTGAGACTATTTAAACATCTACTGACCGGGCGTTGGCAGATCTCACGGCATTTCCCAACATCTTCCATGGTGAATATCGAGGCCGCTATCCAGACTGCCGAAACCAAGCACATGGGCGAGTTGCGCTTTGCTGTGGAAGCCGGGTTGGACATTCATGAGCTATGGCACAACATCACGCCGCGGCAACGTGCCATTGAAGTGTTTTCGCAGCTACGCATCTGGGATACCGAGCATAATTCCGGCGTACTGGTTTATCTGCTGCTGGCAGACCGCCGCGTCGAAATCGTGGCGGATCGGGGTATCCATGCCAAAGTTGGTGATGAACAATGGCAAGCTATTTGTCGTGAGATGGAGAAGCATTTCCGCAACGGTAGCTTCGAACAGGGCGTGATGCAGGGCATCACCGCAATCAGCGGCCTGCTGCAACTGCATTTCCCTGCGTTAGGTGTCCATGCCAACGAACTTTCAAATAGCCCGATCGTGTTGTAGCGAGTAAACCATCCCTGTTGCTGACGTAACAGCAACAATCCTATAAAATTCGGCACCTTACTGAATTTTGTAGAAAGCCTGTACATGCGTGTTTCCCAGTTTTTCCTGTCTACCCTGAAAGAAGCTCCTAACGAAGCAGAGTTGATCTCGCATCAACTGATGCTGCGCGCCGGGCTGATCAAGCGTCTCGGTTCTGGGCTGTATAGCTGGATGCCGCTGGGGTTGCGCGTGTTACGCAAAGTGGAGGCCATTGTCCGGGAGGAAATGAACAAGGCCGGCGCGCTGGAATTATTGATGCCCGCGGTGACGCCTGCAGAATTGTGGCAGGAAACCGGTCGTTGGGATGTATTTGGTCCGCAGATGTTGAAGATCAAGGACAGGCACGAGCGCGATTTCTGTTTCGGCCCTACCCACGAAGAGGTGATTACCGACATCGCACGCAAAGAGATCAAGAGTTACAAGCAACTGCCGCTGAATTTCTACCAGATACAGACCAAATTCCGCGATGAGATCCGTCCACGCTTTGGAGTGATGCGTGCCAGAGAATTTGTAATGAAAGATGCTTACTCTTTCCACACCAGTCAGGAGTCGCTAGAAAAAACCTACGCACTCATGCATCAGACCTACTCCAATATCTTTACGCGTCTGGGGCTGAAGTTCCGCGCGGTGGCGGCGGATACTGGCGCGATTGGCGGTACCGGATCGCATGAGTTCCACGTCCTAGCCGATTCTGGCGAAGACTCGATTGCTTTTTCTGCAGATTCCGATTTTGCAGCGAATGTGGAAAAAGCCGAGGCGCTGGCGCCTGCTACACCACGGCAAGCAGCGACGGAGATCATGCGCGATGTGGATACCCCCAAGCAAACCACATGTGAAGATGTAGCGGCATTGCTGGACATTCCTTTACAACGTACGGTTAAGTTGATTGCGGTGATGGCAGGAGATAAGTTACATGTACTGCTGATACGCGGCGATCATACATTGAATGAGGTCAAGGCCACAAAGATCACAGGACTGGCAGATTTTCGTTTTGCCACCGAGGAAGAGATACGTGCGGCATTTAACTGCCCGCCCGGTTTCCTGGGCCCAGTTGGGCTGGATCGTAGCAAGATCAGGGTCATTGCAGACCGTACCGTGGCGATGATGAGCGATTTCGTATGCGGAGCTAACAAACCAAAATTCCATACGACTGGGGTGAACTGGGGACGCGATTTGCCGGAGCCTGATCTGGTCGCCGATATCCGCAATGTAGTCGCAGGCGACCCCAGCCCTGATGGCAAAGGTATACTGGGGCTCTGTCGCGGCATCGAGGTAGGTCATATTTTCCAGTTAGGAAAAAAATATTCTGAAGCGATGCAGGCAACCTATCTGGATGAGAACGGCCAGCACCAGGTGATGACCATGGGTTGCTACGGTATCGGTGTATCGCGCATCGTCGGAGCTGCTATCGAGCAGGGGTTTGACGCGAAAGGAATTATCTTCCCGATAAGTATCGCGCCGTTTCAGGTGGCGATCGTGGCGATCGGTTTCGAGCGTAGCGAAGAAGTCAGGCAGGCTGCGGATAAATTGTACGACCAGCTCCAGGCAGCTGGCATGGACGTGTTGCTGGACGATAGAGGGGAGCGCCCTGGTGTGATGTTCGCCGATATGGAACTGATCGGGATACCGCATCGCATCACGGTGGGCGATCGCGGGCTGAAAGAAGGCGTGGTGGAGTATCAAGCGCGCGCTGACGGGGAAGTACAGACCGTTGCATTAACCGAAGTAGTCCCCTTCATCAGGAACGCATGCGCCGGCTAATCCTATTGTTAATGGTTTGGCCATTGTTGGTCTGGTCATTGCTGAGCCATGCCGGAGCGCAGATTGAAGAACCACTCTCTGCAAGCGTGAGAGCAGGCTTACAGAAAGCGGTCTCGGATAGCGCCCCCCCAAAGTTGATGTTCGATTCCGAAGCGCAGGGTCAGCGTTGGCTGGCGGAGATGTCGCTCAGGCTGCAAAAACAGATTCCGGATGCCGATTTCCGTAGAAATTTTCTTATCGCAGTTCAGTATGAAGCCAAGCGCGCAGGACTTGACCCGCAGTTAGTGCTGGGGCTGATACAGGTGGAAAGCGGTTTCAAGAAATATGCCGTTTCTTCAGCAGGTGCCAGAGGTTTTATGCAAGTCATGCCGTTTTGGGTGAGAAGCATAGGCACTCCCGATCAGGATCTTTTTCACCTGCGTATCAACCTGCGCTATGGCTGCACCATACTGAGGCATTATCTGGATATGGAGCAAGGAAATCTGTTTCGTGCACTAAGTCGGTACAATGGCAGCTTGGCGCAGCCGCAATATCCTAATATGGTGGTTGCGGCATGGCGTCATCACTGGGCATATGTAAGCAGTAAATAACTATTCTGGTCTGATAGTTATAGTCTAAAGTTAATCTTAAATACCAATTTAAAATTTTTTGTTGCTCATGCACCAAATTCGGTCTAGTATCCGCGTTGGCGAGCTTGTTTTTGTTTCTCAAATGGGCATAGACCTATCTCTCGCTAGCGATTTAAAACAGCCGTAGCCTTTTAACTCTTGAGGAGGAATGTATGTCTAAATTAACTGCATTGTCTGTGAGCATTGCTGTACTTGGTGGCGTATGGGCGTTTCTGGCATTAGGGCCATTGACGGGCAAAGTTTTAGTCTGGGCGGGCTTTATTGCCTGGGGATGTTATTTTCATACCGGTGCCGATACCGCGGCATTGAAGAAAACAATCGCTGGAATGATTTATGGTGCGATATTGGCAGGAGTAGCGCTAAAACTGGTTGGGTTGAACCCGCTAGGTTTGGCTGGCGCTGCAGGTCCTGCTGTATATATCGCAGTGACCGTATTCTTCCTGGTCATCGTAGCGGGTCAAAGTCTGCTGTCGGTAGTGCCGGCCAATGTGTATGGCTATGCGGCTACGGCGGCTTATGCTCTGCAAACAACAAACGCGGGCAGTGTGACGGCGCTGGATTTGACCAATCCAGTATTATTGGTCTCGTTATCAGCGATATTAGGAGCCATCTTCGGCATGCTGTCAGGCAAACTGTCTGCAGCGCTGGGCGGCTAACTCTGAATTTGCAATGAACTAACGGCGGCTATCTTGCCGCCGTTTTTTATGGACGGCAGGAAAAGCTTACTGGTTGACTGCCTGATCTGACACTTTGAATCCGTAGTAAGTACCAAACTCACCTTCATTCTGGTTATACACAAAGAATAAGCCATTGGCATAGCCCATGCCGCTGTAATGATTTTGTGCGTGCAGCTTCAATTGCGCAGGAAGCTTGCTACGGCCGGTAAACTGTCCTTTAAGGTTGAATAACAGCACGGCTTTATGATCCACATCAAGGACTGCCAGCTCCTCACCGGGGATATCGGTATAGGCGATGTAGTTATCGGTGATGTCGTCAAACTGTACTCCTGCAGTTTTCAGATCCAGCAAGATCTCTTTCACTGGCTCGCGTTTGTCCAATTGCACAAAAAACACTTTGTTGCTACGGCTCTGTTTGCTGTAATAACCATTGGTGGAACGGTCATAGCTGGGCATAGCACCTGCATCGCCAAACGCGGGGTTAAAGGAAGCCTTCTCTGCATGCTGCCGGGTTAAATTGCCGCTGTTATCCAGCTCCAGAGCAAAGATACCGACCTCAGGAGTGAATCCTGCACCGCTGGAAACGTTGTAAGTGATCGTTTCCAGCTCATTCTCATTCGGATTGAAATAAATGGAACGGTTGTCTAGCCCGCCCTGAACGGAATTGATATATTCACCTTTTGCGCCGTAAGTGTGAATCTCGGATTTGGAAACGGCGATAGAGTTACCATCCAACAGCGGCCCCAGACCGCCATCAGCGATGTAGTAGCGCTTATAATCAGGCACATAAGCCACAGTAAAAGGATGGCTGGTTGATTGTTTGACCAGCGCTATTTTAATGACAGGCACAGCTTCGTCCAAGGCAGCGGCTTGAGCGGTGATTGCGGAAAACAGCAAGCAGGTAAGTAACAGTTCAAATTTCATCGCGGTAGGTTTTCTTTTTAATGAGTCGGCCATTTTAAGAATTTAAGGCGCTGTGTAAAGACATTTCATGCGTAACGATGTTCCTCATTTATTGGTATATATTTCCGGTCACGGTTTCGGGCACCTTGCTCAGGTCGCGCCGGTGCTAAATTACTTGCTGTTGCAGTTGCCGGATTTACGGCTGACGGTCTGCAGCAAAGTCTCTTCGGGTCTACTGCAATCGCGTATCCAGGGTGCGTTCACGCAGATTGATGAGGCGGCGGATTTTGGTATGGTCATGGCCTCTGCACTGGATGTGTTGCCGGAGCCCAGTATGGTGGCATACCGTGAATTTCATAGCGACTGGTCGTTGCGGGTGGCACATGAAGCTCAGCGTATTACGCAGCTTGCGCCGGATTTTGTGCTGACCAACGTGGCCTATCTGCCGTTATCTGCAGCGCAACAAGCCGGAGTCTCTTGTGCTGCAATGTGTTCCCTCAACTGGGCGGATATTTTTGCCGCATATTGCGCTACCGAACCGGGTGCAGCGGAAATTTTACAGCAGATACGCCAGGCCTATGCTGCGGCTGATAATTTTATACGCATCACTCCCGCCATGCCCATGCAGGATCTTGCAAATGGTTACGGCATAGGTCCGATCGCCCGCATTGGACAAAACCGTCGAACGCAAATCAATGCCAGATATGGGTTGAATGAATCGGATAAGCTGATACTGGTCAGCATGGGAGGAATTGCCACGCGCTTACCGCTTGAGCGCTGGGCTCGTATCCCCAATGTGCGTTGGATAGTGCAGGCCGACTGGGACGTATCTCATCCCGATGCGGTGATACTGGAATCATTAGAGATGGATTTTATTGATGTACTGGCCAGTAGCGATATATTGTTGTGCAAGCCCGGTTACGGCAGTTTTGCCGAGGCCGCCTGTAACAGCATTCCTGTGCTTTATGTGACTAGAGAAGACTGGCCGGAAGAGCCTTATTTGATTACATGGCTGGAGTCTCATGGGCTCTGTCGCAAAGTGAGCAGGGCACAAAGCGATACAGGACTGTTTCATGACGCAATACAAGCCTTGCTTGCATTACCGAAACCGCTCCCGGTTCAGCCGTCCGGCATAGCACAGGCTACGGACTATCTTATTCAGCGCCTGCTTTGAGGTTGACGTTCAATAAGCATGGCATCGCCATAACTAAAGAAGCGGTACTTTTCGTTCACCGCATGCAGGTAGGCGCGTTTTAGCAGATCAACACCGCCAAAGGCAGAGACCAGCATCAGTAATGTACTTTTGGGTAGGTGAAAGTTGGTAAGCAGGCTTTCCACAATTTGAAACTGGAAGCCCGGGGTGATGAAAATGGTGGTTTCATTTTCTCCTGCCACCAAATCTCCATGACGTGCTGCTGATTCCAGCGCTCGCAAAACTGTCGTTCCTACCGCAATGACACGTCCGCCGTTGCTTCGAGCATGTTCGATAGCATTTACTGTCGTTTGGGGTATGTGATAACGCTCACTGTGCATCTTGTGTTCGGCAAGATTTTGCACTCGAACTGGCAAAAACGTGCCGGAGCCAACATGCAAAGTGATGTAAGCGACATTGATATGATGCAGTGTGAGCTCGGCCAACATCCCTTCATCGAAATGTAGTCCGGCAGTGGGTGCGGCTACTGCGCCAGGTTTCCGGGCATAGATCGTCTGATAACGATTTTCATCGAAATCGCTGGGATTGTGTTGAATATAAGGCGGTAAAGGCAGAGCGCCAAATTGTTCAAGTAGAGCCGCAACGGGGGTTGTGCTGTGAAAATGCAACAAGAACAGATCGTCTTGTCGTGCGATGACCTCGGCTTCTATCGTATCGGCAAATATTAGCCGCGAACCGGGTTTGGGCGCTTTGGATGCGCGGATATGTGCTAGTGCTTCATGTTCGCCTTGCACACGTTCTACCAAAGCTTCGATCTGCCCGCCACTGGCCTTGCGGCCATGCAACCGTGCCTTGATAACACGAGTGTCATTAAATATCAGCAGGTCTCCCGGAAGCAACAATTCTGGCAGGTTAGCGAATAGGTTATCGTGCAATTCTCCATTCTTTCCATTGACTTGCAGCAAGCGACTGGCGCGCCGTTGATGCGTGGGAAACTGAGCGATCAGTGTTTCAGGCAGGAAAAAGTCAAAGTCATCGGTGCGCATAATAGGAGGTTTCGCTATAATAGCGCCTCCCTAGGATTAGCTCCTATTGCCGGGATGGCGGAATTGGTAGACGCAGCGGACTCAAAATCCGCCGCCGAAAGGTGTGGGGGTTCGAGTCCCCCTCCCGGCACCACATACATTACACATAATCATCTGTGTGATTCAGCAAGTGACACCCGGATCGATATTGTACATTCGCTATTAAATCTGGTGGTTAACCAAAGTTGGCATGAAATATGCTGTCAATGATGAACAAACACAAAAGCTTACACAACAAAGCTTGAGAAATAACGAAAAAATTATCGAGAGCATGTAAAAACATGCCTAATTGCATTTAACTAATAAAAATAAAATATTAGGAGCAATAAAATGCCGCAAATCATCAACACCAATATTAATTCCTTGACTATTCAGGGTGACCTGAACGCTTCGCAAGGTTCGCTGGCTACCAGCCTGCAACGTCTGTCTTCCGGCCTGCGTATCAACAGCGCCAAAGACGACGCAGCCGGCCTAGCTATTTCGGCACGTATGACCAGTCAGATCGGTGGTTTGGATCAAGCTGGCCGTAATGCCAATGATGCGATCTCCCTGTCACAAACAGCTGATGGTGCTTTGGCTTCCGTCGCGGACAACCTGAATACGATACGAAGCCTGGCGATTCAATCTGCCAACTTCACCAATTCGGCTTCAGACCGTGCCGCGTTGCAAGCAGAAGCACTGGCGCTTACCAATGAAATCAACCGCGTAGCTACCACCACCCAGTTCAACGGCAATAACATTCTGGACGGCACATTATCCGACGCGGTATTCCAGATTGGTGCCAATGCTGGTCAAACTGTAAGTTTTGCCATCAACAGTGCGCAAACCACCAGCATCGGTAATAACGCTTTCCAGGGTCAAATCAGCAACGACTCGTCCGCTGCTGCACAAACCGCAAACAGCACGGTACCTACCAACCGAGTACGGGCGAATAGCTATAGCTTGACGGTGAATGGCATCGTTTCATCATTCTCTACTCAGGCAGGTGAATCGGTAGACAGTGTTGCAGCAGCTATCAATCTGCTGTCCAGCACCAACGGAGTGACTGCATTGGCACAGACTCAGGTGGGTCTGGGTATCGGTTCTACCGGTACGGTGGGCTTTACTATCGGTACTGGCGGTACGGCAAGCGCGGTGGTGTCTGCTGCCGTGACTTCAACCACCGATTTGGGTACTCTGGCCAATGCCATTAACTCGCAATCTGCTGTAACCGGCATATTTGCGACGGCAACCGCCGGTGCGAGCCAAATCACGTTGACCAATTCACAAGGTGCGGATGTGCAGATCGCTGACTTTACCAACAATGGTGGTGGTGGTGCGACCGTCACCGGTTCCAACGCCTACACGGGCTCTTCAGTTGGTGCTGCCACTGTGCTGGCAGGCACTGGCGGCGGTGCTGACTCAACCACCGTTGGCGGTATTCTGCAGTTGAATTCGCCTAACATCTACAGCTTGACTGCAGCAGCAGCAGCGGCAACAAGCGGTGGCTTCATCACAGCATCTTCAGCACAGTTCTCTACTCTGGCTGCAATGAGCACTGTAAATATTGGTTCTGTATCCGGTGCCAATGCTGCAATTGCCATCATTGATGCAGCTCTGGCCAACATTAACTCGATTCGTGGTGGTCTTGGCGCGCTGCAAAACCGCTTTACTTCCACCGTCTCCAACTTGCAAAATGCGACACAGAACCTGTCTGCTTCACGCAGCCGGATTCAGGATGCTGACTTTGCGTCCGAAACCACAAACTTGTCGCGCTCTCAAGTGCTACAACAAGCAGGTACCGCGATGTTGGCGCAAGCGAACCAGTTGCCAGCCCAAGTATTGACGCTGCTACGTTAAAGCGCTTACTTTAATCTCGCAAGCGTAAAAAGAAACAGGCTCCCATAGAGTATTTCTATAGGAGCCTGTTCCTATTCTGGGACAACAAAAACAGTAATGTCACTTGTTACGTATCGGTACAAATCCACATTAATTGGAAATATTACAGATACCTGAAATCGTTTAAATATGCCTGTTACATGCGATTAGCTCCCTGTCCATGTAGCTTTTCTAGGAGTCTCCTAGTCAAAGGCGATTTCCCCCGAATCGCCTTTTTTTTTAGTTCAGTCATAAGTGACGAAAGCCCTGTTCTGGGTACTCAGGAATGAATAATCCGTTTGGAGAACCAAATATGAAACCGATATTAAATTTGACCCTGATTTTGGCGTTGTTGGCAGCTACTATCAATGCAAAAGCAGAAATAGTACCGCCCGATCAAATGGTAAAGAATGTTGCCAGTGGGGTTCTTGATGTCATCAGGAATGATAAGGATATACAAAATGGTGACATGAGAAAGATCACCGAGCTTACTGAAGAAAAGATACTTCCGCATTTCGACTTTGAACGTATGTCACGCGTCACCCTTGGTAAATATTGGGGGCAAGCATCTGCTGAGCAAAAAACTGAATTCGTAAAGCAGTTTCGTACCTTGATCACACACACCTATTCCTCCGCACTCTCAAAGTATCGCGACCAGGTGATCGAATACAAGCCATTTGTAGCATTGGCTGATGATAGCGACGTTAAAGTGAAGTCGCTGATTATGCAGACTGGCGGAACTGCGATTCCGGTTGATTATTTACTGGAAAAGGGAAACGAAGAATGGAAGGTTTTTGATGTGAATATTGATGGGATCAGTTTGGTCACTACCTATCGTGGTCAATTTGCTTCTATCATTCGTCAGAACGGCATGGATGAACTGATTCATGCATTGGTGGAGAAGAACAAATCATCGTGACCACGATGATGGGTGAACTACTATGCTGTATTTCTCTCATAATTAATTAGTTAAATTAGTCATTCAGGATTACTAGAAGCTATCTGCAAATGGTGATTTCCAATTATGATGTCGGAATACTTGGAAAGAGAGATCGCTCGTTGCATCATGCTGTGTGATTTTAGATTTTCAATTGAATACTAGGAGGCTGGAATTGCGTAGATTGCTAGTGTCTTTGTTGGTTTTGGGTTTTACCCTGTTTGCTGCGAACAGTTTTGCAGATGACAAAATAGGCTATGTATCGCTGGAAAAGATCTTGCGAGAGTCGCCGCCTGCCATCGAGATTGGAAGGAAATTGCAAAAAGAGTTTGCCCCGAGAGGCGAAGAGCTCGATGCGATGCAGAAGCAGATCAATGACAGAGTGGCGGCTATGGAAAAGGATGCGCTTACGATGTCGGAAACGGATCGCCGTAATAAGGAGCAGGATTTATCCAATAGCAATCTAGAGTTGCAACGAAAGAAACGAGAATTGTCGGAGGATTTTGAGTTACGCAAAGGGCAAGAATTGGCGACACTGCAAGATCGCATAAATAAAGCGGTAACGGCGATTGCACAGGCAGACGGTTATGATCTCGTGATGTATGAAAATGTGGCATATGCCAGCAAAGTTGTTGATATTACCGATAAGGTAATGAAATCTCTCGGTAATTGAATGTCTCCTGAACGGTTTGCACTTGAAGGAATGTACTCTTGAGAAGGGCGTTGCATTTCTGGGTAGTTATAGCTTTGACTCTATTCGCGGCAAGTGCACTTGCGGGTTCTGGAGTCGGCTATGTACAGGTTGATAAAATTATGCAGCTGAGTCCGCGGACTCTTGCGATCGGCAAAAAATTGCAGAAAGAATTTTCGGCCCGCAATGCTGTGCTGGACCGTATGGATAAGCAGATCAGAGATCAGCAGGATGCGTTGGAAAAAAATGCGGCATCCATGTCAGACAATGATCGCCTGCTTGCTTATAGAAATCTTTCCAACCAGAAACTGGATCTTGAACGTAAGCGTCGTGAGCAACATGAGGATTTCATTCTGCGCAAAAACGAGGAACTTGCCAATTTGCAAGACCTCGTCAATAAGGCAGTGGTAACAGTCGCAGAAACAGAAGGCTACGATCTGGTGTTGTACGACATTGGGATTTACGTCGGCAAGAAGGTCGATATCACCGATAAAGTGATCAAACAACTTGGTAACTAATAGGCGATAGCCAACGCCGGCTAGGCGTGGTCGACATCATCGGATTTACGCGTGCTGGCACGATAGCGCGGTCCGGCGTAGAAGTGTGAATTTCTGAATGCCTCAAAAAGTTTCCAGCGTACCACTGGGATACGAGCGACATTTTTCAACGGTAATGAATAAACCTCGCATTCATCTAGCGCAACTAAGGTTTGCGGCACTTCCACGATTTCCTTTGTGGTTTTGGACATGGAGGCGAACAAGCTATCAGCTCCCCAGAAATCGTCCCTTTGCATCGTGATGCCATCTTCGTAATTGACCAGATTGCCGCGGCCTATCGTATGCACATGTCCTGCAAGCTGAGAAAAGGTTTCACCCTTGCTCAATCTTGTGATTCGACAGGATTTGGCAAGTCCGAACAAGGTAGTCGCAGTGACTGCATCACTAAACAAAAAGGTCAGCCGCAATCGTTCTTCCACTTCACGAATTTCCAGCAGATCGGCACTGGAAAAGAAACGTTGCACAAAGTTGCGATAAAGATCGGCTGGTAAACGCAGTGCTTGCACAAAGCTGAGTGAGCGGTAAGTCTCAGTGCTAGGCAAATTATGGATCGCAGCAGCTTCTGCGATCAGCGAACCGCTGAAAAGATAATGCGAACCGCCTGGGGGCTGCATTAACATTTCGACTTTGCCTGACAGGATCAGATAAATCTCATTAGGGATTTTGCCAGCTGCGGTGATGATAGTCTCAGGATTGAAAGTGGTGATGCGATTATTGAGCAGCATATTGAGACGATCTGAACCGACAGAAGGAAAGTAGCTGCGCAAAAATTCGTTAGCATCGCGCAATAGAAAACTCTGCTGACCTGGGATCAATACTTCTATGCTGCCGAACGGTGCACCGGACCCGATGCGGCGTTCGCCATCGGTGAGTGCTCTGGCGGTATGTGCGAGCAGCAACTTTTCCGAAGCATCGCCTTCAAAGTCAGCAGCGCAGCCATGGATCATACCGCCGCCAATATCGATCTTCTTCACGTCCGCGACCTGCAAATAATCAGCTTTGACCTTTGCCGCACGCTCGAAGGACATGCCCGGCACGGTCTGGTCATGAGTGGACATGGCATCAATGACGCTGAATGAGGCGATGTCGGCAAGATGGGCGTAGGTGCGATAACCGCCTGCCCACAACACGCGGAATTGGAAGTTGGTGGTTTCTACCGGATGTGGTGAATTCACCGGCATGACTTCCAGGCCCATGATGTCGTTCCATTCGTCCAGCACCAAATCCTGGATATCGAAATAATTGGCGAATTCACTTTCCGAAATAGACAGTAAAGAGCACAGTTTCTTGGTGACAGAAGCCCTCACCAGCGGAGTTGCAAAGAATTGTAATGGCTGGTCGGATTGCAGCAACGCGGTCAGGCCAGCGAAATGGTCATCGTGACAGTGGGTTTGAAAGATACCCATTACTTCCTTCTTGCCTATGCCTAGCGCATCCAGCGTTTGGTGGATATTAGGACCAGCATCAATCAGATAGATGCGACCCTGGTGAGTGATAATGCTACCCATGGCCGGACGATTGCAGTCCCACCCATCTCCATCCCCGGAATGGATCACAGAAAAATAGTGACGATAGACGTCAATATTGCTCAGTGGATAAGGGCAAGGGTAGATTTCTCCGGTGGCAAGATTCAAGTCAACTTCGACAGATTCTCCATCGTAACTGATCTTGAATACATTATGATCTAGGCGCTCAATGCGGACACCGCCTTCTAATTCCAGAGCTTCGTCCGCTAAAGGCAAACAATCCAGAAATTGATCAGGTGGCACGATGTGACCAAAGGCGAATTTGAGTTTAATGCGCATCAATTCGTCGGCTTCGGCTTCATCTATACCCGCTTTGATCATTTCCTCCTTGGAAATGAGTCCATAGTTGCCTCTATGGATATAGCGCAATTGTGCTCCCAGTTGCTCCGGCATACCAATCAGGATAGGCCTTTTGCCAGTATTGTTAGGATGATTGGGGATCAGCATGCCTTGCCGGTACAGCATTTGCAGTACGGGAAATTCGGCCAGGTTGCAAAGGTGTCCGTTTTGCACCGCGGCATCAGAGAGCAGAATAGCATTGGGGCCATTCTCGAAAACAGCCCCGTTTTTTTCCGTGGTATTAATTAAGCCACGTTTAATCAGGTGTTTTACACTGTCGGCGGGTGCGCCGCACAACAAATACAAAGCCGCCTCTGGAATTTCGACATAATAAACTCCGGCAGTGACGAAGATTTTTCTTAATGGCACGATGTGAGGAGTGAGAACAAGCTGTTAGCTGAAAACATAATAGTAAGCGATTGACAGTAAAAAAACTGTACCTATGAAAAAAAACCCTGACAAATAAATTTAGTAAGGTATCAGGCTCAAGATAGACTAATCAATTGCGAAAGGAGTGTCTTAAATATGAGCAAAATCGTTAAATCAGATGCTGAGTGGCGTAAACAGCTAACCCCTATGCAATTCGCAGTTACCCGCGAGGCAGCAACGGAAAGAGCCGGTAGCGGTGAGTACAACAAAAACAATCAGGCGGGAATTTATACCTGTGTGTGTTGTGCTACGCCATTATTCGAATCCGATACCAAGTTCGATTCAGGATGCGGATGGCCGAGTTATTTCAAAGCGCTAGACCCCGCCAACGTTCTTGAAAGGAAGGACATATCTCACGGAATGATACGTACCGAGGTGATATGCAATGTCTGTGATGCCCATCTGGGACACGTATTCAATGATGGTCCACCACCCACAGGGCTGCGTTATTGCATTAATTCTGCAGCGTTGAGCTTCAAACCAAGCTAAGTCATTAGATGTTTTTTTGAGGGTGACCCCAATTTGGGGTTTCCCCCAATTACAGAATCGGGGTTTCCCCTACAGCAAGATTTCTAACGCCCATGTACCATGGAGGGGAATCTGATAGAATAAAACTTGGGTTTTCACGGGTTTTTTTCAGATGCGAGTTATTTCGGTTCGAAGAATATATTTGTTGGGGGCAATGTGGACGATGCTGACAGCGCATAACTGGTGTCTTGCGGCGCAACCCTTGGGCTGCCTGTTCGAACCCGAGCGCGTGGCTGAGATTGGTAGTCCGGTGGTTGGCATCGTGGACTCGGTAAGCGTTGATCGTGGCGCGATCGTACACAAAGGTCAGGTGCTTGCTACGCTACGCGCTGAAGTTGAACGTGCCACAGTCAAAGTAGCAAATACCCGCGCACTGGCTGAAGCAGATGTGAAAACGGCTGAAGCTAATCTGAAACTGGCACGAATTACGCAAAAACGCGGCGAAGATCTGGTCGGCAAAAAATATATTTCGCAGCAAGCCCTGGATAAATCCATTGCCGAAACTGCTATCGCCGAACAAAAACTCGTACTGGCGCAAGAACAACTGGACGTATGGAACAGTGAATTGTCACTCGCACGCGCCCAATTGGGGCAACGCTATATCCATTCACCGATCGATGGCATCGTTGCCGAGCGTTATATATGGCCCGGTGAACGGGTGGAAGAAAAGCCATTGTTTAAAATCGCCAAGATAGACCCGTTGCGGGTCGAAATGGTGGTGCCGGTTGCCTTGTATGGTCTTTTGTCCAAAGACATGATGTTGACGGTGACTCCGGAGTTGCCTAACGCGCAACCGTTAAAAGCCAAAGTCGTCCTGGTTGATAAGCTGATAGATGGCGCCAGTAATACTTTCCGTTTGCGCGCAGAAATCCCCAATAAAGACCTGGCGATTCCTTCAGGAGTACGATGCAAGGCGGAATTGCCTGATCCTCCAACAGCGGCAGCGTCCACCAATCCAGCTGAACTCGTCCTGCAAAGTCCGTCGCCAGGTGCGCTTAAGCTCAGTCCACAAGGTCAATCTTCCAAATCTTCAGCTACAGATACACCTAGGCGTGAGCCCATCAAGTAGTTGTTATTTTTCAATCAAGTGACCATACAGGTGCTGAAATGATAAAACAACAAACTGCTACCAGAATCCGTCCTCAGCTTGAGGATATTGAACCAAGAATCCTGTACTCGGCCGATGCGGGTGCTTTATTCAACCCCGATGCCATACTGCCAAGTGCCGAAGTCCGCGTTCTGACCCCGGCTATTCCTGCCGTCCCCGCCGCAAATCAAGCGCAGACTGCTACGCGTAATGAGATCGTGTTCGTCAGCAGCGACGTGGCGAATTACCAGACATTGGTGAGCGACATCACCAAGAATGCCGGTCCTAATCGCAATATCCAGGTGGTTCTACTCGACAGCAATGCCAACGGCATCGAACAAATCACGCAAACGCTGAAGGCGGAACACAATGTCGATGCCATACATATCATTTCGCACGGTAGCGATGGTGTGATTGATATTGGCAATACCCAGCTGAACGCAGCAGTGCTCGCTAAAAATGCCGACATCATCGCCAGTTGGGGCAAAGCATTCAATCCCAACGGCGATATTCTCATCTATGGTTGTGATGTGGCGGAAACCTCCATTGGTCAGGCATTGGTCGCCAAATTGGGACAACTGACCAAAACCGATGTTGCCGCCTCCGAGGATTTAACCGGTAGTGCAGCCAAAGGCGGGAACTGGGTGCTGGAATATCAGACGGGTGCAATCGATACCCCCACAGCGCTTGATGCGGCTACGACTCAGAACTGGTCGGATATTTTAGTGGCGAACACAGCCCCCGTTCTGACGCTGTCCGGAAGTACCCCCAGCTTTACCGAAGGCGGAGCAGCGGCGACGATAGATAGCGGCATGACAGTCACTGACGCTGAACTCAGCCCGACAAACTTTGCCGGCGCATCGTTGACCATCAGCCGTCATCTTGGGGCAAATGGCCAGGACGTTTTCGCCAATACCGGCGCATTATCCGTATTGACTCAAGGTTCTACTTTTAATGTGGGAGGTACGACCATAGGCACGGTGACGACCAACAGCGGCGGCACTTTGGTACTGACTTTTAATACCAATGCCACCAATGCCCTGGTCAATCAGGCCATACAGGCAATCACTTATGCCGATAGCAGTCAGAACCCACCCGCTTCGGTGCAGCTTGATCTGACGTTCAATGACGGCAACGCGGGCGCGCAAGGCACCGGCGGTGCGTTGACAAGCTCGGTCAGCAAAACGGTCAGCATTACCGCAGTTAATAACGCTCCCACCATTACCAACGGTGCTACGGTGAGTTTAGCCGGCACCAACGAAAATACCATTTCCGGCACTACTTCTGTAGCTTCGATACTCACCGGTGCCGGTTATGCCGATGTAGACAACGCGACAAAAGGTATCGCCGTTACTGCTACAGTCGGCAATGCAAACTGGCAATATTCTACTGACGGCGGCACCACATGGAGCAACTTTGGTGCCGTTTCGACGACTAGCGCCTTACTCCTGGACTCTAGTGCGCTGGTACGTTATTCGCCTGATCTGCAGAACGGGGAAACAGCCACCTTTAATTTTCAAGCCTGGGATCAAACCACTGGCACAGCTTCTACCAACGCAGTTCCGCAACATGCAAATGCGAGTGTGAGTGGCGGTTCTACTGCGTATTCTAGCGGTAGTGCCACTACTTCCATCGTCGTGACTGCGGTCAATGATGCACCCACCATCACTAACGGTGCTACGGTCACATTGGCTGCAGGCAACGAAGATGTGCCTTCCGCTGGTGTCACAGTAGCAAGTATTCTCACGGGCGCCGGATACGCTGATGCAGATACTGGCGCATCAAGTGGCATCGCCATCACCTCAGTGGTAGGCAACAGCAACTGGCAATACTCGACTGACGGCGGCACCACCTGGACCAACTTTGGAGCGGTGTCGACCAACAGTGCCTTACTGCTTGATTCCACTGCAAAAGTGCGCTACTCACCTGATCTGCAGAATGGCGAGACCGCCACATTTGGCTTTCGTGCCTGGGATGAAACCACAGGTACGGCTTCGACCAACGCCACTCCGCAACATGGGAATACGACTATCAATGGCGGGACTAGCGCTTATTCCACCGGTGTCGCTACAACTTCCATTGTAATCGCCTCGGTGAATGATGCGCCTACCATTACCAATGGCACCACCATCACGCTGACCGGTACTAATGAAAACACCACCTCTGGCAGCACTACCGTCAGCTCGCTATTGACTGGTGCAAGCCAAGCCGATGTAGATACCGGTGCGTCCAGCGGCATCGCCATCACCGCTACGGTCGGCAATGGTACCTGGCAATATTCGGTGAATGGCGGTACCACCTGGGTCAATTTTGGCGCGGTTTCGTCTACCAATGCATTGCTGCTGGCCTCAACTGCACAAGTGCGCTACGTGCCGGATGGCAATAACGGCGAGGTCGCCACATTTAGTTTTGAGGCATGGGATCAGACCTCCGGTACCGCTTCCACCGCAACGCCATCTTATGCCAATGCCAGTGTGACTGGCGGAACGAATGCCTATTCCACAGGTAGTGCCACTGCTTCCATCACCGTGACCTCGGTGAACGATGCACCTACCATCACCAACGGTAGCACGGTCACATTGACCGCCGGCAACGAAGATACGCCAACCACAGGTGTTACCGTGGCAAGTATTCTAACGGGAGCTGGTTATGCTGATGTGGACAGTGGTGCCGCAAGCGGTATCGCAATCACCTCACTAGTCGGCGTCAGTAACTGGCAATACTCGACCGACGGCGGTAGTACCTGGACCAACTTTGGCGCAGTATCCGGCACGAATGCTTTGCTGCTTGATTCCACTGCCTTGGTGCGCTATTCGCCTGATCTCAAGAATGGGGAAACAGTGTCCTTCGGCTTCCTGGCCTGGGATGAAACCACTGGCACTGCCTCGACCAACGCGACACCATCATATGTGAATCCGGGAGCAGGCGGCGGCACGACAGCCTTCTCAACCGGTAGTGCCACAGCTTCTCTCGTGATCGCCTCCATCAATGACGCGCCCACCATCAATAGCGGTCCCACAGTGACATTGCCGGTCTCGCTCGCCAATACGCCGACGGCCAGCACGAGCGTGGCTACTATTCTGGCGAACGCAGGGGTCAATTATCTGGATGTGGATACCGGGGCGCTTAAAGGCATGGCGATCACCTCGGTTACCGGCGGTGGTAATTGGCAATACTCCACGGATGGCATCACCTGGACTAACTTTGGAGCTGTGTCGGCGACCAACGCGCTATTGCTGACATCAGGCAGCTTTGTACGTTATGCACCGGGTTCCTTGAGTGGAACCGCTACTTTTAGTTTCGAGGCATGGGATCAGAGTACCGGCACTGCTTCTGCCAATAGTGTACCTGCCTATGCGAATGCCAGCGTGAATGGCACGACCACGGCCTATTCCATCAATAGTGCCAACGTCTCCATCCGGGTCAATGATGCACCTACCATTACCAACGGCGCCACAGTCACATTAACCGGTATCACTGAAGATCTGCCATCTGCCGGAGTAACGGTTTCCAGCATTCTAACGAGTGCTGGTCAGGCTGATGCAGATACCAATGCGAGCAAAGGTATCGCCATCACTTCCACAGTAGGCAACGGCAACTGGCAGTTTTCGACCGATGGCGGGTCGACCTGGACCAATGTAGGTGGGGTATCGGCTACCAATGCCTTGTTACTCGACGCCAGCGCATTAGTGCGATACTCACCCGACCTGCAAAATGGTGAAACTGCCACCTTTAGCTTTCAGGCATGGGATAAAACCACTGGCATCGCCTCGACCAACGCCGTTCCACAATATGCGAATGCGAGCGTCAATGGCGGCACTACGGCTTACTCCACCGGTAGTGCTACGACATCCATCGTAGTCAGTTCACTGAACGACGCACCGACGGTCAGTAATGGTGCCACGGTGACATTACCCACTTCGCTTGCCAACACCGCCACCGCCGGTACTACGGTGTCCTCAATACTCGGTTCAGCTGGCTATGGTGATGTAGATATCGGCGCAGTGAGCGGGATCGCCATCACCGGCACAGTGGGTAGCGGTACCTGGCAATATTCTACCAACGGCGTGGCTTGGCAAAACTTCGGTGCGGTATCGGCCACTAATGCGCTGCTGCTGGCGTCGGGTACCCAGGTGCGTTATGTACCAACCACCCAGACTGAAACCGCCACCTTCAGCTTCCAAGCATGGGACCAGACTACAGGTACGGCTTCAACTAATGGAAGCCAGCATTACGCTGATGCCAGTGTCAATGGCACAACCACTGCGTACTCAACTGGCATTGCCACGACCGCGGTTCTGGTCAACGACGCACCAACTATCACCAACGGTGCTACCGTCACATTCACCGGCATCAGCGAAGATGCGCCTTCCGCCAGTAGAACGGTTAATTCTATTCTGGCTGCGGCGGGCGTAAACCTTAACGATATCGATACCAATCATGTGAACGGTATCGCCGTCACTTCGGCGGCAGGCAACAATAGTTGGCAATTCTCGACCGATGGCGGCACTACCTGGACCAACTTTGGCGCAGTGTCAGCCACTAATGCGTTGTTGCTCGATGGCACTGCACTGGTAAGGTATTCGCCCGACCTCAAGAACGGGGAGACTGCTACATTCAACTTCCGGGCATGGGACGAGAGCACCGGAACTGTGTCGACCAATGCCTCGCCACAATATGCAGACGCAAGCGTCAACGGTGGGGCAACGGCTTACTCTACAGGTAGCGCAACGACTTCTATCACGGTTACCTCAGTGAATGACGCACCTACCATTAACAGCGGTGCCACGGTGACCTTGCCTGTTTCTCTTGCAAATATTCCGACTGCCGGCACTACGGTATCCAGTATTCTTGGAAATGCCGGTGTTAATTATGCGGATGTGGATACGACTCCTTTAAATGGAATCGCCATCACCGGAGTGACCGGTAGCGGTATCTGGCAATACTCTACGGATGGCATTACCTGGACAAGCTTTGGCGCGGTATCAACGACCAATGCGCTGTTGCTGACCTCCGGTACGCAGATACGTTACTCACCGACTACATTGAGCGAAACTGCTACTTTCAGCTTCCAGGCATGGGATCAGACCACAGGCACGGCTGCCGTCAATGGCACCCCAGGCTATGCCAATGCCAGCGTCAACGGCACGACGACTGCCTACTCTATCAATACCTCTAACGTCTCCATCCGGGTGAACGATGCGCCCACCATCACCAACGGTGCAACTGTACCTCTAACCAGCATCAACGAAAACAACGTTACCGCTACCGGTACCACTGTCAGCAGCATTCTATCCGGAGCAGGCTATGCCGACGTGGATACCGGTGCGGTCAAAGGCATCGCGATCACCTCCACGGTAGGCAATAGCAATTGGCAGTACTCGACCGATGGTGGAACCACGTGGACTAATTTCGGCGCCGTGTCGACCACCAATGCACTGCTACTTGATTCCACTGCATTGGTAAGGTATTCCCCAGACCTGAAGAATGGCGAAACCGCCACCTTCGGCTTTCAGGCCTGGGATGAGACCACCGGAACCGTTTCTACCAATGCCACGCCACAATATGCAGATGCAAGTATAAAAGGTGGTGCTACCGCTTATTCGACCAATAGCGCCACGACTTCTATTGTAATTACGTCGATTAATGACGCGCCTACCATCACCAATGGTGCCACAGTCACTCTTACCGCTACCAACGAAGACACCAATTCCACAGGCGTCACTGTGAACTCGATCCTGGCGAGCGCCGGGGTCAACTATCTGGATGTGGACACAGGTGCGGTCAAAGGTATGGCAATCACCTCCACGGTAGGCAACAGCAACTGGCAATACTCTACCGACGGCGGCGCTACCTGGACTAACTTTGGCGCGGTATCGGCCAGCAATGCTTTATTGCTTGATGGAAGTGCGCTGGTGCGATATTCGCCTGACCTGAAGAACGGCGAGACTGCCACCTTCAGCTTCCAGGCATGGGATGAGACGGGAGGAACGATAGCTTCCACTAATCTCGTGCCGTCCTATGCCGATGCCAGCATCAACGGCACCACCTTTCCATATTCTACCGCCACCGCCACTGCCAGCATTACGGTCACTGCGGTGAACGACCCCCCGGTGAACACAGTGCCGGGCGCAAAGACCACCAACGAAGACACCACCCTGTCGCTTGGCGGCACGATGAGCGTAACGGATGTGGATGCGGCGGCAGGCAGCATCACCGTGACCCTGAGCGTGACGCACGGCACCCTGAACGTCTCCGGGGGCACGGCAGGGATCGCGGGCAGCGGCACCAACACCGTGACCCTGACAGGCACGGTGACGCAGATCAACGCCACCTTGGCATCGACAGTGGACTATGTACCGACCGCCAACTACAACGGTGCGGATACGCTGACCATGGGTACCAACGACAACGGCAACACTGGTTTGGGCGGAGCGAAGACCGATAGCAAGACGATCGGCATCACGGTGAACTCGGTGAACGATGCGCCGGTAGGCACCAACAACACCGTCACCACCAACGAAGATACTGCCTATACCTTCACCACCGCCAACTTTGGCTTTACTGATCCTAGCGATGCACCGACCAACAGCCTGCTGGCAGTCAAGATCACCACGTTACCGGCAGCGGGCGCACTGACCTTGAACGGAGTCGCAGTGAACGCAGGGGATTTCATCCTGGCGACTGACATTAGTGCTGGCAAACTGGTCTATACCCCGGCTGCTAACGGTAATGGCGCAGCCTATACCAGCTTCACCTTCCAGGTACAGGACAACGGCGGTACCGCTTTGGGCGGAGTAGACCTTGACCCTACGCCGAGAACCATGACCGTCAACGTCACTGCGGTGAACGACCCCCCGGTGAACACAGTGCCGGGCGCAAAGACCACCAACGAAGACACCACCCTGTCGCTTGGCGGCACGATGAGCGTAACGGATGTGGATGCGGCGGCAGGCAGCATCACCGTGACCCTGAGCGTGACGCACGGCACCCTGAACGTCTCCGGGGGCACGGCAGGGATCGCGGGCAGCGGCACCAACACCGTGACCCTGACAGGCACGGTGACGCAGATCAACGCCACCTTGGCATCGACAGTGGACTATGTACCGACCGCCAACTACAACGGTGCGGATACGCTGACCATGGGTACCAACGACAACGGCAACACTGGTTTGGGCGGAGCGAAGACCGATAGCAAGACGATCGGCATCACGGTGAACTCGGTGAACGATGCGCCGGTAGGCACCAGCATCACTTTAGGGACGTTAGAAGATGCCCCTTATACCTTTACCGCAGGGAATTTTGGCTTCACCGATCCTGGCGACGCACCGACCAACAGCCTGCTGGCAGTCAAAATCACCACGTTACCGGCAGCGGGTATATTGACCCTGAACGGTGTGCCCGTTACTGCCGGGCAGTTTATCAGTCTGGCCAGCATCAACCATGGTGATCTGGTATTTACCCCAGCCCTTCATGCTAACGGCTTCCCTTACACCACCTTTACCTTCCAGGTACAGGACAATGGAGGCACAGCTTTTGGTGGTGTCGATCTTGATCCGACCCCGCGCACTGTTACTTTTAACGTGGGTCCCGTCAATACTCCGCCGGTGAATACTGCGCCCGCAACCGTGACTACCAACCAAACCGTCAGTGCTGCGGTCTCCGGACTATCCATTGCCGACGTGGATGCAGGTAGCGGTAGCATGACTGTGACACTGGGAGTGTCACACGGCACGCTGACGATCAGCGGCGGCACTGCGCTGATCACTGGTAACGGTAGCAATTCGGTCACATTGACAGGAAGCGTCACGGCAATCAATAGCACGTTGGCTTCGACGGTCACTTATGTGCCGATTACTACTTATAGCGGTGCAGACACGCTGACATTCACCACTGACGATAACGGCAATACCGGAATCGGGGGTCCTCAGACCGTAGTCAAGACAGTGGCGATCACCATCAATGCCACTGTGATCAGCCCTGTTCCTCCACCGCCGCCTGCGCCGCCACCTGCACCACCGCCTGCGCCGCCACCTGCACCACCGCCTGCGCCGCCACCTGCACCACCGCCTGCGCCGCCGCCTGCGCCACCGCCTGCGCCACCGCCTGCACCACCGCAGAATCCTGACGGTACGCTTATGCCGCGGACTAATGATGAGGCGCTCGGCAATACAACATCACGGATAGAACCGGAGCGCAAGACGCCTTTAGCCTCTTTGGGCAATACTGCGACCATTGTCTCAAGCGTAGCGAGTGTCGGTGTGCAGACTAACAGAGGGGTTGTCGGTAATAATGCCAGCAATGTGGAAGGTATCTCTGAGCAACTTCAATTGTTGAATGTCAGCACTCCCAAATTACAAACAGCGAATTTCAACGTCATGCTGGGCAACCTTGTGAAGGGTTCCAAGATTCATCTTGATGATGCTTCCAGCGAGAACAAGAAAGCGGATGAAGATCAGTCTACCGTTAACAAGGTACTCAGCCTAAGCTTCGTGCATCAAGCGCAAGTATCGGGTGCGGCAGTATCGGCAGGTCTGGTAACATGGGCGTTGAATTCTGGAGGCATACTGTCTTCAGTGATGGCCACCGTGCCATCCTGGAAGAATCTGGATCCGATCTCACTGCTGGATAAAAACGTAGGCGACAAGCCGGAGTTGGATATAGAGGATCAATCCGAGGATAGTGTGACAGATATGCTGTCGGAATAAGGTGTGGATGCCTAACGTAAAACCTGGGATGCGAACTTGGCTAGTCTTAGTATGAAACTTCCTACCATTAGTCCTGTGGTTAGGATCAGTGTTGGTTTGATCTCGCTGCTGATGGGCTGGATCATGCTGCTGGATATGCTGGTCGGTTTCTGGCCGGATACCAGCCAGATGGTTCTTGAGCTGCGCGAAAAGACCAGCGAGAACTTGTCCATACAGTCTGCGTTATATGTTCAGAACGGCGATTTTGAGGGTCTGAAAAAAGTTCTGCAAGACGCGATTGAGCACGATCAACAGATATTATCAGCTGCGGTTCGCCACAAGAGCGGGCATGTCATTCTTCAAGTTGGCGATCACGAAAGATTCTGGAAGCCGATAGACAGTAAAAGATCAACCATAGATTTTGCCCGTCTGGGGATCACTGCCAATGGTGACCCTTGGGGTGAACTCGAGATCGCCTTCAAACCCGCCACGCCAAAATCGCTACTTGGCTACCTAAAAAAACCGACTGTGGTTTCATTCCTGTTATTAATCATAGGCGGTTTTGTGCTTTACATGTTTTATCTGCGCGGGGTGTTTTCTTATCTTGATCCATCAACGGTGATACCGGATCGGGTGCGGGTGGCTTTCGATGCCTTCAGTGAAGGTGTGATGATGCTGGACAATACTGGTCGCATTATGATTGCCAACAAGATGTTCCGCAGCTGGGGCGAAGAAAAAGACAAGGATGCCGATCTATTCGGTAAATTTGCCAGGGATATACCCTGGATAAGTAATTCGATGGGGGCGGATCAGAAGAATTATCCCTGGTCTAAAGCCATGGAAGTTCAACAATCGGTGAATGGATGGCCGCTGAAGATCACCTTACCATCGGGTGATAGCATCAAGGTCAATATCAATTGCTCGGTGATACAGGATGAAGGTGCGGTACGTGGATGTCTGGTGACATTCGATGACGTGACCGAACTGGATAAAATCAACGCCGAATTGTCGCAGACCATGGGCAAATTGCAGAAATCGCAGGCAGAGATCGAGCAGAAGAATGAAGAGCTTTACCGGCTGGCAACACGCGACCCGATGACAGGAGCGTTCAATCGCCGTGCTTTCTTTGAGGATGCAGGGAAGATATTGGAAGAACATCGAATCAGCAAGCGGCCGCTGTGCGCCATCATGTCGGATATCGATCACTTCAAGAAATTCAATGACGTGCATGGCCACGCAGTTGGCGATCTGGTCATTATCGCGTTTGCCAAAGCGCTCGGCGTACCGTTGCGTACCAAAGATATGTTATGTCGTTATGGCGGCGAGGAATTTGTCGTGTTTCTACCGGACGCAACTCCCGAAGTCGCTATGAAGATAGCCGAGCGTCTGCGTCAGGAAGTTGAGCAGCGTGCCGGACCTTCAATACGCCATACCGTTCCGCTCAATATTACTTCCAGTTTTGGCGTATCTCAGTTGGAGGACGATGTGGTTGACTTGACCATGCTCATAGACCGTGCCGACCAGGGCTTGTATGTAGCCAAGAAAAGCGGCAGAAACCGGGTCAAGTTTTACGGCGAGCCGATCGAGGCCAATGCACCACCTGAAGAGCCGCGAGATTTACATTAAGATCTACATTAAATGGCTGGATTAGTCTCAGCTGAATCAATGGCTCGCCAGTACTCCGGTTTTCTGGGAGTAAATCTCAAAATCCAGCGGCAACAAAGGTTTGCTGAACAGATACCCCTGGATGATTTCACACCCCAGATCAACCAGGTATTTGTGCTGGTGTTCGCTATCTACACCTTCGGCAATCACAGCCTTGTCAAAGTTGTGCGCCATATCCACGATCACCGCGACGATCTTTTCCGAGGCTTTGCCTATCCCCAGTACGAATGAGCGATCCACTTTAAGAATGTCGAATGGCAGCAGTGACAGATAGCTCAGGCTGGAGTAGCCGGTACCGAAGTCGTCGATGGCGATGAGAAAACCGATGCTTTGTAGATTACGCAACACATCCACGATACCGCCTGAAGCATCCACAAACATACTCTCCGTGATTTCCAGTTCGATCGCAGCGGGTGGTACGCCATATTGTTGCAGCGTGGCCATGAGCTCGTCAGTGAATGTCGCGCGTTTGAGATCCTGGCTGGAGACATTGACGGCAATGCGTGGCGGCGCCACGCCTTTTGCCGTCCACTCCACGAATTGCTTGCAGGCGGTGTGACGAATAATCTCACTCATCTTGATGATCATGCCGGTTTCTTCTGCCAGACTGATGAAATCAATCGGCGAGACCAATCCGCGGGTAGGGTGTTGCCAGCGCACCAGTGCTTCTACGCCGGCGATCTTGCCAGTACGCAAGTCAATTTGCGGTTGATACACCAGAAATAACTGGTCTTCTGTGAGTGCCAGACGCAGGTCGTGCTCCAGTTTCAGCCGTTCTATGGCTTTTGAGTTCATGTGCTCTTCATAGAATGCATACTGGCTATGTCCCGACGTTTTGATGCGGGACATAGCCATTTCCGCATAGTGCAGCAGGTCGTCTATGTTTTGTCCGTCATCAGGGTAGATGGTGATGCCGATGTTTGCACTTAGATGGGTCGTTTGCGCTTCATAGGTGAATCCCGGCCCAAACGAGCCGACTACTTTCTCTGATACCTTACTGATCTCGTTGGCATTCTTGATGTCTGGCAAAAGAATGACGAACTCATCATTACCAAATCGCGACACCAGGTCGGATTCGCGCAACACGGCTTTAAGCCGTTGCGCCACCTCATTCAACACAAAGTCCCCACCGGCGTATCCCAAACTGTCATTCACTTTCTTGAATCCAGCCAGATTGATATGCAACACACCCACCAGCAATTGTTTGCGTCGTGCGCGCGAGATTTCCTGGGACAGACGATCACGGCAAAAACTACGATTGGGCAAACCGGTTACTGCGTCGAAGTGTTCCTGGATATACAATTCCTTGCCACGCGTTACGGAAGTGAGCGCCACACCCAGACGGTCAGCAAAGGAGCGCGCCAGACGTTGATCGCCTTCCGCCAGTTGCGTCGTTGCACTCAGACCGAAATGCAATATCGCAGACAATTCACCTTCACGATAGACCGGTAGCAATTGAATCTTGTCCGCGCCAAGGTCGGCCAGTGGTTTGAGAAAGGGGTGTGTTGCTGCTTTTTCCACCATGCAGCCGTCAGGCTCACTCTCCAATGTTTGTTTGAGATCTTTATCCAGTGCGGGCAGTTCTAAAGCAGTTACGCCTTCTGCACTGGCAACGGAAGTGCTGCTGCGTCCTTCTGCCGAAGAGTCGAACTGCGTGAGCGCCATCACTGTACAAGGGATCAGCTGGGGGCCATGTGTGAGTACCAACTCGATCACACTGCTGAAGTTGGCATTGGAGAGAATGGCACGATCGATTTCGTCCATGGCATGTACGATCGCCATGGGGTGTACATTTTCATCATGAACATACCTGAGGTTTGATGGGGCACCCTCGATATACAGAGATTTGCGAATACGTAATGTGACAGCCCATGCCAGCAATACCGAAAGCGTGACCGCCGCCAACATGATCCAATCCCACAAACCGGCTTCGCCTATGAATGTAGCGGGCGTGCTTGCCACCGCCACCAGCCAGTCATTGCTTGCATAGTGTTGATGCAAGGCCAGGGTCTGATAATTCGCCTGATGTTGACCTCTATTGTCGCTCCAGTAGAGTTTGCCGGCTAATGTCCGTGCACCTTTAAGCAGCGCATTGCTGAGCCCCTGGCTATCCTGCATATCGGTTGAATACAAAGCCTGCCCGTCAGTATCGAGGACATGCAGTGTGCTTGAATGTGGTGTACTGAAATTCTGCGAAGTAAAGTGCCATAGATATGCTGGCGATAATTCGGCTGTCAGTACGCCGTGTTGATTGTTGCTTAATCCACGCATCAGAATGATACGCGCCGTTTTTTCAGGCGCTGCCAATACCAGTAATGCCGGTTCTCCCTGCATCAAATGTATCCTGATGGCTTCGGTCTGATCCGGCAGATTCAGCTGAACTCCATTCAGCGGCGTGATTTTGCCGGAATCATCAACATAATTGACATTACTGAAGTATGACGAGGTGATTTGCAACTGACTGGCAGCACGGGTGTCACGTGCAACCAGATCCAAGGCCTGGTCAGCGATGCGAATATGCTCCTGCAAAGCCTGTTTGAAGGCGATATTATCCTGTTTGAGCAAGGCTTGTTTTCTATCATTAAAAACTTCGCCCACGCGGAAATAATACACTGCTGCAAATGCTGTGATCAGCAATGCCAGCAACAACAGGGTTTTATGAATAAATCCTGACTGCATAAAAATCCAATAAATCGGGTAACTGTAGGAGCATACTGCAAAATCTTGGTGTTGCTTCAAACTCTATTACAAAATAGCATAGCAATTAAACTAGTTCGCAGCAGCAATAATAAGGGATGAAACTAAAAAATTGAAAGTTGATGCCGAATCACTCCTGGAGTTTCAGGCCACTTTGCTATCGCATGAGCGTTTTGATGAAGCGGCTACAGCCTTTGCTACCGAACTGGCGTTAAAGCTTGGCTTTGACCGTGTTGCGATCGGTCTGATCGAGCATAAGCTGCTGACGGTCAAAGCTGTTTCGCACAGCGCTGATGTGCAATCCAGATATGAAGCTAATCGTGCCATCGTCGCGGCGATGGAAGAGGCGATTGAACAAGCTGCCGTCATTTCCTCCCCTGAAATCACGGCGGGTGTTCCTCGAGTGACTCTGGCACATAAGGCTCTTGCCAGAAACACCGGCAATCATGTTTGTACCATTCCGCTTGCCAGAAATAACGAGATCTATGGTGCGCTGACTTTCGAACGCGGCGCAGATAATAAGATAGAACCGGAAGAGCTAGGCGATTGTGAAAATATCGCTAGTCTTATTGGTCCGGTACTGCTGCTGAAATGGAGCGAAGAGCACCCCTGGCATTTAAGAATAAGAATGGGCTGGGCTGCACGCCAGCAAAAAGCTTTGCAGGATAACCCCGGCCTAAAAATCGGGTTGTATGCCGGAATGGTCGTCCTGCTGGCGTTATTGTTGGTGCCGGTGCAGTACAACGTCAGTGCACCGGCGCATCTTGAGGGCTCCATACAGCGTTCCATGGTGGCACCGGAAAATGGTTTTCTGCAGCAAGCCTATGTACGTCCTGGCGACAAAGTAAAGTCAGGGCAATTATTGGCCGACTTGGCGGATCAGGAATTACAGCTGGAAAAACGAAAATGGGAAAGTGAGCTTGCCCAGCATGAAAATGCTTATGGTGCATCACTGGCAGACGCTGACCGGTCGGAGCTGGTGATTAACCAAGCCAAAGCTGAAGAAGCACGAACCGAATTGGATCTGACCGAGCAGAAGATCGCCCGTTCTCATATCTTGGCGCCGTTTGACGGCATTATCATCAAGGGCGATCTGCGGCAGTCCTTAGGCGCACCGGTACAACGCGGGGATGTCCTGCTCACCATTGCGCCAGTGGATGCTTTTCGCCTGATGATAGAAGTGGATGAACGCGAGGTCGCCTTCATTCGTCCATTACAAACAGGGCGCGTAGCGCTGGTCTCGATGCCGGATACCAGCCTCAGGTTCAAGATAGAACGCATCACCCCGGTTGCCACGACCAAAGATGGGCGAAATTTCTTTGATGTGGAAGCGACACTGACAAATAAGCATACAAATGATCTACGCCCAGGTCTGGAAGGCGTAGCCAAGATCAATGCCGGTAATCGCCCTTTGATCTGGATCTGGACGCATCGGGTGCTTGACACCATTCGTATGGCGTTCTGGTCATGGGGGATTTTTTAGTTTTTTAGCTGACTATGCGTGAATCTCTCTTTAGCCCGCTCTGGCACCGTTACTCGCAACAGCGCCCGCAGCTGCGTTCGCACGTCACCGTGCAGCAACAGCAATATCGTGACCAGATGTGGTATTTGCTCACCAATACCACCACCGGCAGCCATTACCGAATCAATCATGTCGCTTATCAGTTCGTCGGACGTTGCGACGGACAGCACAGTGTGCAGGCAGTGTGGGATAGCCTGCTTGAGTCGCTGAAAGATGATGCGCCGACTCAGGATGAGGTCATCCGACTGCTGACTGATCTGGATCAGCGCGATCTGATGCGTTATGAAGCACAACCCAACATCCGCGCCATGTTCCGGCGCAAAAAACAAAAGAAGAAAGCCGAGCAGCGCAGTACCATCAACCCGTTTGCAATGAAGATGTCGTTGTGGGATCCCAGCCGCTTCCTGGATCGGCTAACCTGGTTGCAGGCACTTATGTTCAATCCGTGGACATTATTGCTATGGGTCATTGTATTTATCAGTGCAGTCCTTTCCGCTTCCACTAACTGGGAAGAACTGCGTGCACACTTTGCCAGCCACATGAGCACGCCACGCTATCTGTTTTTGGCCTGGATCAGCTTTCCTTTTATCAAAGCACTGCATGAGTTGGGCCATGCCCTGGCTGTACGCCGTTGGGGTGGTCAGGTCACCGAGACCGGCATCACCCTGTTCTTGCTGACGCCGGCACCTTATGTTGACGCCTCGGCTGCCAGCGGTTTCCGCAGGCCGATGCAAAGGATCGTGGTGGGTTCCGTTGGCTTGATGGTGGAGTTACTTTTGGCGGCAGTCTCACTATTGATCTGGTATAGCTCGCAACCAGGGATAGTGCAGGATCTGGCTTTCGTGGTCATGTTCGTTTGCAGCGTTTCAACCTTGCTATTCAATGGCAATCCGTTACTACGCTTTGATGCGTATTACATCATGTGTGATGTATTCGACTTACCTAATCTTGCTACACGCAGCAGAACTTATTGGACTAATTGGATGAAAAAGCTGGTGCTGGGGAGTAAGTCTGTCATCTCCATGCCTTACGCGACAGGCGAACGTAAATGGCTGATCGCATACGCACCGCTCTCCATCTTTTATACCTTGTTCATCGTCAGCTATGTGATTCTCTGGTTAGGGTCGCAATCATTCATTGTCGGCATCGTTGGCGGGCTGTTCATGCTTGGCGGCATGATCATCAAGCCATTGTATTCTGTGATTACAAGCATACTGAAGACTGCACCTTTGGGCGCTGCGCGCTTCCGGGCAAAAGTGGTGATAGCCTCGTCTTTGGCTATAGCGATTATCCTTCTGACACTGATCCCTGTGCCTTTCAATACCACGGCACAAGGCGTGGTCTGGATACCGGACGAGGCACTGGTGCGTGCCGAGTCCGAAGGATTCATCAGAGAGATTCGCGTCTATCATGGCGATCCGGTAGAACCTGGACAGGTGCTGGTGGTACTGGAAGATCCGGAGCTGACGGCAGAGCGTGACAAGAAGCAGAAGCAGGTGGAAGGGCTGCGCACTGACCAATTTAATCAGTTATTTCAGGACCCTAGTCGTGCCATGAGTACAGGAGAAAAAATTGACAGCCTGAATGCAGAAATAAAAAGACTGAACGAACGTATTGCCGGTTTACTGGTTCGTAGCAAAGCCGGTGGCTATCTGGTAATGCCGCATCAATACGATATGCCGGGTATGTTTGTGAAAAAAGGCGCATTGCTGGGTTATGTGTTGAATCAGGATGCAGTCAACGTGCGTGTCGCCGTTCCTGAACCGGACGCAGAGTTGTTACACAATAACCTGCGCAATGTGCAGGTGCGCATCGCCGATCGCCCGGGAGATGCGATCTCTGCCCAATTGATTTCAGACAACAACAGCGTGACGCATAGTTTGCCAAGCGCAGCACTTGGGGACAGGAATGGCGGCAGGTATCCCACTGACCCGGCGGATAAGGATGGTCTTACCGCCACCGAACCATTCGTCCTGGTGGACCTCAAGTTGCCTTCTATGGTGTTGGAACGTGTAGGCACGCGCGCCATCGTGCGTTTCAATCACGGTAACGAACCTATTGCGCAGCAGGCCTATCGCAAGCTGAGACAGGTATTTTTGCGTTACTTTAACGCTTCGACCTGAGCTTGCTTTGAGCAGCGTCAAGAACCCGGTCCCCGGTATTCTGTTGGGGAGCTACCCCGAAAGGCAGACAGCAGAAGAGAGCTTTACGCAAAAGCTGAAACATATTCTGCTTGCCCCATACGCATTTTTTGCTGTTAATAGCGCCAGATGGTATGCGCCACTGATTAAAGAAATTAACGCAGCAGATTCGCAGTTAGCCGGAGTTTCGGATGCCGCATTACGCGAGCGTGTGTTTGAACTGCGTGCCAAGCTCTCCATGCATGGATTTACCCAGCTACTCAAGATCGAAGCGCTGGCGCTGGTAAAACAATCCTGCCAGCGGGTGCTCGGTGTTACCCCTTATGACACTCAGTTGCTTGCCGCTTGCATCATTCTCGATGGCAAGCTGGCAGAAATGGCGACCGGAGAAGGCAAAACGCTCGCTGCTGCCATAGGGGTGGCGGCTATTGCGCTTTCCGGGACGCCGGTACATCTGATTACGTCCAACGATTATCTGGTGGTGCGTGATGCCGAAAAATCACAGCCGCTTTATGCTTTTCTGGGCTTGAGCGTGGGGACCATCACCCAGGAAATGGATGAGAATCAACGTCGTCTGGCCTATGCCTGCGACATTACCTATTGCACGGCCAAGGAACTGGTATTCGATTACCTGCGGGATATCGCCATCGGTGGTCGTAAACGATCCAATCTGCATAGTCGCGTATCACAGCTTAGCCGGCTGACCTATCAACCGGTGTTGCGTGGTCTGTGCATGGCAGTGATCGATGAGGCGGACAGTATTCTGATAGACGAAGCCAGGGTGCCACTAATACTGTCGGAAAGCGTAGTCGATGACAAACAACTGGATTATTACCATAAGGCGCGGGCTTTGGCGGCCACTATGGTGGTGACCGCAGACTATATCCTCGATCGCCACGCCATGACGGCGGTATTGACCGACGCAGGTCGGCAAAAGCTGGAGCAGGGTGCCAAATCACTTGGGGCGTTGTGGCATAACCGTATGCACAGAGAAGAAGCCATCTGTCAGGCCCTTGCTGCACAATACCTGTATCGGCGCGATAAGCATTATCTGGTTCGCGACGATGTCGTATACATTATCGACGAGATCACCGGGCGTATTTCGCCGGGGCGGGTCTGGTCGCGCGGTTTGCATCAATTGATAGAGATCAAGGAAGGTTGCAAACCCAGCGGCGAGATGCTCACTGCTGCGCAGATCACTTACCAGCGTTTTTTCCCGCGTTACCTTAAGTTGGGCGGCATGAGCGGTACACTCAGCGAATCAAGAGCGGAATTATATGCAGTATTCGGCCTAATGCTGACCAAGGTCCCGCTGCGCCAGCCAAGCAGGCGGACTGTACTAACTACTCACATTTATCGCGACCAAGAAGCGCAGTGGAATGCTGTGGTAGCAAGAGTAAAAGTTTGCCATCAACAGCAAAGACCGGTGCTGATAGGCACGGATTCGGTTGCTGATTCAGAAACTTTGTCGCAACGGCTGCACACAGGCAACCTTGCACACGTCGTGTTGAATGCCAGACAAGACCAGCATGAAGCAGAGATCGTCGCGCGTGCCGGTCAGTTGGGACAGATCACGGTCTCTACCAATATGGCGGGTCGCGGTACGGACATTCCGCTAGGCGCAGGTGCAGAACAACTGGGCGGCTTGCACCTCATCATTTGCCAGCACAATACATCGCGCCGCATAGACCGTCAGTTGCTCGGACGTTGCGCCCGCCAGGGGAATCCTGGCAGCGCCGAAACGCTGATCTCCTTCGACAAACCGCTGATTGCCAGACTATTCCCCGGATGGTTCAAAGGATGGCTCAAAAGATTTGCCGGAGAAGATGGATTTTGTTATCCGCAATGGCTGGTCAAACTTATCGTGCTCATGCCGCAGTGGCTGGAAGAAGCTCATCAGCGTGCGCAACGGCGCGAAATGAAGGAACTGGATGCAAGGCTGGAACGAGAGGCTCTGACTTACAGCGATTGAACAAGCTCACTGCTAGACCTGAACCTAATAAATTGTCTTTCCTTTTACGCAATGGCAAGATGCATTTGTAAATAATGCGGTACTCTGTATTGTTTTCAATCGAAATGAATAGGGGAATTTAATGGAACAATTCTACTGGATAGTATTTTCTTTAGTAGTATTCCTGGTGTTATCTGTGTTTCTGGGTTGTTTTTTCACGGTAAATACAGCCGAAGTCGCGATCGTTACCAGATTCGGAAAATTTCTCCGCGTGGCCAATGCCGGATTGAATTGGAAATGGCCATTCATAGATGCCGTGGCAGGCAGGGTAAGCCTGCGTGTGAACCAGATCGCGCTCACCATGGAAACGAAAACCAAAGACAATGTGTTCGTCACTATTCCCATTTCAGTACAGAACCGCGTTCACCCAGAGGGCGTTTACGATGCATTTTATAAACTATCGAATCCAGCAGAACAGATTCAATCCTATGTAGAGCAGGTAATTCTTGGCCATGTTCCGGGCATGACATTGGACGAAGTGTTTGCGACGCAATCAGGAATTGCGGCTGCAGTGAAGAAAGAGCTTGATGTCGATATGGCCGGATTCGGTTATGAAATCGTCAACGTGCTGGTGACGGATATAGTCCCGGACGCAAAAGTGAAATCGGCGATGAACGATATCAATGCCGCTCAACGCGAACAGGTTGCCGCAAGTGCCAGAGGCGAAGCCGAGAAGATTCTGGTGGTTAAAAAGGCGGAAGCGGAAGCAGAAAGCAAAGCGCTGCAAGGGCAGGGCATTGCAAACGAGAGAAAAGCCATTATCGAAGGCCTGCAGAATTCAATTGAACAATTCCAGAAAACCGTCGGAGGTGCGAGCACTTCTGAAGTGATGCAATTGGTATTAATCACCCAATATTTCGATACCCTGAAATCCATCGGTGATAGCGATAAAACCAACACGCTGTTCTTGTCTCACTCACCAGGATCGGTTAAGGACATTTCCGACCAGATCATGGAATCCATGCTGGTTGCAGAAAGAGCGAAGGATTAAATTTTTAATATATCCTTCAAATACATGACTACTCTTGCTGATTCAGCAGGCTGATCCTGGCGTTCAATACCAGATTCTCAAGTACCAGCCTGACCATCGCAGTAGCGAGCACGACCTCACGTTGTTCAGCAGGCTCATCTATCAAGTTATCTATCAATTCCGATACATCAAGGCAGGCCAGTTGCCGGAGATCATCGGCGGCAAAAGGCAGTTCGGAAAAGTCGATGGGGTCTTCTTTTTCAACCTCTGCCAACAGTTCGAGCAGGATTTCCGGTTTCATGGGTGTCGTTTGTCGCAGTTATCTGAATAAGTGCCGCTTGGCTGCCTAAGTGCCCTTAAGACGCGGCTACCTGACCCCAGAATCTGGACATGTGCAGGTTAGCGCCTGCAGTATCCTTGTGGACTTGTTTGGTGATGGAGAATTGTGGGTCTTGCGTTTCCCTGATAATTATTTTATGTACCGGCATTTCCGCACTGTTTACGGCAACACGTGCGATCACATTACCTGTGGTTCCTTGTTTCAGTACGATGGCGATCTCTCCGCTTTTGAGCAAGACGGTGATACCTGGAGGGTGTATGCCTATGATTTTGATGAAATGCGGTGCAAGTTGCGGTTTGAATTCCTTTTGTTTTCCCAGCAGCAGATCGCTGACAGTGTCTGCAGGTAGCGACGGACGATGTTCGCCACGGGAAGTGACGCGTGCGCAATAACGATCTGCGAACCCGATGATATTTGCATTGAGCGGGATCTCGTCGCCCTTCTTTTTTAAAGGATAGCCGCTGCCGTCCTCATTTTCATGGTGGCACAGCACGTAACTGAGCCAGGCTTCATTTTTGATACCAGCCTCTTTTAATATCTCTACGCTTTTTTGGGGGTGGCGCAGTACCGCTTCTCTTTCTTCTGGAGATAGCGGGCTGGTTTTGTTACTGACCTTGATCTGTAGTTCCAGCATGCCGACATTGGCGGTAAGGGCGGCTGCCATGGTGGCCAGGACATCCTCAACAGGTTGATTCATGGACCGCGTCATCAGGCCGGCGATGATGGCGCAATTGACCGGGTGGTGGAATGCGTAATGCATGGCTCCTTGATTGAGAAAGATGGTGGCGATAGCAATGTCGGGATTCAACTCCAGTGCGCCATAGATGATTTGCGCGATCATGGAGATGGTTGCCTCTGCGTCTAACTCCTGATGCTCTACTTTTTTTTCTGCGGCCTTGCTTTCATCTTTCCCCGCCGCCTGATCTGCCGGTTCGTCCACCACTTCATCGGCGTCATTCTTCAGCGTGGATAGCGTCTCCCGCAGCATTTTATTCGCCTGATTGATCATGCGCACAACTGATAACAGCCCTTGTGCCGTTTTACCCGCATCAATCGCATCACTTTCCTTGTAATGCAGTTTTTGCGCTGACAGGACTTTCCAGTGTTCTTCACTCGTAATGGACTCACCTGCTTTCAGCACTATTTGCTCATCTTCGCTATAGATATTCCAGCGTACGGGCTGACCTACAATGAAGTTGGCTAATGACAGATAGATTTTGGACATTTATATATTTCTGACGATCAATAGTTACAGTGCAGTTGCGATTGATTAAACGTTATCATTATCGTATATGTTGCTTAATTATTGTGTATGAGAACATCAAAATGATTTTACGACTGCTGTTTGCCATGGGGTTTGCATTACTCACTGCTTGCGCCACGGACACGCCAGCATCAGTAAATGGCAAGCAAGTTCCGCACCTTGATAGTCGCAATACGCTTAATCAGTTGGGCAAAGCCGATCTTGACCGCATGGCGGATGTGGAGATGCAGGCAAATAGCGACAGTTTGCGTCTGCTGATGACCAAACTCTACAAGCGTAACCCGCACGAACTGAAAAAAAGCACTTCGAGTAGCGTGGAGGAAATGGTGACCTGGGTGTTCAACGGGTCACATGGCTGGCAATTCAAGGAAATAAATCAAAAGCAGGGCACTGCAGCCATCCAGCTTGCATTCGATCCAACTTACAAAGGCGATAGAGTGCTGCCTTTCATCGTAGGCTTGCAAACCATGCTGGTGAAAGCGCATGGCGGAAAAGTGGATTTTTATATGACCGACAGCATAGAACCGCAGAATGTATACAACGCTGCGCGTAATGTGGAAATCGCGGCGTGGAAGCTATCAAACGCACGTGACGAGTCGGGCAGTCTCTATCTACTGACCAATGAAATTAACGATACCGACCGCAATCTGAGTTTTGAACGCGAGTTCGGCAAGATCATCGGCCGTTTGGATCTCTATGCAGTGACTCTGGAAGAAAAATCAGAGCGTTTCATTACTCGCGTCACCCATACTCTGGCTACAACTTTGTTCTTTCCGTTTTAATAGTTCCAATTTAAGCGTGTGCTTAAGGTGCCGGTTGTCGATCCCACAATACGTCCGGCTCGCCTTTCAGCCGATTGAAAGTACGTGCCAGCACAAACAGAAAATCCGATAGGCGGTTGATGTATTGCGTCACTGCAGGCGTGACATTCTCGCTTTGTATCAGGGTAACCACTCGGCGTTCGGCGCGTCTACAGACAGTGCGCGCCTGATGCGTCAATGCCGCGGCTCGAGTGCCGCCGGGCAGGATGAATTCCTTGAGCGGCGAAAGTCGTTCGTTCAACTCATCCAGTCTTTGTTCCAGCCAATCCGTGCGTTCGCTTTTCAACAGCACATAACCCGGAATACATAACTCGCCGCCCAGATCGAACAGGTCGTGCTGAATAGCGATGAGTATTGCATGTATGTTTTCCGGCATGGTTTCGACCAGCAATACGCCTATGATGGAATTCAGTTCGTCCACATCGCCCATGGCTTCCACCCGCGGGCTATTTTTTGCGGTGCGTGAACCGTCACCCAGTCCGGTACTGCCGTCATCGCCGGTGCGTGTGTAGATTTTGCTCAGACGATTACCCATGAAGCTGATTCCTTGCGCATGAAATTCGGATGCCGGAATTGTATGCTAAATGTATGCGAATTTGTGGCTCACAGCCGGTACGGGTAGTAGACTAGCCACTTTTTAACGATCACCAAGCGCATGAGCAATGCCCCCATAGGCGTATTTGATTCCGGCATCGGCGGCTTGTCGGTGCTGCGCCACATCCGGACTTTGCTGCCGCATGAAGCATTACTGTATGTGGCAGATTCTACGCATGCGCCTTACGGGAACAAGTCGCAACAATTCATTCGCGAACGCGCGATTACTTTAGCTGATTTCCTGATTGCACAAGGCGCGAAAGCGTTAGTGGTGGCATGTAACACGGCCACGGCAGCAGCGATTGAAACGCTACGCAAACAATATGATCTGCCTATCATAGGCATGGAGCCCGCTGTCAAGCCCGCAGCTACAGCCACAAAAACAGGAGTGATAGGCGTCCTGGCAACTGCGGGTACGCTTAAAAGTGCTCAATTTGCCGCGTTGCTGGAAAGTTATGGGAAAAATGTGACGGTGGTGACACAGGCCGGTCATGGACTGGTGGAATGTATAGAACGCGGTGAACTGGCAACAGATAACATCAGGGATCTGCTTGAAGGTTATCTCCAGCCATTGCTGGAAGCGCAAGCGGATACCCTCGTGCTCGGCTGTACCCATTATCCATTTGTTCGGCCGCTGATCGAAGAGATCGTGGGGCGTGATGTGACGCTGATCGATACCGGCGCAGCTGTAGCCAGGCAGTTGCAAAAGCGTCTGGAAGAAAAGAATTTGCTGGCAGAAGCCGGACAGTCGGCAGAGGTGACTTTCTGGTCAAATAGCCAGAATACAGACGCAGAAGAGGTGCTGAAGCAGATCTGGGGAGAGTAGTCAGCTTAGTGGTGGCCAACCACTTCGCCGGCCTTGAGTCTGTATTTCGTTCCGCAATACGGACACATGGCGTGCCCGGTATCAACGATGTCCAGAAATACACGCGGGTGAGAACACCAAAGAGCCACCTCGTCGGTAGGGCAGTGCAGCGGCAGGTCTTTGGCGGTGATCTCTATTTCGGTTGCTTGCGACATGACGGCTCCAGATTTTAGACTAGTTTTAATTAGACCAGATTTAATTAAACCAGGGTTAACCAGCTTTGGTGGCGCGCAGATTTTCCCGTTACCACATCAAAGAACATGGCTTGCAGTTTTTCCGTGATCGGCCCGCGCGTGCCTTTACCAATAGAGCGGTTATCCAGTTCCCGGATCGGTGTAACTTCTGCCGCGGTACCGGTAAAGAAGGCTTCGTCTGCGGAATACACTTCGTCGCGGGTGATGCGTTTTTCGATCACCTGGATGCCTATCTCACCTGCCAGGCTGATAATGGTATCGCGGGTGATGCCTTCCAGTGCGCTGGTCAGATCCGGCGTGTATAACTTGCCGTTACGCACGATGAACACATTTTCACCGGAGCCTTCTGCCACAAAGCCATCCACATCCAGCAGCAGGGCTTCATCGTAGCCATCCTGAGCCGCTTCCTGGTGTGCCAGGATACTGTTCATATAGTTGCCGTTGGCTTTGGCCTTGCACATGGTGATGTTGACGTGGTGACGCGCGAAAGACGAAGTCTTGACTCTGATGCCGTTCTCCAGAGCTTCTTTTCCCAGATATGCGCCCCATGTCCAGGCGGCCACGATCACATGAACCGACAGGGTTTTGGCTGCGATGCCCATTGCTTCGGCACCGTAGAATGCCATCGGACGCATATAGCCGGCTTCCAGCTTGTTTTCACGCACCGCGGCCTTCTGCGCTTCAACCAGCGTAGCTTTGTCGTAAGGTATTTTCATGCCCAGGATATGTGCAGAACGCAACAGGCGATCTGTATGTTCCGACAAACGGAAAATAGCGGTACCTTTTTCAGTCTTGTAAGCACGCACCCCTTCGAACACCCCCATACCGTAGTGCAGAGTGTGCGTGAGCACATGCGTAGTGGCTTCCCGCCAAGGCACCATTTTGCCGTCATACCAGATCACACCATCGCGGTCAGCCATCGACATCTTCAATTCCCCAGACAAAAATAATAAACGAAAGATGCGATTGTAACCCTAGGGCAGGGCTGACCGGAAGTGCAAGCAGGATTTTATCAATCGTTTGAGCTTTATCAATATAATCACGCGGCAGTTATGCTCACTTCCAGCTTGAAGCCGAGTTTTTTTTGTGTTACTTTTGCGCCCTCTGCATTAAATTGTCGCATGCAGAAGTGAATAAATAGCGGCGAAGACCGAAAAGTTTATCGTGGCAAAGTCAGTTGGGCGGTTGGTGGCCTGGTTATTTTTCCAGGTGGATGATGACTCTACGTGAAATAATGCTGGGGTGATCGACACTTTCTACCTTTCGTGAAGTTGTAATCTGGTTTTGTATGGATACATAGCAAAAAACAGCGCTATGAATGGTGATTGCTTAAAAAAACAGCAATCACACCAGGGTTATGAGTAAAAGTTAATTAAATAATTAGAGGGAGATGGTAATGATGTCCAAGTTGATCAGAATGGTGGGAGGGGTGATGTTGGGGTTGAGCTCGGTAGCGGCAAATGCTGCATACCAACTCAATCTGCAAACGCCAAACTCAACTATTGCTACCCAGATTTACAACCTGCATATGCTGATCCTGTGGGTATGCGTAGTTATTTTCGTGGTGGTTTTCAGTGCCTTGTTTTACTCTCTCCTTAAACATCGCAAATCCGTCGGGCATAAAGCAGCGCATTTCCATGAGAGTACAACGGTAGAAATCGCATGGACCGTTATCCCATTCATTATCCTGATCGTCATGGCATTCCCTGCGACCAAGACCATGATCCAGATGCGCGATACACCTAATCCTGATATGACGGTTAAAGTCACGGCTTATCAATGGAAATGGGAATACGATTACCAAAAAGACGGCGTCAAGTACATGAGCGTATTGTCGACACCGCAAGATCAAATCGATAACAAGGCACCAAAAGACGAGCACTACCTGCTGGAAGTAGATAATCCTTTGGTAGTGCCGGTCGGCAAGAAAGTACGCTTGTTGCTGCAGGCGAATGATGTGATTCACTCCTGGTCTATGCCCGCCTTCGGCGTGAAGCAGGATGCCATTCCCGGATTTATCAAAGATACCTGGTTCAGAGCAGATAGAACCGGTACCTATCGCGGTCAATGTTCCGAACTATGCGGCAAGGGTCACGGATTCATGCCTATCGTCGTTGAAGTAAAGGATCAGGCTGATTACGACAAATGGTTTGAAGAACAAAAAACCAAGGTTGCTTCCGCTGCTGCAGATGCTGGTAAGGAATACACTGCGGACGAACTGAAAGCGAAAGGTGAAGCAGTGTTCACAGCCAACTGTGCGGCCTGCCACCAAGCTAATGGTAAGGGTATCCCTGGAACCATCCCTGCACTTGATGGTTCCAAGATTGCAACCGGGCCTAAAGATGCACATATCAATCGCGTGATGAACGGTAAGCCAGGCACTGCCATGGCGGCTTTTGCGGCTCAACTTTCGGATCTTGAGATCGCTTCGGTGATCACATATGAGCGCAATTCCTGGGGCAACCATGACGGGGATTTCGTTGCGCCAAGCGAAATTAAGGCTTTAAGAAAATAACAGTTTGATGCGAATCGCCTTATAGGCACAACTCAATAGGCTTTAGGTATACAGGAGGATAGGAATATGCAAGCAACAGCTACTCACGGACATGACGACCACGGGCATGACCATCATCCAAGCGGCTTTATGCGCTGGGTGACAACGACTAACCACAAGGACATCGGTACCATGTACCTGTGGTTCAGTTTTGCGATGTTCCTGGTCGGAGGTTCACTGGCAATGCTGATTCGTGCTGAGTTATTTCAGCCCGGACTGCAGTTTGTGAGACCAGAAGTTTTCAATCAGCTCACCACCATGCATGGTCTGATCATGGTGTTCGGCGCGATCATGCCGGCCTTCGTCGGGTTTGCCAACTGGCAGGTTCCTATGATGATAGGCGCACCAGATATGGCGTTGCCACGCCTGAATAACTGGAGCTTCTGGTTGCTGCCAGTAGCCGGCTGTTTGCTGATTGCCTCATTCTTCGTACCTGGCGGTGCATCCGCTGGTGGTTGGACCATGTATCCACCACTGTTCATTCAGGGCGGCATTTCCAATGACATGACCATTTTTGCGGTACACATCCTGGGGATCTCCTCCATCATGGGTTCCATCAATATCATCGTGACCATCATGAACATGCGCGCTCCTGGCATGACATGGATGAAGATGCCGTTGTTCGTTTGGACCTGGTTCATTACCGCTTATCTGCTGGTCGCTGTGATGCCGGTGCTTGCTGGTACTGTGACCATGTTGCTGACAGATAGGCACTTTGGCACGCACTTCTTCAGTGCGGCTGGTGGCGGTGATCCGGTGATGTTCCAGCATCTGTTCTGGTTCTTCGGACACCCAGAGGTTTACATCATGATTCTACCTGCTTTCGGCATTATCTCTCAAATCATCCCTACCTTCGCGCGTAAGCCATTGTTTGGTTATGCCTCCATGGTGTATGCAACGGCCTCCATCGCGATCCTGTCGTTCACTGTTTGGGCACACCACATGTTCGCAGTTGGTATGCCACTGGTCGGTCAGTTGTACTTCGTTTACGCCACCATGTTGATCGCAGTGCCTACCGGCGTGAAGGTATTTAACTGGGTGTCCACCATGTGGCGCGGTTCCATGACTTTTGAGACCCCTATGTTGTTCGCCGTAGGCTTTATCTGGCTGTTCACCATCGGCGGCTTTACCGGTCTGGTGCTGGCGATCGCTCCGGTGGATATCCAATTGCAGGATACTTATTATGTGGTGGCGCACTTCCACTACGTGCTGGTATCGGGTGCATTGTTTGCCATCTTCGGCGGGGTGTATTACTGGTTACCCAAGTGGTCTGGCAAGATGTATAGCGAAAGCCTCGGAAAAACGCACTTCTGGTTGTCTTTCGTCGGCTTTAACATCGCCTTCTTCCCGCAACACTTCTTGGGTCTGGCCGGTATGCCGCGTCGTATTCCGGACTATGCGTTGCAGTTCGCCGATTTCAACAGGATTTCCAGTATAGGTGCTTTCCTGTTCGGCGCCAGTCAGCTGTTCTTCCTGTACGTCGTGATCAACGCTATCCGCTCCGGCGAAAAAGCACCTGCGATGCCTTGGGAAGGTGCGGATACACTGGAATGGACGCATCTGCCCAGCCCAGCGCCTTATCACAGCTTTGATACAGCGCCAGTAATTAAGTAACTTATAAATTAACAGATAAAGGGGGCAATGCCCCCTTTGATAGAAAAGAGAATGACTCAACCTCGTAAGCCGATGGGAAAGATTTATCTGACCTTTGCGATTCTGTTATTAGTTGCAGTTGGTTTTTTCGTGCTGAGCATTATGAAACAGGCTGGAGGATGATTGACGGTTAAATCTCCTCATCGTCGCCCGATTTTTTGGTTGGTATTGTTGGCGCTGGTCATGTTCGTGTTTTGCTACTTGATGGTGCCGGTATATAAAAAGGCCTGCGAGATAGGTTGGCAAGACTCCAAGCGTGAAGAAGCTTACGCTGCCAAGAATACGCAAGTCGATGAAACGCGTTGGGTCACGGTGGAATTCGTGGCGAATGTGAATGAAGGTTTGCAATGGAAGTTCGATCCCTTGCAAACCAGTGTCAGGGTACATCCGGGCGCGTTGACTCATGTTGCATATAGAGCAACCAACCTGAGCGGACGAAGAATAGTTGGACAAGCAGTTGCAAGTTATGGCCCCGCGCAAGCGGGCAGGTATTTCAGGAAGTTTGAATGCTTCTGTTTTACCAAACAGCCGCTCAATGCCGGTGAATCCAAGGAGATGCCGGTAGTGTTTATGGTGCAACGTGATATGCCGCAGGAAATCGGCACCATGACGTTGTCATACACATTTTTTGAGCTTAAAGATTCAAGCGGTGCAGAAGGGAAGCAAAAATGAGCGTACCAGAGAAAAAGAGTTTGAGTCCAATACGGGCGGCTCGTGCAGTGTTCTGGAGCTTTTTTGGAGTAAGACGCAACAAAGACTATGCAGACGATGTTGCCAAGCTTAGCTTGATGCAAATCATCGTCACCGGGGTGATAGGGGGCGTATTGTTTGTGTTGTCATTAGTGACGTTGGTAAATTTTGTAATACGGTAACGCTCTGTGAGCGAATTTTGGCAGCAAATTTTTAATGGGGAGAAAGCATGAGCAAGAGTCCAGATAAATACTATATCGCACCGCCTTCGCATTGGCCTATTGTTGGGTCATTTGCTTTATTGGCACTGGCATCGGGTATTGTTATGACAGTGAATGATATAAGCAGCGGTAAATCCGTGCTGATGTTGGGTTTTCTTATCCTGGCAGTGATGTTGTTCGGCTGGTTTGGGACAGTAGTGCGCGAAAGCGAAGGCGGTCTGTTCAACAAGCAGGTGGACAAATCTTTCCGTCTGGCAATGAGCTGGTTCATCTTCTCCGAAGTCATGTTCTTTGCCATTTTCTTCGGTGCTTTGTTCTATGCACGTGTGCTTGCGGTGCCGTGGTTGGCATCCGGCGATACCGGCAGCATGTTATATCCTGGCTTTACTGCCGCATGGCCTAGCTTTGGTCCTGCTGGTAAGACAGTACAGACTATCCATGCCTGGGGCGTGCCTGCGATCAATACATTGATACTGCTCACCTCTGGTGCGACCGTTACTTGGGCGCATTGGGGCTTGCTGAAAAAGAATCGCAACCAGTTGATCATCGGTCTGGCGTTGACGGTAGCACTGGGCATCTCGTTTATCGTGCTGCAAGCAAGCGAGTATCACCATGCATACACCGAATTCGGCCTGACACTAGGCTCGGGTATCTATGGCGCGACTTTCTTCATGCTCACCGGTTTCCACGGTTTCCATGTGACCTTGGGTACCATCATGCTGATGGTGATCCTGTTCCGCTCGATGAAGGGACACTTCACACCGGAGCACCACTTCGCATTCGAGGGTGTGGCTTGGTACTGGCACTTTGTGGACGTCGTCTGGCTGCTGCTGTTTGTATTTGTCTACATCTTGTAACATAGGCAATAGCACTGAATAAATAAGGGCTTATGGCCAGCAGGTCATAAGCCCTTATCGTTAGATGCGGTGTACCTATCTAACTTAACTTGTTTAACTTGATTAGCGGTGAATGAAGCCGAAATATAAGGCCAGTATCAAAAACGCAAACAGAGCGAGAGAAAGAGCTATGCGCATAGTGAGTGCTTTCACTACTTTCTCGCTACCCGCTTCACCCTTGGCAAGTGCTTTCCATGCTACAAACAAACTGCCAATGATGAAGAACAGTGTAATGACAACGAACATTTTAATGAATAGCATACTGAGCTTTCCTGAGATTAGTGCCGGATTATGAAGCGCATTGCCGGATTATGTAAAGCTTTGCCTTATCGTTTTGCTCCCAGATTGATTCCAACCATAGTCACCCTGCTACTGTTACCTGTGTTGATCAGCCTTGGCCAGTGGCAGATACATAGAGCAGAATTCAAGCAGCATTTGCAGGATAGCTATGAGCTGGCGATGCATGCTGCACCGCTGACCGTGGGCAGTGAACCGTTGGATGCTGAAAAAGTACGGTATCACAGGCTAAAAGCGCAAGGGCATTACGAGCCCGGGTATCAGATCCTGTTGGATAACCAGATATCACAGGGAAAAGCAGGTTATGAGGTGGTCACTCCCTTGCATATCGATGGTGGAGATATGCGTATCCTGGTCAACCGCGGCTGGATACCGGCAACCAGTGACAGGCGCGTCATGCCGGACATCGCTACACCGCAGCATACGCTGGTAGTGACTGGTGTGGCATCGGATCCTTCAGCCGAGCGTTACATGGAGTTAGGTGATGTCAAAAGCATAGGCTGGCAAAAGGTCTGGCAGAATCTGGACATGAAACGTTATATCAAGCTGGTGCCTTTCCCGGTGCAACCCATGCTGATCGAGTTGGATCCGGCGAGCCCCGCAGGTGGGTTTGTGCGCGACTGGCCTCAGCCGGATGCCAAGGTGGAAATGCATAAAGGTTATGCATTCCAATGGTTTGCCATGGCATTGATGCTGGTAACTTATTATTTAGTAGTGAGCATACGTAAAACAAATGACGATTAAAAAAAATAACCGCACAGTCAGCAAGATGACCTTACTCGCTATCGTCATCATCGCTATCCTGCCTGTGCTGGCGGGTACTCTGCTCTATATCAGCGGCTGGAAGCCCAGCGCCAAGGTCAATTACGGCGAACTGATCACGCCGCCGCGTGCGGTCACCGATATTCCTTTGCAAACAATGGCGGGCAAGCCCACCAGTTTTAAAACCATGCACGGTAAGTGGGTGATGGTGTACATAGATGGCTCCGCATGCCCGGATGTGTGTTCCAAGAGCCTGTATGCAATACGTCAGATTCACACTGCTCAAGGCAAAGAAGCTGATCGCATCAAACGCGTATTCATCGCCACCGATAACACGCAATCGGCTTCGTTACAGACACAAAAGAAACTATATCCGGATATGGAAATCTGGTTAGCCGACGCGAGCGCCTTACCGCAATTGAATCAGGCCTTCGCATTGCAAGCGGGTGCACTTGCTCATAGAAGTTATTTAGTAGATCCGCTGGGCAATGTGATGATGCAATATGCACCAAAAGCCGACCCGGCAGGGGTGCGCAAGGATCTGGCACGTTTACTTAGTTATTCATGGACAGGATGATGCAGAATTTATTTAATCGATTAACCTTTATCGCTATGGCGCTGGCGCTATGCGTCGTCGTGTTGGGCGCTTATGTGCGCTTGTCCAATGCGGGTCTGGGCTGCCCGGATTGGCCGGGATGTTACGGACATATCACGGTGCCGCATCATCAGGTGGCACAACAGGCTTTCCCCGATAAACCATTGGAAGCCCCTAAAGCCTGGAAGGAAATGGTGCACCGTTATTTTGCCGGTACTTTGGCCGTACTGATACTGACAATCTTTGTCACAGCATGGCGTGGTCGCGGTCAACTTAATACCAAACCCATTCTGCCAAGTGTCCTGTTACTGTTGGTCATGTTGCAAGCGGCGCTGGGAATGTGGACGGTGACTTTATTACTCAAGCCGGTCATCGTCAGCCTGCACCTGCTGGGCGGCATGGCCACGCTAGGTGTGCTTACCTGGCTGGTAAGCAAAAGGTTGCCTGCCGCTGCAGATATCTCCATGCGCAGTTGGGCATTACTGGCATTGGTGATTTTGGTCTGTCAAATCGCACTTGGGGGCTGGACCAGTTCCAACTACGCCGCGCTGGCATGCCCGGATTTCCCGATGTGTCAGGGCGCCTGGGCGCCGCACACCGACTTCTTTCATGGCTTCCGCCTGATCAGGGAGCTGGGGCAGAATGCCGATGGCAGCCAGCTTTCACTGCAAGCGCTTACCGCTATCCATGTCATGCACAGACTGGGTGCGTTATTCACATTTTTATATCTGGGTTGGTTCGGCAGCAAGTTGCTGAAAATATCAGGATTAGCGGTCTGGGGCAGGCTGCTGCTGGGCATGTTGTTGGTGCAGATCGCCTTGGGTATCAGTAATGTGGTGCTGAGCTTGCCTTTAGCGGTGGCGGTGGCGCACAATGCCGGTGCAGCGATATTGCTGATGACGCTAGTAGTGATAAACTCCAAGCTTAATCAAGGCTGAAGCAATTTATCAAGGTAAAGAATCATGAGCTCCTCGACTATTTCTGATATGGCAACTAATTTCCAGCGCTTCAGCGTCAACTGTCGTAGCTTCTTTTTGCTTTGCAAGCCACGTGTCAGTGCGCTGATTGTATTCACTGCGATCATCGGCATGTTCCTCGCCACGCCCGGTATGGTACCGCTGAATATCCTGCTGGCAGCAACGGTGGGGATCGCTTTGTCCTCCGGGGCAGCGGCTGCCTTCAACTGCCTGATAGAGCAAGAGATAGATGCACGTATGGCACGCACGCGAGGGCGTCCATTACCGACTAAACAGGTCACCTCAAGTCAGACTCTGGTTTTTGCCACTATTGTGGCTACCACCGGGCTGGTCATACTTTATTTCTACGTCAATCCGCTCACCATGTGGCTCACCTTTGGTACTTTTCTTGGTTACGCCGTGATCTACACCATTTTTCTCAAACCCGCGACTCCGCTCAACATTGTCATCGGCGGCGCCTCTGGTGCCATGCCGCCTATTCTGGGCTGGGCAGCAGTGAATAACACGGTGTCTCCGGAAGCACTCATTCTGTTTCTGATCATATTCGCCTGGACACCTCCCCACTTCTGGGCACTGGCTTTATATCGACGCGGTGAATATGCGAAGTCAGGACTGCCTATGCTGCCAGTGACGCATGGTGAAGAATTCACGCGCTTGCAGATACTGTATTACACCCTGATTCTTATTGCGGTAACCCTGATTCCTGCTGCGATGGGAATGAGCGGCTGGATCTACCTGCTGGGTATCCTGGCACTGGATGCCCGCTTTCTATGGTATGCGATCAATATTCACCGCAATTACAGCGATGATCTGGCAAAGCGCGCTTTCCGCTTCTCCATCTGGTATCTAACCTGGCTATTTGCGGTATTGCTGGTAGATCATTACTTCCACTTCCCGATTTGAATCTAAGTTTAAGCAAGCCCAAGTATATGCGCTACATCCTGCTGGCTTTACTGGCAATACTTTTGGGTTGCTCGGCACCAGACTCACCACAAAACAAATTCATCAGCACCGATGTCACCGGTGCGCAGATAGGCTCGGATTTCGCTCTCACCGACCACAACGGCAAGCTGCGCCATTTGTCCGATTTCAAAGGTAAAGTGACGATGCTGTTCTTCGGCTACACCCATTGCCCGGATGCATGCCCTACTACCATGAGTGAATTGGCGCAGGTGGTCAAACTGCTCGGCGATAAAGGCAAGGATTTGCAGGTGCTGTTCGTCACTGTCGATCCTGAGCGTGACAGCCTGGAAATATTAAAAAGCTACGTGCCGTCCTTTAATCCTGATTTTCTGGGTCTGCGCGGAGACGATGCAACAACGCATAAAGTCGCTCAGGATTTCAAGATCTACTATGCGAAACAAGCTTCTAACTCCAAGGCTGGCTATACCATAGACCACAGCACCGGCATCTATGTGTTCGACAAGCAGGGTCAAATCCGGCTATTTGTCACCAATAGTTTAAAGCCCCAGGATATCGCGCACGACGTTGGTTTGTTGATGTAGATGCCTAGGCTATTCCAGCCCATACAGCAAAGTCAGTTGCGGCTGTACATACTCCATCGGTTTGCGTTTAAAGCCACTCTTGGCATATTGGTGCCAACGACCTATCACGAAGCACAATAGTAGATTCGCCTGAGACTCCGGTTCCAGTTTACGGCCGGATTGTGTCTCAGCGATTCGCAGTGATTGTTTCAGCGTTGATTCAATGCGGTCAAATAGCTGATTGATACGCAGTTGCAGGCGGTCGTCTTCATTCACCAGCGCATCGCCGATCAGCACTCGTGTCATGCCGGGGTTCTTTTCAGCGAATAAAAGCATAACGGTGAGGATACGGCGTATCTGTTTCAGACCATCGCTTTCTTCAGCACTTATTTTATTAATCAGGCCGAACAGGGATTGCTCAATGAACTCTATCAGCCCCTCGAACATTTGCGCTTTGCCGGAAAAATGGCGGTAAAGTGCAGCTTCAGAAACGTCAAGCTTTGCGGCCAGTGCTGCCGTGGTGATTTTTTCGCGCTTGGGTGACTCCAACATTTTCGCCAGAGTCTCCAGGATTTGCTGCTTACGCTCTCCAGGTTTGGTTGCCATGGTTTTCAGACCTTATCAGATTGGGTTATAGACATTATTCAATTATAGATATTTGACCGCGGCAAGACCCATCACCGAAGCCAGGCGTACATCCACATAGCTTGGCCGTTTGCTGCGGGGGTTGATATATACCGTTTTCATACCCAGGCGCTTGGCTGTTTTCAGAGCAGGCAGATTATCCTCCACCATGATGCAGCGAGATGCTTGCAGATTCATTTTTTTCAGCATGCGCACAAATCCACTCATGGCCGGTTTGGGTTGAAAGCGGGAAGATTCGATACTGAATACCCCGGTGAATAGATCGCGGATATTGAGCAGTCGCAACACCTGTTCGGCGTAATTCATAGGCGCGTTGGTATAAACGACTTTTTCACCTTGTAGTCGTTGCAAAGTCGCGCGCAGACCGCGAGATTGCACCACCATCTGTGCCAATTGGGGGAACTGGTGCGTGTGATGCAGAAAATGATGCGGGTCCGTGCCGTGATGACGCATCAACCCATGCAATGTCGCGCCATAGCGTTGCCAATAAGCAATACGCATAAGGTTGGCATTTTCTTCATTCACATCCAGATGCGTCATCAGATATTGCGTCATGGCGCGGTTGATATGCGGAAAGATATGGGCACTGGCATTATGCAAGGTGTCATCCAGATCGAATATCCAAACTCTGTCATGCGGCACTAACTGGAACCCTATCTTTCAGGCATGTATTCACGATGCCATTTTATTTGGCACGGATCAGCGTGGCCATTCTATTTGGCACGGATCAGCGTGCCGACACCTTCATCTGTCAGCACTTCCAGTAACAAAGCGTGTTCTACCCGACCATCAATGATGTGCACAGATTTTACACCGCTGCGAGCAGCGTCCAATGCCGAGCTGATCTTGGGCAGCATGCCGCCGGAAAGGGTGCCGTCCATGAACAAACCATCGATTTGCTTCGCAGTCAGTCCCGTGAGAAGTTTTCCGTTCTTGTCCAGAACCCCAGGGGTATTGGTCAGCAGTACTAATTTTTCCGCGCTCAGAATTTCTGCCAGTTTTCCCGCCACCACATCTGCGTTGATATTGAATGTCTCTCCATCCGACCCCACCCCGATGGGAGCAATCACCGGGATGAAGTCGCCGCTATCCAGAAATTCAATAATACTGGGGTCTATGCTGGTGATATCGCCCACCTGACCAATATCAATGTATTCGCCCGGCTCATTCAGACTTTCCATCAGCAATTTCTTGGCGCGAATGAAATTTCCATCCTGCCCGGTCAAGCCGACTGCCCGACCGCCATGACGATTGATCAGATTGACGATCTCCTTGTTGACCTGGCCGCCCAGCACCATCTCAACCACGTCCATGGTCTCTTCGTCGGTAACGCGCATGCCCTGGATGAATTCGCCTTTTTTGCCCAGCTTATCCAGCAACTCATTGATCTGCGGGCCGCCGCCATGCACCACCACCGGATTCATGCCTACCAGCTTCAGCAATACCACATCCCGCGCAAAGCTATCTTTGAGCAAAGGGTCGGTCATCGCATTGCCGCCGTATTTGATGACGATGGTTTTATCAAAAAAACGCTGGATGTAAGGTAAGGCTTCCGCCAGGATTTGTGCTTTTTGCGCAGCAGTGGTGTCGGTGGACATTGACTTTCTCTGCAAGGGTTAACAGATGCCGCCATTTTACTCCGAAACCTTGTCGTCAGTGACGAGTTTGTCTGACCGTGTATCATGTTAACTATGGTGTTGTAGAGAATGATGATAGGGAGTCATTTTGCAAAACGATATCGAGATTTCACAGCAAGCCAGAATGCGCAAGGTCACGGAGATCGCCAGGGAGCTGGGGTTGCCGGATGAAAGCGTGTTGTCATTCGGTCCGTATAAAGCCAAGCTGGATATAGATTTCACCAGCGGCCAGTTTGCCGGTCGTGACTATGGCAAATTAATCCTGGTGACTGCTATCAGCCCCACACCTGCGGGTGAAGGCAAGACCACAACTACGGTGGGTCTTGGTGATGCCTTGAATCGTATCGGCAACAAAACCATAATCTGTCTGCGTGAACCTTCACTCGGCCCGGTATTCGGCATGAAGGGTGGTGCGACTGGAGGTGGGCGGGCGCAGGTCGTGCCGATGGAAGACATCAACCTGCACTTCACCGGCGACTTCGCCGCCATCGCGCTGGCGCATAATCTGTTATCAGCACTGATAGACAACCATATCCATCACGGTAATGCACTGGGCATAGATCCGCGCCAGGTAACATGGAAGCGCGTCATGGACATGAATGACCGAGCGTTACGGCAGATCGTGGTAGGACTGGGCGGCAAGGTTAACGGTCAGGTACGTGAGGATGGTTTCGACATCGTAGTGGCTTCCGAGGTGATGGCGATCCTGTGTCTCGCCAGCTCGCTGAAAGACTTGAAACAACGTCTGAGTAACATTGTCATCGGCTACGGTTTTGACGGACAGGCGATACGCGCCAGTGACCTGAAAGCGCATGGGGCGATGGCGGTATTGCTCAAGGATGCGATCAAACCGAATCTTGTACAGAGTCTGGAAAATACGCCTGCATTGATACACGGTGGCCCGTTTGCCAACATCGCACATGGCTGTAATTCGGTGATCGCGACCAAGCTGGCGTTGAAGCTTGCTGATTACGTAGTCACTGAAGCCGGATTTGGTGCGGATCTGGGGGCAGAGAAATTCATCGATATCAAATGCCGCAAGTCCGGTTTAAGGCCATCTGCATGCGTGATCGTGGCGACGATACGCGCTTTGAAATATCACGGCGGGGTGGAAGTCAAAGACTTGTCAGAGGAAAATCTTGCAGCGCTTGAATCAGGCCTGGTCAACCTGCAAAAACATGTTGAAAATATCACCAGGCATTACGGATTGCCCTGCGTGGTGGCACTCAATCGTTTCAATCAGGACACAGTAGCCGAGATCGCGTTATTGCGCGACAAAATGTCGTTGCAGGGGGTAAAAGTGATACTGGCGGAACACTGGGCCAAAGGTGGGGAAGGTGCAGAAGAGCTGGCACGGGAAGTGGTGCGTATGGCACAACCGGACTCGACCATGAAGTTTGTCTATGAAGACGCAGACCCGCTATGGGAGAAAATGCGTAAAGTGGCCACCAGTATCTATGGCGCAGCCGATATCAACGCATCGCGTCGGGTGCGTGCCCTGATAGAAAGCCTGCAAGAAGCGGGTTACGGGCATTACCCGGTGTGCGTAGCCAAGACCCAATCTTCATTTTCCACCGATGCTTCATTGCGCGGTGCGCCTAAAGGCCACACTGTGACCATCCGCGAAGTGAGGCTTTGCGCGGGTGCTGAATTCATCGTGATGCTGTGCGACGATATCATGACCATGCCCGGTCTGCCCAAAGAGCCTTGCACGGTGCGTATAGATATTGACGATGACGGTCGCGTGATCGGTCTGGCCTAATCATGAGCGCTGAATTCATCGAATTCTTACGCCGTGTATTAGCGCCCGATGCGTTGCTCACGGAACCAGAGCAACTTGCACCTTATGAATGCGATGCCCTGTCTGCTTATCATCAGCTTCCATTGGCGGTTGCATTACCGTCCACTGCAGAGCAGATCGCCGAAGTCCTGCAACTATGCAAGGCGTTTCAGATAGCCGTGGTCGCGCGCGGGCATGGCACAGGTTTATCCGGCGGCGCGCTGCCGATCAAAGGTGCATTGTTACTGTCCCTTGCCCGTTTAAACAAGATACTCAGCGTAGACCCGCTGGCGCGTACTGCCACTGTCCAGCCGGGGGTGCGCAATCTTGCCATCTCGGAGGCAGTCGCCGGGTATGGCTTGTATTACGCACCTGATCCTTCTTCACAGATCGCATGCAGCATAGGCGGTAATGTGGCGGAAAATTCGGGCGGTATCCATTGCCTCAAATACGGGCTCACCGTGCACAACATCATGGCATTGCGGGTGATCACCATGGATGGTGACATCCTCGACATCGGCAGCCCTGCTCTGGATGCCCCCGGTTACGATCTGCTGGCGCTGATGACAGGTTCGGAGGGCATGCTGGGCGTGATCGTGGAAATCAGCGTACGGCTACTACCCAGGCCGGAACGTGCTCAGGTCATGTTGGCTGCTTTTGACAGCGTGGAGCAAGCCGGTGTCGCAGTAGGCGAGATCATCGCCGCCGGTATTATTCCGGCGGGACTGGAGATGATGGACAAACTCGCGATACATGCCGCCGAACAATATGCGCATGCCGGTTATCCCATGCATGCCGAAGCGATCTTGCTGGTGGAGATCGATGGTGTGAATGAAGAAGTTTCGCACGGCATACGCGTGGTACATGATGTGGTGATGGCCTGCGGCGCAACGGAAATACATACCGCCACCGACGACGAGCAACGCGCCAGATTGTGGGCGGGACGCAAAGCGGCGTTTCCGGCAATGGGGCGCATCTCGCCTGATTACTACTGCATGGATGGCACCATCCCGCGCAAGCAATTACCTGCGGTATTGCACCGTATCGCCGAGCTTTCGGAGGAATATGGTTTGCGTGTCGCCAATGTATTCCATGCCGGGGACGGCAATTTGCATCCGCTGATCTTATACGATGCCAATGTGCCTGATGAACTGCATAAAACAGAACAATTGGGCGGCAAGATATTACAGGCCTGTATCGACGCTGGCGGTACCATCACCGGTGAACATGGTGTGGGCATAGAGAAGATAGATCAGATGTGCGCTCAGTTTGCCACGCCTGAACTGGAAATTTTTCACGCCTTGAAAACTGCATTCGACCCGGCACAATTGCTTAATCCGGGCAAGGCCGTACCCAGTTTATATCGTTGCGCGGAACTGGGGGCCATGCATGTGCATGGTGGCAAGCTTGCACATCCGGAGTTGCCAAGGTTCTAGAATGGACGACTGGACAGAACAAGCTTCGGATCGCATTAAAGAGGCCGCTTCAAGTAAGCAAACGCTTACTATAAGAGGCGGCAACAGTAAGCATTTCTATGGCAACGCCGCAAGCGGCAGTGTGCTGAGTACACTGGCAAACAGCGGGATCGTCGACTACGAGCCGCGCGAACTAACCATCACCGCGCTAGCCGGAACCCCGCTGTCCGAGATCGAGTCGCTGCTCGCGCAAAACAATCAAATACTGCCTTTCGAACCGCCTCATTTCGGAGCAGCTACCTGGGGCGGTTGCGTCGCGTCGGGATTGTCCGGAACGAGCAGGCCGTACCGTGGTGCAGTACGCGATGCAGTACTTGGGGTGGGTATGCTCGATGGACGCGGGCAACATCTGCATTTCGGTGGTCGCGTCATCAAGAATGTAGCGGGTTACGATGTGTCGCGTTTGATGGTGGGGTCCATGGGCACGCTGGGGGTGCTGACCGAGATCACCTGCAAGCTGCTGCCGCGACCTGAATGTGAACGTACACTGGTACTGGATTCGGATCGTAACATCGCCATTCACTCCATGAACATGCTGGCAACAAAACCCCTGCCTATCTCCGCAACGGCATGGCGCAGAGGCGAGGGCGTACTTGGGCAAATGCTGGTGCGCCTGTCAGGTACGGAGAGTGCAGTAGACGCGGCGATGAATCAGATCGGCGGTAGAGTGTTTGACGACACGACTTTTTGGCATGATTTGAAAGAACACCAATTACCGGAGTTTGCAGCGCGCCCCTTATGGCGCGTGAGTGTGCCTGCCACCACTCAGGCCAGATCTGCCGCATTGGAGTTCCCCAATGTGGTCATGGTCGAGTGGGGTGGGGCGCTGCGTTGGCTGGGAGGCGATGTGCCAGCCGATTACGTTTTTTGCCTGGCTGCACATATGGGCGGCCATGCCACGCTATTTTACCAAGGAGACAACGGACACCAGGGAGACAATCAGGAAGACAAAGCCGGGCAGGAGGTCGTGAATGTGTTCTCACCGCTGACGTTACCCATGGCCGAGATGAACCAGCGTATCCGCCAGATATTCGACCCGCACAGTGTGTTCGACGCAAACAGGCTATAACTATTATGCAGACCAATCTGATGCAAGATGTACTCAATACGCCACAAGGCCGCGAGGCCGAGGCAATTTTGCGGCAATGCGTGCATTGCGGATTCTGCAACGCCACTTGTCCCACCTATCAGGTCAAGGGCGACGAACTGGACGGTCCGAGAGGGCGCATCTATCTGATGAAACAGATGCTGGAAGGTACTACAGTCGGCACAGACACCATGCTGCATCTGGATCGTTGCCTGACCTGTCGCAGTTGCGAGAGCAGTTGCCCGTCGGGTGTGGAATATGGAAAGTTACTGGAGGTAGGCCGTGAAGCAGTGGAGCGCAAAGTCTCGCGACCGTGGAAGCAAAAAATCACTCGTTATCTGCTACGCAAGATATTGCCGAATCGCAGATTATTTGCTGTTGTGTTGAAGACAGCACGCTTATGCAAACCTGTGTTACCGCTTGAGTTGCGCCAGAAGATCCCCGCCGTATCTACATTCATGGCTTGGCCTGAAAAGCGCCATACCCGGCATATGCTGATTTTGCACGGATGCGTACAACCTACACTCGCACCCAACATCAACGTGTATGCAGCACAGGTACTGGATAAGCTGGATATCAGCGTGATTCCCATTGCAGGTTGTTGCGGTGCGATCAGTCAGCATCTTGCTGCTGCAGAAGAAGCGAGAGCCCTGATGCGGCGCAATATCGATGCCTGGTGGTATGACATCGAAGCTGGTGCCGAAGCCATCGTAACGACTGCCAGCGGTTGCGGAGTGCAGGTGAAAGATTACGGCTATCTGTTACGCGATGACGCGGCATACGCGGCAAAGGCCGCGCGGATATCGGCGCTGACCAAAGACATCGCCGAAGTATTGCTGCAGGAGGACCTGCAAACGCTGGTATTCACCCTGGAACAACGCAGGCGCAACATCGCTTACCACGCCCCCTGTACCTTGCAGCACGGGCAAAAGCTGCCGGGACTAGTGGAAGGCTTGCTACACCGTTTGGGTCTGGAGCTGTTGCCTGTAGCAGATGCTCACCTATGCTGCGGATCAGCGGGTACATATTCTCTGCTACAGCCGGACATTGCTACAGAGCTTCGCGATCACAAACTGGCCACGCTAAATGCGCATGCCCCGGAAGTGATCGTGACCGCAAATATCGGTTGTCAGTGCCATCTGCAGGCAGCTAGCACCACACCTGTGATGCATTGGCTGGAACTACTGGCGTGATGCAGGTTTTTTTGCGTACGCTATTACGCGAAAAAACCTATGCGAAAAAGCCCAATAGTGCCAATGACACACCGCCAGTAGCCGCAACACATGCGCAGGCAAACAGCCAGCGCTTGTGGGTAAGCGCGGTAATGGAAGCGAGCGAAATGGCGATCTGCAGCAAGGTCATCGCTTGCGCCAGGCGGTGGTGTGGATGCATGGCAGCTTCGCTCATGTCATCTGCATGTTTGGAAGCAGCATCCAGGCTTTCTGCTTTCGCTTTAACCTCTTCCTTTTCTTTTTCATATTTGGCTACCTGAGCGCGGTAATACTCAACTTTGTCTTTCGGCGCCAGATCCACAGCCAGAGACATCAGATGGCCCTTTGAGCTTTTTGCCTGATAGTAGCCCCACTGGTCTGTGGCTTGCGCTTTGATCAG
>Ga0265327_10000136_pt1 | contig 160868 bp, 156 predicted proteins | sample 41621metaG_FD_202089 | JGI IMG/M metagenome (GOLD analysis project Ga0265327, IMG submission 202089) | Rhizosphere microbial communities from Carex aquatilis grown in University of Washington, Seatle, WA, United States - 4-16-21 metaG | ecosystem: Host-associated > Plants > Roots >...
CCGAGCATTAACTTCCGCCACTGAAACCCTGTTGTCTCCAGGCTTCGTACACCAGTACCGCTGCCGTATTGGAAAGATTCAAACTCCTGCTGTTGGCCTGCATGGGCAAGCGCAACCTTCGCTGTGGAAAGAAACTTTCCAGAATGTCTTTAGGCAAGCCCCGCGTTTCCGGCCCCAATACAAAGCTATCACCTGCTGCATATTCAACCTGATCGTATTGGGTTGAGCCGCGCGTACTGACAGCGAATATTCTGCTGCCGGCGAGTGCTGTCAGGCAAGCTTCCCAATTCTCGTGCACTTTCATCTCGGCATATTCGTGATAATCCAGCCCGGCGCGACGCAGCTTTTTATCTTCCAGTGGAAATCCCAACGGCTTCACTAGATGCAGGGCCACGCCTGTGTTTGCGCACAGGCGGATGATGTTGCCGGTGTTGGGTGGGATCTCGGGTTGGAAAAGAATTAAATTAAACATGGGGCAAAGTTCGGGCAGCGACCCAGCATTCTACCCGTGCGGCACCTGCTTTCTTCAGGGTTTTTGCCAGTTCGTTGAGACTGGCACCGCTGGTCATGATGTCATCTATCACGGCGATATGTTTGCCACGTAGATCGGTGCTTACGACATCATTCACTGCAAATACCCCCTTCACGTTCTTTGCCCTCTTGTTCAAAGGCAGACTGGCTTGTGGTTCGCCATGACGCAGACGAATAATGCTATTGGTGGAGAGTCGACAGTGTGTATGTCTGGCAATACGTCGACTTATCTCCATCGCCTGATTAAAGCCGCGTTCCTGCAAGCGTTGCGGATGCAAGGGCATGGGGATCAACAGATCCGGCAAATCCTGATGAGCAAGCGAATGGATGATGCCGTTTGCGGCAATTTCGGCCACACTGAGTTCGCCCCGGTATTTCAGCGCTCTAAGCAAGGCATCCACAGGATATACAAAATTGAAGGCAGCGATGGTGGCATCGAATGCAGGCGGGTGCTGCAAACAATGACCACAAATCTCTGCGTTGAAAGTAGGGAGTGCGCAAACCTGGCAACTCTGTTTGGAATGTGAAGGCAGGTCATTCAAACAATCATTGCATATGGGCTTGTTGCCACTGCCAGCATCGCATAGCAGGCAACGTTGCGGCAGCAATGTTTGAATGATTTTTAAGCAGTTGTCAAAAAATTGCATACGATTTAATTGACTAATCCAAATTGACCAATACAATAGGCGCCGTATTTCATTATAGAGAATTAATGCCATGAACAACGTTGCTGAGAATAATGTCGCTGATTTTGCTGTAAGCCATCAAACCGAGCAGAAATGGAGTGTGGCGGACATTGTCGCATTGTTCGACATGCCGTTTTCGGATTTGATACACCGTGCACAGACTGTGCATCGGCTGCATTTTGATCCTAATCAAGTTCAGGTCAGTACCCTGCTTTCCATTAAAACCGGGGGTTGCCCGGAAGACTGCGGTTATTGCCCTCAAGCCGCGCGTTACCACACTGGCATAGAGAATGAAGAGCTGATGGCGCTTGAAGACGTGGTCGCCGCAGCTCGTAATGCCAAGGAAAAAGGTGCCAGCCGGTTTTGCATGGGTGCTGCCTGGCGCGGCCCCAAGCAAAAAGATCTGGAACCGGTGATGAAAATGATCGCTGAAGTGAAGGCGATGGGTCTACAAACCTGCGCTACGCTCGGTATGCTTAAGGAAGGTCAGGCAGAACAATTACGCCAGGCAGGGCTGGATTATTACAACCACAATCTGGATACCGCGCCGGAATTCTATGGCGAAGTGATCAGCACCCGCACCTATCAAGACCGGCTGGATACCCTGGAACAAGTACGTGAAGCCGGTATGAATGTATGCTGCGGCGGTATTGTCGGTATGGGTGAATCACGCAACCAGCGTGCCGGTTTGATCGCGCAGCTGGCCAACATGACTACTCCCCCTGAATCTGTCCCGATCAATCTGCTGACTCAGGTAGTAGGCACGCCGCTTTGTGGTACCGAGCCGTTGGATGACTTCGAGTTCATACGCACCGTAGCTGCAGCACGCATCACCATGCCGGCCTCTCACGTGAGGTTATCTGCCGGGCGCAGCCAGATGAGCGATACCATGCAGGCGCTGTGCTTTATCGCCGGTGCCAATTCTATTTTCTACGGCGAGAAATTGCTGACCACAGGCAACCCGGATACAGACGCCGACCAGGAATTGTTCGACAAACTGGGCATCCGTCCGGAAGGAATCTGACCCTTTGCTTCGTCGCGGCTGATCGCCTTGTCTTTATATGCCAACCTGCAACAGGAGCTGGACCAGCGCAAAGCTACGGGCTCTGCGCGCCGTCGCCGTTTACTGCAAAGTATGCAAGGCGCACATATCCAGGTGGACGGGCGCGATGTGTTGTCGTTTTGCAGCAACGACTACCTGGGATTAGCTGCGCATCCGGCCATTATCGCTGCGGTCAAGAACGCTGCTGATGCCAGCGGTGCGGGTAGTGGTGCCTCACACCTCATTACCGGACATCATCAGTACCATCATCAATTGGAACAAGCCTTGGCAGATTTCGTGCGCATGCCGCAGGCACTTGTGTTTTCCAACGGCTACATGGCGAACATAGGCGTAGTGACGGCGTTGATGGGACGCGATGACGCTGTGTTTGCAGACAAACTGAACCATGCCTCGCTGAACGATGCCGTGGTGTTGTCCCGAGCCGAATTCAAGCGCTATCAGCATCAAGACATGCGTGCGCTGGAGAAGCTGCTTGCCGCGTCCACAGCCCGGAGAAAACTGGTAGTGGTTGATGCGGTATTCAGTATGGATGGCGACATTGCACCGGTGCCGGAAATGATTGCTCTATGCGATAAATATGATGCCTGGCTGATGCTGGATGATGCACATGGTTTCGGCGTACTGGGTGCCGAAGGACGAGGCATATTGCAGCATTTCAATGTGCAAAGCCCACGCATCATTTACATGGCGACCTTGGGAAAGGCGGCTGGTGTAGCAGGGGCGTTTGTGGCGGGGGAAAATACATTGATCGAGTACCTGATACAAAATGCCCGTACTTATATTTACACCACGGCGAGTCCACCCTTCTTGTCGGCAGGCTTGCTAGCAAGCCTGCCAATCATTGCACAGGAAAGCGGGAGGCGTGAGCGCTTGCTTGCACTGATATCTTCTCTGCGTAGCGGTTTGTCAGATTGTCGCTGGAGGCTCCAAGATTCTCCCACGCCCATTCAACCGCTCATCGTGGGTAGCAATGAAGATGCGTTGAATGCCAGCGAACAGCTGTTACAACGTGGAATATTAGTTCCTGCGATCCGCCCCCCCACTGTCCCAAAGGGCACAGCACGTTTACGGATATCACTATCTGCGGCGCACTCACTGGATGATGTTGCGATGCTGGTAGATGCGTTGCGAGAGATCAGTTAACCATGCCCATTCATATCGAAACCACAGGTTCAGGACGTGATCTGGTGTTGCTGCATGGCTGGGGAATGCATGGGGGCGTATGGAATCCGGTGAAATCATTACTGGCCGAGCATTTCCGTCTGCACCTGATTGACCTGCCGGGATTCGGTTATAGCGCAGAAGCCATGTCAGAACCTTATGCCATGCCGCATCTGGTGGAACAAATGATGCAAAAAGTGCCGCATAAAATATTGCTGTGTGGCTGGTCGCTTGGCGGGCAGATAGCAATGCAATGGGCATTGCAGCAACCGGAGCAATTAGAGCAGTTGATACTGGTGAGCGCTACCCCGAAATTCGTCAATTCTGCAGACTGGGAGCTTGGCATCCAGCAGCAAGTATTCGATCAGTTCGCTGATGGTATTCAAAACAACTACCAACCTGCCATGACACGCTTTCTTACGTTACAGGCACAAGGTGGAGATGACTCGCGTGAAACGGTGCGCGAACTAAAACAACATTTCTTTAAGCGGCCAGCGCCTGCGCTACCGGCATTAGCCGCAGGGCTTGATCTGTTGCAGAACAACGATCTGCGCCATGCCGTTGACGCGATCAAAGTGCCTGCACTCATGCTGCACGGCGAACGCGACCGTATCGTACCGTCTGTTGCGGGCGAATGGCTGGCAGCGAAAATGAACACAGTGCTGGAAGTGCAAAAAAATGCATCACACGCGCCATTTTTATCCCACCCGCACTGGTTTGCCGAGACTTTGATCAGGCATATGCAATGAACGAACTAGACGAATACAGCCTGGATAAGAAGCGGGTACGGCGCGCTTTTGGTCGTGCGGCTATTTCCTATGATGCCGCCGCCGTGTTGCAGCGCGAAGTGCTGGAACGTATGCTGGAACGCCTGGATGTCGTCGCGCTCAAGCCGCAGCACATATTGGATGCAGGTTGCGGGACAGGACAGGGAGGCAGGCGCCTAGCTGCCCGTTATCGTAATAGCCAAGTGCTTGGTTTGGATTTCTCCTTCCCCATGTTGCAAGCTGCAGAACGAAAGCTATCCTGGGTACAGCGTAATTTGGGCAAGCGTCACCGCTTCATTTGCGGTGATATTGAAGCTTTGCCGATACGGACAGGAAAACTGGATCTGATATGGTCGAATCTTGCTTTGCAATGGTGTAACGACCTTGACGCTGCTTTCGGCGAGATGCAGCGGGTGCTGCAGCCTGAAGGTTTACTCATGTTCAGCACTTTTGGACCGGATACACTGACAGAATTGCGCCGGGCGACTAATAACAACCATACGCACGTCAGCCGTTTTATTGATATGCACGACATCGGTGATGCCTTGGTGCGAGCCGGATTCTCTGCACCGGTGATGGACGTAGAACGGTTCACATTGACCTATAACGATGTGCTGGACGTGATGTATGACCTTAAAGCCATAGGTGCGAATAATGCCACTGAAGGTCGCGGACGCGGATTGGAAGGCCGTGCTTTTTTGAAAAAACTGAAAGCCAATTATGAGGTTTTTCGACAGCCGGATGGCAAGCTGCCCGCTACTTTCGAAGTCGTTTATGGTCACGCCTGGAAGCCTAAGCCAAAATTGGCGGATGGTTTGCAGCCGGTGACTTTCAGGCCAAGAAAATGACTAAGGCTTTCTTTATCACAGGCACCGATACCGGCATCGGTAAAACCAGCGTAGCGTGCGCTTTATTGCAGGCTTTTGCCGCCCAGGGGCTGCGCGTGGTGGGAATGAAGCCGGTTGCTGCTGGTTGCGATGGCAATGGTCTGTTCGATGATGTGCAGCAGTTGCAAGCGGCCAGTAATGTTCAAGCGCATATGCAGCATGTTAATCCGTATCGGTTCTCACCGGCGATCGCACCGCATATCGCAGCGGAACTGGCTGGGGTAGAGATTTCTTTAGCCCCCATCGTCGCTGCGTTTAAAGCATTGCAGCAACAGGCGGATGTGGTGATCGTAGAAGGCGCAGGCGGTATCGCCGTGCCTTTGAATACAATCCTGAGTAGCAACCTGGATATGGCCGATCTGGTGCTTGCACTCGATATTCCTGTGATTCTGGTGGTGGGGATGCGTCTAGGTTGCCTGAATCACGCGCTGCTGAGTGCGCAAGCTATAGAACGCAAAGGATTGCATTTTGCCGGCTGGGTCGCCAATTACATTACTCCGGATATGCAGGTGGCTACGGCGAATGAAAAGGCCTTATTACACCTGCTGAAAGCTCCCCTTCTCGGCGCTGTACCCTATTCGACAGCTTTACCTGTAGCGGCCTCAGGCTATTTAGAGCTTGCAAAAATAACCTGAACGGGTTGTATAATTGGGAATAATTAAAATTCATTTCAGTTTCTAGAATTCTATAAAAATCAGCGCAAAAAAAAGGATACCTGAATCATGAGCCAACCACTTGAATCTCTGGCGCAGAACCTGACGCTACGTAAGCAATTCACTATCATTTCTTTTGTTGCCGTTGCGGTGTTCGTCATTCGCATGTTCCACCCTGCGGTCGTTGAAACCATCATTCTGGTAGCACTCAATGTGATCATTTCACAGTGGTTCGCCATCAACGCGCACCGCCGTTCAGAAGCGATCGCCAAAGCATTGCAAACCATGGCGGCCGGCGATATGTCGCAAAAATTCCATCTCGCAGGTAAAGACGACTTTTCTATTCTGGCGACTGAGTACGACAGGGCGCGCGCTGGCACGGCCAGCTTGATACAAAGTGTACGTACTACCGCAATGGAACTGGATGCCGCTTCGGCGGAGATGAGTCAGATCGTAATGCGTGCCGAAAGCGCGATCACCAGTCAGGGCACACATACCAGCCAGATCGTGGATAGCATCGTGCACCTTGCAGATCACACCAAAGATGTTTCCTCACAGGCAAAGCAAGTGGTGGCAGCTGCGCATGAAGCCAATAACGCAGCGGTAAACGGTAGCCAAGTGGTAGGTAAGACCATCAGTTCGTTGGAGCATATTTCTACCGACGTACGTGGTATAGCAGAATCAATCACTTCCTTACAGGAAGAGATCGGCAAGATCAGTTCGGTGATGCAGGTGATCCGCGAGATATCGGAGCAAACTAATCTGCTGGCGCTCAATGCAGCGATCGAAGCTGCGCGTGCCGGAGAAGCCGGTCGCGGGTTCGCTGTAGTGGCGGACGAAGTGCGTAACTTGTCGCAACGTACTGGGAAATCCACCGAGGAGATCGGTAAGATCATCACCAGCCTGCAAGACAAGGCGCAGGCCGTTTCCAAGACGGTGCAGGAGAAACAGGAAGAAGCCATGTCGGCAGCCGCCAATGCCAAAGTGGCAGATGATGCTTTACATGGCATCGTTAATTACGTCGAAAAGATCGTCGGCATGTCCGATACCATTGCTACGCTGGCGGCGGATCAGGAAGTATCCGCCAGCGGCATCAATAAGGCGGTGTCCTACATTGGCGACTTGTCGAGCAAGACGGCGGAAGAGGCGAGTGCTTTTCATGACATGGCAGAGAATGTACGAGGCAAAGCGCAGCATTTGAATTCACTGGTTTCAAGATTCAGACTTTAATCGGTAAGAATTTAGCTCAGAAAAAAACGGCAATAAAAAAGGCAGCGACAGCTGCCTTTTTTATTGCCGTTTTTATTAGGTAATCCCCCAGAATGCCTATCCTGCGGCCTGGATTGGAATATCACGACGCTTGTCCTTGATGCGATTCATAGCATCCACATATACCAGCTCAGGTTGATATTTTTCCAGCTCTATCTCGTTGTAAACCGCGTAAGTGGCAATGATTAGAATATCACCTGTTTGCGCTTTACGCGCGGCAGCACCGTTCACCGAAATAATACCGGAGTTGCGTTGGGCACGAATGGCATAAGTCGTGAAGCGTTCGCCATTGTTCACGTTATAAATCTCTATTTGCTGGAATTCGCGTATGTCGGCCATTTCCAGCAACGCTTCATCAATGGCGCACGAACCTTCATAGTCCAGCTCCGAGTGCGTTACGCGCACACGGTGTAACTTGGATTTAAGCATGGTTCTTTGCATGATTTTTTGCCAGCGTATCAAAAAAACAAATTATATCTCAAACTGGATATTGTCTATCAGTCTGGTTTTTCCCAACCTTGCGGCACCCAGTACCACCAGATTATTATCTTCTCCTGTTGCTACAGTCAGCGTCATGGCATTCCTGATAGAGATGTAATCCACGATCCAGCCCAGTTGTGTGAGGTATTGCATGGTTTGCGATTCGATGGCGGCAAAGTCACGTTCACCTTGTTGCAATACTTGCAGCACGATCTGTTGTAAAACCCGATGGAGACGCGGAGCTTCCATTCTTTCCGCAGTTTTCAGATAGCCGTTGCGCGAACTCATCGCCAAACCATCGGCTTCACGAACAGTTGCTCCGGATATGAGTTGAATCGGTAACGCCAGTTGGCGGATAAGCTGGCCGATGATGAACAATTGCTGAAAATCCTTGTTGCCGAATACGGCTATTTGCGGTTGCACGATATTGAATAACTTAAGCACTACCGTAGCGACGCCTTCAAAATGGGTGGGTCGTGCCGCTCCGCATAACTCCTGCGCGATGCCCGGGAGGCGCACTGTGATGGTTTGGATCTGTGGATAAAGCTCAGTATCTGTTGGCGTGAAAACCACATCTACACCGGCCGCAGCCAGTTTCTGGCAATCCTGTTCAAGGGTGCGCGGATAGCTTGCGAGGTCTTCATTGGCTGCAAACTGCAGAGGATTGACGAATATACTGACCACTACGCACGATGCATGTTGTTTCGCCAGAGCTACCAGTGCGAGATGTCCATCGTGCAGGTTGCCCATGGTGGGGACGAAGGCGATGTTGGTCTCGGAAGATAAACGCGCGCGCAGCTCTGCGATATTGGCAATAATTTCCATCAAAAACTGTGTTCGATATCCGGAAATGTGCCCGATTTCACGGCAGCAACATAAGCGGCGACAGCATTCTTTATACTCTCGTTGCCTATCAGGAAATTGCGGGAATACTTTGTTAGTTTGCCGGGTGAGATACCCAGCATGTCATACAACACAAGCACTTGTCCGTCGCAATCTTTGCCGGCACCTATGCCTATGGTGGGAATCTTTAACTTCATGGTGATGTCGGCTGCCACAGCAGCGGGCACCATGGACAGCACCAGCATGCTGATACCGGCTTTCTGCAGTGCCAGGGCATCCCCCAGTATTTGCTGCGCGCTTGCGGCATCCTTGCCTTGCACCGGGTAATCGCCGGATGAAGTTATGGACTGGGGAGTGAAGCCAAGATGCCCACAGACTGCGATGTCGTTCGCTACCAGGTGCCTCACAATATGCGCTTTATTGCCTTCCAGCTTGATCATGTGTGCGCCTGCTGCGATCAGCTGTTCGGCATTGCTCAGCGCCAATTCAGGTGAGATATCACTGGCATAGGGCATATCGGCAATGATCAATAACGATTTCGAGCCTGCGGCCACGCTACGCGTGTGGTAAAGCATGTCTTGCATAGTCACGTTTTGCGTGCCGCTTGCTCCCTGCAACACTACGCCCAGCATATCCCCTACCAGCAGCACGTCCACCCCGGCTGCTTCCAGCATGGCGGCAAAACTGGCATCGTAACAAGTCAGCATGGCGATCTTCTCGCCGCGCTGTTTCAAGGCTTGCAGAGTAGACAGTGAGCTCATTCCAGGTTAGGGTTGAAATATTCCCTGGGTCCCCGCATTTTCATCATACGATCCATCAGTAACTCCAGAGCTTCGTCACTCGCGGCCACATCCAGATGCTCGTTGTTCACAATGAGCAGAGGGGCGGACTGGAACTGGTGAAAAAAATCACTATAGCTGGCGGCCAGTTTTTCCAGATAATCGCGGCTGATCCCTTTTTCATAATCTATGCCGCGCTTTTCTACACGTTCCAGCAAAACATCGGTCGATGTTTGCAGGTAAATCACCAGATCAGGCGGCGGGATCTGCAGTTTTACATGCTGATAGATATTACGGTACAGCGCAAACTCTTCGTCATTCAAGTTGAGCCTGGCGAATAAAGGATCCTTTTCCAGAAAAAAATCGGCGATGGTGCAGTCGCCAAACAAGTCCGGCTGACTAAGTTTGCGCAGCTGCTCAGTGCGCTGGAACAGGAAAAACAATTGTGTGGGTAACGCATGACGCTCTGGATTCTGATAAAAGCGCTCCAGAAAAGGATTCTCTGCTGCATTTTCCAGCAACAACTGTGCAGAAATGCGCTCTGCCATGCGCTTGGCCAGGGTCGTTTTACCGCTGCCGATAGGGCCTTCGATCACGATATAGGGGTATTTTTGGGCGACATTCATCAATGTATTTTTTCTATATTGTTATCGGTGCAGGCGGTGAGTAAATTCTGCGCATTGCCTTTGGCTGGTATTTCTATATCCGGCGCGATCTCAAGCAGCGGACGCAACACAAATCCACGTTCATGCATTCTGGGGTGCGGCAGTGTTAACTCGGTCGTGTTCATCACCCGGTCATCGTACAACAAAAGATCAAGATCCAGCACACGGGGAGCATTGGGAAAAGGACGTTTACGACCTTGTGCCGTCTCTGTAGACAGTAAGGAGTGTAGTAATTGTTGAGGCGTCAGTTCGGTGCTTACTTCGGCGACGGCATTGATGAAATCCGGCTGGTTATCATAGCCGACGGGTGCGCTGCGATAGAGTGAAGAGCGTTTGGTCAGATGTGTTTCAGGTAAACCGGCTAATAACTCAAAGGCCATATTGACCTGACGAACCGGGTCTTGCAGATTGCTACCGATAGCGATAAAGGCCCGATGCGTCATGCTTCCTGCGGCGTTGCATTATTGCTTTTACGTTTGCGCCTGCGTTTTTTGGGTGCGGTATCCGGTTGCAGCATTTGTGTACGGTGAGCGGTATCGGAGTTTGCAAACTCGTCCCACCATTCAGCCAGGCTCATATCCAGTTCACCGGATTCGCAACGTAGCAATAAAAAATCATAGCCTGCACGATATCGCTCATGTTCGATCAGGCGGAATGGCCGTTGCCCTCCGCGTTGTTCGAATCGCGGCTGCATCCCCCATATTTCGCGCATGGTGACCGAAAAGCGCTTGGGGATGGACAGCTTTTCCGCCTGAATGTCCGACACTTCATACATGGCTTGCTGCAAGGCCGGGAAAGATTTTTCGCCTTGTCCCTGGTATTTCTGCCATGTCGCCAAAACTTCGTGCCATAACAGAGTAGCAAACAAAAAGGCAGGGGAAACAGGCTTGTCCTGTTGTACGCGTTGATCGGTATTGGTCAGTGCCAAAGTGACAAAACGTTCACCCATCGGTTGTTCGAAAACCACATCCAGCAACGGCAACACGCCATGATGCAGCCCATGCTGACGCAATGCGCTTGCGCTTTCCATAGCATGACCGGACAGGAACAGTTTGAGCATTTCTTCAAACAGGCGCGAAGGAGGCACGTCCTGTAGCAGATCTGCCATGCGTGCGATAGGCGCTTCTGAAGCGCGGTCTATCTTCAATCCCAGCTTGGCGGAAAGACGCACCGCCCGCAACATGCGCACGGGGTCTTCCTTGTATCGTGTTTCCACGTCGCCTATGACGCGCAGCACACCTTTTTTGATATCTGCGACACCATCGTGATAGTCCCACACCTCTTCAGTTTTTGCGTCGTAATACAATGCGTTGACGCTGAAGTCGCGGCGCATCGCATCTTCTTGCTGCGAGCCGAAAACGTTGTCACGCAAGATACGTCCTGTATCTGCCACTTGCGCATTATCATCTGCAGCCAGGTGATGGCCGCGGAAGGTGGTGACCTCTATGGTCTCATTGCCAAACAGTACATGCACGATGCGAAAACGACGGCCTATGATCCGCGAACGGCGAAATACCTGGCGCACCTCTTCAGGGGTGGCATTGGTGGCAATATCGAAATCCTTGGGTACTCTGCCAAGCATCAGGTCACGCACTGCACCGCCGACGATAAATGCTTCAAACCCGGCTTTTTGCAAGCCTTCAGTGGTTTTCAGGGCCGCGGGGCTGATATGGCGCTTGTTGATGCCGTGTGTACGTTTGCTGAATCTTTGCGCAGCAGAGGAATGTTGAACATGGCCTTTCTGTTTGGGGCTGAAAACTTTTTGTAGTAGTTTGCGAATCATCAGAATGTTATAGCAGCACTTTCTCAATTCCGCCATTGTTGGCTTTCGCCACATAATCCTGCAACCAGTTTTCACCCAATACATACTTGGCCATTTCCACCACGATGTAATCGGCTTCAATGCCGGTATCGTCGCCGTAGCGCGCCAAGCCTTGCAAGCAGGAAGGGCAGGAAGTGAGTATCTTAACCTTCTGTTCTGGTGCCGCGTCGAGTTTGACCAATCCGCGTTCCAGTTCTTCCTGTTTACGCATCTTGACCTGGGTAGCGATGTCCGGACGAGCTACAGCGAAAGTGCCGGACTCACCACAGCAGCGGTCATTCAGTTGAACCTCTGTACCCATCAGCTCATTGACCACTTTCATGCTGGAGTAGGTCTTCATCGGATTGTGGCAAGGCTCATGGTACATATATCTGGTACCGCTTACGGTCTCCAGCTTTTGGTCTTTCTCCAGCAGATATTCGTGTATATCCAGCAGGCGGCAACCCGGGAATATCTTGTCGAACTCGTATTTTAATAACTGGTCCATGCAAGTACCGCAAGAAACGATCACTGTCTTGATGTCCAGATAATTCAAGGTGTTGGCGATCCTATGAAACATCACCCGATTCTCGGTGGTGATCTGGCTGCCTTTATCGTGGTTGCCGCTAGAGGTTTGCGGGTAGCCGCAGCATAGATATCCCGGTGGCAGCACGGTGATCGCGCCCACTTCGTAGAGCATGGCTTGAGTGGCAAGCCCCACCTGACTGAACAACCGCTCCGATCCGCAGCCGGGGAAGTAGAACACTGCATCCGCATCTTCTCCCGCTTTTTGCGGGTTGCGGATGATAGGGACCATGGTGTCGTCTTCGATGCCCAGCATGGCGCGCGAAGTTTTGCTCGGCATCTTCTTCGGCATCGGACGATTGAGGAAATGTATCACCTGCGCCGTAACCGCAGGTTTGCCTACGGTTGAGGGAGGCTGGCGCTTGAATTTCTTGATGATGGGCAGCAAACGCTGTCCCAGCCTAGAAGCCAGGCTTTGCGCGGCATAACCGAACTGGATCATGCCGGCGCGCAGCAATTTAATGGTCGCCGGGTCTTTGGCATTAAGAAATGCCATGCCCACTGCCGTGCCCGGGTTGAAATTCTTTTTGCCCTGCTTGCGCAGGAAATTACGCATGGCAATGGATACATCGCCGAAATCGATATCAACCGGGCACGGATTCAGGCACTTATGGCATACCGTGCAATGGTCGGCGACATCGTTGAATTCATCAAAATGCTTGATTGAAATGCCACGCCGCGTCTGCTCCTCGTACAAGAATGCCTCTATCAGCAGCGAGGTGCCGAGTATCTTGTTGCGCGGCGAATAGAGCAGATTGGCGCGCGGCACATGCGTGGTGCACACGGGTTTGCACTTTCCGCAACGTAAGCAATCCTTGATGGAGTCGGCAATTTCTCCAATTTCTGATTGTTCCATGATCAGCGATTCTGTTTCCAGCAGCGAGAACGAAGGCGTGTAAGCCGAGTGCAGGCCGGAGCCTGCCATCAGCTTGCCTTTGTTGAAGCGGCCTTCGGGGTCCACTTTGTTTTTGTACACGGCAAAAGTATCTATGATCTTCTGATCAAGAAACTCCATCTTGGTGATGCCGATGCCATGTTCGCCGGATATCACGCCACCCAAGTCGGTGGCCAGCTGCATGATGCGTGCAACTGCTTTGTTTGCGGCTCCCAGCATCTCGTAGTTATCCGAGTTTACCGGAATATTGGTGTGCACATTGCCATCACCGGCGTGCATATGCAGTGCGATGAAGACGCGGCTTTTGAGCACGGTTTTGTGTATCTCGTCGCAACGTTCCAGGATCTTCTGGTATTCACGCCCTGTGAAAATATGATGCAGCGTTTTACGTACTTCGTGCTTCCAGGACACTCGTAACTGGCGTTCTTGCACTGCACGGAAAACGCTGGCGTACTCACCGATGCCAAGTTGTGCCAATAGCTCTTCAGTCAAATGAGTCAGTACGTTGAGCGGTGAATCCAGTTGTTCAAGAATAAGCTGCCAATGCTGACGCGTTTTGACGATATGCTCCAGCGCCTGAGTCCTTTTCGACTCCAGCAGATCCGGATCGTTGGCGGTTTCTTCATCCTTGATCAGAGGCAGTTCGCCCTGTAAAAAGGTTTCCAGTTCATTGAGCAGGCGCAATTTATTGGTAATCGATAGCTCGATATTGATGCGCTCTACGCCGTCGGAATAATCGCCCAGGCGCGGTAATGGGATCACCACGTCCTCATTGATCTTGAACGCGTTGGTATGAGCGGCAATTGCGGCAGTGCGCGCTCTATCCAGCCAGAATTTTTTGCGGGTCTCCGCCGATACCGCGATAAAGCCTTCACCGCCGCGCGCATTGGCCAGACGCACGATATGCGAAGCAGCCTGACCGATGTCGTTCTCATCGTCACTAGCGATGTCGGCGATCAACACCATTTTGGGACGTTCAGTGCGGGTAGCCTTGGTGGCATAACCTACGGCCTTGAGATAGCGCTCATCCAGATGTTCCAGCCCAGCCAGAAGTGAGGTGGGATGCTGATCCAGATAATCCTTGATCTCGACAATGGCGGGAACGGCCAAGCCTACCGAGCCGAAAAATTCCAGACACACGGTACGTACATGCTTGGGCATTTTGTGCAGAATGAACGTGGCCGAGGTAATCAGACCATCGCAACCTTCTTTCTGGATTCCGGGTAAGCCCGCCAAAAATTTATCGGTCACGTCCTTGCCCAGGCCTACCGTGCGGAAATACGGGCCGGGGATTTCCAATATTTCCTGATCTATCTTGGTTTTACCATCTTCCTTGAAACGCTCTATACGAAAACGTGCCATCTCGGCATCGTGGATCTTGCCCAGATTGTGCCCTATACGTGTGACCTGCAGCCATTCGGCATCAGGCGTCACCATACGCCATGAATGCAGGTTATCCAGCGCAGTGCCCCACAGTACGGCTTTTTTACCGCCCGCGTTCATGGCGACGTTGCCGCCTATGCAGGAAGCGTCTGCTGAAGTAGGGTCGACCGCAAACTCAAAACCGGCTTCAGAAGCTGCTTCCATCACACGGCGGGTAACCACGCCTGCACCGCAATGTATGGTCGGAACCTTTTGTTTGAGCCCCGGCAACTCCGACATAGTGACCGCGCCCAGCGTGTCCAGTTTTTCCGTATTGATTACGGCCGAAAACGGTGTCAGCGGGATCGCGCCGCCGGTATAGCCGGTGCCGCCCCCACGCGGAATGATGGTGAGTTCCAGCTCGATACAGGCTTTGACAAGCATCGCGGTCTCGGCTTCAGTGTCTGGATTAATCACCACAAATGGGTATTCGACACGCCAGTCGGTGGCGTCGGTGACGTGAGAAACGCGCGCCAGTCCGTCGAACTGGATATTGTCCTTACGCGTGAAACGGCTGAGTTTGTTAATGGTCTTCTTGCGTAATTTTTCCGTACGTTGGAAATCTTCTTCGAAATTACGCACAGCAAGCTGTGCCGCAACAATCAGTTTGTTTACGTTATCATTCTGCTGACTGCGGTCTTCAATTGCCCGGATACGATGGTGTAGCGCGTCTATCAGAGCTTTGCGGCGCTTGGGGTTATCCAGCAGGTCATCTTGTAGATATGGGTTGCGTGTCACTACCCATAGATCACCTAGTACCTCAAACAGCATACGCGCAGAGCGGCCTGTTTTACGTTCATCGCGCAACTCATTCAATACATCCCACGCGGGTGCTCCCAGAAAACGGATAACAATCTCGCGGTCGGAAAACGAAGTGTAGTTGTAGGGTATTTCGCGCAGGCGGGCAGTCATTGGGTCATTGGTTAAAGCAAAGCACATATTATAAGCTTTTGCGACGGCCTTATAAACGATGTTGTGAGTAGGGTTTAATACGGCCGATAATTACTCAAGTGTCAGAAATGCTGGGTTTAATAATTCACGCCCGCAAGGTAAACTGCACAGCCTATGCCTGCATTCAAAAAATTATGGTTGCCGATCTTGCTGCTGCTATTAGTGGCCGGTTTATGGTTTGCGCTAACCAGTCCGGAGCGAGCGCCGCCGGCTGTTTTCAATACCTTGGAGGGTAAGCGGATCGTGCTTGCTGATTTAAAAGGGCACATGGTGTTGATTAATTTCTGGGCGACCAGTTGCCCAGGGTGTGTCAAGGAAATGCCGCAGATAGCCGAGACTTATCGCCAGTATCATGCCCAAGGGTTTGAGGTGATAGGTGTCGCCATGCCCTACGATCCCCCTGATAATGTGATTAACTACGTCAAAAAGAACGCAGTGCCTTTCCCGGTGGTGCTGGATATAGATGGTCGCATCTCACGTCTGTTCGGCGAAGTTCAGGTCACACCTTCCAGTTTTGTCATTGACGCGCGCGGCAGTGTTGTGCGGCGGGTGATAGGTGAACTGGATTTTGCCGATCTGAGGCAACTACTTAACAATCAGATTGCTAAATAGCTTCTACGGTTGAGTAAAGATTCACTGCTTTGCTCGCGGTATATCCGCCCACGGATGTTGCAAACGCATCTCTTAGCCGTTGCTGCAAGTCGTTATTGATGACTTCAGTATCAGTATCTTCATCATCAGTACCGCTGCCGGAAGTAACTCCAGCGCTTTGCGGCCCCGCTGCTTGCTTTCCAAGCAGTTTCTCAGGTGGTTCTGCCGCTGTGCTCACATTATAAGCAAAGTCAGTAATGGTGGAAAAAGCCTTGACACCACCATCTTCATTGAAGGCTTTGATCACTTGATTAGTATTAACGCTAAAGCGGCCATCGGCATTTTTTTCCACCCCAACCTGTTGCAATGCAGATAAATTTACCGAGGCGCTGCTAACAGCGTTATTAATGGCTGCCAGAGCTTGACCTAGTCCAGCGCTATACTTGTTACGCAGTGTCGACGCCTGACTTAAAACATCGCGTAGACTATTCAGTGAAGTCACCACGCCTTGAGCGATGGTCTGTAAATAACGCACAGTCCGATACGCGTTGGAATTCTTGAAAGTCGCTGCACTGCTTTGGAAGTTGTCCAGCGCCAGCATGGCAAGGCCTGTGGTGCTGATATTGGATACATAACTGACTTCGCCGCCGGGGCCGACATTTCTGGCACCGCGCACGCCGGGCACGGGTGTTCTGCGCTGTAACGCGGACTGCGGATCTATGCCATCACTGACTGGAGTGCTTGAAATTGCCATTGCTTTTTATCCTGAAACCCTCAACTGCCAAATGCTACTGATGCGCGATTAGTTTACGACAGGCTCACATAATTCTTTATTTTATATGAATCCCTCACAGTGTTGGCATCTCGCTGCCGCAAATCAGCAAAATAAGCCACTTTCGAGTAGAATAACGCGGTTTTGTCAGTGGAAGATTTGTGATGTTAAAAGGTAGTCTGGTTGCCATTGTCACACCCATGTTCGCGGATGGGACGCTTGACCTTGATGCTTTACGTGCGCTGATAGACTGGCATATCGAACAAGGTACCGATGGTATCGTTATTGTCGGTACCACAGGCGAATCGCCTACTGTGAATGTGGAGGAGCATTGCGCTCTGATTCAAGTAACAGTTGAACACACCAACCATCGCATTCCGGTGATTGCAGGCACTGGTGCCAACTCAACCAGCGAGGCGATAGCGCTGACGCAACATGCCAAAGCGCTTGGGGCTGATGCCTGTTTGCTGGTGACTCCCTATTACAACAAGCCTACTCAGCAGGGTCTGTATCAGCATTTCAAGGCAGTGGCCGAAGCGGTGGATATTCCGCAGATTTTATATAACGTGCCCGGTCGAACCGGTTGCGATCTGCATAACTCTACCGTGTGCGAGTTGGCAGAAGTTCAGAATATTGTGGGCATCAAAGATGCCACCGGCGGCATACAGCGCGGAACCGATTTGTTGTTAAGAGTGCCCAATGGCTTTGCCGTATATAGCGGAGATGATGCGACTAGTTTATCGCTACTATTGCTGGGCGGACACGGAGTGATCTCTGTTACTGCCAACGTTGCACCAAGATTGATGCGACAGATGTGCGATGCTGCATTTGCAAGTAATTTGGCAGAGGCCAAAAAAGCGAATCAGGCACTATTTGCTTTGCATCAGCATTTATTCATCGAACCCAATCCAATCCCGGTCAAATGGGTATTGCATGAGATGAAACTAATTCAGCAAGGAATACGTTTGCCCATGAATTGGATGTCTGAACAGCATCATCAGATCTTGCGACATGCAATGCAGCAGGCGGGCATTTTATAAAAGTTTTATGAGACTAAAAAGTTGAAAATGATCAATCCCAAATTCGTTGTTACCATCCTGATCGCGCTACTGGTTGCTGGTTGCGACTCTATCCCCTTCCTCGATACCGGAGGGGATGATTACAAAGCGGCCGGTCGCGGCAGACCTCTGGAAGTACCTCCCGATCTGACTTCTATTGCTGCAGATGACACCTACCAGGTTCCTGGCGGCACTACCTATTCCAACTACAGCCAGAATCAGGCGACGCAGGAAACCCATGAAGAAAAACTGTTGCCTTCGGTAGAAGGTGTGCGCATAGAGCGTGCCGGTTCGCAACGCTGGCTGGTGGTTCCTGTTTCGCCGGAAAAAGCGTGGCCTGTAGTGCGGGATTTCTGGACAGATCTGGGTTTTTCGGTGCGCGTGGAAAATATGCAGACGGGGGTGATGGAGACGGATTGGGAAGATCCATCTTCATTGGGCAAAGATGACAATGGCAACTACCTCAGCAAATTCCAGGGTTGGATGGATAAACTGGAAGGACTTAACCATAGACAGAAATTCCGCACGCGTCTGGATCGTGGCTCGGAGGATTCGGTCACTGAGATCTACATGACACACCATTCCATCACCAATATTCCGGATGATGGTAAAGAAAGAGTCGTTACGCGCTATGGTGTGGTCGATAACGGTTATAAGGATAAAGAATTAAAGAGTCAGTCATCGGATGATGAAGATATAGACCTAGAGTTGCTCAGGCGTCTGATGGTGAAATTTGGCATAGCGGAAAAGCAAGCGCAAACCATCATCGCCAATCCTGTACAAGAAGTGCGCGCTACTCTCAGCAAGGACAAAGAAGGGCATGCCAGTTTAACTGTGAGTGATCCATTTGATCGTGCCTGGCGTCGCGTCGGGTTGGCATTGGATCGCATCGGATTTTTAGTTGAAGATAAAGATCGCTCCAAAGGTCTGTATTTTGTGCGCTATTCCGATCTGGATGCAGAAGACGACATGACTACTAGTGAAGAAAAGAAAGGCTGGCTGGACAAGCTGGCTTTCTGGAGAGACGACGACGAAAAAGCCAAACCTAAAGCAGCGCCTGTCGCAAAACCTGAGCCTAAGAAAAACGACGACAGCTTTGTAGATACACTCAAGTTCTGGAAGAGCAAAGACGATAAATCTGAGGCCAGTACCGCTCTTCAGTATCGCGTCAGTGTGAGTCGTGGCGAGGATAAAACCGTTATTAGCGTGGTAAATGTAGACGGTAAACGTGATCTTTCACCTACCTCTAATCGGATCTTGAACTTGTTGTACGAGCAATTAAAATAGGAATGAACTGAACCAGGAATGAACTGAATCAATGCGCTTTGCTTCTCTAGGTAGTGGTAGCGCTGGTAACTGCCTGGCAGTACAGTCCGGAAATACTGCCTTGCTGCTGGATTGCGGCTTTGGTTTGAGAGAGACGATTACACGGTTGGCCAGGCTCAAACTGGAAGTCGAGGATCTGGCGGGCATCCTGCTCACCCATGAGCATGACGACCACGCCGGTAGTGCGTTCCGGCTTGCTGCCAAATTCCATATTCCCGTTTTCGCCACACATGGCACTTTTCAAGCTCTGGGTGGCGTGCCAGCTGGCTTGGAAATTCATATTATCGATAGCCATACCTTGTTCAGCGTAGGTGATTTGCAAGTCCACCCTTACCCGGTACCGCATGACGCGCGCGAACCAACGCAGTTCGTGCTGAGCGACGGGGTTGTCCGGCTAGGTGTATTGACGGATGCCGGTAGTTCTACCCCGCACATTGAGTCTATGCTTTCCGGTTGTCAGGCACTGGTGCTGGAATGTAATCATGATCTCGACCTGCTGTTAAGCAGTAGCTATCCAAGATCGCTCAAGCAACGTATCAGTAGTAAATTCGGGCATCTGGATAATGCGACCTCAGCAATTTTGCTATCGCGACTGAATAACAGCAAATTACAACACCTTGTCGGAGCCCACTTAAGCGCGCAAAACAACACGCCGGAGCTAGTCAGACGAGCGTTGAGCCGCATTCTGAACTGTGAGGAAAGCTGGATAGGAATTGCAGATCAGGCGGCAGGGTTTTCCTGGCGACAAATCTGCACATAGGCTCACTGTGAAGTCGTAGCCCAATAACTTTTGGCCTGGCGTTTTTTGGCTAAAGAAGACAACAAAAAAGCCGACTTAAAGTCGGCTTTTTTGCTTACTGAATAAGACTGAATTACTTCTTATCAGCAGGTGCTGGAGCAGGAGCAGCAGCATCAGGAGCAGCAGCAGGTGCTGGAGCAGCAGCATCAGGAGCGGCAGCAGGTGCTGGAGCAGCATCAGCTGGCTTAGCAGCGTCAGGTGCTGGAGCAGCAGCAGGAGCGGCAGCGTCAGCAGCAGGAGCAGCAGCTTCTTCTTTTGGACCGCAAGCGGTCAGAGCAAGGGCTAACATAGCAGCGAATAGAGCGGAGCGGATCATTTTTTTTCCTTAACAAGTAGTTACAAAAAATCGTTATCGGCTCTTTAAAAGAAACACTTCAATTAAAGAGTCTTCCGAAGGCCATGATTCTATACATCAATCAAAAAAAATACTAGTTATTTTTAATTAGTTTGTTGGAATTTGCGGGCTTAAGGCTAAAACTGTAAAAAACCTGCTTGATACCAATCATATAGTAATTCTGCCAGATGCTCAGTGTACGTTTCCATGGGATGCAAAACACGGTTATCTGCGAGTCTTTGCAAATCAAGGAGCGCATCAGTCTTGGGCTGCAGTGCCAGGCCGTTGATATATATTCGATCACCCCTCCATAACATCAGGCTTTGCAGTGCCAATTTAATAGGTGCTTTTTGTAGACGTGCCACAAAATTTTCCTGGCTCATTTTACGGGGTGGAGTAAAAATTACGTGAGTTTTCGGTTCGGTAAGATAAATCCCTAAAAAATTGCTCACGTCGCTTATATTCCAAGTCACTTTTTTCAGTATATCGTCGATTTTTGCTAACATCTGCGCTGAAATCTCTGCTGGATGTGTTTGCGCTAAAATATCCGAATCTGTGTAAAAGCCATCTAGTGCCACAGTATCTTGCAAGTGCATTAAAAATTGCATTGCCACTTCTTGTGCAGATGGGGCACGAAAGCCGATGGAGTAAGTCATGCAATCTCCAACCGCAATCCCCCAATGTGCGTAACGAGGCGGTAAATACAACATATCTCCCGCTTCCAGCAACCATTCCTGTTGTGATTCGAAATGTTGCAGAATGCGGAGTGGTGCGCCTTCCACCAACTGTTGTTGTTGCTGATCGCTGATACGCCACAGGCGCTTGCCCATGCCTTGTAACAAAAACACATCGTATGAATCGAAATGAGGTCCAACGCCACCGCCGTCAGGTGCGAAACTGACCATCAGATCGTCCAGTCTGGCAGTGGGCACAAAGTTGAATTGCTGTAGCAGGCATGCAGCTTCTGGCAAAAAGTGGTTTACTTCCTGCACCAGCAATGTCCAATCTTTTTTCGGTAGCTTGGCAAAGCGGGTTTCATCAAAGGGTCCTGACTCAAGTTGCCATTTGCCATTTTTAAATATCACCAGTCTTGATTGTGTATCTTCTTCACAGGCAAGCCCGGCTAACTCATCCGGAGTAAGTAGTCCGGAAAAATCGGGAAATGCCTTGCGGATCAGCAGTGGTTTTTTTTGCCAGTAGTCGCGAAAAAATTGCTTGGCGGTCAGTCCGCCCAGATGGGGAAGTTTCATGGGGGAGAATGATAGCGTTTGCGACTGTTTATGAGAAATGGTTTAAAATGAAAGGGCACTTTTCTAAGGTCTACCCCAATGCTGCAGACTGGTTCACAAGCCCCTGATTTTTCTTTGCCTGATGCTGACATGGAGATGTTCAAGCTATCCAGCCTTAAAGGTAAAGTGGTGGTTCTGTATTTTTATCCCAAAGATGATACGCCTGGATGCACATTGGAAGCGATTGAATTTACGGATTTGGAAGAAGAGTTCACTCGTCTCAATACGGTGGTACTGGGTATTTCACGTGATGACTGCATCAGCCACGCAGGTTTCCGCGACAAGCACGGCCTTTCGGTGGGTTTACTGGCGGATGTAGAGGGTAGGGTATGCGAAAAATATGGTGTGTGGCAGGAGAAGGAGCTGGATGGTATGCATAAGATGGGTATAATCCGTTCGACTTTTATAATTGATGCAAGCGGTACGGTACGCCATGCACTTTATGGCGTTACGGCTAAAGGCCATGCGGCCGAAATACTACAACTGATTAAGGAACTGTAATGCAAATCTCGATGAACTCGGTCGTATCCATTACCTATGAACTGCACAACAGTGAAGGTAAATTGCTGGAGTCCAGTGATAAGCCAGTAAGCTATCTGCACGGTGGATATGATGGTATTTTCCCCAAGGTGGAAGAAGCGCTACACGGGAAAAAGGTGGGAGATGTGATCGATCTCACCCTGGAACCAGACGATGCTTTTGGCGAATATGATGAAGAACTGGTGCAAATAGAGCCTGCCACTGCTTTCCCCTCAGATCAACTGGAGGTAGGAATGCAGTTTGAAGGAGAAGAGCCGGGGGGTGACGTAGTGCTGTATACCGTTACCGAGATCGCCGATGGCAAGGTAGTGGTAGATGGCAATCATCCTTGGGCCGGTGAGCGCATGAACTTCAAATGCAGCATTACCGGTATCCGGCCTGCTACTAAAGAAGAGATATCGCACGGGCATATCCACGGCGAAGGCGGCCATCACCACTAGCCTTTATTGTATCGTTCGCTCATTTAGAGGCGGCTAAATATAGGCGATCATGCGCTTGGGTTTCCCAAGCGCATGATCGCCTAATTATTTTAATTCGGGAAGTTAAGTTCGACCTTGTTACCTGCGGGATCTGTGACTACCAACTGCAATTGTCCGGTTAACGGCACTGCTGCAGTCTGGTACGGAATCCCTAATTGTTGTAACCTGTGTTCAAATTCGACCGGCCCTTCGCATAAAAAAGCCACGTGATCGATGGTTGTCACGACATTGGTCGCGCGTACCTCGTCCGGCGAGGCTTCGATCAAATGTACCATGTCATGCTTGCCCAAATACAGCCAGTAGCCGAACCTTTTAAACGGAGGTCGCGCGCCTTCGGTCAAGCCAACCACAGCTGTATAAAAGGAATAAAGCTGATCCAGCAGGGCGCGGGGAGCGCGAATATTGATATGTCCAAAACCGATAGGGCCCATTCGATCTCCCTGCCGAATCGCATAAGGTTTTAGTGACAGCTGTTTTAATGACGGCTACAGCTATATGGGTTCGATGAACCGCTTTACCGGCTGAGCGAGCTAGCCTCTTTTGCCATTTCAGTGATTTTTGCCCAATCGCCGCGTTCCATTACATCCTGCGGTGTGAGCCAGGTGCCGCCCACTACTGCAACATTAGGTAATGCCAGCAATTGCGGTGCATTTTCCAGAGTGACGCCGCCGGTTGGGCAAAACTGAATATCGGCGAACGGACCTGACCATGCTTTCAACATGCCGATACCACCGGCTTGCATGGCAGGAAAGAATTTCAACTGCTTCAAGCCATCTTCCTGTGCCATCATGATTTCGCTGCTGGTCGCTACGCCGGGTAACAACGGCAGACGCATTTCCTTACAGGCGGTGCCCACATCCTTGGTATAACCCGGACTGACAAAAAAGCGTGCACCGGCGGAAGCAGCTGCTTCGGCATCGGCTGCGCAACGCACGGTACCGGCACCTACGATCGCTTGCGGCACATCTTTGGTGATGGCGCGCATGCAGGCCAACGCGGCAGAAGTGCGCATGGTGATTTCCAGCATGCGCAGGCCCCCTGCCAGCAGGGCACGTGCCATAGGTACGGCATGGGCAACATCGTTGAGCACGATCACCGGGATTACCGGTTTATCCTGCATGATTTGTATCGCTGTAAAACGTTCACTCATAGCCAGGTACAACCTCCCTCTTCAGCGGTTAGTGCATTATTGCGCATACCGGCAAACAATTCGCGTCCCATGCCCAGGCCATTAGCCTCGCGCAATGATTGCGGCATCTCCAGCACTTCGCGGGCTTCCCACTCAGAGATGTTTACCAACACCTCCAGCCGTCCTGTCAGCGCATCCAGACGTATGACATCGCCATCACGCACTTTCGCCAATGGCCCGCCAGCCGCCGCTTCCGGCGATACATGAATAGCTGCCGGGATCTTGCCCGAAGCGCCGCTCATACGGCCATCGGTGACTAACGCCACATCGAAGCCCTTGCTTTGCAATGCTTTCAGCGGCGGTGTCAGTTTATGCAATTCAGGCATGCCATTGGCTTTCGGGCCTTGCCAACGTACTACACAGACCGCATTCTGATTCAAGTCGCCGGCGCTGAACGCTGCCAACAACGCCTCTTGAGAGTCAAATACTCTGGCAGGCGCTTCTACGACATGCTGTTCTTCCGGAACCGCAGATATCTTGATCACGCTACGTCCCAGATTGCCACGCAGCACTTTGATGCCGCCATTGGAGCTGAAAGGCGAATCTACCGGCCGTACCACGCTGTCGTCTTTGGAGGCACCGACAATATCCCACAGCAGCTTCTGATCTCTCATGTGCGGGATGCCGGTGTACTCGCGGATACCGCCTGGACGAACGGTAAGAACGTCTTCATACATCAAGCCTGCATCCAGCAATTCGCGGATGACATAGCCGGGGCCGCCTGCTTCCTGGAATGCATTCACATCCGCTTCCCCGTTGGGGTAGACGCGGGCGATGAGAGGAACAACATCGGACAGGGTACAGAAATCATCCCAGTTGATGTCTATGCCTGCGGCGCGAGCAACGGCAACCCAGTGGATAAGGTGATTGGTCGAGCCGCCCGTAGCCAGCAAAGCCACCATGGCGTTGATGATACATCGTTCGTCTATCAGCCTGCCTATGGGGGTGAAGGCCTTGTTCTTGGTGATATTGATGACGCTACGCACGGCTTCACGCGTCAGCTCTGCACGGAAGTCGCTACCAGGGTTGACGAACGCGGTCCCCGGTACATGCAAGCCCATCGCTTCAAGCAGCATCTGATTGCTATTGGCTGTGCCGTAAAAAGTACAAGTTCCCTGGCCATGGTAGGCCTTGGATTCGGTTTCCAGTAACTCCTGACGCCCTACCTTGCCTTCTGCCGCCAATACGCGCATGTGCGATTTTTCACTATTGGACAAGCCGGTGGTCATCGGACCTGCAGGCACGAATACGGTAGGCAGATGACCGAAATGCAAGGCACCTATCAATAAACCAGGTACGATCTTGTCGCATACACCCAACATCAGCACTGCATCAAACACGTCATGGCTTAAGCCTACAGCAGCAGCCATGGCGATCACGTCGCGGCTGAACAAGCTGAGTTCCATACCGGGCATGCCCTGGGTGATGCCGTCGCACATGGCCGGAACACCTCCCGCCACTTGTGCCGTGGCGCCATGTTTGCGTGCTTCGGCCTTGATCAGGTCTGGATAGCCCTGAAATGGTGCGTGCGCGGACAACATATCGTTATAGGCAGTGATAATACCTATATTTGGTGCGCGCTCCGCCACCACTTTCAATTTGTCGTTGGCTGGCATGGCGGCAAAGGAGTGTGCCACATTGGCGCAGCCCATGCGTTCTACGCCAGGGCCGCGTGCAGCCATGGTATCCAATCGTTGCAAATAAGCGCGGCGAGTAGTCTCGCTACGCTCGCGGATGCGAGCAGCTACGGTTAAAACAGTCGGATTCATCTGAAATGTACTCGAAAGCTAAAAGACAATAAAGGGCTAATCGTAACCCGAATCGGTGCATCATGACAATTTGATGTTAGTAATGGTGAAAGCTAGGCTGGCGACAATATGGTCTTGACCGCTTCCAGCCTAGCTTGGTAGATGGCCTCCCGTATTTTTTCAGGTTGCTTATGCTGGCTCGCGATTGCACCTGCATCAACGGATTGTGCAGTTTTGAGCGTTTTTTGCAGCAGTTCGGCTTGCGGATAGGGCTTATTTCCCATACCCAATCTACCGCGTGAATCACATTCGCAGGTGAGCAAAAAATCATTAAAACGACCAGGCTGGCGAATCGCATCGGTATCATGAATAAGCTGTAACAGAGTTTCAGGACGCATTTCCAACGCCCTGTGCACCTTGCCGTGGAATTTAGCGACCATCAGTGCCAGCTCGCGGCAATCATTAGGTACTTTCAGCCGTGGGCACAGGCGTTTAAGCAGGTTAACACTGCGTTCTTCATGCCCGATATGGCGCGGCAGGACATCCTCGGGCGTAGTGCCTTTTCCCAGATCATGCGTGAGAGCGGCGAAGCGTATAGGCAGGCTATATTGCTTGGCAGCGGCGTAATCCAATACCATCATCACATGCACGCCGGTATCGATTTCAGGGTGATGCAGTGCCGGTTGCGGCACTCCCCATAGCCTGTCGACTTCGGGCAGGATTTTTTTCAGTGCGCCGCAGTCACGTAGCACTTCAAACATGCGTGAAGGCGTGTTCTCCATCAATCCTGTGGCAAGCTCCTGCCAAACGCGTTCTGCTACCAAGGCGTCCAATTCGCCATTCTCCACCATCTCTCGCATCAGTTTCATGGTCTCTTCGGCAATACTGAAGTCGCTGAAGCGCGCCGCGAAACGGGCGATACGCAAGATTCTGACCGGGTCTTCGATGAATGCGGCACTGACATGACGCAGCACTTTGGCTCGCAGATCAGCCAGACCTTGGTGCGGGTCTATAAGCTCGCCTTGCGCATCACGGGCGATGGCGTTGATGGTCAGGTCTCGCCTGATCAGGTCTTGTTCAAGCGTGACGTCTGGTGCTGCATACACACTAAAACCTTTATAACCGCGAGCGGTGCTGCGCTCGGTGCGAGCAAGTGCATACTCTTCATGCGTTTCCGGGTGTAAAAAAACCGGGAAATCCTTACCTACAGGTTTGTAGCCCTGCGCGACCAACTCCTCTGGCGTAGCACCTACCACTACCCAATCGCGATCTTTTACCTGCAGACCCAGCAATTCGTCTCGTACTGCTCCGCCGACGCAATAAACTTTCATCTGCGCAGGTCACTCATCTACCGGCGGTTACCCGATAACGCAGGTAATCGGCACGTGGTGTCGTCCCCGCCAGATAATACGGCACAACGGCCTCTAGTGGAGTGGGGGTGATGCCGAACAGCTCTGGAAACGGGTGAGCACTGACGCTATCGATTTCCATGGAGAGCAGATTGTCGCGACTAATGAGTTGTACGGGTAAAAATTCCATTAGCAAAGCCTGCAAATAAGAAAGGCGGCTGCTCAATCCTATAATGCGAGGGTTTTTACCCACAGCTTTTGCGGCAAACTCCACCAATTGTTTCATGGTGTAAATTCTGGGTCCGCAGATATCATAGGTCTGCTGGTAGGTATCCAGGTTGTTTACACTGACAGCGATTGCTTTTGCCAGATCTTCAACCCAGACCGGTTGAAAACGTGCAGTAGGCAGTGCCAGCGGAATGACAGGCAATAGCTTGGCCATTTTGGCAAACAGGTTGAGAAAATTATCGCCATCACCAAATACCACTGAAGGGCGGAACACGGTCCAATCTAATAATGATGCTTTGAGCGCCGCTTCGCCCAGCGCTTTGGAGCGCAGATATACGCTGGGAGCTGCGCTACTGGCATGCAGTGCACTCATATGAATAAAGCGCTTGATACCGAGGTTCTTGCACATATTTGCCAAGCGGCGAGGCAAATCACCATGTATACGCTCAAATGTAGCGCGGCGGGTTTGGTGCAAAATCCCCACAAGATTGATGACGGCGTCACAGCCTTTCAAGGCATCATGTAACGCACTGTCGTGCGTCAGGTCGCATTCCACCACCTCGACATTCGGCAACAGGATCAGGTGCTTTGCCGATTCGCGACGACGCGTGAGTACTTTGACATGGTAACCGGCAACATCAAGCTGATGTACGACATGGCGTCCGATAAAGCCGGAGCCACCGACAACACAAACATGCTTTATCTGCATCATTGCCCTTTCATTGCTTGGTTTCGTCAACATCGCTTGCATCACCAGCGGTGTTTGCTACGCTAGTCACAGTGCCTAATCGTTGCGTGATCGTTTGCATCTGCATCCCCAGCCTTTGAGCATAGTATTGTGCGTTACTCATGACCTTTTTCACATAGTCGCGTGTTTCCAGAAATGGAATGGTCTCTATGTAAATCGCACCTTCCAATGGCTTGTCGTCCACCCAGCGTTTTGCCCTTCCGGGGCCTGCATTGTAGGCAGCGGTGGCCATCACCGATTGCCCGTTCGTTACCTCTAGTATATGGCGTAAATAATAAGTACCGAATTGAATATTGGTATTCAGTTCGTGAATCATATTGGTTTGATATTGCCCAAACCCTATTTTTTTGGCGATCCATTTTGCTGTTGCCGGCATGAGCTGCATTAATCCTGCCGCACCTACCCCGGAACGCGATTCGCTAATAAAACGGCTTTCCTGACGCACCAGACCATAGACCCAGGCTTCGTCCAATTGGTTTTCGCGGGCATAGTTTTTCATTTGATCGCGATAAGGTGTGGGATAGCGCAAGGCGAAATCGTGTATCAGCTGAGTTTTATCTGCGGTATTGATGGCTAAATCGTACCATTCCTGCCGGAATGCGTACTCAGCTGCCGCGATCAAGTGCTTGTCATCCATATTACGTACTGCCCATAACCATTCCTGGCGCGATTCCCAACGCAACCCGTGGCGATACAATATTAACGCGCGTTGCACTGCAGGAAGCTTTTCGATCTCGCTTACGTCGGCCTCGCTGGCGTGATATGCGACTGCAGGCGCATTGACCACTGCCCCTAAGTCTTCCAACGCCAGTTGACCATAAAAATTGCGTTCTTTCGACAATGGTAACAGCAACGCATCTGCCGCTGCCTGATCGCCATTTTCCTTTAACGCGCGCGCTTTCCAGAAACGCCAGGCAGCATCTTCCTGCAATACCGGGGGCATATCTGCAATGGTAGAAGTAAGCGTATCCCAGTCTTTGGCACGCAAAGCTGCACGGGCCTTCCAGGCTAATTGTTCATTATCCAGCAGGTTGGAGTCTGCCAACTTATACCAGGCCAATGCGTCTGGATGGTGGTTGCGTGCAGCCTGTATTGCCAAACGGCCCCAAACATACTTCTGATCCTCTTTGCTGAAATTGGTATGCATCTTTTCCCAAAGTTCAACGGCCAAATCCGGCTGGCTACGTGCCACTCGCTCTAATGCGTAAAAATTCAATTCTCGCCCCAGCCTGGTTTTGGTGGTGATGTTTTTCTTTTCCAGCATGCGCTGCGGATCCTCGTATACCCGGTCAAAAAGCTTGAGCGCGGCGGTGTTGGGCGGTTTGGATAAATAGCTTGCAGCGGATTTGGCGACCGAGATGTGATTCGCCTGGAATATAAGACGCAGTCTTGCCCATACGTCCCCATCCTTGATCACTCCTTTTTCCTGCATCACCTCGAATAGATCATCGCAATTGGATGGCAGGTCATTGGCATTGAGCCAAAGCGGTTTGGCATTTTGCAGCGCAGCTTTATCACCTGCCTGTGCCAGTGCGGCATAGCAGCTATTTGCTGTGTCCATGAGCGTCAGTTTAGGCAGTTCTGACAGATACAGCGTCCAGTTCTGCTGTTTTCCCAGGTTTTTTAACCATTCCTGACGCAGTTTTTCGGCAAAGGGAGTATCGCTGTAGCGCGCCAGGAACGCGTCTATGGTTGCGCTATCGGTTTGATCCAGAGTAAGCAGAAAACGCCAGTATTCGGGATATGCTGCAAGCGGTTGGCCTTGCATCTGTGCTGCGTAGCCCACCAGCGCTTTGTCATCGCGATTCTTATAAGCGCTATAGGCGTCATCGATCAGCGTATCGTCAGCGAAGCATTGACCAGCAAGGAAGATCAGGCTGGCGATTAGATAGTATGGGAGCAATTTTGACATGCGGTAAGAATACACGTCAGTAATTTTCTATGGTGAATAGAAAATTAAAGAATGAAGCGCCCGACCATAAAAACCAAAGCAACAATAGCTCCCAGCACTACGCCAAATTTGAACAACTGCCAGGAAAATCGGAGCCAGCGACGGTCACCGCTGACGAAATAAACACCGACACCAACGGCGATGGAGATGATGCCCAAGCCCAGTAGCAGTCGCATCAGGAGCATAGCTGCAGTGACACGGAGTTAAGCTGGCTGGGTAAACAGTTGGGGAAAACCGCGGGGCGCGTCTTCTGTATGTTCAAAAGTGGCATATTCCCAGGAGCTGCTATCGGCAAGCAATGCACGCAACAGGCGGTTGTTGAGCGCGTGTCCGGATTTGTGGGCGGTGAAAGCGCCTATGATCGGATGACCTAATAGGTAAAGATCGCCGATGGCATCCAACACCTTGTGTCTAACGAACTCGTCTTCAAAACGCAGGCCTTCGCTGTTGAGGATGCGGTATTCGTCCACCACCACTGCGTTATCCAGGCTACCGCCTCGTGCCAGACCCATTGCCCTGAGCGTCTCCACTTCCCGCATGAAGCCGAAAGTGCGCGCGCGACTGACTTCTTTGATGTAAGAGTCCTCAGCAAAATCAATCACCACGGATTGGCTGGAGTGCTCGAATACAGGATGAGAGAAATCTATGGTGAAAGCCATTTTGAAACCCTGGTATGGCTCAAAACGGACCCATTTATCTCCGTCATGTACTTCGATGGTCTTTTTGATGCGTATGAATTTCTTCAGGGCATTCTGCTCGATGATGCCCGCGGATTGCAGCAAGAATACGAAAGGACCGGCACTGCCATCCATGATCGGCAATTCAGAGGCGGATAGATCGACATACGCATTATCAATACCCAGACCGGCAAGGGCAGACATCAGATGCTCTACAGTGCCGATTCTGACGCCATCCACTTCCAGAGTAGACGACAGGCGGGTATCTTGTACATGTTCCGGAGCGGCTTTTATCGAAACAGGTTCAGGCAGATCGACACGGCGAAACACAATACCGGTATCAGGCGCAGCCGGGCGCAAGGTAAGGTATACCTTGTCACCAGTATGCAAACCTACGCCAGTGGCGCGGATTATATTTTTAAGGCTGCGCTGTTTAAGCACTGTTAACCGATCCTATCATGCGCTATATAGCTTTCTACATAAGTACGTGAATCATAGCATAAATCGCGCTGCTTCCGGCAACCGCGCTGGTTCGAAACGCGGGTGAAGACAAGCGATTTGCTGCAAATTACCGTAGTCCTGGTTGCCGCAGCTTAATCAGCTTGTTTACGCAAAAATGCCGGTATATCCGATTCATCATAGCCATTGCTACGCATCACATCTGCCTGCGCGCGTCGGTTGCTTTGCATCACAGCAGGCACATTATCTTCGGCACCGCCGAATACGATAGGTTCATCGTGCGTTCCGGTACGGCCTACAGCATTTGCCCATTCGTTACTGACAGCAAGAGTAGGACGTGCTTTTTGTCCGCTCGCGCCACCCAGGCCTGTGGCAACCAGGGTGATACGCAGATCGTCACCTAGCGTGTTGTCGAAAACGTTGCCGTAATAAACCGAAGCGTCGTCAGCGGTGAATTCCTTGATCGTGTTCATCACTTCGTAGAACTCATCCATCATGAAGCTATCTTCGCTGGCCGAGATATTCACCAGAACGCCACGAGCACCCTTGAGGTTGACGTTTTCCAGGAACGGGCTGTTGACGGCCTCAGTGGCTGCGGTGCGTGCTCTGTCTGGACCTGAAGCAGTGGCTGACCCCATCATGGCCATGCCGTTTTCAGACATCACGGTGCGCACGTCGGCGAAGTCTACGTTGACTTGACCATAGCCGTTGATGATTTCCGCGATGCCGGAGACTGCACTATGCAGCACGCCGTTTGCAGCGCGATAGGCGTCTTTCAGTGTGACTTTACCGCCCAGCACTTCCATCAAGCGTTCATTAGGTACCACCAGCAAGGAATCTACCTGCTTGGCCAGCGTGGCGATGCCATCATCTGCCAATACCTTGCGGTTGTTTTCGAAAGCGAAAGGTTTGGTCACCACGGCAACAGTGAGTATGCCCAGTTCACGAGCCACTTCTGCTACCACGGGAGCTGCGCCGGTGCCGGTGCCACCCCCCATGCCAGCGGCGATGAACAGCATATCCGCACCACGTATCATGTCTTCGATACGGTCACGGTCTTCCATTGCGGCTTCACGGCCTACATCCGGTTTACCACCTGCGCCCAGACCGCGAGTCAGTGCGCTACCGAGTTGCAGTTGTACTTCTGCACGGCTACGATTGAGTGCGCCAATATCGGTGTTGGCGCTAATGAACTCCACGCCTGTCACCCCCATGTCTATCATGTGTTCGACTGCGTTGCCGCCGCAACCTCCCACGCCGATGACTTTGATCACCGCTTTGTCAGCGGGACGATCAATTACTTCGAAATCAAATGACATTTTGTTTCCTCCTCAAGTTAACTAAATCGAACCAAACAACACTTAAAAATTTCCTTGAAACCAACTCTTCATCATTTCCCACAACCGGCCGAACGATGTAGTCTCGATGCGTTCCTGCATATGGCGTTCAAGCTGGTTTTTGCCCATCAACAACAAGCCCACGCCAGTAGAAAAGCGCGGATTACTCACAACTTCAGACAGACCACCCACTTTGGTAGGGAGGCCTAAACGTACCGGCATGTGTAATACCTCTTCACCCAGGTCGACCATGCCGCGCATCAGGCTGCTACCGCCGGTAATGACGACACCGGATGCGATCATTTCTTCAAACCCGCTGCGACGCAGCTCGGCCTGAACCAGGGTATAAATCTCTTCCACGCGCGCCTCGATCACTTCAGCCAGCGTTTGCTGTAACAACTGCCTCGATTCGCGCCCTTCGGCACCGGCCACTTCCACCAATGCGCCGGGTTCGGCCAGTTGCTGCAGTGCACAACCGTGCATGATCTTGATTTCTTCGGCGTTCTGGGTGGGGGTACGGAACGCCACTGCGATGTCATTGGTGATCTGGTCTCCGGCAATCGGAATCACGCCGGTGTGACGGATGGCACCTTGTTTGAAAACGGCGATGTCTGTCGTCCCGCCCCCGATATCCACCAGGCAGACACCCAACTCCTTTTCGTCGTCGGTGAGTACCGAGACGCTGGAGGCTAGCGGTTGGAGCACCAGATCGTTGACTTCCAATCCGCAACGTTTGACGCATTTGATAATGTTCTGGGCGGCAGCCACGGCACCGGTGACGATATGCACTTTGACTTCCAGCTTCATGCCGCTCATTCCCAGCGGTTCGCGCACGTCTTCCTGGCCGTCTATGATGAATTCCTGAGTCAGGATATGCAGGATCTGCTGATCGTTAGGCAGACTGATGGCTTGTGCCATCTCGATCACGCGGTCTACGTCCATCTGATTGACTTCGGCATCCTTGATCTTGACCACGCCGTGAGAGTTAACGCTGCGGATATGGCTGCCGGCGATGCCGGTATACACCGATTTTATTTTGCAGTCGGCCATCAACTCCGCTTCTTCTAACGCGCGCTGGATCGCGGCAACGGTGGAATCTATATTGATCACTACCCCCCGCTTCAAACCGCGCGATTCGTGCTGGCCTAAGCCAATGACCTTGAGATCCCCCTCCGGCATCAGCTCCGCCACGATTGCTACGATCTTGGAAGTGCCTATATCCAGACCGACCACTAAATTTTGCTGTTCTTTACTCATACACTTCTCCTCAAGATACTTTTTTGGCCGGTGGCAATTGCCCTGGCGGCCTGCGAATCGCGAAACCATTGGGGTAGCGCAAATCGGCGTAACTCACAAAACCGCTCTGTGTGCCGAGCGCAATCGGATAAATATTCACAAACTTCTTCAATCGCTGTTCCATCTGGTCTCTGCCCAGCTCGATCACCATCCCCTTATCCGTACCTATCTGCCATGCGCGGCGTGCGCTGAGCGACAAACGGTTGACTCGCATTCCGATCGGCATGAGGATTTGGTCATAGAGCTGATAGTTGTCTGTGATTTCCTTCACGCTTTCGCCAGGCCCATAAAATGTGGGTAAATCCTTATCCGATATGGCGTGAAACATCTCGCCATGCGTGTTCACCAGCGCGATGTCATCCCAGCGCGCCAGCTCGCGCTGCTCCTCAACCTGCACCACCAGCATGTCCGGCCAGCGCCTGCGTACGCTGACGTTTCGTACCCAGGGCAGTTTTTGAAAAGCGTCACGGGTTTGCACCAGATCCACAGTAAAAAAATTTCCGTGCAAATGACTTTCTGCGATCAATTTCAGCTGGTCGCGCGTGACATGCATCAACTCGCCATTCACCTCGATATGCTTGATCGGATAGATCGGCAGATGCAGCACCACGAACAACACCGCATACAGCAGCAGCAGCGCGGCCACTGCATACAGCAGGTTAGCGATCCAGATAATCAGCTTGGGTTTATCCCACATGCGCCAACTCCAGAATATTCAGTACCAGCTGATCGAAGGTGATACCTGCGGCACGAGCGCCCATCGGCACCAGACTATGGTCGGTCATGCCTGGAGACATATTTGCCTCCAGGAAATAATGGCGTCCATTTTCATCCATCAGAAAATCCACTCGGCCCCAGCCGCGTCCATCCAATACCCGAAAGGCTTGCAACGCTTGTTGCTGGATGCGCCGTTCATGTTCCGCGTCCAGTCCGCAAGGACATAGATATTGCGTGTCGTCGCGCAGATACTTGGCTTCATAATCGTAGAATTCGTTGGCAGGGATGATGCGTATGATGGGTAGCGCGGTATCACCCAGAATACCCACGGTGTATTCACCACCACCCACGAATTGCTCGGCAATCACCAGAGCGTCATATTTGGCGGCTTCCATATAGGCTGCTTTTAGCCCGCCCGCCTGTTTCACCTTACTGATGCCTACGCTCGAGCCTTCGTTGGCGGGTTTCACGAACAGCGGCAACCCCAATCGTTTTTCAATCGCAGCAAAATCGCTATCTGCATCTACCATTTCAAAGGCTGGCGTGAAAATGCCCGTTGCCTGCCACATCAGCTTGGTGCGCCATTTATCCATGCCCAGGCTGGAAGCCAATACACCGCTGCCGGTATAAGGAATGCCCATCAATTCCAATGCGCCTTGCACGGTGCCGTCTTCTCCATAGCGGCCATGTAATGCGATGAACACGCGGTCGTAGGATTCCAGGTCGTGCAACGGCCGTTGTGCAGTATCAAAAGCGTATGCATCTACTCCGCTGCGCTTCAATGCAGCGAGCACGGCGCTACCGCTATTCAGCGAAATTTCTCGTTCGGCTGATTTACCGCCTAGCAGGACTGCCACTTTTCCGAAATTTTTCATCGTTCCAATCCTTGCATCTCGCCAATAATTCTTACTTCACGCTGTAGATCCACACCCGTTTCACGCAATACCGTTTCATGCACATGAGTCATCAGTTGCTCTATCTCCGCCGCGCTTGCCGTGCCGGTATTGACGATGAAATTGGCATGTTTTTCCGACACCTGTGCCCCACCCAGGCGATGCCCTTTCAGTCCGCAGGATTGGATCAGGCGCGCGGCGAAATCGCCGTCCGGATTCCGGAAAATCGACCCGGCATTGGGCATGTTCAATGGCTGCGATTCCAGCCTTTTTGCCAGCAGGTTTTTGATCTTTTGCTCGGCCGCAGTTGCGTTCCCTGGCTGTAACTCAAACCAGGCAGCGACGAACCATTCCTCGCTAGGCAAGCCGACATGGCGGTAACCTATCTCCAGGTCCACTTGCGACCTTTCATTCACCACACCACCACGGTCTATGGTCAAAGCGTGATGCACCACGTCCCAGGTTTCAGAACCGTGGCAGCCTGCATTCATCGCCAATGCGCCGCCCACAGTGCCGGGAATGCCGGAAAAGAACTCTGCACCGTGCAGATGGTGTTTTGCGCTGAACTTGGCAAGTTTGGCGCAGGTCACCCCGGCTTCGGCATACACCGTGTTTTGAGTGAAGGTCAGGCGATCAAGCGAGCCGCCATGCAGCAGAATCACCGTGCCGCGCACGCCGCCGTCGCGTACCAGCAAGTTCGAGCCCAGCCCCACGAAATGAACAGGCTCACCGTGCGGCATCGACTTGAGGAATAGCGCAAGGTCAGCTATGCCGCCCGGGATATACAAACGGTCAGCCAAACCGCCTACACGCCAGCTGGTGTGGCGGCTCATGGGCTCCTGGTACATCACCTTGCCTGTCGGATTCTGTGTTTGCGTCATCATGGTTTTATTAAACTAGGGCTTATTAACATGGCCGCGCCAATTCTTTGGTATTGGCCGCCACCTGTCCGATAGAGCCTGCGCCCATCACGATCACTACATCATCGGCTTTCGCGATTTGCAGAATCGCCTGCGGTAACTCGCCAGTGGTTTCCACGAATACTGGTTCGACTTTTCCCGTCACGCGGATAGCCCGTAGCAGAGCGCGGCTATCTGCAGCCACAATGGGTGCTTCTCCGGCAGAGTAGATTTCAGTGAGCAACACCGCATCGGCCTCACACAACACTTTGACGAAGTCTTCAAAGCAATCGCGGGTGCGGGTATAGCGGTGCGGCTGAAAAGCCAGCACCAGACGACGATTGGGGAATGCACCGCGGGCAGCATTGATCACTGCCTGCATTTCTGCAGGATGATGGCCGTAGTCGTCGATCAGCGTGAATTTGCCGCCATCGCGCGCGAAGACTTCACCGTAGCGCTGGAATCGCCGCCCTACGCCTTTGAATTCTTTCAACGCTTTGACGATGGCCTTATCGGCGATATTGAGTTCGCTGGCAATGGCGATGGCAGCAAGCGCGTTCAGTACATTGTGCGTACCGGCGAGATTCAGAGTTACCTCAAATTCGCTGGTGATGCCATTGATGCGCTGTACGGTAAAGCACATCTGCGCGCCTACGGCACGCACATTGATAGCTCTGAAACGCGCATCTTCGCTGAACCCGTAGGGCATGATGGGCTTGGAGATACGCGGAAGGATCGCACGTACATTGGGATCGTCTATGCAGACAACGGCCATGCCGTAAAACGGCAGCCGTTGCAGGAAATCTACAAAAGCATTTTTCAGCTTGTCGAAATCATGGTCATACGTTTCCATGTGATCGGCGTCGATGTTGGTGACTACCGCCAGCACCGGTGACAAATGCAGGAACGAAGCATCGGATTCGTCAGCCTCGGCCACAATGAATTCACCTGCGCCCAGGCGTGCATTGGTATTGGCGCTTTCCAGCCGCCCGCCGATGACGTAGGTTGGGTCCATGTCAGCTTCAGCCAGAATGCTGGCGATCAGGCTGGTGGTTGTGGTTTTGCCGTGAGTTCCGGCCACGGCGATGCCCTGTCTGAAACGCATCAATTCCGCCAGCATCATGGCACGCGGAACGACTGGAATCTTACGCTCCCTCGCGGCTCTCACTTCAGGGTTATCTTCTTTAACGGCGGTGGACACCACCACGACGTCAGCAGCGGCCAGATTACTTTCAGCATGACCGTGATGAATGACTGCACCCATCTTCTGCAGGCGCTGCGTGGTGGAATTGTCAGCCAGATCCGAGCCACTGATCATGAATCCCAGATTCAGCAATACCTCGGCGATACCATTCATCCCCGAGCCGCCAATGCCGACGAAGTGTATGCGTTTGACTTTATGTCGCATGCGCCAACTCCTCACATATTCTTGCGACGTCTTCAGTGGCTGCAGGTTTGGCCAGACGGCGAGCGTTGCATGACATTTCCAGCAATCTGGGGCGAGTGAGATTGTAAATAATGATGGCCAGCTTTTTGGCATCCAACTCGGGCTGCGGCAATAGTAGCGCTGCATCAGCATCGGCCAGATAATGCGCATTGCCGGTCTGGTGGTCGTCTACCGCATGAGGCAAAGGTATCAGTATGCTGGCGACGCCAGCCGCCGCCAGTTCCGAGATGGTGAGCGCGCCGGCGCGGCAAATGACCAGATCAGACCATTGGTACATGGCGGCCATATCGTCAATGAATGAGCAGGTCTCAGCAGTGACTCCGGCAGCTGCATATTGTTGCTGCAAGGCTTGCAGATTCTTGACTCCAGCCTGGTGCTTAATGAATGGTCGTTGCTCCACCGGGATCATGGATAATGCGCGCGGTACAGTTTCATTCAACACCTGAGCACCTAAGCTACCGCCTATCACCAATATGCGCAGATTTCCCCTGCGATCCGATAGACGTATTTCAGGCGCCGGGATAGCCATTATTTCAGGGCGCACCGGGTTGCCTACCACCAGGCTTTTTTTGCCGAACGCAGTCGGGAAAGCAGCCAGAGTCGCGCGGGCAAAAAACGTCAGTACGCGATTGGTTAACCCGGCCACTGAATTCTGCTCGTGTATCACCACAGGAGTACGCATCAACCAGGCCATCAAACCACCGGGAAAAGCTGCAAAACCACCCATACCCAGCACCACATCGGGATGATGTTTGCGCAAAGCCATGAAGCTTTGCACGCATGCGGCACCCAAGCTGAAGGGAAGCTGTAGCCAGCGCAGCATGCCCTTGCCTCTGACACCGCGCATGTGGATGGTGCTGACTTGATAGTTCTTGTTGGCGATGAGTTGATTTTCCATGCCGCTCGCAGTTGCCAGCCAGACGATCTGCCAACCCTTGGCCTTAAGCATGTCAGCCACGGCAATGGCCGGAAAAACATGCCCTCCGGTCCCGCCCGCCATAATCATCAAGGTAGGTGTCATAGAGCGACTCCCCCCGACATTCTGAACATGTTTTCAGTGGAAGCCAACGTTAAGCGCGAAGCGCGGCCGTAGCTAAATACTTGACCCCCGGTGCCGCCTGCCATGATCATCAACGTCGGCGTCATGCGGGAAGCCCTTTCGCCAGTCTTCTATTCTCATAATCAATACGCAGCAATATTGCCAGCGCAATACAATTGGCAACGATGCCGCTACCCCCGAACGACAACAGTGGTAGCGTCAAGCCTTTGGTGGGCAGCAGACCCATGTTGACGCCCATATTAATGAATGACTGCACACCCAGCCATACGCCTATGCCTTGTGCCAGCAGGGCGGAGAAGTTGCGGTCATATAGCGCGGCTTCCTTGGCGATGCTGAAAGCACGCATCACCAGCCAGACAAAGGCCAATACCACGGCAAGCACACCCAGGAATCCCAGCTCTTCTGCAATCACCGCCAATAAAAAGTCGGTATGTGCCTCCGGCAGATAGAGCAGTTTTTCCACGCTGCCTCCCAAGCCCACTCCGAACAGTTCGCCTCGTCCGAAGGCGATGAGGGCGTGAGACAGCTGATAGCCTTTGCCGTACGGGTCGGCCCAGGGATCCATGAATCCGGTGATGCGTTGCAAACGATACGGAGAGCTCCAGATGAGGAAAACCAGTCCCGTCACCAGCATCACCAGCAAGCCAGCAAAGATGCGCCCATTGATCCCGCCCAGCCACAAGATAGAAATGGACACCGCAGCAATCACGGCAAAAGCGCCGAAATCTGGTTCTCGTAACAACAAGCCCGCTACCAGCAGCATCACTGCCAGCATGGGCAGGAATCCGCGAGTAAAACTATGCAGGAATGCGGCTTTACGTACCGTATAGTCAGCGACATACATGGCGGCGAACAACTTCATCAGTTCCGAAGGTTGCAAAGTGAAGAAAATAAGCGGGATCCAGCGACGACTGCCATTCACTTCGCGCCCGATATGCGGAATAAGTACCAGCACCAGCAGGGCCAGACCGACTAAAAACAGCAAAGGGGCCATTTTTTGCCAAAAACGCGTGGGGAATTGAAACGTCACTAATCCCGCTAGCAGTCCAATGATTAAAAAGATGGTGTGGCGTACCAGGAAATAGGTGGACTGATGGCCGAAAGACTTGTCTGCCTCGGCCAGGGCGATCGAAGCGGAATACACCATTACCAAGCCGAATGACAGCAGCAGCAACACCGCCCATAGCAACGCCTGGTCATAAGGTGGCGCAACGATCTTGCCGCGCTCGCGCAGCATGGTCATCATCCCATTCATGCTGTCCATCATATGGTGGCCTCCAGATGACGGACGGCATCGACGAATACTTCGGCGCGGTGCACATAGTTACGGAACATGTCGAAACTGGCGCACGCAGGAGATAGCAGCACCGCGTCGCCTGGATGTGCGGCAGAAAATGCCTTTTGCACCGCTTCCTGCATGCTGTCGGCACTTATCATCGGTACATTGGCCGCTTTGATGGCGGCGGCGATGATGGGCGCATCTCGCCCTATCAGTACTACGCCGCGCGCATTGCGTTGTATATGTTGTTGCAGAGGGTCGAAGTTTTGGCCTTTACCGTCACCGCCGGCGATCAGTACAACTTTTGGAGGTAATCCGGCGATGGCAGCGCAAGTCGCGCCGACATTGGTGCCTTTGGAATCGTCAAAGAAGGTTATGCCGTTGATCTCGGTGACCCATTCGACCCGATGCGGCAGGCCCTTGAATTCACGCAGGGCCGCCAGCAATGGCGCACGATTTAAACCAATGGCACGGCACAAAGCCAGTGCGGCCAAAGCATTAGTGGCGTTGTGCAAACCGGCAATCCGGCATTCCGCGAAATTCAGCAGATCGGTATCGCCCTGCATCAACCATATATCGCGTCCGGTCAGGCGTAACCCGTAATTGTGGGCAGCGTCCGGGCCATCATCCCCAAAATATACGATATGCCGCTCCGGCAACGCCATTTGTCTGCTCCAGCTATTGCGCCGGTTCAGCACTTGCACGCCAGACCCTTTGAAAATACGCGCTTTGGCGGTGGCATACTCGGCGATTCCTCCGTAACGGTCCAGATGATCTTCACTGACGTTAAGCACGGTTGCCGCGTCTGCATTCAGACTGGAGGTGGTTTCAAGTTGGAAGCTGGAAAGCTCCAACACATAAACGTCGGGAGTTTCCATAGACAGTGTGTCCAGCACCGGAACCCCTATGTTGCCGGCGACTATGGTTTTCAAGCCAGCCCTTTGGCACATGGCACCGACCATAGTGGTCACCGTGCTCTTGCCATTGGAACCGGTTATGGCGATCAACTTGGGTTTTTTCGGGCGGAACAGGGCAAACAACTCTATGTCACCTACCACTGGAATCCCTCTTGCAATCGCCGCTTGAACTTGCGGCTCGCTCAAAGCAACCCCTGGACTGATGACAATCAATTCTGCTCCGGCAAAAGCCCGTTCCTGAAATGCCCCCAAATACACGGTCACTTGTGGCATATCCACTTGCACCAGAGCCAGACTGGGTGGTGTATCACGGCTATCGGCAACACTCAGCGTTGCCCCTTGACCTGACAGCCAGCGCAGGACTGACAGGCCGGTATCACCCAGCCCCAGTACCAGCACACGCTTGTTTTTCAGATCAATATCCATATGTTTCATTTACCCGTTATCGCAGTTTCAATGTTGAAAGTCCGAGCAACACCAGCATCATGGTGATGATCCAGAAGCGCACCACGACTTGCGTCTCTTTCCAGCCTTTTTGCTCATAGTGGTGATGCAACGGTGCCATGAGGAAAATGCGCTGGCCTTCGCCATATTTGTATTTGGTGTACTTGAAGTAGCTGACTTGAGCAGCGACCGATACCGTCTCTACCACGAACACGCCGCCCATGATGAACAGCACGATTTCCTGCCGTACAATGACCGCGACAGTGCCCAGCGCTGCCCCCAGCGCCAGCGCGCCGACGTCACCCATGAACACTTCGGCGGGATAAGCGTTGAACCACAGAAAACCCAGGCCGGCCCCGGCCACCGCTGAGCAAAATACCGCCAGTTCACCAGCGCCCGGCACGTAAGGGATGCCCAGATATTTTGAGAAGAACAAGTGACCGGTGACGTAGGCGAATATCGCCAGGGCACTGCTCACCAGTACTGTAGGCATGATGGCAAGACCATCCAGGCCATCGGTAAGATTGACTGCATTACTTGAACCCACGATCACCAGATAAGTCAGTAAAATGAACCCGAAAGCGCCAAGCGGAAATACCAGATGCTTGAAGAACGGTACGATAAGCTCGGTATGTGCAGGCAATGACGAGGTTGCATAGAGGTACCCCGCAACGCTGAATCCGATCAGTGATTGCCAGAAATATTTTTCCTTGGCCGACAGGCCTTTGGGGTTGCGATGCACGACTTTGCGCCAGTCGTCCACCCAACCTATGATGCCAAATCCCAGTGTAGTAAATAGTACTACCCATACAAAACGGTTATGCAGGTCGGCCCACAGCAGCGTGGCGATCGCGATGGAAACCAGTATCAGCGCGCCCCCCATGGTGGGCGTTCCGGCTTTGATCAAATGCGTTTGCGGACCATCGTCGCGTACTGACTGGCCTACCTTGTACTGAGTCAGTTTGCGTATCATGGTAGGCCCGACCAATAACGAGATCGCGAGTGAGGTGAGAATGGCAAGCACAGCACGCAAGGTGATGTAATTGAATACGTTAAATGCCCTCAGATCGTGAGCCAGCCAGTGTGTAAGCTCTAATAGCATCAGTGCACCCTTTCAGCCTGCGGGCAGGCGCTTGTGTCCATAAGTATGGCTTCGGTTACACGCTCCATTTTCATGAAGCGCGAACCTTTAACCAGAATCGTGGTGTTGGATTTCAGATGAGGAGCGAGCGCTTCCACTAACGCTGCGGGCGTAGCAAAATGTCGTGCGGTGTCGCCAAAGGCAAGTGCGGTGTGCTGACTTAATTCGCCCAGTGCAAAAAGCTGATCAATCCCAGAATGTTTGGCAAATTTGCCGATTTCTTCATGCAAGCGCTTGGCGTCATCGCCCAGTTCACCCATGTCGCCCACTACCAGAATTTTGTGGCCGGAAGCTTCTGCAAGCACTGATATGGCGGCATGCATGGATGCAGGATTGGCGTTATAGCTATCATCTATCACCAACACACCATTCCTGCCTTGTTTGCGTTGCAATCGACCTTTTACCCCTGCAAAATCGGCCAGGCCGGCAGCAACGTCAGGCAAACCTATACCCATTGACAAGGCGGCAGCAGTGGCTGCCAGCGCATTACTTATATTATGTGTGCCCGGTACACTGATGCTGGCAGCGATGTTGCCGTTGGCGGATTTGATCGTGAACTGAGAGCAATCAGGTTTTAATTCATAGTCTGCGCTGATGTCGGCTGCATGCGTCAGTCCGAAAGTCAGCGTCTTGTTTGACCCCGCCAGTGATTTCCATAGCGGTGCAAAAGCATCATCGGCATTGAATACGGCGATGCCAGAAGTTCCCAGCCCATTGAAGATACTGGCTTTTTCTCTGGCGATCGCTTCTACATTGCCCATGCCTTGCAAGTGTGCAGGGTGCGCGTTATTGACCAGCGCCACGCTGGGGTGGGCAAGATGGGTCAGGTAATCAATCTCGCCGGGGTTGCTCATACCCATTTCGGCGATGGCAAAGCGATGGTGCGATTGCAGTTTGAGCAGGGTCAACGGCAGGCCGATATCGTTATTCAGATTGCCTTCGGTCGCCAGCACATGGTCTGCACCAGCGACATGGCGCAGGATAGCCGCCAGCATCTCCTTGACCGTGGTTTTGCCATTGCTTCCGGTAATGGCGGCGAGCGGGATGTTGAACTGTTCGCGCCAATATTGAGCCAGCTTGCCCAGGGCCAGGCGCGTGTCTTGCACCAAGATCTGCGGCTTATCCGTTTCGATTCTTTTACTCACCAGAATGGCTGCCGCACCCTGCTGCAGGCATTGGGCAACGTAGTCGTGCCCGTCAAAGTTCTCACCTTTCAACGCAATGAATAGATTATCCGTAGTGATTTTGCGGCTGTCGGTACTCACCGCGTTAAACATGACGTCGGCACCGATGAGTTGACCGTTGGTTGCTTTTGCTGCTGTGGAAAGCATCATCATGACAGCGCCTCCCTGGCCAATTCCAGATCGCTGAAAGGAATTTTTTGCCCACCTACCTGCTGATAGTCTTCATGGCCTTTTCCCGCCAGCAAAACAATGTCGCCAGCCTGTGCTTGCCGGATGGCGAGACGGATTGCAGTCGCGCGATCCGGTTCTATCAGGTACTCGCCGCTCATGTCTTGTATGATGTCGTCAATGATATCGCTCACATTTTCATGACGCGGGTTATCGGCGGTAACGATGGCGTAATCAGCCAGTTTCGACACTATTGCCCCCATTAAAGGGCGCTTGCCTTTATCCCGATCGCCACCGCAACCGAACACGCAGATCAAGCGTCCGCTGCATTGCTCTCTGAGGGTGGAGAGGACTTTTTCCAATGCATCCGGCGTGTGTGCATAATCGACGACGACCAGGGGCAGTTTGCCGCCGCCTAATTGCTGCATACGACCAGCGACCGGGACGAGCTTGGAGATGGCGCTGACGGCATCCTGCAAGCTGATGCCGGAACATAACAAAGCTGCCAGCACTGCCAGCAGGTTGTTGGCATTGAAACGGCCCACCAGTTGGGCAGATAACATGGACTCGCCTTGCGGCGTAGTCACACGCATGGTAAGGCCGTGGGCATTGAAGCTGAGATCGTGGCCTTGCACATCAGCTTGATCAAAGCCATAAGTGACTATATCGATTTCTCGTTCGTTAAGTTGTTGCACCATTTCAGCGCCGAACGGATCGTCAATATTCAGCACGGCATGTTGCAAATCCGGCCATTCGAACAATATGCGCTTGGCAGCGATATAGTTAGTCATGCTGCCGTGGAAATCCAGATGGTCACGCGATAGATTGGTAAGTACCGCAACATCGAACTTCATCCCATTGACGCGGTGCTGAACCAGTGCGTGCGAGGAAACTTCCATGGCGATATCTGTCGCGCCTTGCGCCAGATACTCGGCCAATAATCCGTGCAGCAGAATCGGGTCAGGCGTGGTATTGATGGTGGTCGATAAAGCATTGGGGAAACCGTTACCCAGCGTGCCGATGACGGCGGTCTTGCGGCCTAGCATTTGCAGTGCTTGCGCCAACCAATGGCTGCAAGATGTCTTGCCGTTAGTTCCGGTTACTCCAATCACCCATAGCTTCTGTGAGGGTTCTCCATAAAAGGCGCTGGCAAGGCTGCCCACCTGTTCACGCAAATTGCTTACCGGCCAATTGGCGATTTTCCAGTCGGCATTCCATGTATAACCTGTGTTTTCCCATAATATCGCTGTTGCACCCTGCTTTATGGCCTGCTGGATAAAATCGCGACCATCTACATGCTCGCCGGGATAAGCGATGAACGCATCTCCCTGATGCACCTGACGGCTATCGTTTACCAGGTGGCCCGGATGCGTACTCTGTATTTGTGCCAGTATCTGCTCGCCTGTCGTCATACACTCTCCTTGACTTCAGGGGCGTTGATCACCGGTGCGATATTGGTGGCTGGCGCATCCTGCGGTATCGCCAGTATTCTCAGCGCACCTGCCATCACGTTGCTGAACACAGGCGCGGCGACAGCGCCGCCGTAATATTCGCCGGCACCGGGTTCATCGATCATCACCGCAACGATCAGGCGCGGATTGGAAGCGGGAGCCATGCCGATAAAGGATGAGACGTAGAGATTCACGGCGTATTGCCCGTTGACTAGTTTATGCGCAGTGCCGGTTTTTCCGGCAACACGATAGCCTGCTATCTGTGCTCTGGGGGCAGTGCCTCCAGGTTGAACTACCAATTCCAGCATATCTCGGATCTCTTTGGCAGTTTGCGCCGAGATCACATGTTGTCCGATAGCCGGCTCATTCAGCTTGAGCAATGAAATAGGTTTGATCTCACCATCGTTGGCAAAGGTGGTATATGCGCGCGCCAACTGTATCAGGCTCAGCGAAATGCCGTGTCCGTAGGCCATAGTCGCTTGTTCGATAGGCCGCCAGTGTTGCCAGGGGCGCAGGCGCCCGGAGGCTTCGCCGGGGAATCCTATATGTGCCGTGGAGCCGAAACCCATTTGGTTAAACATGCGCCACATGGCTTCCGGCGCGAGGGTGAGGGCGATTTTTGCAGCGCCGACATTAGATGATTTTTGTATCACTTGTGCCACAGTGACTATCCCCACCGGATGGGCATCACTGATGGTGGCGGGGCCGATACTATATTTACCGTTACCGGTATTGATTAAAGTATCGGGCTTAAAGGTACCCGCTTCCAGCGCAGTCGCGACAGTGAAAGGCTTGAGTGTGGAACCTGGTTCGAAGGTATCGACGATGGCGCGGTTACGCCCAGTTACCGCCAGATTGGTGGGTGCATTCGGGTTGTAAGTAGGCTGGTTGGCCAATGCCAATACCTCTCCGGTACGTGAATCAAGCACCACGATGCTGCCAGCCTTGGCTTTGTTTATTTCGACCGCGTGTGCCAGCTCACGGTGCGCCAGATACTGAATACGTCTGTCTATGGACAGCACCAGGTCACGACCTTCTTGCGGTACTTTGACCTCTTCCAGCTCTTCTATGATGTGTCCCTGCCTGTCCTGGATCACGCGGCGACTGCCTTGTTTGCCAGCCAGCCAGTGCTGATATACCAGTTCCACACCTTCCTGACCGATGTCTTCAGCGCCGGTGAATCCGATGATGTGCGCTGACATATCGCCTGCCGGGTAAAAACGCCGGTATTCCCGTTGCAGATATATGCCGGGAATGCCGAGCTGCATCACCCGTGCTGCGGCCTCAGGCGGCATACGGCGCTTGAGATAAATGAAGTTTTTATCGTCATTTTTGATCTTTTTATTGATATCGCTGGGTTTGACTTGCAGCAATTCCGCCAGTTTTTTTGTTTGTTGCGGCGTGATCTCGACATCCGGCGGGCTTGCCCAGACCGATTCCACAGGTGTGCTGATCGCCAGCGGTTCATTATTGCGGTCGGTGATCATGCCGCGATGCGCGAAAATACTGAGTGTGCGACCGTAACGCTGATCGCCTTTTTGTTGCAGAAAATCACGGTGCAGACCTTGCAGATATACAGCACGTCCCAACAGCGTGGCAAAGCACAGCATCAACCCGATCAGCAGTGCACGTCTGCGCCAGGATGGCAGGCGCATCGGCATGGCCTGAGCTCTTGCTTTTGATAGTGCCTGAGCAGCGCTTTGCGCCATCAGCGTACCCCTCCAAGCTGGATGACTTGAATGCGCGAGGCTTCCGGCACTTTCATCTGCAACTGGCTGGCTGCAACCTGTTCAATACGCGAATGTACTGCCCAGGTACTTTGTTCCAGCTCTAATTGACCCCATTCGATCTCGTATTGTTTGGCCTGGTTTTGTTGCTGTTGCAGCTCGATATAAAGCTTGCGTGCCTTGTGTTGCGAGGTCACCACGCTCAGTGCGCAGCACAACAGGATCGCCAGCAAAATGAGATTGAGCTTGGTCATGGCGTGGAGGTTCTTTCTGCCACGCGCAATACCGCACTACGTGAGCGCGGATTGAAGGCGATTTCCTGTTTGCCGGGTTTGATCGCCTTACCTACGGCGATGAGACGGGGTTGCGGCAAATCTGCTGCACGTACAGGGAAATTGCTGGGGAGGTCGTCGCGGTCTTGCTGCGAACGAATAAAACGTTTAACGATGCGGTCTTCCAGAGAATGGAAGCTGATGACGGCTAATCTGCCGCCGGGGGCAAGAAGTTCTGCGCAGTGAGGCAGCGCTAGCGACAATTCCTCAAGCTCCTGATTGAGGAAAATCCGTAAAGCTTGAAAGGTGCGTGTCGCCGGATCCTGACCGGGCTCGACTTTGGTGACAGCACCTGCCACGATCGCGGCAAGTTGTCGAGTGGTGTGAATGTACTGCCCGTCTGTGCGTGCCGCAATAAGCGCCCTTGCAATCTGTTTAGCAAACCGTTCTTCACCATAATTTTTTATAACCTCCTGAAGTTGTTGCTCGGATGTTGTTGCCAAAAACTCTGCGGCAGTCTGCCCGCGACTTTGATCCATACGCATATCCAAAGGACCATCGTTTTTAAAGCTGAAACCCCTTTCGGCCTCATTAATCTGCGGTGACGAAACACCTATATCGAGCAACACGCCAGCCACCTTTGAAATACCTAAATCCCTTAAAATCTTTGCCATCTGACTAAACGGGCTTCTCACCGCAGTGAAGCGCGGGTCATTGATGTCCTGCGCCGATTCAATCGCCTGTGCATCCCTGTCCAAGGCAATCAGCCGCCCGCCTTTACCCAATTTTTGCAGAATCGCCCGGCTATGCCCGCCGCGACCGAATGTGCCATCTACATAAATGCCATCTGCAACAATGTTCAGCGCCTCGACTGCTTCATGCAGCAATACCGGAAGGTGTTGTGGGTGGGCGCTCAGCCCTGCGGTCACAACGAAAAGCCTTCCAGCTCTGTGGGCAAGGACTCTGCATCCATCACTTGTTCCAGTTGTGCCTTCCAGGCTTCCATACTCCACAGTTCAAAATGACTGCCTTGGCCGACCAGCATGGCCGATTTTTCGAGTTGCGCGAATTCGCGCAAAGCCGGCGAGACCAGTAAACGTCCGGCGCTATCCATCTCCATATCTTCTGCATAGCCCACCAATAAGCGCTGAAGCGCGCTCGATTGGCGGTCAAAACTGGAAAGCGACATGATCTTTGCCTGAATTGGTTCCCATGCCGGTTGCGGGTAAAGCAGCAAGCAACGGTGAGGGTGTGCGGTAAGCACCAGTTGACCTGCGGACTGGTTCATCAGGGCGTCGCGATGCCGACTGGGTACTACCAGCCGGCCTTTAGCATCAAGATTGAGAGATGTTGCGCCGCGAAACATGAATGAGCCTTAAAATGAACCAGTTTTAAAATGTTCCCTGAGTGCTATCGGGGAGAATGGCAACAAAGGGTAGTCGCCATCCGCCCTTAGTTTCGAACGGCGACTCCCACAAAATCCCACTTTTTCCCACTGGGCGGAACTATAGATAAAAAAAAAGAGCTTTGCAAGCTCTTTTTACTATTTTTTCTTTTTTACTCAAATACTTAGCTGAGAAAGTTGATAAATTGTTTTTTGTTAAAAATCAATCGATTATGAAATTAACTGAATGTTAATTATTAGCATGGGCACAAGGAGTGTAAAACGCATTAGAAAAAATTGAAGCTGGCCGATAAGCCGGGTTTTGTGCATACCTTGCGGTAAGCGACAGTCATTCCTCTAGGCACACAATTGCTCGTGCACTCAAGCAACCTACCCGCTGGCAGCGCGAGCCACGCCTTATTACCGAAGTAAAATGCCAGCCTATTTGGTCTTGCTGCGGATGGAGGTTACCGCGTTTCACCGTAACTGAATACGCTCGTCTCTGTGGCCCTATTCCTCGCCTTGGCCTTCGGTTTCCCAAAAGTTGCTGCGTACGGCCGTTAGCCGTCATCCCGCTCTGTGCAGCCCGGACTTTCCTCCCCCTGTGTTAAACACAGGCGGCGACTGTCTGGCCAGCTTCAGTGTTTATTTTACCACGCTACCCGCATTGTCCGACCCGGCGTTGTGTGACCAAGCCATCATCCAGACCCCAGCCAGCACCATAGGCAGGCTGAGCCATTGGCCCATGCTTAACCCCAGTGACAACAGACCCAAGAAGCCGTCAGGCTGGCGCGTGAATTCCACCAGAAATCTGAAACTGCCGTAGCCGATCAGGAACAGTCCGGAAACCGCGCCCAAGGGGCGTGGTTTGCGTGAATATAGCCACAATATCAAGAACAGGACGATGCCTTCCAGGCCGAATTCGTATAATTGCGAGGGGTGACGAGGCAGCTGGTCCACGTACGGGAAAACCATTCCCCATGGCAAGTCGGTTGGACGACCCCACAACTCGCCGTTGATGAAGTTACCCATGCGCCCGGCGCCAAGCCCCAGCGGTACCAAGGGTGCAATGAAGTCCATCAGCGCCAGCCATTTGATCTGATACTTACGTGCTACAAACAGCATTGCCGTGAGTACACCTAAAAAACCGCCATGAAAAGACATGCCCCCTTGCCAGACTGCGGGGATCTCCGCAGGGTGTGCGAAAAAATGCGCAGGCTGGTAAAACAGCACATAGCCTAGGCGCCCGCCCAGAATCACGCCCAGCGCGCCATAAAACAACATGTCATCCAGCATCTGGATCGAGAAGCCCGTTTGCGGATTAGTCTGGATGCGGTATTTTCCCAGCCATAGAAAAGCCATGAAAGCAGTCAAGTACATCAGCCCATACCAATGGATGCCAAAGGAACCAATGTGGATGGCAATAGGGTCAAATTGCGGGTGAACTAGCATTTAGGATAGCTTTCAGAATTGGAGTAAAATTGGTTTAGTAGGCTATGAGCAATGGCTCAATTATACGTATTTAGATTTATAAATAGAGGTTTCATCATGCCGCAATATCGTTCCCGTACCACCACTCACGGCCGTAATATGGCGGGTGCCCGCGCTTTATGGCGCGCCACCGGCATGAAAGATGGAGATTTTGACAAGCCTATCGTCGCTGTTGCCAATTCATTCACCCAGTTCGTGCCCGGCCATGTACACCTTAAAGACATGGGGCAACTGGTTGCGCGCGAGATCGAGAAGTCCGGCGGCGTGGCGAAAGAATTCAATACCATTGCAGTGGATGACGGTATCGCCATGGGCCACGGCGGCATGTTGTATTCGCTGCCCAGCCGCGACTTGATCGCCGATAGCGTGGAATACATGGTCAATGCACATTGTGCCGACGCGCTGGTGTGTATCTCCAACTGCGACAAAATCACCCCCGGCATGCTGATGGCAGCATTACGCCTCAACATCCCCGTGGTATTCGTTTCAGGCGGGCCGATGGAAGCCGGTAAAGTGACCTGGCAAGGTGATGAAATGAAGCTGGATCTGGTGGATGCCATGGTGGCTGCTGCCGACAGCAACGTCAGCGACGAAAAGGCAGAAGCCATTGAGCGTTCTGCCTGCCCGACATGCGGTTCCTGTTCCGGCATGTTCACCGCAAATTCAATGAACTGTCTGACCGAGGCATTGGGTTTATCCTTGCCTGGTAACGGATCCACACTTGCCACCCACGCGGATAGAAAACAACTATTCCTGCGCGCCGGCCGCACTATTGTGGAATTGGCCAAACGTTATTACGAGCAGGATGATGCCTCGATCCTGCCACGCGCCATTGCTTCCATGGCTGCGTTCGAGAATGCCATGAGCCTGGATGTGGCAATGGGGGGGTCTACCAATACGGTGTTGCACCTGCTGGCGGCCGCTCACGAAGCCAAAGTGAATTTCACCATGAAAGACATAGACCGTATTTCACGGCGCGTGCCATGTTTGAGCAAGGTTGCTCCGGCCACGCAGAAATATCACATGGAAGACGTACACCGTGCTGGTGGGGTGATGGGCATTCTGGGCGAACTGGATAGAGCGGGGCTGATACAACGCGAGGTGCCAACGGTGCATGCACCCAGTATGGGTGCAGCGTTGGAGCAATGGGACATCATGCGCAGCCAGGACGAAGCGGTTAAATCATTCTTCCGCGCTGCGCCGGGCGGAGTTCCAACCACCATCGCATTTTCCCAGTCCATGCGCTACCCCACGCTGGATGACGACAGAGCCGAAGGCTGCATCCGTGACAAGGCCCACGCCTACTCACAAGATGGCGGGTTAGCGGTGCTTTACGGCAATATCGCACTGGAAGGCTGCATCGTCAAAACGGCGGGTGTGGACGACAGCATACTCAAGTTCACCGGTCGTGCCCGCATTTTCGAAAGCCAGGATGCGGCAGTGGCAGGCATCCTTGCCGACCAGATCGTGGCGGGCGATGTGGTGGTGATACGCTACGAAGGTCCGCGTGGCGGCCCGGGCATGCAGGAAATGCTGTACCCGACGTCCTATCTCAAGTCCAAGGGACTAGGCAAGGTTTGTGCGTTGCTGACCGACGGGCGTTTTTCGGGTGGAACTTCAGGCCTGAGCATAGGCCATGCCTCGCCGGAAGCTGAAGAGGGCGGTGCAATCGGGCTGGTGGAAGAAGGCGACACCATAGAGATCAATATTCCTGACCGCACCATACATCTTGTGGTGAGCGACTCTGAACTGGCAAGCCGCCGAGCCGAGATGGAAGCCAAAGGTAAAGAGGCGTGGAAGCCGGTGAAGCGCGAACGCTTCGTGTCGGAGGCGCTACGGGCTTATGCCGCCATGACGACGAGTGCCTCCAAGGGCGCGGTGCGCGACGTGACGCAAGTGGAAAAGAACTAAGCCTGACTTTCTCGTTGCTTTGCCCTGATTAGCGCAGGGCGGGCTGACATCTGTTTGGCGTAGATTTTCAACGAGGGCGGCAACGCAATATTCAGCGCTCGCGCCCAATTAAGGGTGCCGCCTAACAGAATGTCTGCCGCCGTGAATTGCATGCCAACGGCATATTCGCGGCTTTCCATATGTTGCGCCAATACACTCGCCACTTGCTCGAATTCACGCATACAAATAGGTGCGATAGCTGCTATGCGCTGTTCTTCCGGTAATAGGCGGGCATGCTTGCTCATGGTCCATAGTGGTGCTTCCAGCTCACTCATGGCAAAAAAACACCACTGAAAGTAATGCGCTCTGTCGGCGGATTGTTCCAAGGGAGGTACTAAGCCGGAAGCAGGAAAACGCTCGCCGATGTAAGTACAAATGGCGGCTGACTCGCTCAGCACCAATTCGCCATCCACCAGTACCGGCAGTTTGCCATTGGGGTTGAGTTTCAGAAATTCCGGGTTTTTCTGGTCGCCTTTTTTCAGGTCAATCAAGATGAAATCATACTCAGCGCCAGCTTCTTCCAATGCCCAAGCGACACGGGTAGAGCGGGAACCAGGTGAGCCGTAAAGTGTGAGCATGCGATTGTCTCGGTTTTTGAAGCATGTTAAAGCAACGCCATCAGCACCCGTTCCAGCGGCGCGATGAGCAGCATGAATAGCAACTGCGCAACGATGAATACGATCAGCGGTGAAAGGTCCAGGCCGCCTATGTTGCCCATCATGCGCCGCACCGGGTTGAGCAGCGGGGCCGTCAGGCTGTTCAGCGCGTCAGCGGCTCCGGTATGCGGATTAACCCAACTCATGATGGCCTGGATGATGACGGCATAAACAAAGATGTGCACGCTGAGTTTGAATAAAGACAATATCACCAGGCCGAAGATCGCGAGGTATACATTGAAATTGGCTAATCCCAACGGATAATCTTCCGCCCATAATTGTGCAAGCTGTACGATCAATTGTGCAGCGAATGCCAGTACCAGAGTAGATAAGTCCAGACTACGCCAGGAAGGGGTAAATCTGCGGACTGGCCGCACCAGGAAATTAGTCGCAGAAACTACTGCCTGCGACACCGGATTGTAATAAGGTGCGCCGGTAAGCTGCAGGTAAAAGCGCAGCAACAGCGCAATCGTGAACAGCCCTAAGACGGTGTTGAGCAGGAACAAAAAAGCTTGTGTGAACATATGCGGTTTCCTTAGTCTTTGCCCAGCAGATCGCCCAGTTCTTTTGAGCGTGCAGCAGCAGATTTTATAGCCTGGATGATGTGTTCCTTGACGTGTGAGGTCTGCATGGCAATGATCGCCTGTTCTGTGGTGCCGCCCTTGGACGTTACCTGGGCACGTAGCGTATCGAATTGTTCCGGGCTGGCTGCAGCCAATTTGGCGGCGCCTTGCATGGTCTGCAGCGTCAGAATGCGCGTCTGTTCTGGGCTCAATCCCAGGGCAGTGCCCGCCTCCTGCATAGCTTCGAGAAAATAGAACATATAGGCGGGGCCACTACCTGAAATGGCTGTGACTGCATCCATCTGCGTCTCATCCTCCAGCCATATGCATGTTCCGGCAGCCTCAAGTATGTGAAACGCCTGCTGCCTCTGTTCCAGGTTGACTTGCGGCGATGCATAAAGCGCGGAGACACCAGCTTGTACCTGTGCCGGGGTATTCGGCATGACCCGGATCACTTTATTGTAACCACCCAGCCAGCGTATCAGGTCTGTGGTGCGTATGCCGGCAGCGATGGAAATCACCAATTGCCTTTGCAGCAGGCTGGATAGAAAAATAGCGATATCGCGCAACTGTTGTGGTTTCACGGCCAGAACAATATTGTCGGCATGCGCCGCTGCGGCAAGCTGGTCGCTGACGTTAATCCCGAATTCCTGTTGCAATTGCACGCGTTTGCTGGCGTCCGGCTCAACCACCATCACCTGTGCTGCGGGCGTGCCATTACCCAGCAAGCCGATGATGAGGGCTTTAGCCATATTCCCGCCGCCAATAAAACTAATCGTCATGATTGCTAGCCCGGTTTTATTAAATCGCTGGTTGAATCACTGATTGGATTACTGATTAAATCAATGCTGATTTTAGCGTGAATATGCATGTCTTTGCCCAAATATCGCCGTGCCTATCCTGACCATGGTGCTACCTTCCATGATGGCGCTGACGAAATCGTCAGACATGCCCATGGAAAGTGTATCCATCGCTAATTGTTGTGGATTTAAAGTCTCCAGTAATTGCGCCAGCAATTTGAAATTCTGCCGTTGTTTGGCCACATCTGTCGTTGGTTCGGGGATCGCCATCAAGCCGCGCAATCTGAGCCTGGGCAACGCGCTTACCGCTTGTGCCAGAGCAAGTAATTCATCCGGTGCGCAACCGGCCTTGGTAGCTTCTCCGCTGATATTCACCTGCAGACATACATTGAGCGGAGGCAGATGAGGAGGTCGACTCTCATCCAGACGCTGGGCGATTTTCAATCGATCTACTCCATGTACCCAGCTGAAAGATTCGGCAATGGGGCGCGTTTTGTTGCTTTGAATAGGACCGATAAAATGCCATACCATGGGCAGGTCAGCGAGTTGCTGCATTTTATCCAGCGCTTCTTGTAAATAACTCTCGCCAAAATCTGTTAAACCGGCGTGATAGGCTTCACGCAGCAAGGCCGCCGCATGCGTTTTGCTCACCGCAACCAAGGTGACGCATCCCGATGGCCTGCCAGCGGCAAGCACGGCATTCTCGATCTGCGACAGAATAGCTTGCGAACGTTGTGTGATTGTTGTCATAATCCACGCAAATTATATCAGTGGAGCACACATGGAAATTTCTGATTTGTTGGCATTTTCCGTACAAAACGGAGCTTCCGACCTGCATCTGTCGGCAGGCCTGCCGCCGATGATCCGGGTGCATGGCGATGTACGCCGAATCAATGCGCCACCGCTGGAACATGAGCAGGTGCATTCCATGATCACCGGCATCATGAATGACCATCAGCGCAAGATTTTCGCCGAACATCTGGAATGCGATTTCTCTATTGAAGTGGAAGATCTGGCACGGTTTCGTGTCAACGCGTTCAATCAGAATCGCGGTGCAGGGGCGGTATTACGTACCATTCCTTCAAAAGTGCTGTCGCTGGAAGATCTCAAATGTCCGCCGATCTTTAAGGAGATCGCGCAAAACCCTCGCGGTATCGTGTTGGTAACAGGGCCTACCGGCTCAGGTAAATCCACTACATTGGCAGCGCTGGTGAATTATATTAACGAAGAAGAATATGGGCATATCCTGACGATTGAAGACCCGATCGAGTTTGTGCATGAATCGAAAAAATGCCTGATCAACCAGCGCGAAGTCGGCCCGCATACCGAGTCTTTTACCAGCGCGCTCAGGTCAGCGCTACGCGAAGATCCGGACGTGATCCTGGTCGGCGAAATGCGCGATCTGGAAACCATACGTCTGGCGCTCACTGCTGCAGAAACGGGCCATTTGGTATTCGGCACTTTGCATACTTCATCGGCAGCAAAAACCATAGACCGTATCGTGGATGTGTTCCCGGCGGCGGAAAAAGAAATGGTACGCGCCATGTTGTCGGAATCTTTACGTGCAGTCATCTCGCAAACGCTGTGCAAGACTGCCGATGGCAAGGGGCGCGTAGCGGCACATGAAATCATGATAGGTACTTCGGCAATCAGGAATCTGATTCGCGAGGCCAAGATCGCACAGATGTATTCTGCGATTCAAACCGGTCAGGCGACAGGTATGCAAACGCTGGATCAGAATCTGCTGGAATTGGTGAAAAACAAGGTAATCACCTCGACTGAGGCCAGAATGAAAGCGGTTAACAAGGATTCTTTCCCTGATTTGTCAGAGGTTTAAGCGTACCTTGATCGTGTATTAATGCTGTTGATACACGATCTGTCCGTTCAGTAGCGTCCAGCGGACTTTTCCTGGAAGCTCCAATCCCATAAACGGTGTGTTTTTGCCTTGGCTTAGTAGCGCTTTCGCTTCAACTTTCCACACGTTGCCAGCATCAAATATACACACATCGGCCTGAGCTCCCAGGCTCAGACTGCCACCCTCTATTCCAAGCACACTCGCTGGCGAACTGGTAATGCTTGTCAGCGCCTTGGGCAAAGCCAGCTTGTTCTCCATGGCCCATTTCAGTGTGAGTGACAACAGCAATTCCAGGCCGCTGGCGCCTGGTTCACTTTCGGCGAACGGCGACAGTTTAGCGTCGTCATCCACCGGTGTGTGATCCGAGCAGATGGCATCTATGGTGCCTTCGAGCAGGCCTGCGCGCAGGGCATCACGGTCTCGTTCAGTGCGTAGGGGCGGGCGCAGATGGCACAGGGCATCGAAGTAACCGATGTCGTGTTCGATCAGATGCAAATGGGTGGAGGCGATATCGCAACTGATAGGCAGACCTTCTTTTTTTGCCTGCTTGATCATCGCCACCGCTTGCAAGGTAGAAAGCCGGCAAACATGTACTTTTGCACCGGTTTCACGCATCAGCGACAAAATAGTGGATAAGGCAATGGTTTCTGCACATGCGGGGATGCCCTGCAAGCCGAGCCGGGCAGCGACTTCGCCACTGTGGGCGACACCATTTTTGGCTAAATGCGCATCTTCCGCACGCAGCCATACGGTCAGGTTGAAAGTCGCGGCGTATTGCAGTGCGTTCCATAATACCTGCGTATCCGTCAGCGCATTATCCGCTTGCGAAAATCCTACACACCCGGCTTCAGACAACTCGAACATTTCCGTCAGATTCTTGCCTTGCAATTGACGCGTCAATGCTCCCAACGGATATACATTGACCAGGTTCAGCAGCTTGGCGCGGTGTTTGAGCATCTCGACCAATCCCGGCTCGTCCAGCACCGGGTCAGTATCCGGAGGACAGGCCAGACTGGTAACACCGCCTGCAGCCGCCGCCAGCAACTCGCTTTCCAGTGTTGCCTTGTATTCAAAACCGGGTTCTCTCAGTCTCGCCGATAGATCGACCAGACCAGGGCAGACGATGAGGTTGCTGGCATCTATGGTCTGGTTCGCCACGAACCCATCAGGCGCATTGCCCAGGCCCACGATCTTGCCAGCAGCAATGAACACATCCTGCTTACTATCAATATTATTTTTGGGGTCTATCAGACGTCCGTTTTTAATGTGGATTTTCATTTTATTCTGTATTCCCCGCCAAGATACTCATCACCGCCATTCGTACCGCGATGCCGTAAGTGACCTGCGGCAATATCACCGACTGGGCACCATCGGCCACGGTAGAGTCGATTTCCACGCCGCGATTCATCGGTCCAGGGTGCATGACAATCGCGTCCGGTTTTGCCAGCGCCAGTTTTTCCTGAGTCAGGCCGTAAGTCTTGAAATACTCCTGAGCGCTGGGTAGCAGAGCGCCATTCATGCGTTCATTTTGCAGGCGCAGCATCATGATCACGTCAACATCCTTAAGCCCGGTGGCCATGTCGTGATATACCTGCACCCCTAATTTCTCAACCTCTTGCGGCAGCAAAGTTTTGGGGGCGATTACTCTTACTTCCGGTACTCCCAGCGTGGTCAGCGCATGGATCTCGGAGCGAGCCACACGCGAATGCAGTACATCACCGACGACGGCGACGCGCAGATTGTGCATATCCGGTTTGTAGTGGCGTACCGTGAATACGTCCAGCAAGCCTTGCGTCGGATGTGCATGGCGTCCATCGCCGGCGTTGATTACATGAATGTCGGGTCCGACGTGACGCGCGATCAGGTGCGCAGCTCCGGATTGTGAGTGGCGTACCACAAACATATCGGCGTGCATGGCAATCAGATTATCTACCGTGTCGAGTATGGTTTCACCTTTGGACTGCGATGAAGTGCCGACATTCAGGTTGATCACATCCGCAGACAGGCGTTTGGCGGCGATTTCAAAAGTGGTACGGGTGCGAGTGCTGTTTTCAAAGAAAATATTGCACACGGTTTTGCCGCGCAATAAAGGGACTTTTTTGACTTCGCGCTCGGCTACGCCGACAAATGATTCGGCTGTTTCCAGTATCTGCTTTAGGATGGGGGCTGAAAGCCCTTCGATTGAGAGTAAATGAGTGAGTTCACCATGTTTATTGAGTTGGGGATTATTCACTGATTTCCTCATGTAGTTTTAAATTGAAATGCCCGGCTGCATCGCGCAGAAGTTCGAGGTTCTGGCCGGGCTTGAGCGTCATGCGAACGCCGACTGCCTGAGCTTCTATCGGTAATTCCCGTTCGCCGCGGTCTACCAGTACTGCCAGGGTAATGCGTGCAGGTCGACCATAATCGAACAATTCGTTCATCGCGGCACGCACGGTACGTCCGGTATACAGTACGTCATCGATGAGCAGGATATGACGGCCTTCGACGTCGAAGGGAATATTGGAAGGTTTAGTTTGCGGGTGCAGGCCTATGCGACTGAAGTCGTCGCGGTAAAAGGAGATGTCCAAGGTCCCCAGATCGCCGCCTAGTGACTTTTGCAAGCGCGAGGCGATCCATGCGCCGCCGCTATGGATACCTACCAAAGCCGCGCCGTCAGCGATAAACGGCTGCAGCTGCCGGGACAGATTCTCTAGCAATTGTTCTGCATCAGGTAGCATAGTGGTGATTCTCAGCCCGTTGAGTGTCAAAATGACTTTGTAAAATATGTTGTGCTGCCACTTGGTCCAGCATCTCTTTCTGCTCTCTACCGCGTATGCCGATCTCATTCAAAGACAGGCTGGCATGATCCGAACTCAAGCGTTCATCCATCAGCACCGTGGGCAGGTTGAATCGCCCTTGCAGGCGTCGCGCAAAGCGACGGCACAAGCGGCTTAACTCATGTTCTGTGCCATCCATATGGGCAGGTAATCCCACTACCAATTGCACCGGTCGCCACTCTGTAATCAGCTGGGCAATGATATTGAATCTTTTATCATTGCCTTCTTCGTCTATGGTCAGGAGTGGGTGGGCAATGCCCAATTCCCAGTCACCCACTGCAACCCCTACCCGTTTTTCGCCAAAATCAAAAGCGAGGACAGCGCCTTTAGTCAGAATTGAGGCGGCCAAAGCCTCAGGCATGACCCGCCTGATCCGCAAAATTGGCAAAATCCAGCCCGAGCAAGCTCATGGCCGCTGAGAATTTTTGTTCTACGGGAATATCGAAGATGATGCTGTCCTGGGCTTCGACCGTGAGCCATGCATTTTGTGCCATCTCTTGTTCCAGTTGGCCTGCAGACCAGCCGGCATAACCCAGGCTGACCAGCATTTTTTGCGGGCCTTCACCGCGCGCGGCGGCTTCGAGAATGTCTTTTGATGTGGTGAGCGCGGTGTCGCCACTGATGGCAATGGTGGATTGCCACTGGCCGACCGGCTGGTGCAGTACGAAACCTCTATCGGTTTGTACCGGACCGCCGAAGTGCACCAGCGTCTTGTTCACATTCGGGTCAGTGGCGGCGACATTGATCTGTTGCAACAGGTCGTCCAGATGCATATCTATGGAGCGGTTGATGACGATGCCGAGGGCGCCACTCTCATTATGCTCGCAAACGTAAGTCAGTGATTTGGCAAAGTGCGGATCGGCCATGGCTGGCATGGCAATGATGAAGTGGCCCGTCAGATTGATATTTTCCACAGCCCTATTATCGCATTTATTTCATATGTTTTTTGAAATTTACTGTTCAATATCTCTAGTCAAATTCCTGTCATGTAGCCAGTCACTTCCAGATCGAACCCTACCATGCTTGGCATTTTCCGCGGTACAGCCAGCAGACGCATCTTGCCTACGCCGAGGTCACGCAATATTTGAGAGCCTATTCCGTAATCACGTAAATCCTGTTTGGTGCGCACGGGTTCGTCTGCCTGACGGATACGTGCGATTAGTTCCTGTCCGGTTTCAGCGCGGCGCAACAGCACAATCACGCCGCTTTCGGCATCACGTATTGCTTCCATCGCCCGATAAACGCTCCACGAATGGGTGTTGCTGTCGTGATCGATCAAGTCAAACACGGACAATGGCTCATGTACTCGTACCAAAGTTTCCTTTTCCGGCGTTGGTTGGCCCTTTACCAGCGCTAGATGGGTCTCGTCTGCAATCTTGTCGTGAAAAGCGATCAGTCTGAATTCGCCGTAGGGTGTTTGTACCATTCTTTCGGTGGCACGTTCAATCAGGCGCTCGGTCTGGCTGCGATAATGAATAAGATCGGCGATCGAGCCTATTTTCAAATCATGCTTGCTGGCGAATTCCATCAAGTCTGCCAGGCGAGCCATATTTCCATCGTCTTTCAATACTTCGCAAATCACTGCTGCCGGTTCCAATCCGGCCAATGCGGCCAGATCACAACCGGCTTCGGTATGACCGGCGCGCACTAGTACGCCGCCATTTTGCGCCATGAGCGGAAAAACATGACCTGGACTGACAATGTCTTGTGCTTTGGCATCTTTGGCTACGGCTGCCTGAATGGTATGTGCCCGATCGGCGGCGGAAATTCCGGTGGTGACTCCTGAAGCGGCTTCAATCGAGGCGGTGAAATTGGTACCAAGTTTGGCCCCATTATGCTGCACCATCTGTGACAGGTTTAGCTGCTGGCAGCGTGCTTGCGTCAGAGTCAGGCAAATCAGTCCGCGACCATGGGTTGCCATGAAATTGATGTGCGCTGCATTGGCGAATTCTGCAGCAAGTACCAGATCACCTTCGTTTTCACGATCTTCTTCATCCACAAGCAACACCATTTTGCCAGCACGTATGTCGGCGATGATGTCTGATGTTGAGGATATCTGGCTCATTCTTTTTCCCATGCTCGTGCGCGGTCGATATAACGTGCGATCAGATCGACTTCCAGATTGACCTCGTCGCCAATCTTCAAGTTGCCCAATGTCGTGTTTTCCAGGGTATGCGGGATCAGGTTGAAGCAAAAAGTGTCTTGCGCGATGGCGTTCACAGTGAGGCTGACGCCGCTTACCGTGATCGAGCCTTTCACTGCCACATAACGCATGAGCGAATGAGGTGCCTGTATCCACATGCGTACGCAATCTCCCAACGGCTCCAGGTCTGTCACCTTGCCTGTGCCATCGACATGGCCACTGACCAGATGTCCGTCCAGCTTGTCAGACATGCGTAATGCTTTTTCCAGGTTCACTTTTCCATCGGCGTTCAGGCCGGCAGTGCAGCGCAAGGTTTCTGCAGAAACATGCACCTGAAACGACTGCGAATTATGTTCCACCAGAGTAAGGCATGCGCCATTCACTGCGATACTGTCGCCGGGTGCTACATCCGATAAATCGAGAGAGTTGGCAGCGACCCTCAGTATCACGTCATCGCCATGCGCGGCGACACTGTCAATATGCCCAACGGCCTGAATAATTCCTGTAAACATGATGTTATTTTAACAGATGGGGACGGGCATAAAAAACAAAAGGGCGAAACCGCAATGGTTTCGCCCTTTGCTGATGAGTTGGAAAAGGTCAGCCGATACCCAGCAACCTTAAAGGCGATTTGAGTTGCGCGTTATACGCCGCCAAAGAGTGTAATCCCGCTTGTATCTGTACGTTACTGGAAGCCAGGTTCGTTGAGGAACTTGCGTAGTTATTGTCTCCTATGCGGCTAGCCGTAGCCGCCAGGTTCTGGTACGTATTGCTCAGACTGGCAATGCTGGAATTGAGTCCTGCCGAGATCGCCCCCAAGCTTGCCTGCTGACCGGAAACGACATCTTGCGCGGATTGAGCTGCGGTAATTGCCGCCTGCGCTCCGGCAAAGGTTGTTACATCAAGGGAAGAAACGCCGAGACTGGTGGTATCGGTTGCGCCTATGCTGATCTGTGTGGTATTCCCTGCATTAGGGCCGGATTGAACAGTAGCATTAAAGCTGCCATTCAGAAGATTCTGGCCGTTAAATTGCGTATTTCCCGTGACCTGATTAATGTTCTGGGTGAGCTGATTGATCTCGCCCTGAATGGCTTGCAAATCGCTCGCACTGTTGGTGCTATTGGAAGCTTGTACTGCAAGCGTTTGTATCCGCGACAAATTATCCGATATGGTAGATAACCCGCCGTTCGCTGTATCAGCCAAGTCAACACCGCTGCCGATGTTGTTAATGGCCTGCTGCGTACTGCCGAGTTGACCGGTCAGGCTGACAAGAATCGCTATCCCGGCTGCGTCATCCTTGGCAGAATTGATGCGTAATCCGCTGCTCTGACGTTGCAGACTGGTTTGCTGTACGGATTGAGCCTGATTTAGGGAGGATATTCCAGGTGGTGAGATGCCAATTGCCATGACAAACTCCTTTGAGTTAACTCTATGCGTAAATAATAAACCTTACGCAGCTATTGTCAACCGATACTTACTCTGGATTTCAGGATATTTTTGATGAGGCTGGGAGCCCTGTTTTATAAGGCTCACAGCCTCATTGATTCAGGTGCGTTGCGGATGCGCATTTCAGGCTAAAATAAGGTTATGAGTTCTTACGAATTATTCATCGGCTTGCGCTATACCCGTGCCAAGCGTCGCAACCATTTCATCTCGTTCATTTCGATGACCTCCATGATAGGAATAGCATTGGGCGTAGCGGCATTGATCGTGGTGCTTTCGGTGATGAACGGCTTTCAGCATGAGCTACGCACACGCATTCTTGGGGTGGCGTCTCATATCCAGATTACCGGTGGGAATAATACTTTAAGCGACTGGCCGGGCATGGTGAAATTCGTGCAAGGCTCAAAACAGGTCAAAGGGGCTGCTCCATACATCGTGGAGCAGGGCATGTTGTCGTTCGACCAGGCAGTGCAGGGCACTATCGTTCGCGGCATTCTGCCTGCAGAAGAAGGTCGCGTCGCAGATATCGGCGCGCAGATGAAAGCGGGCCAATTAAGTAATCTCAAGTCGGGCGAATTCGGCATTGTATTGGGGATGGAGCTGGCGCAGTCGCTGGGCGTAGGGATGGGCGACAAAGTGGTGTTGATGGCGCCGCAAGGACAATTCACACCCGCAGGTATTGTTCCCAGAATCAAGCAATTCACAGTAGTGGGTATATTCCAGGTGGGAATGTATGAATATGACGCTTCGCTGGCGCTGATCCATATGGACGATGCGGCCAAGCTGTATCGCATGGGAGATCAGGTGAGCGGGGTGAGATTGAAACTGGAAAACCTGGATGATGCGCCGGAGATCGCGCGTGATCTAGCCAAGCAACTTGCCGCCTTCGGTGCTTTTTATGTAAGCGACTGGACGGTGGAACATGCCAATTTCTTCCGTGCGGTGCGCATGGAAAAGCGCGTGATGTTCGTCATTTTGACCTTGATCGTGGCGGTGGCAGCGTTCAATATTGTTTCCACACTGGTGATGGCGGTGACCGATAAACGCGCGGACATCGCCATTCTGCGTACGCTGGGAGCGTCACCGCGTAGCATCATGAAGATATTTATCGTACAGGGTGCGGCCATCGGCTTCATTGGTACCGCTCTCGGCGCAGTAGGCGGAGTGATTCTGGCACTCAATATCAGCACCGTGGTGCCTTTTATCGAAAACCTGTTCGGGGTGCATTTTCTGCCCAAGGAAGTTTATTACATCAGCGAACTTCCTTCACAACTGCAATCGGGTGACGTCATCACCATTACCCTGGTTTCCTTGGTACTTTCCCTGCTGGCAACGCTTTATCCGAGCTGGCGCGCTTCTAATATCAATCCGGCAGAGGCGCTGAGATATGAATGAGGTGAAGGACATCGTGCTTAGTTGTAGCGACCTGCACAAAACCTATTCAGGGCTGGATGTTGCCGTGCTCAATGGCATCAGTCTGCAGGTCGCCGCCGGTGAGCAGGTGGCGATCGTCGGTGCATCGGGTTCCGGCAAAAGCACCCTGTTGCATCTATTGGGTGGCCTGGATGCGCCAACGTCTGGCGAAGTCAGCATACTCGGTCAGCAATTGCACACGCTGTCAGAAGCCAAACGTGGTGATTTGCGTAACCATGCTTTAGGCTTTATCTACCAGTTTCACCATCTGCTGCCTGAATTCACTGCGCTTGAGAATGTCGCCATGCCGTTGCTGGTGCGTCGTATCGAGCGCGCTGAAGCTTTGGCAACTGCGGCAGACATTTTGCAACGCGTAGGGCTTGGGCACAGGCTGGAACATACGCCGGGCGAACTTTCCGGCGGCGAACGCCAACGTGCAGCAGTAGCTCGGGCCTTGGTCACGCAACCAAAATGCGTATTGGCTGATGAGCCTACCGGCAATCTGGACCGCGGTACTGCTGCGACAGTGTTCGATCTGATGCTGGAACTCAATGCCAGCCTGAATACCTGTTTTGTGATGGTGACGCATGATCTTGATCTGGCTGCGCGCATGAACCGGGTGCTACGCCTGGATAATGGTGTTTTGACATAGTGGTGTTTTGACTTAGGCCGCCAATATGACCTTCGCGCTTCTTGCGTTCGTTTTTGGCGCTTGGGTCCTGCAGCAACAAGCCGTACTTCCGCATTTGATCTGGGCGCTGGCGCTCATCCCGCTGCTCATACTCTGTTACCGACTTCCAAGGCTCTGGTTAATTGTTCCGCTTGCGGCTTTTGCCGGATTTTTCTGGGCCGCTGCCATCGCGCAACACCGGCTGGCGGATGCTTTACCCAGCGCATGGGAAGGACAGAATATCCAGGTTGAAGGCGTGGTTGCCGGCTTGCCGCAGCAGCAGGAACACGGCCAGCGTTTTGTGTTTGACGTGGAGCAAACACGCACACCGTATGCGCATGTGCCTGCCACAATCTCGCTGAATTCCTATGCCGATGAGTTTCATGCCCAGACTTCGACTGAACAAATCTTCAAGGCAGGAGAACGCTGGCAACTCACAGTAAGACTGAAGCGCCCGCATGGTGCAGCGAACCCACACGGTTTTGAGCTGGAAGCGTGGGCGCTGGAACGCAACATCCGCGCCACCGGCTACATCCGCAATGACCAAAGTAACCAGCGTCTGGGCGTGATGGTCAATCGGCCTGCTTACTGGGTGGAGCACTTACGCGAAAAACTGCGCGGGCATATGCAGCAAGTGCTGCAAGGCAAGCCTTATGCAAGTACTCTGCTAGCACTGGCGATCGGTGACGACAGCGGTATTTCGCGCCACGATTGGCAAGTCTACCGACGTACCGGGGTAACGCATTTAATGAGTATCTCCGGGTTGCACATCACCATGATCTCGGGCCTGGTGTTCGCACTGACGCAAGCGTTGTGGAGGCGTTCGAAATCTTTACCGCTCAGGTTGCCTGCGCGTAAAGCGGCGGTAGTGGCGGGGATGCTGACGGCATTGGCGTATACGCTTATCGCCGGTTTCGGTGTGCCGGCGCAACGCACCGTTTATATGCTGGCGGTGGTCGCTGCCGCTTTATGGTCGGGCAGGAATGTGGCTTTTTCGCTGGTGTTGGCTTGGGCGCTGGTAGTTACTGTTGTGCTTGACCCCTGGGCGGTCAACGAAGCGGGATTCTGGCTTTCTTTTGGCGCGGTGGCGGTGATCGTATACGCCAGCGGCAGTCGGCTAGAACGCCCGCACTGGTTGCGCGAAGCCTTGACGACGCAATGGGCTGTTACTTTAGGCTTGATGCCCATGTTACTAGTGTTGTTTCAACAGTCTTCATTGGTGGCGCCGCTTGCCAATGCATTTGCCATTCCCATGATCAGCCTGCTCATCACGCCACTCACATTGCTGGGTGCCGTGTTGCCGTTCGATTTTATATTGCTTGCTGCACACCAGTTGATGCAATGGTGTATGTGGTTGTTACAACCATTGAGCAACTTGCCTGACGCTGTCTGGCAACAGGCCATTCCACCCTGGTGGGCACTGATACTCGCCATGTTCGGTGTGTTGTGGATGTTACTACCGCGCGGCTTTTCGTCGCGTTGGCTGGGGTTGGTTTACTGTGCACCATTGTTTCTGGTGGTTCCTGGCACCCCAGCTGCAGGCAGCATGAGGGTTGCGGTGTTGGATGTGGGGCAAGGTTTATCAGTGGTAGTGCAAACCGCGCATCACACCTTGCTTTACGATACCGGGCCAAGCTATAGCGCCGATGCGGATAGCGGCAACCGTATCATAGCGCCCTATCTGCGGGCAGCGGGTATCAGTCATCTGGATGGCATGATAGTGAGCCATAATGACAACGATCATAGCGGGGGATCAATTTCTGTACTGCAGGAAGTCTCTACCGGCTGGTTTGCTTCTTCTTTACCGGGAAATAGCGCCATCCTTGCTGTTGCGCCGCAGCCGAGACGCTGCTATGCCGGACAGTACTGGCAATGGGATGGCGTGCGTTTTGACATGCTTCATCCCACCTGGCAAAGCTACGATATTGAAAAACTAAAAGATAACGATAGAGGTTGCGTACTGAAGATCACCAGTCGCTTCGGCAGTTTGTTGTTGCCCGCCGACATTGAAAGTTCATCGGAACACGCCTTGGTGGAAGCGCAGCCAGATGCGTTGGCAGCGGATGTGCTGGTGGTACCGCATCACGGCAGCAAGACTTCCTCTACTCCGGATTTTATCGCTCATGTGCACCCTGCGATCGCGATATTCACTACCGGCTATCGCAATCGTTTCGGGCACCCCAAAGCGGAGGTGGTAGCGCGTTATAAAGATGCCGGTAGCCGCATGTACCGTTCGGATCAAGATGGCGCTGTGTTACTGGATTTCGGCGAGAAAGGGCTCAGCACGAATGCTTGGCGCAAAACCGCACACAGATATTGGGATGAGCCGGAGTAATGCTATTTACTCAAAGTATTCCCGCATTAGAAAATCTTCCAGCCCCGCAGTGTCTTCTTTTCTTGCTGACAATGTCACCACACGCTGTAAGCGTTCTGAATAGAAAGTGAAATCGCCGGAATAATAACGGCGAATGATGGCAATCTGGCTGCGCACGACTTCCAGTCGTATATCACCGTCCAGCGGAGCATCGATCTTGTACGTTTCTTGATGGGTGAAGCTCATTTCGCCGTTCCACCCGCGAAAAGTGTAAGTTGCGCTACGATTATCCATACGGGTAATCTGGAAAGCACCATGCACACCACTAGGTGGCGGCGTACTTGAAGCCTGGCTTTGCTCGTCCACTGCAGTCGCAGAGTTTTCGGTTTCCCCTCTCTTTGCCCGTTGTGCTTTCATGTAAGCTGCCAGATCCGTGGGCTGGTTCGGGGTGGAGGGGGCTGCGGGACCGGGTGTTGTTGGAGTTGCCGGCCTGGGAAGAACCGATGGTTGCTGAGGGAGGTTGAATGGATTGGCGGCAGGTACCGGCGGCGGTTGCTGCATCAGTATTCTGCTTTGTTGTGTAGGTTTTGGTGAGAGTTTGGGCGCGGTCTGTTTTACAGGTTCAGGTGGAGCTTTAACCTGCGGCGGTTCAGGCGAGGCCAGCGTGACATCAAGCGTCTGGTTGTTCGCATCAATCAGAGATGGTTGTTTGGGAAAAAGAGTGAATATATACAATGCCAGCAAATGCAGCAGTAGCGACACCATGCTTGCGATCAATGTCTTGCGGCTGATGCGTATCTGGATGAAGGCGCTTGTTGGGCGCTTCTTCAAGAAGCTCGGGACATTGTCAGGTTCGATTGATTCCAAAAGGATGTGCTACTAGTGGCATGCGATTGCGCCTATTTTACTTCACGCACTTCTTAAATACATCAATCTGTTCCGTCACAAATTGTAACGTTGCTTGCATGTATGCTCTTTTCCAGTGATCTTATAGACCCGCCCGTCAGGTAACGGAAGGAAACTTTAAGTGTATCACCGGCTTTGGCTAGTACTGGTTCGGTTAAAGGGAGTGCCAGATAACCCATGAACCAATCTACTGTGGTCGCCTGCTCGGGTACAACTGTAAGAATGTTCTTTGTAATAAAGCGCAGGGCATTTACTACGCAATCTGACTCCAGGGCAAAGGTTCCCTCCCATTCAATTTCTCGTGCTACTGACTCACTGAAATCCAGTGTGCTGTATACCATTGGAGCCGCCAGCTCGATTGTTTCGGGATGCGAAAAGTACGCGGGTTGAACCTGGATGATGGGGGCGTAGTAGCCAAAAAAATCATAATTTTGCTGTATGGGCTGCACTGCCATGACGATGGCTTCCGGCATAAAAACCGGCAGTATGTCGCCGAAGCGGCGACGGTAACGCTGTTTAAAACCTTCGATCACATCGACCAGCTTTTCCTTCAGCATCGCAGCGTGGATCATTTCGCAGATCACGATGTCTACTGGCTCAGGCGGCAAATATTCAAAAGCATTTGCATGAATCACGGCGACCTTGTGACCATTTGGGTTGAGTGCTAAAAAGCGCCGCGATTCTCGTACCAGATCAGGATTGAATTCCACACACCAGACCTTGCTTGCCTTCGCCGCGGCAAAACATGAGAGCACGCCGGTCCCGCCTCCCAATTCCAATACTTTGGCGCCTTCGAAAACAGCATGGTCTATGGCTGCCTTAAATGAATGCATACGGTTTTCGTCCATCAGCATATTGTGATGGTAGTAGAGTGGAATAAACTGACCCAGATAGCTCTCATCGGCCTCGTCATCGACATGATCGCTGATCTCAGCCGCCGCATTGATAGCAGCAAGTGGCATATCCTGCCCTGGAAGCAGGTGTTTCATTTCCGTCATATCGAGCAATCTTTCGTTAATTAACGGCCTAATGCTTAGCGTGACGAAGTCGCGTGATAGTTACATCGTCTCGCGCATGCGTTTTTTCATTTTGCTTTTGATGCGGGTCTGCTTCAGTTTGGAAAGGTATTCGACAAATACCTTTCCTTTGAGATGATCCATTTCATGTTGTATGCATACCGCCAATAAACCGTCGGCATCGAGTTTGAATGGTTTGCCGTCTCTATCTAATGCTTCTACTGTGATTTTTTCCGGGCGGGTCACTGTTTCGTAAATCCCGGGTACAGATAAGCAGCCTTCTTCATAGTCCTGCGAACCTTCGGCTTTGGTGATGCGCGGGTTGATAAAAACTTGTAGCGAATTTTTAGCTTCAGAAAGGTCCATCACAATAATTTGCTGATGCACATCCACTTGCGTGGCAGCCAGGCCTATGCCCGGCGCCGCATACATGGTTTCTGCCATATCGCGTATCAGGTTACGGATATAGTCGTTCACCTCGGCAACAGGTTTTGCCACGGTATAGAGCCGTGGGTCGGGGTAGTGGATAATGTTAAGTAGTGCCATAGAGCTACCTGTTAAGTCAGTATTAGCCTAAAGTTGATTCACAATCTATACAGCAGGGTGATATGCTAGGCTGGTCTTAATAATTAATTACGACAATGAATAGCATTATAGCGCCGCCACTCGTGGATATTGAAGAGCTTAGTGCCTGGGTTGCATTGGGTATGATTTATGGCTTGGGTGGCGAGAGTTTTCGTCAATTGCTTTCGGCATTCGGCACTCCGCAACATATCTATGCCACACCTGTGGCACACCTCAAAGAAATCGTGAAACCTGAGATCGCGAAGGCGATCGCTGAAGGTATCGATAACGCCAAAGTAAAACCGGCGCTGGATTGGTTGCGGCAAACTGGGAACCGCTTGGTGACTTTGGCAGATGAAGATTATCCGCGGGCGCTACTGGAAATTAACGATCCGCCCCCTTTGCTCTATGCAAAAGGGGATATTGCCTGTTTGCAGCAGCCCACCATCGCCATTGTTGGCAGCCGTAACGCGACGCCACAGGGGGTAAAAACTACGGAAGCATTTGCTGAGGCCTTAAGTGAAGCTGGCTGGTGTGTGGCTAGCGGCATGGCATTGGGTATAGACGGCGCAGCGCATCGCGGCGCATTGAGAGGTAAAACAGGAACTGTCGCTGTGGTCGGTACCGGCATGGATATCGTGTACCCGGCTCGGCATCGTGATCTTGCGCATGCCATCGTGCAACACGGCGTGATCATTTCCGAATTCGCGCTGGGGGAACCGTCCAAGCCTGCCAATTTCCCCAGGCGCAACCGCATCATCAGTGGTTTGGCGCGAGGTGTACTGGTGGTAGAAGCCAATTTGCAGAGTGGTTCCCTCATTACCGCGCGTTTGGCTGCGGAACAAGGGCGAGATGTATTCGCCATTCCCGGTTCCATCCATTCACCTTTGTCCAAGGGCTGTCATCTCCTGATCAAACAGGGTGCCAAGTTGGTGGATAGCATCCGCGACATCCTTGAAGAACTCGGTAATGCCCCAATTATTGAAGAGTCTGGCGAAACCGCTATTTCTCCTATGTTAGAGCAGATGGGGTTTGATGCAGTGACCGCTGAAACCTTGATACAAAGATGCGGCTTGACGAGTGAACAGGTTTCGGCGATGCTGTTATCGCTGGAACTGGATGGAAAGATCGCCAGCCTGCCTGGCGGTTATTATCAACGCATTATTTAGGCAACTGATAGGAAAAACATGTTTGAACTGCTTGTATACCTGTTTGAAAACTATATCGAACTGGACACTTTGGCAGACGAAAAGACGCTGACGCGAGAATTATCGGCAGCGGGTTTCGACAGTGACGATATCAGTAAGGCTTTTATCTGGTTCAGTGATCTGGAAGCGTTGGCAGATCAGGCGGATACCGAAAGCGCAACGGACCGTGCAGGCTATAGAATCTATAGTCCGGACGAAAGCAAGAAAATCGGTCTAGAGAGCCGTAGTTTCCTCATGTTTCTGGAGCAGGCTTCGGTGCTTAATCCACTGGAACGGGAAGTGGTAATAGACCGCTTGCTGGCGTTGCCGGAATTGGAAGTCAATCTGGAACAGGCCAAATGGATCTCGTTGATGGTGCTGTGGCATCACGGTAAGGCGCGTGATTACTTGTTTGTGGAAGATGCGCTGCTTAGCGAGAGACACGCCACCATCCATTAGCATTGAGAGTAATAGGGTGCGCACAGCGCGCACCCTATTCAAGATCATTTATTAAATCCCCAAACGTTGCCAGATGGTAGAAACTGCACCCGCCTGATTCAGCGTGTAAAAATGCAAGCCGGGTGCGCCCCCGGTGAGTAACCGGTCACAGAGTTCAGTGACCACATCCAGCCCCAGCGCGCGCACCGAAGCAATATCGTCGCCAAAATCTTTCAGGCGTAGCGTCAGCCAGCGCGGTATTTCCGCGCCGCACATGGCAGAAAAGCGTGCCAGTTGCGCATGGTTATAGATGGGCATGATGCCGGGATAGATGGGGATGGTGATTCCCATGGCATCGCATTCTTCCATGAAGCGGAAATAGGCATCGGCATTGTAAAAATACTGAGTGATCGCGGCATCCGCTCCGGCATCTACCTTGCGTTTGAAGTTGGCTAAATCTGCTTTGGCCGAGGTGGCTTCCGGATGTATCTCAGGATATGCCGCCACTTCGATCTCAAACCAATCTCCAGTTTCCTGACGTATGAATTCCACCAGTTCGGATGCGTAGCGCAGCTCACTGGTGCTGGCTTCGCCGGAGGGCAAGTCTCCACGCAATGCGACAATATGACGAAAGCCGTGATTTTTATATTGCAGCAACACCTCACGGATTTCCTCTCGCGTTGAAGAGATGCAGGAGATATGTGGCGCTGCCGCCAACCCATCCGCTTTGATTTCCAGCACTGTTTCCAGGGTGCGGTCACGCGTGGAACCGCCTGCGCCGAAAGTCACCGAAAAGAACTTTGGGCCAAGCTGTGCGAGCTGCTTGCGCGCGTCGCGCAACTTGGCCATCCCTTCCACCGTCTTGGGTGGAAAGAATTCAAAGCTGTAAATGCGCTTTTCGCTGTTCAATGTCTAGTACCGGCGCCTAGTAACGATAATGCTCGGGTTTGTAAGGCCCGGTCTTGGCGACGCCGATATATGTAGCTTGCTGGTCGGTCAGCTCCGATAATTGCGCATTGAGTTTCTTCAGTTGCAGACGCGCTACCTTTTCATCCAGATGTTTAGGCAGTGTGTAAACGCCAACTGGATACTCACTGTTGCGGGTGAATAACTCGATCTGGGCAATGGTCTGATTGGCAAAGCTGGAGCTCATCACATAGCTTGGATGACCGGTACCGCAACCCAGGTTCACCAGACGTCCTTTGGCCAGCAGGATGATGCGCTTGCCGTCAGGGAAAATGATGTGATCTACTTGTGGTTTGATTTCTTCCCACTGATATTTCTCGATCGAAGCTACGTCGATTTCGTTGTCAAAGTGACCGATATTACATACGATGGCCTGATTCTTCATCTTAACCATATGGTCGTGATTGATGACGTGGAAATTGCCAGTAGCCGTGACGAAAATATCTGCCTTATCAGCCGCGTATTCCATGGTCACCACGCGATAGCCTTCCATTGCGGCCTGCAGTGCGCAGATCGGGTCTATTTCCGTTACCCACACTTGTGCAGATAATGCACGTAGTGCCTGTGCCGAGCCTTTGCCCACATCGCCATAGCCGGCCACTACCGCTACCTTGCCTGCCACCATTACGTCGGTGGCGCGCTTGATGCCGTCCACCAGCGATTCACGACAACCGTAGAGGTTGTCGAATTTGGACTTGGTCACCGAGTCGTTTACATTGATGCCAGGGAATTTGAGTTCACCACGTTCATGCATCTGGTATAAGCGATGCACACCGGTGGTGGTCTCTTCTGTTACGCCCTTGATCTGTGCCAGACGGACGGAGTACCAGGTTTTGTCGGTCGCCAGCTTGGCTTTGATCGATGCAAACAGTACGCGCTCTTCTTCACTGCCGGGATTGGTCAGTAATGAAATATCTTTTTCCGCTTTGGCGCCGAGATGCAATAACAATGTGGCATCTCCGCCATCATCCAAAATCATGTTGGAAAATCCGCCGTCTGCCCATTCAAAGATGCGATGGGTGTAATCCCAGTATTCTTCCAGTGATTCACCCTTGACGGCGAAAACGGGTACACCAGTTTCCGCAATGGCGGCGGCTGCGTGATCCTGAGTTGAGAAGATATTGCAGGAAGCCCAGCGTACATGAGCTCCCAGTGCTGTCAGTGTCTCAATCAGCACTGCGGTCTGGATGGTCATGTGCAAAGAGCCGGTGATACGTGCGCCCTTGAGCGGTTTGGTAAGCGCGAATTCTTCGCGGATCGCCATCAGCCCAGGCATTTCGGTCTCGGCAATGGCAATTTCTTTACGGCCCCAATTGGCTAAAGTTAAGTCGGCAATTACGTAATCTTTGATATCAGTCACGGTATTCATCAAATAATCCTTGAATTGAGTGACCGGGGGGAGGGGATGTATTGAATTCATCCGGCTCCGTGCCGGACACGGGTTAGTCGAATGAACGTCGTTGAAACTGCAATTAACCGAGCCTAGGAGATGAAAAAACAACACCCCTCGCAACGTTCCTCAGTTAGACCTGTGATTATATGATGAAATCCAGTTTTATACCAACTGAATATAAAGCGGCGTTACTAAATATCGGCTCCTTGCCATAGGTCATCCAGATCAGGAAAACTCCATTTAGTGGAATCTTCCGTAGCCAATATCTTGTCGTGCAAGCCGGAAGCAGACAAATCAATCATTTCCGGTGGAATGCGCAAGTTGGATTTGGTAGAAAAGAATACACGCACCATGGGAGCCAATAAAGATTTTTCGTGTTGGCCAACCACCACGCCAATGCGCCCGGACTGCATGCGCACCAGAGAGCCGATAGGATAAATCCCTATACTTTTAACAAAGGCCTGGAAAACATGATCGTCAAAATGTCCTTTGCTCCATTCCGCCATTCTTTTCAGCGACTCTGCCGGATCCCATCCTGTTTTGTATGGGCGGTTGGAGGTGATGGCATCATATACATCACACACCGCACTCATCTTGGCAAACATGCTGATTTCGCCATTCTTCAGGCCGTCCGGATAACCGCTTCCATCGACTTTTTCGTGGTGATGCCTGACAACATCCAGAGAAGTCTCATCCACACCTGTGCCTTCCGACAATAGCTTGTAGCCAGCCATGGGGTGACCTTGAATGATCTTGAATTCAGCATTGGTGAGCTTGCCGGGTTTATCCAGTATCTCACTGGGGATCATCATTTTGCCGGCATCGTGCAATAGCCCGGCCATTCCCGCCTTATGCGTGGTCGCTTCATCCAATCCAAGCTGCTTGGAAAGCGACACCATCAATGCACACACGGCGACCGAGTGCATATAGGTGTAATCGTCCTTGGTTTTAAGGCGTGCCAGGCTGATCAGCGCGCCAGGATTACGCATCACCGAATTGGAGATCTCTTCGACGATGGGTACAGCATTATTTGCATCCAGAGCGCTCCCCATACGCAGCTCATTAAACATGGACGTGACTGCATGCTTTGCCTTATTGCACACATTGGCGGCATGCTCCATCTCTTCTTTAAGGCTGGAGTGAACGACAACCCTTTTGGGGGGTGGCGGAGGGGCTGGCGCAGGTTTTCTCGGCTCGATAACTTCTACGTCCAGCCCTTTTTCGGTGTCAATCACCACTTCCTTGATAGGACTGGAAAGCAGTTGCTCTATCGCGTGTTTATCTTCCAGCATGAATTTACTGCGCCAGAAGGGATGATCCATGTATTTGCCGCATAACTCGTGCAAATACATGCCCACCCGCAGATGCTTAACGTCTATTCGTTTGAGCATCTCCAATAGTGCCGGCTAGAGGCCGGCACTCTCCTTCAAAGCCGAAACTTTATCCGTAGCTTCCCAGGAGAACTCAGGTTCATCACGACCAAAATGGCCATAAGCGGCCGTCTTTTGGTAGATAGGACGCAATAGATCCAGCATTTGAACGATGCCTTTTGGACGGAGATCGAAATTAGACAATACCAGCTCTGTTAGCTTTTCGTTAGAGATTTTCCCCGTGCCAAAAGTATCCACCATCACGCTGGTAGGCTTGGATACACCTATGGCATAACTGATCTGCACCATGCAACGCGATGCCAGTCCTGCAGCCACGATATTTTTTGCAACGTAGCGTGCGGCATACGCGGCAGAACGGTCCACCTTGGAAGGATCTTTGCCGGAAAAAGCGCCGCCGCCATGGGGCGCTGCTCCGCCATAGGTATCGACGATGATCTTGCGGCCAGTCAGGCCGCAATCGCCTTGCGGGCCGCCAACGACAAAACGGCCGGTGGGGTTCACCAGATACTTGATCTCGCCCTTGATCAGTTCTTTCGGCAATATCGGCTTGATGATCTCTTCGATCACTGCCTCGCGTATCGCTTCCATGGTCATTTCCGGTGCGTGTTGCGTGGAGAGCACGATGGTGTCTATGCTGACAGGCTTACCATCTACATAACGCAAAGTAACTTGCGATTTTGCGTCCGGACGCAGCCATTTCAGACGCCCATCCTTACGCAATTGAGATTGGCGTTCTACTAATCTATGCGCTAAATAAATGGGAAGTGGCATCAGCACCGGCGTTTCGTCACAAGCATAACCGAACATCAAGCCCTGGTCGCCGGCACCCTGATCCAGCGTGTCGTCATATGCTTTATTAACGCCTTGGGCGATGTCCGGGGACTGCTTGTCGTAAGCTACCAATACCGCACAACCTTTGTAGTCGATGCCGTATTCGGTATTGTCGTAACCGATGCGTTTGATGGTATCGCGCGCCACCTGGATGTAATCCACATTGGCATTGGTGGTGATTTCACCTGCCAGCACCACTAACCCAGTATTACAAAGGGTCTCGGCTGCGATGCGGGAATGTTTGTCTTGTGCCAGGATAGCATCCACAATGGCATCGGAAATTTGGTCGGCAACCTTATCTGGATGCCCTTCAGAAACTGATTCGGAGGTAAATAAATAATCGCTCATGTAGAAATAGTCTAGGTTTATGCAAGGCTTGCTAGAATAGCAAACTTCAATGACCGACAAAAGTAAAACGTGCTGATTCGCTTGTTACGATTGTTTGCGCATCTGCCTCTCTCCGCCATCCAATTTCTTGGGATTATTGCCGGCTGGCTGACCTATTGGGCTTCACCTGCCTATGCAGCAAGAGTGCGCGAAAACTTGCGCGGTAGCGCTTTGAGCGCTGATGAAAATGATTTTCGAAAATTGCTGCATGCAAGTATAGGAGAAGCGGGAAAAGGCGTGACTGAAACCTTTGCCGTGTGGTTTCGAGATCAGAAAACGGTGTTGAAATGGGTGCGTGAATGTCGTGGCTGGCAACATGTAGAAGACGCACTGGCAAAGAAAAAAGGCATCATCTTCCTCACTCCGCACTTGGGTTGTTTCGAAATCACTGCTTTATATTATGCGTCCCAACACCCCATGAGTGTGTTGTATCGCCCGCCACGCAAGTCTTGGCTGGCTCCCCTCATAGACGCAGGTCGGGCAAGGAAAAACATTCAATTGGCCCCTACCAATATGCAAGGGGTGCGCAGTTTGTTGAAAGCGTTGAAACAGGGCGAAGCCATAGGCATTTTGCCGGATCAGGTCCCGGCCGCCGGCGAGGGTGAGTGGGAAGACTTTTTCGCCAAGCCCGCCTATACCATGACGCTGGTAAAAAAGTTGGCGCAGAGCACCGGCGCCACGGTATTGATGGCTTTCGGTGAGCGCTTGCCGCATGGCAAGGGTTATATCATTCACATTGAACCGGAGGATATCTCTGGCGGATTGAATGCGGCGATTGAGCGTGTGATACGCAACCGCCCCGAACAATATCTATGGGGCTACAATCGCTACAAAACACCGCGTGGCGCATTGGCAAACCCATTACAATAGTCACATGAAGCTCAAGTTTACAAAAATGCAGGGTTTGGGCAATGACTTTGTGGTGCTGGATGGATTTACTCAGAGTTTATCGCTAAGCACGTCGCAACTGCGTCATCTGGCGGATCGCCATTTTGGCATAGGATGCGATCAGTTGCTGCTGGTTGAAAAGCCTAGCGTGCAGGACGCAGATTTTCGTTATCGTATCTTTAATGCCGATGGTGGTGAGGTGGAGCAGTGCGGTAACGGCGCCCGTTGCTTTGTGCGCTATGTGCACGACCATGGTTTGACAAACAAAACCATGATCCGTGTGCAAACGATGTGCGGTGTGATCACCCCCAGACTGGAGGCCGACGGCATGGTGTCGGTGGATATGGGGTCGCCGCGCTTTGAGCCGCCACAGATCCCGTTCCTGGCACAGAAGCGGGCACTGGTTTATGCCTTGAATGTTGCAGATGAGGAGCTGGAAATCGGCGCGGTTTCTATGGGTAATCCTCATGCAGTGCAGGTAGTGAAGGATGTAGACACGGCTCCGGTAGCAACACAAGGCAAGCTGATCGAAACTCATCCCCAATTCCCGCAGCGGGTAAATGCGGGTTATATGCAGATTGTGAACCGTCACCATATCAAGTTAAGGGTTTATGAACGGGGCGCGGGTGAAACACTGGCTTGCGGTACGGGTGCATGTGCAGCAGTGGTGCATGGCATAGAACGTGGTATGTTGGAGTCGCCAGTGACAGTGAGTGCTCGCGGCGGTGACCTTCAGATAGCCTGGGCTGGCGATGGCGAGCCGGTGGTGATGACTGGTCCGGCGCTGACGGTGTTTGAGGGTGAAATTAGTATTTAAAGGCCTGATATTTGGGAAATTCATTAGGAGTAAACGATGGAATTGGATGACAATCAAGTAGCGCAGTTTTTGCGTGCCGACCCACAGTTTTTCGAGCGTAACCTCAAATTGCTGGACGAGATCGTGTTGCCGGATCAGCACGGGGGAGCCGCCGTGTCGTTGATGGAGCGTCAGCAAACCGCATTACGCGATAAATTACGCGTGATAGAACACAAATTGGCAGAATTGGTCAAATTCGGCGAGACTAATGATGCGATCAGCGAGCGCGTTCATCGTTTATCTGTGGCATTAATGGCCGCTGAAAATTTCAACGATCTGGCAGATGCGATTACCAACAACCTGCATGACGATTTTCAAGTACCGCACGTAGCCATGCGTTTGTGGGGTAATCCACCATCGAATATCAGTGGTCGTCCTGAGTTTGAGGCAGTTGAATTTGATTTGCGAGCGTGGGTAGACGGTCTGGCGATCCCCTATTGCGGCCATAAGCCGGCACTGGATATAGGTACATGGTTCGGTGAAACCAATTCCACACTCAAATCCTATGCGTTGATCGCCTTGCGTAGTGAGCGCAGTTTTGGTTTGTTGGCACTGGCGAGTGAGGATGCACAACGATTTTATCCTGAAATGGGCACCATGTTTTTGAAACGCATCGGTGAATTAGTGAGTTCGGCGCTCAAGCGCTATGTTGCTTGAAACATACCTCGCTTACCTGGCCAATGAAAAGGGGCTTAGTCCTCTAACCTGTGAAAACTATGCCCGCGACATCAAGGTATTGCAGGAATTGGCAGGTAGCAATGACTTACACACTTTAAAGATTGCTCATATACGCCGCTATGTAGCGGCATTACACGGCAAAGGGCTGGGCGGGAAAAGTATTGCACGTATGCTTTCCAGTTGGCGGGGATTTTTCCAGTTCCTGATTCATCGACATGGATACGCCAGTAACCCGTGTATTGGGATGAAAGCCCCTAAATCTCCCAAGACTCTACCTCAGGCTTTGTCGGCAGATCAGGCCTCGCAACTGGTTGAGATCGAGAGTGATGACTTGCTGTCATTGCGTGACCGTGCCATATTCGAATTGTTCTATTCTTCAGGGTTACGCTTGGCGGAACTGGTCAATCTCGATCTAACTGGATTGGATCTGTCCGATGCCACCGTCACCGTGACCGGCAAAGGCAACAAGACGCGTATCGTTCCTGTCGGCAGCAAGGCCATCACAGCATTACGCGCATGGCTGGAAATGCGTAAGCAAATCGTCAAGACCGACGAAAACGCCATCTTTCTCAATAACCGCGGCACACGCCTCACCCCGCGTGCAGTGCAATACCGCATCAAAACATGGGCATTGCGGCAGGGCGTGGCAGGAAATGTGCATCCGCATACCCTACGTCACAGCTTTGCTACCCATGTGTTGCAATCCAGCGGTGATTTGCGGGCGGTGCAGGAAATGTTGGGCCATGCGAATATTTCGACCACCCAGGTTTATACTCACTTGGACTTCCAGCATCTAGCGAAAGTTTATGATCAGGCGCATCCACGCGCCAAAAAGAAGGGCTAAGGCCCAATGAATTGTCTGGGCTAATAAACTATCTGGGTTTAGAATAGCTGCATGGAAATCACAGGCAACCTGTTTATCGTCACAGCACCTTCTGGTGCCGGTAAGACTACGCTGGTACGGGCATTGTTGGCATCAGACCCGCGCATCAAATTATCCATTTCCTACACCACACGGGCCCCACGTCCTGGCGAGGTCAACGGCGTGGATTATCACTTTGTGGATGAAGCCGAGTTTCTCCATATGCTGGAAGACGGCGAGTTTCTGGAAAGCGCTCAGGTGCACGGCGGCCGTTATGGAACTTCACAAAGCTGGGTGCAGTCTATCCTTAGGCAGGGCGACGATTTGCTGTTAGAGATAGATTGGCAGGGTGCAGCACAGGTGCGAGGGCTTTTCCCGCAGGCGGTGAGTATTTTTATACTGCCGCCCTCTGCAGAGGCCTTGCATGACAGGCTGAACAAGCGCGGGCAAGATGCCCCGGAAGTGATTGCGCGCCGCCTTGCCAATGCCCACAAGGAAATCCGCCATGTGAGTGAGTTCGACTATGTTATCATTAACGACGTTTTCGATGACGCGCTGGACGACCTGAAATCAATTGTTCGGGCACAGCGTTTGCGTGGTGTGAAGCAGCTACGGCGTTACGCCGAAATCGTGAATAAGCTTTCCCAATAATGTTTTTGTCACAAGTATTTTTAGAGGTTTCAACATGGCTCGTATCACAGTAGATGATTGTCTGGAAAAGATTCCCAACCGGTTCCACCTGACATTGGCAGCAGCCTATCGCGCACGTCAGATCGCCAATGGCTCTGAGCCGCTGGTGAGCCATATACAAAGAGATAAACCCACAGTGATTGCTTTACGCGAGATCGCAGCGGGCAAAGTAGGCATTGAAATTCTGAATAGGGGTCAGGCTTAATGCCTGTGCCAAAATGTCTCGTGGGAACGCTTTACGCAAAACCGACACAGTAAGACCAGCCCGTGCTGTCAGGCCAGCGGAGCCTCCGTTGCTGCCTGCCGACAGCGAAAATTCACTTCTATATCTAAAACTCAAGACCTACCTCAAGCCTGAAGATATCGCGCAGGTGATGGCCGCTTATCGCCATAGCGCGCATGCGCATGAGGGCCAGATGCGTAAAAGCGGCGAGGCTTATATTTCGCATCCGGTCACCGTCGCCTGCATCCTGGCCGATCTGCATCTAGATCCCCAGGCGCTGATGGCGGCTCTGCTACATGATGTGATGGAAGATACCGGCGCTACCGTGGCGCAGTTGACCGATCTGTTCGGAAAAACAGTGGCCATGCTGGTGGATGGTGTTTCCAAGCTGGACAAGATCGAGTTCCAGACGGCCACACATGCGCAGGCGGAGAACTTTCGCAAGATGTTGCTGGCCATGTCGCAAGATGTGCGCGTCATTCTCATCAAATTAGCGGATCGCTTACACAATATGAGGACGATGGACGTGATGTCTGCGGAAAAACGCCGTCGTATCGCCACTGAAACCCTGGATATTTATGCACCTATTGCCAACAGATTGGGACTGAACAATATCTACCAGGAACTGGAAGACCTCAGTTTTAAATACCTTTACCCCATGCGTCATCGCGTACTGCTGAAGTCGGTAAAAGCGGCGCGCGGTAATCGTAAGGAAGTCGTGGGGAAAACGCTGGAAGCGATGAAGGAGTGTCTGGCCAAAGCCGGAATAGAAGCTGAAATCAGTGGCCGGGAAAAACATCTGTATAGTATTTATCACAAGATGCATGACCGGGTTGGCACCTTTTCCCAGGTATTCGATATCTATGGCTTCCGTATCATCGTCAACGATACTCCCTCCTGTTATCTGGCTTTGGGCGCGTTGCATGGCTTATATAAGCCGATACCGGGCAAAGTCAAAGATTACATTGCCATCCCCAAGGCAAATGGTTATCAGTCATTGCATACCACCTTGTTTGGCGACTTCGGTACCCCGATAGAGGTGCAGATACGCAGCCGCGACATGCATAAGATCGCAGAGGCAGGCGTGGCGGCACATTGGCTATACAAGACCAGCGATGCCGATCTGTCCATTTTGCAGCAGCAGACTCATCAATGGCTGCAAAGGTTACTGGAAATTCAGTCGGAAAGCAGCGACTCGGTAGAGTTTCTGGAACACTTCAAAGTGGACCTGTTCCCCGACGAAGTATATGTGTTCACTCCCAAGGGCAAGATATTGTCCTTGCCCAAAGGTGCAACGGCGGTGGATTTTGCCTATGCCGTTCATACCGATATAGGAAATCGCTGCGTAGCGGTCAAAATCAATCACGAACATGCGCCATTGCGTACCGAGTTGCACAACGGCGACCATGTCGAGATCATCACGGCCTCACATGCCAAACCTAATCCAGCCTGGCTTAATTACGTCACTACCGGCAAGGCGCGCTCGCATATCCGCCATTTCCTCAAAACCATACATTCCGATGAAGCAGCACAATTGGGCGAACGATTGCTAAACCAGGCATTACGCGCACTGCATGCAGATATGAGCATCGTGGATGAAGCGCGCTGGAAAAAACTGATCCGCGATTACGGGGTGAAGGACAGGCAGGAAGTCTATACCGACATCGGTCTGGGCAAGCGCTTGAATCTGATGGTTGCGCGCCAGCTACTGGCGTTGTCCGAAACCTCGGAAATCAAAGACGGTCGCACTTTGGGCAACATCACTATACGCGGTACAGAAGGCATGGCAGTGCAGTTTGCGCGCTGTTGCCGGCCTATCCCGGGCGATCCTATCCTGGGCTTTATCAACAAAGGCAAAGGGCTGGTGATCCATACACATGATTGCCCGACGATCGCCAAATTGCGTCATGACCCGGAAAAATGGCTGGATGTGGAATGGGATCCGGAAACCAAACGTCTGTTCAAGGTCAATCTCAAAATCACCGTCGCCAATCAGCGCGGAGTGTTGGCAAAAGTGGCTGCGGCAATCTCTGAAGCCGGTTCCAATATTGATAATATCGCGATGGATGAAGGGGAAGATACCGACTATATCAGCATGCACTTTACGGTACAGGTGGAAGACCGTATCCATCTGGCCAAGCTGATGCGTAACCTGCGTAAAGTGACAGAAGTGGTGCGCCTGGCGCGCATCAAGGGCAATGCACAAGACACCCCCAGACATTAAGAGGCAGGCTTTAAAAGGCAAACCATGAACAAGCAGATCATTAGTACCGATCAGGCGCCGCAGGCGATAGGCATCTATTCGCAGGCGGTGCGAGCAGGAGATACCGTTTATCTTTCCGGGCAGATCGGTCTTGACCCGGTCACCATGCAATTGGTGGAGGGGATAGAAGCGCAAGTACGCCGTGTGTTCGATAACCTGAAAGCCGTGACTGTGGCATCCGGTGGATCGCTGGCCGATATCGTCAAACTCAATGTGTTTTTGACGGACCTCGGCAATTTTGCGCTGGTCAATACTATTATGACTGAATATTTCAGCCAGCCCTATCCAGCAAGGGCTGCGGTAGGCGTGGCGTCATTGCCACGCGGTGCTCTGGTGGAAGCCGACGGCGTCATGATCCTGGGTTGAACCTGGACTTAAGCTGAGAATAAACTGGCTACATTAGAAGAACTCAAGGGGGCAACCAAGCCCGTTCTTTCCCGACTGAAAAAACTCGGGGTCAGCGAACCATTCGATCTTTTACTGCATCTTCCGCTACGCTATGTAGACGAGACACGCATCACTGCTATCCGAGATTTGCGTTGGGGAGAACCGGCACAAGTCGAAGGCGAGGTCATCCACGCAGAAACCCAATACAGACCGCGCAAAGCATTGATCTGCCAATTGCAGGATCAGACCGATGTGCTGTATTTGCGCTTTCTGAATTTTTACCCCAGTCAGGTAGCCCAGCTGAAAGTGGGTACTCGCTTAAGAGTGTTTGGTGAACCGCGTCAGGGATTCTTCGGTATGGAGATGGTGCACCCGCAGTGCAAAAAGGTCTCTGAAGACGCGCCACTGAAACAAGCTTTGACGCCGGTTTATCCTACTACTGCCAGCTTGTCGCAAGCTACTTTGCGTGGTCTGGTGGATCAGGTGCTGGCGCAGGACGTATTGCAGGATACTTTGCCACCATCATTGTTACAGCGGCTGCATTTGCCGGACTTTGCCAGTACCATCCGCTTGCTTCATCAGCCTTCTCCGGAAATTTCACTCGCCACCCTGGAGAACCGTGAGCATCCGGCCTGGCGGCGATTGGCATTCGATGAGTTACTGGCACAGCAACTGTCCATGCGCCGCCATTATGCGCGTCGCCGCGAACAACAGGCGCCCGCGCTGCCGGCAAACAATCAGCTTACCCAAAAATTCATTCAGGAACTGCCTTTTGCATTGACGCGCGCGCAGCAGCAAGTGGTGAGTGAGATCAGCGCTGATCTGGCACGCCCCCATCCTATGCAAAGATTGCTGCAAGGCGATGTTGGTAGCGGCAAAACCGTAGTGGCTGCACTGGCTGCGTTGCAAGCAATCGAAAACGGCTGGCAGGTGGCACTCATGGCGCCTACCGAGATACTGGCTGAGCAGCATTACCAGAAACTTGCAGGCTGGCTGACCCCGTTGGGTATACAGGTGGTGTGGCTTACCGGCAGTCAGAGCAAGAAGCAACGCGAACCGGGTATTCAGGCATGCCTTGATGGCACCGCGCAATTGACGATAGGCACGCATGCGTTATTTCAGGACAAAGTGGAATTTGCCAATCTCGCCTTATCCATCGTAGATGAGCAGCACCGTTTTGGAGTACACCAACGCTTGGCACTCAGACAAAAAGGCAAGGAGACGCATCAGCTGATGATGAGCGCCACGCCCATCCCGCGCACGCTTTCCATGAGCTATTACGCTGATCTGGATGTGTCCGTGATTGATGAATTGCCGCCTGGTAGAACGCCTGTTACTACTAAGCTGTTGGCCGACAACCGTCGAGAAGAAGTCATTCAGGGTGTGCGCGATGCCTGCCTGCAAGGACAACAGGTGTACTGGGTGTGTCCGTTGATTGAAGAATCAGAAGCGTTGGAGGACATACAAACGGCGCTGGATACGCATGCCACGCTCTCTGCCTTGTTGCCGGAACTAAAGGTCGGGATCGTTCACGGAAGGATGAAACCCGCTGAAAAGCAAGCAGTGATGCAGCAGTTTGTAGCAGGCGGAATTCATTTACTGGTTGCTACCACTGTGATTGAAGTTGGTGTAGATGTGCCGAATGCAAGTCTGATGGTGATCGAACATGCTGAACGTTTCGGTCTCTCTCAGCTACATCAGCTGCGTGGGCGCGTAGGCCGCGGCGCTGCCAAGAGTACCTGTATCCTGCTCTATCAGAAACCGTTATCCGAAACTGCCAGAGCCAGACTGAAAGTTATTTACGAAAATACCGATGGCTTCGAGATCGCGCGTGCAGATCTTCATCTGCGGGGGCCTGGCGAATTTTTGGGGGTAAGGCAAAGTGGTGTGCCGATGTTGAAGATTGCCGATCTGGAGCGCGATGCTGATTTGCTGGAGCTGGCTAGAGAGCTTGCAGATCGGATATTAGAAGAGCAGCCACAGACGGCAGAGCTGCATTTGAACAGATGGCTGGGACGGGCTGAGGAATACGTGAAGGTTTGATTAGAAAGGATACTCAATGATCAACTCATTTGTACTCATCATTACATGCTTATTTCTGTCTACAACAAATGTATTTGCGGAGGATGCGATCGATGCAGCGGCTAAAAAATTACAGACAGATGTAGCAAAAATGCAGGCCGATATTGCTGCTGAGGCAGATAAAGATACCTTACGTACCGATAAACAAAAAATAAAATCAGACAAATCGGCCTTAAAAGCGGCCAGACAAAGTGCAAAGTCGGAACTACTTAAGGGACATACCCTTAATAATTGATTGCTGGAGATCCGCTTAGGCATTAAAACCAAGATGGGCTTGACTGTGGCTTTCCTGTTTTCTAAGCAATGCTTCAAATTGCTGTGCCGGTATCGGTTTCGAGAACAGGTAGCCTTGACCATAGTCGCATCCTGCTGCAGTCAGCAGATCACGCTGCTGCTCTATCTCTATGCCTTCGGCGATGACCTTCATCCCCAGTTTATGTGCCATCACGATAATGGCTTCGCACAAGGCCATATTGCTGGAACCGGGAGCCAGATTGCGCACAAATGACTGGTCTATCTTTAGGAAGTCGATATCAAACTTGTTGAGATAAGAGAGTGACGAATAACCGGTGCCGAAGTCATCCAGCGAAACTTTTATGCCGCCTTCGCGGAATTCCTGCAAGCGGTCTGTGACATGCGCACTGGTATCCAGCAGGAGTCCTTCGGTAATCTCAACCACGATAGACTGCCCGGGAAGCTTAAGGCTATCAAGATGGCTGGCCCACGAAGGGTGGCTGCCATCCTGGGAATGGAACTGCACCGGAGATTTATTTACGCTAATCTGGAATTCGGAATGTTGCGACTTGCGCCAGTGCTTGACCTGAAGCGCCGCCTGGCGGAATACCCAGGCGCCGATATCCACGATTAACCCGGTCTCTTCGGCGACGGATATAAATTCTGCAGGTAACACCAGTCCTCGCTTTGGGTGTTCCCAGCGTATCAAAGCTTCTGCCTTGTAGATATCGCCGGTCTGCAAATCAACGATGGGCTGGTAATACACACGGAACTGTTCGGCTGCCAAAGCTTTACGCAGGTCGTTGGCAATGCGCATGCGCGATTGAGCGGTTTTCTGCATGGATTGAGTAAAGTAATGATAGCGGTTGCGCCCCTGATTCTTGGCCGCATACATCGCCTGGTCGGCATTCTTCAGAAGCGCTTCGGCAGTGACGGCATCCTCCGGGTATAAGGTGATACCGATGCTGGCCGAGATATAGGCCATATCGTTCCCCAGTTGGAAGGGCGCCGAGAGTTTGCGTAAAATATCCTGAGTCACACGGTCAACGTTGCTCTGATCATCCAACTCCCCCAGGATGATAGTGAATTCATCCCCTCCCAAACGCGCCACGGTGTCGGTTTCTCGCACACAGCTGGTGAGTCGTCGCGCTGTTTCTATCAGCAGGATATCGCCCATGTCATGCCCTAATGTATCGTTGATCTCCTTGAAGCGGTCGAGATCGAGAAACATCAAAGCCAGCGGCAGACTGGCGCGATGAGACTTCTTGATCTCCTGATCCATACGGTCATGAAACATTTGACGATTGGGTAATCCAGTCAGGCGGTCATAGTTTGCTTGTTGCCAGATCGTTTGCTCGGCCAGTTTACGCTCGGTAATGTCGGTGAAAAGGGCGACATAGCGTTGAACCGCGCCGCTTTGATCAAAGATGGTATTAATGGTGAGCCATTTGGGATAAATGCTGCCATTTTTACGTTTATCCCAGATTTCACCCTGCCATTTCCCAGTGCTGTTGGCCTGGTGCCACATCTCATCGCAAAACGCCTGGTCATGTTCTTCTGATTTAAGAATGCTAGAGCCTTTGCCTATCACTTCTGTTTCAAGGTAACCCGTGATTTCAGTGAATGCGGGATTGATGGCGATAATCGTTCTGTTGGCATCCATTACCATCATTGCTTCGCTACTGGTTTCATAGACAGAGGCGGCCAAACGCTGGGACTCTTCGCCTGCTTTGCGTGCGATCTCGCGATCAAAATTGTCCAATGCGAAAGAAATATCTTTCGACATTTCCTCCAGCAATGAGGTGACTTCATTATCAAAGGCATTGAATTGCTCATGGAACACGTTAAGCACCGCGTAAGGCTTGCCGCCGCGCTGAATAGGGAAAGCCGCGACGGAACACCAGCCGCAGTCTGTGCCGCGTTTTCTCCAAGGCAGAGTCATAGGATCGGAGAAATAATCGTTGATGATGACGGGTCTATTCTCGCGGAATGCAGTGCCAGAGGAACCGCGTCCCTCGGCTACATCTGCCCGCGAAGAAATAACGACGCCATCCAGATAGTCCAGATTGCTGCCGTACCTTGCGTCAGGAATCAACAATCCGCTAGCTTCGTCCGCCAGAGCGATAAAGGCCATGCGAAGGCCGCCGAATTCGACTGCGCAACGACACACCAGCGGGAATAGTTCCGCTTGTTGTTCCATGCGTACGATAGCCTGATTGATTTCACTCAATGCCTTGTAGAGCTGGGTCAGTCTGTGTTCACGTGCTTCCGCTTGCTTACGTTCGGTGATGTCTTGCACGGAACAGAAGTTATAGTCCTCATTCAGATAGTTCGCAGTGACTTCTACCGGGAAGATCGTCCCGTCTTTGCGCCTGTGGCGTGTCTCGATCAGGCGCATACCGTGTTGCTTGATCTCGGCCCAGGTCGGCTCTACCGCTTCGGGAGGAAAGTCCGGATCGAAGTCCCATATATACATGCCGACTAATTCTTCTAAGCGATAACCCAGACTCTGGCAGGCATATTCATTGACATGGGCCACTTGTCCTTGCGGAGATACCCAGAAGAATGCAGTCTTGCTCTTGTCGATAGCGGTAGATGCCAGTTCCAGCTGCTGCTGGGTATGCGCATGCGCCCAATTGTCCCAGTTCGTACCTATGAAGCGTATCGGGTTACCGGCTTGATCCTTGACGATCTGCGCATGTCCCTTGATGTAGTGTACTTCGCCATCAGGCCAGATGATGCGAAACTCAGGATTGTATGTTGCTATGCCTTTGATCGCATTGTGAAACGCAGTTTCATTCTCTGCCTTGTCGTCTGGATGCAGCCGCTCTAACCAGCCGTGACAAGTCACCTTGAAATTCTCCGGGGCCTCGCCATATAGTGCATACATGGTATCGTCCCAAAACAATTCTTCGGTTTTGGGGTTATATTCCCATATACCTACCTTGCCCGAAGCGACAGCAAGCTTCAATCTTTCTTCACTGGCCCTAAGTGCATCTTCTATCTGCTTCCTTTGGGTGATGTCAGAATGCGTACCTATCATCCGGAGAGGTTTGCCTTCCTGATCCCGGGCAACCAGCTTGCCACGCGACAATATCCATTTCCATGAACCGTTCTTGCAACACATACGGAATTCGGCAATATAGTCTGCGTTTTTGCTTGCAAAGCAGTCCTGAACCACAGATAGCACACGATCTTTATCGTCGGGATGCATCAGCCTGAGCCATGTTGCGCCAGTATTTGAAAGCTCATGTTCTGAATAACCCAGCATCTGTTTCCAGATTCTGGAGTAATTAGCTTCATCCGTTTGCGGATTCCAATCCCACACACCTTCACCCGAGCCTTCCAGAGCAAACTGCCAGCGTTCCTCACTTACGCGCAGCGAAACCTCGGTCTTCATCAGGTCATAAGCCATTTGTCGAAAGCGATTTTCGCTTTCCTGTAATTCCTGGGTCATGCTATTCGCCATGGCCAAAGCCCGTTCACGACCTGTTGCCAGTAACCATGTCAACATTGTTAGTAACAGACTTGCAGCCACCCCAAAAAAAGCGATCAGACGAGATTTATCCATATCCAGCCGCCTTTCAAAGGCGGGTAAGGAACGGATTGCTATCGTCCATGAAGAGTTGATGACCTCCCGTTTCGATGTACTCTGAAAAAGCGGTGTTGTTTTTTGAGAAATGTGATGTAACGAGTTAGAGTCGAATAATCGATTATTAATCGTCATTTCATCACCATCGTAAATTTCGATACTGATGTCATCTACAGATTTGCCAAGAATACCTCGCATGAGGTCATCCATGCGGAATAGCCCATAAACCCAGCCTATCAGGTTGGCACGGCGTTCAGCCAGCGTGTCATGCGGCGCGCCAACCCGATAGACTGGCAAATATAATTTGAATGCAGCCTGCGTGCCCTTGTCAGCCTTGTCTGTATCAGCTACCAGCTTCAAACGACCGGAAAGCGTAGCATCGTCGATATCCCGCGCCTGTTCCATGGCAGCGCGACGCACTGGCTCGGTATACATGTCATAGCCAAATGGGCGCAGATTATCTCCGGTGAAAGGTTCTATATTGACTATGGGGGTATAGATGTCGCGCTTACCTTGCGGCCAGATCGTAAATTCAGGGAAGCCTTGTTTGCGTATGCTTGAGACAAATCGATTTTTCTCAGCAGACGAGACAATCTGCGCAAAACCTATGCCCTGAATACCTGGGTAGTCCTGATCAAGTCGAAGTGAATTGTCATAGGTATGAAATTCATTACGATCCACGTCCACGGAACTGGCGTATAAACCCTGAAATCCGCGCAGCACCTGTGTGTAGGCCAGCATACGTTGTTCGATACGATTATTGACATCAAGAACACGGGAATCAAAATCGCTATGCAACTCTTGCGCGGCACTTTCCTGTGCGGCCTGCCATAACCTATAGGTAACAGACAGCAAGATGATTAACACCAGAGCAGATAGCAGAAGAGAAACGGGCCACTTGCTGGTGTATGGTGACGACTCTGTGGACAAGGGGAGAGGCAGGCTATCCATATTGAAATGCCAACATCAAACCCGTGAGCCTAGGAATATCAGCCCACCCACAAGTCAGAAAGCATCTCCCCATTCTCTGTACCCCACAAGTACGAGCAGTCAAACAGCGTATATCCGACTTTGATACAATTAAGTGAGCCCGTCAAGGAGGCTAACTAGGTGTGATCACTAGCTGGCTAGGCACATTCGTTTGCTGATAGCGCACATTGGTTTCAGTTTAATAATATAGTGGCAATTCAGATTCACAAAAATTCATTCCCCCATGATTAATATTGTTAGCGCTACCAGGAAGTCAGAAAGTGAGTTTTGGAATAATTCCGCTTTGGGGTTGTCGCTTAGACGCCTTGCATACGATAGCAGTCGTTTTATGGCAAGCATCAGCTATGAGAACAAGCAAGGACTTCCAGAGATTTATAATCATCATATTCTTGCAGAAGACAATGTAGACATCGTTGTATTCGTGCATGACGATATATGGATAGATGACTATTTTTTCGTTGATCGCATCATTGAAGGGTGCCTAAAATTTGATGTGATTGGTGTTGTCGGCAATCGCCGAAGATTGCCGAATCAGCCAGCGTGGGCCTTTATTGACGATAAGTTTACATGGGACGAAAGTACCAACCTGAGCGGCAGTATCGCGCACGGGAATCATCCTTTTGGCCCGGTTTCATTTTTTGGAACTGCTCCTGCTGAATGCGAATTTTTGGATGGCGTTTTTCTTGCAGCGAAGAAATCCGAGTTGAAAGACAACAAGTTATTGTTTGATCCGCTTTTTGATTTTCACTTCTACGATATGGACTTTTGCCGAAGCATAAGAAAAAAGGGGTTTCGATTAGGCACCTGGCCGATATGTCTTACACACCAAAGTAGTGGCTCGTTTGATACTCAGCCCTGGAAAGAAAAATGCGTCTTGTATCGTGCGAAATGGGAAACTTAATATTGATGTTGGTGATGAACTTACAAAATCGGTAATCATCGCAATCAGCACATAATGGCATAAGGGGATTGTTAATCTCCGATGGCTCAAATCCGAAAACTCCATACTCCTCTAATGGTTGCTTAACTGATTTAGCAATTATTTTTTTTTGTTGCTTGATAAATTTTCGCTAAATTAGAATTCGCTAAACAATGGTGAAATAAGCTTTTTGGCTGAATAATAAGTAACAAAAATCATGGAGTGCATACTAAATGTCAGACTCAAGCGCGGCTGTCAGGAAGCAGCCAATCGCTCTAACCGGCTCAGAGCAAATTATTTTAAGATTGCAAGACGGCTTTACGACCGTTGTCGATCTAGACCACGTTGTCGATTTCATCATCCAAAGCATTGAAACCCCCACAGCAGACAGATTGAGAAGGGAATTTATCAGCAGGGTTCTTTCCGATAAATAAAATGCTATCAGCTATTTAAATGTATTCCGCCCGTCTATGGCACTTTAGCATGCTGTAGGTTTGCCTGAATCACAGAGAGCTTGCATGGTGGCAATGGGCGTTGAGGTAGAAAAAAGACATGAAAAACAAAGAATATCTGAGTATTGCGGCCTTTTTGGTCTTTATAGCCGCACTTATTTTTTACTATTCAGGTCATGGGAAAGCCAATACCAACTCACCGCATCAAAAAATAAGTGTGAAGTTACAGCCTCAAATGAAAGTAAAACCAGTTGTGCAAAGTCTTCTGGTCGGATGCCAGTCTAATGATCTGCTGCACGAATTTGTAGGGTATGCCGCAGCTGGGGAAAGCGCCAAGGCAAAGTCAATGTTCGCAAGGATGGAGTGCGCTGCTATCCCGCCGGAGGAAACCTATAAAGTTTTAAGTGTCACCTTTGACAGCATTGAATTTGCCAACGTGGATGCGGATGTGAATAAAGGAATGTGGGCAACCTTAGACTCATTTGGGCCGGTGCACAATGAATAAAAAAGTTTTAATGTGGCGCTTCTATCTTGCAACGGGGTCGAGGCCCCCTATATCAAGACGGCTACCCAACCGCCTCGCAGCCGGTTATAGCTGCCTCAAGCTGGCCCTCGTTGATTTCCCGATATGCTCCTCAAGTAACAGGTTGATCGCCAGCGTATAGTCATCCAACTCTTAAATCACGTCATGACTTTTAGCGTCGGGGCTTCTGGCTTTTGTATCCTGCATGGAAGGGTAACGGCATTTTTTACTTCGATCTGCTCATGCTTCACTATTGGGCTAGTGGCCTGGAAGCATCGTTGCTGTAGTAGGCGAAATGCCCGCTCTTGTAGTCAAGCATTAAGTATTGTCAGCTTCTGGCGGATAAGTAAATTGTTAACTAGTTTGTAGCAGATTTAAGCAAAATATTTAAGTGAATGCTTATTTATAATAATGGCTAAACTTCATGAAGGTTTTGGATATGAATCAACAAGCGAAGAAGCGCCGCAGGACTCTCATAGAGCTTATTGAGAAGGAAGGTGGCCATGCCCGCTTTATTGCCAGGCATGGACTTACAGCGGCAGATTCCAGTTACATATCGCAGATTGTAAACGGCTATTCATTCGGGGAAAAATCTGCGGAAAAATGGTGTCAGCGGCTTGGACTGCCCGAAGGGTACTTTACCAGCAGTGATAGCTTAGCATCAGTGCCAAACGACCACCGGAAGATCCCGATTCTTTCAAGCATATGCCCCGGCGGTGTTAAGAAGCAACTTTTGGAATACCAAATGGGCAAGGTCGAATTGCCTGAGTGTGCGCTGGATAATGATTATAGCGACAGTGCCTTTGCACTTTCGCTGCACGATGAATCAATGATGCCGCAGTTTGCGCTTAACGACATCGTAATTATTGACCCGGAGGTTGAGGCGAGGCCTGGAGATTTTGTTCTCGCGCTAACCAATGTGGTCGGTGACATATTCAGGTTGTACAGGGTGCGCGAAATCAGCTCGGATAAAAAGCTGCATTTTGACCTTTGTCCGCTGAATGAAAGCTACCCAACCATCAAAAGCGATTCAATCGAATGCCTGATTACTGGCGTGATGGTCGAGCATCGCCGCAGGCGCAAACCTATTTGAAGTGCAGGCATCTTGCTCGCATTAGGTAAATAAAACAGAGGGGCAGCGCCTCATTGTTAAAAGTGGCTGATCGAGTGTGAAAAATCCCGCAAGACTTCCGAACCGGAAATTCTGAAAAAAAAGCCGGTTCGCTTTGCAAAGCGTTACCGGCTGATTTTATTAAGATGGTTATGGCGCGCCCGAAGAGATTCGAACTCCTGACCCCTTGGTTCGTAGCCAAGTACTCTATCCAGCTGAGCTACGGGCGCGTTGTTTTTGAGAAAGGGCGCAATTATACCAAAATAGCGCCTATCAACAAGGCAATTATCTATCAGATCGCTGTAATCCGTGACCTACGGTCAGGCGCGCCTCCAAGTAGTCCCTTGTGGGGTGTCTTCGAGAACGATCCCTTCGTCTGTGAGTTGTTTGCGGATTCGATCCGACTCAGCAAAGTTTTTGGCTTGTTTTGCAGCATTGCGTGTGGCGATAAGTGCTTCGATATTGAACGCATCGTCTGCGACTGCTGTTGCACCCTGAAGAAAAATATCCGGTTCACGTTGTAGCAAGCCAACCACGCCAGCCAGCAATTTGAGCATGGAAGCAGTTTCGATCGCATGGGTTTTGTTGACTTCGTTAGCAAGCTCAAAAAGTACGCTAAAAGCTTCCGGTGTGTTGAAATCGTCGTCCATAGCCGCTTTGAATCTGGCCGCGGCCGGGTTGCTCCAATCTATAGTGTTTGTCGTTAACGGTATGCCACGCAATGCGGTATATAATCTGGTGAGTGCTTGTTTTGCATCGTCCAGATGATGGTCCGAGTAGTTGAGTGGACTGCGATAATGAGCACGCAGGATGAAAAAACGCACGACCTCGGCATCGTATTTCTTCAGAATCTCGCGGATAGTGAAAAAATTGCCCAGTGACTTGGACATTTTTTCGTTATCTACCCGCACAAAGCCGTTGTGTAGCCAGTAATTCACGAATGTACAGTCATGCGCGCCCTCAGACTGCGCGATCTCATTCTCATGATGCGGAAACTGGAGGTCGGCACCGCCACCATGGATGTCGAAATGCTCGCCTAACAAGTGTTCGCTCATGGCAGAGCACTCGATATGCCAGCCAGGGCGCCCTTTTCCCCAAGGGGAATCCCATGAAGGTTCATCGGGTTTGGCGGATTTCCATAGCACGAAATCCATAGGGTCATGCTTGGCGCTATCCACTTCTACCCGTTCGCCGGCGCGCAGGTCTTCCAGTGATTTTCCGGAGAGTTTTCCGTAGCCTTCGAAATCGCTCACGGAGTAGAACACATCGCCGTTTTTCCCTACATAAGCCAGTTTGCGCTGTATGAGCTTGTCGATCATGTTGATCATGCCGTCCACATAATCCGTGGCGCGCGGTTCGGCATCCGGACGTATCACGCCCAGCGCATCGGCATCTTCGTTCATCGCTTGGATATAGCGCTGTGTCAACGCACTGATGGGCTCATGATTCTCTGCGGCGCGCTTGATGATCTTGTCGTCAATGTCGGTAATGTTGCGCACATAAGTTACCTTCAGGCCCTCAGTGCGTAGCCAGCGTGACACCATGTCAAACACTACCATGACGCGTGCATGCCCCAGATGGCAGTAGTCATATACAGTCATTCCACATACGTACATGCGTACCTGTCCCGGTGTAATGGGAACAAATGGCTGTTTTTCCCGCGCGATGGTGTTATAGAGATTAAGCATGATGATAATTACTGTCAGGAACTGCTTGAATTTTTTGGGTTATAGTGCGTTTGAGGATAGAGTTTTTTGATAGAATCAGCGCCTTGGAAACTCTTCAAAAGTATAGCACAATGCCTTTAATACACGCCTTATGGCGCTGCGGTTTACTCGTGATTTTTGGTTTTTTTTGTTTTAGTGGCGTTAGCTATGCAACTGATATTAAGGAACTGAATGCGCAGTTTGCAAAAGGAGTGGCTTATGCACAGGAAGGCAAGCAAGCCGAGGCGATTGCTGTGTTCTCTGCATTGATCAAGAGCAATCCGGAGCTGCCGGAACCGTACAATAATCTGGCAGTGATCTATGCTGAACAAGGCCAGTACGAGAAAGCGCGGCTGGCTCTGGAAATGGCGATCAACACCCATCCCAGTTATAACACCGCACACCAGAATCTGGGGGATGTCTACGCTAAGATGGCCAGCGATGCTTATGATAAAGCATTACAAGTGGATCGCAGCAGTAATCTCCCTTCACCGCCATTGGTGATGATCAAGGAGATCGTGCCGGTTGGATCAGTGAAGTTTGCCGCTATCAAGCCGATGTCACGCCTTCCAGCTTTGCTTGAGCCCAAGCTTGCGGTGGTTGCCATCGCACCTAAAGCGCCAACGCTACCTGTAGTCAGCGGGCCAGCTCAAACCGGGTCGACGAAAATCGCCCCCAAGGCTGATTCACCACAGAGAGAGCCAAGTCAGGCAGTTCTTGCAACAGTACAGGATTGGGCGCATGCATGGTCTACCAAGAATGTCGGCGCGTACCTGGCTTTTTACGCGCAGGATTTCAAGACTCCCAATGGTGAATCACGTGCGGAGTGGGCAAAGGGGCGCGAGCTGCGCATCAAAAAACCGGTGCCGATCCGGATACAGGTATTGAACCCCAAAGTCACTGTAGAGGGAGACCATGCGACGGTTTCATTCAGGCAGGATTATCGTGCCGGTGATCTGAGCAAGCGTACTGCGAAGGTACTGCAACTCAAGCAATCGGCCGATAAATGGCTGATCGAGAAAGAAGTGGCAGATAATTAATGCGTAAACTCGTCTCGCGTAAAGGTTTGTTGCTCACTTTGGTCATTGCACTGGCGATGCCTTGGAATGCGACGGCGATCCATAAGGCAGATCAGTCATCACGCCTGGAAGCTTTCATTCGCGGTGCTCCACACGGAGGCATCGAGGGGCTGCTGGTGCGCAGTCTGGTAGAAATAACACAAGGCAAGCTGGATGAAGCGCTGAGTGATGTGGATACGGTGATCAGTCGCGTTCCTAATTTCAAGCTTGCCTATCTGGTACGTGGAGATCTATTGCAGGCCAAGGCGCATCAGATCTCAGGTTTTGGCGCTGCGTCGAATGCACCTTCTGCGGAGATCGCGGATTTTCAACAGGAAGCGCATGCGCGCTTGGAGCGCTATATCGCGCACGATGCGAGAGTTCCGGACGACATCTGGCAACTCGATTCCAATCAGCGTTATGCCATCGTGGTGGATACGGCAAAATCTCGACTTTATCTATACCGGAATGAAAACGGCAAACCCACTTATGTGGCCGATTACTATGTCACCGTAGGCAAAAATGGCACCGAGAAACAGCAGGAAGGTGATAAAAGAACTCCGCTTGGCGTATATTTTACCGGTAAGCAATTGGATAAAGAAAAGCTCCCTGACTTGTATGGAAGCGCGGCTTATCCATTGAGCTACCCTAACGAGTGGGATGAGCGTCAAGGTAAGACCGGGCATGGCATCTGGCTGCATGGTTCTCCCAGCGATACCTACAGCCGTCCGCCACGGTCTTCGGATGGCTGCGTGGTGTTGACCAATACAGATATATTATCCCTGTCACCTGTGTTGCAGAATGGAGCAACCCCGGTAGTCATTGCCAGAGATGAAAATGGTGTGAGTAGCGAGGCAGGTAACATTCCCAGTGAACAGCGCGAGGCTCTACTGAATGAGCTGGAGGAGTGGCGCAAGCATTGGCAACAACAAGATACTGACCGCTATTTAGAGCACTATTCACGCGATTTCTTTACCCAGAATATGGATCTTGCAAAGTGGTCGGCGGAGAAACGCCGTATCCAGCAACGTAAAGCAAATGTCAGTATCACCTTGTCCGACATGAGTGTGTTCCGTAACCCCGACCCGCACCGACAAATGGTCGTGGTCAATTTTAATCAGGATTACCGGGCAGATAGTTTCAGTCACAAGATGCGTAAGCGCCAGTATTGGGAATTAGAGGATGGGCACTGGAAGATCCTGTACGAAGGCGCCGTATGATGTTACTGCGCGGTCTGGCTTGTTTGTTTTTAACCTTCAGCCTGAGCGCTGTAGCAGCCAATCCCGAAGTGGAGTTTGAGACCAGTCTAGGCAATTTTGTGGTGGAATTGTATCCGGACAAAGCCCCCCAGACGGTCGAAAATTTTTTGCAATACGTGAACATCGGCTTTTATACCGGCACCGTATTTGAACGTGCCATCCCTAATTTTGTGGCTCAAGGTGGCGAGTTAACAGAAACCTTGCAAGTCAAGTCTACATTTACTCCTGTCGTCAGCGAATCCACCAATGGTTTGCCTAACGAGCGCGGCACCATCGCCATGGTACACGGCCACTCAGCGGATTCGGCGACATCACGTTTCTTTGTCAATCTGGCGGATAATCATATTCTGAACTATGTCAGGCACGAACAAGGGTTAGAGGGATATACCGTATTTGGTCGTATAATCCGTGGTTTCGACGTGCTGGTAAAAATTGGCAACAGCCCGACAACGGACACGGACAGGCTGCACAATGTGCCCGTAGATTTGCCGGTGATTCATGCCGCATATTTGCTGGAACATCCTATAGAGGCCGAATCACCGCCACCTCAGATCGCGCAGAAAACTGATAATAAGAAAAGCGTAACAACGAAAAAGACTTCTTCTAAACTTGCTAAAAAAGGAAATACCAGTGGTAAAACTGCAAACTAATTTTGGTGACATCGTGCTCGAGCTGGATGCTGAGAAAGCACCTCTGACGGTGGCCAACTTTCTCGAATACGTTGAAAGCGGCTTCTACAACGGCGTGATCTTTCACCGCGTGATTGACGATTTTATGATTCAAGGCGGCGGCATGGAGCCTGGTTTGAAACAAAAGCCCAGCAATGAGCCGATACAGAATGAGGCGGAAAACGGTTTGACCAATGATGCTTATACGGTCGCCATGGCCCGCACTTCCAGCCCGCATTCTGCTTCCAGCCAGTTTTTTATCAATGTGGCTGATAATGATTTTCTTAACCATACCGCACCAAGCGGACAAGGCTGGGGTTATTGCGTATTCGGTCGGGTGGTAGAAGGCAAAGATGTAGTGGACAAGATCAAAGCGGTGGAGACCGGCAGCAAAGGCGGCCATCAGGATGTCCCGGTGGAAGACGTATTGATCATCTCGGCGGAAGTTGTTTGACCCACAGTCTATTCATTTCTGATTTACATCTATGTCAGACGCGACCGCATATCACGCGGTTGTTTCTGACATTTTTACAGCAGCAGGCGCGTGCTGCTCAATCTTTGTATATTCTGGGTGACCTGTTCGAATATTGGGCCGGGGATGACGATCTGGATGATGAGCATCATCAGCAAGTGGTCAATGCGTTGCGGGCACTGACGAAAGTAAACGTCTATCTCATGCACGGCAATCGTGATCTCCTCTTGGGAGAAAGATTTGCGCATGCCTGTCATGCCACGCTGTTGCCGGACCCTATACTGTTGGATCTGCATGGGCAAAAAACGTTACTTACCCATGGCGATCTGTTGTGTACCGACGATGTGGATTATCAAGCCTTTCGCAAACAGGTGCATGACCCATTGTGGCAGCAGGCTTTTCTGGCTCAACCACTTACTGAGCGCAAAAGCCAGATTGCCGGCTATCGTAGTCGAAGCGAGCAGGAAAAGTCATACAAGAGCGAAGCCATCATGGATGTGAATGCCGAAGCGGTTGCCGCAATGCTACGGCAGTATCATTATCCCTCATTACTGATACATGGACACACCCATCGTATGGGCAGGCATGCAATAAATATCGAAGGACATGCGTGCGAACGGATCGTGCTCGGTGACTGGTATGACAGTGGAAGCTACCTCAGCGTTGACGCTGAGGAATGCCGGATGTTGGCCTGGAATTAATGCAGAAATTAGTGTGAGACGGTACCCGATTTAGTTGCAGGCGCCGCTTCCATCATCTTGCCATCGGGCGTATCCATGCTCGTCATCTGTTTGTCTTTTTTTCTAACGGGTACCGGGTGTTTCATCCACCAGTCGCTGGCTTTGCCTTGCGCGATTCTTTCTTCTCTTGCACTGATCAAGCCAGCCATCTTGTCACGTTCGTCCTGAGCGGTTGAAATCAGGGCATTGTTGTTCAGCTCTTCATCAGTGATTTCAGGATCATCTTCATCAACAGGTTCATTACCGGCACCTATGGCGTACCACATGTAAGAGCGGGGCAGGTCGCGCTTGGTGTTGCCTTCGCCATTAGCGTACATAGTGCCCAGCATTAATGCTGCGGACACATCGTGGGTTTCTGCCAGCTTTTCCGCCCATTTGATGGCTTCGGCATAATCGGGTTCCACATCGAAGCCGTTATAGAATTTTACTGCCAGTAGCCTTGCCGCGTTGGCATCTCCCGCTTTGGCAGCTTTACGTAACCAATGCAGAGCTTGCGCAGTGTCTTTGGGTACACTGCGTCCGTAATTGAATCGCGAACCCAGTTCAAATTCGGCAGTCAAGTCGCCGTTTTCGGCTTTGGCCAGCAGTTTCGCCAGAGGTAATTTGTCGTATTTGGTTTTTTGCGGTGGCGGTGGCGGCGGGATTTTTTTCTTGCGTACCGGTTGCCCGTCTATGCCGAATGCATCAGGTTGCACGCCAGCAGTAGAGGTGACGTTTTCCTGAGGATTATTGCTATCCGCGGCTGCTAATTGTGAAAACCCCAGCACAGACAAGGCGGCAGTTAAAAACAGGAATCGATATGATTTATTCATCGCTTGATGTCGTTTCAGTCACGTGAAAAAACATGATACCAAACTTCCACTCTCATGATTGTCTGTATCCATTATAGAGTGCAGCCCGTTTTAAGGTGTGTACCCTGGAATCTTGGATTCATCCACTTCATCGATTTGATCAGGTTCCAGGAACTGATTTGCGTATTCCAGATAAACTTTTTCCCGTATGAAAAGATCGAACAGGTCCGGGTCGACGTGATTGTCCAGCTTCATTTTGCCCAGAATAAACAAGGACTCTGACAAGGTTTTGGCTTTTTTATAGGGGCGGTCGCGCGCGGTGAGTGCTTCGAAAATATCAGCGATCCCCATGATACGTGCGGGAATCGACATCTGCTCACGCGTCAAGCCGCGAGGATAGCCCTTGCCGTCCATGCGTTCGTGGTGGCCTCCGGCGTATTCAGGAACCTTGCGCAAGGCCTTGGGGTAAGGCAGCGATTCCAGCATATTGATGGTCACCACGATGTGGTTATTAATGACCTGACGCTCTTCATTGGTCAGCGTGCCGCGCGCAATATTGAGGTTGTATACCTCGTTTTCGCTCAGGAATGGAGCAAGTTCGCCATCCTCATTCCTGTATTTGTAATTGGCGATCTGCTTCACCCGTTCCTGATGTTCCGGGGTCATGAATTCTCCGCCGATATTGGCGTTGCGTATGAATTCACGGTCATTATCCAGTTGCTCTTTGTGCGCGCGCAATTGCACATCCATGGATTTGATGCGGTCAGGGTGGCCCTTTTTCAGTACTTCCACCTGTTGGCGCAGCATTTCCACTTCGGCTTGATTCTTCAGCAATTCGAAGCGCGTGTCTATGAGCTCGATGCGATCAAAAATGGTAGAAAGTTTGGTCGCTTTATCCACCACATATTCCGGCGTGGTGACTTTGCCGCAATCATGTAACCAGGCAGCGATCCGTAGCTCATACAGCTCCTTCTCACTCATGGTGAAGTCTTTGAACGGCCCGGTGGTTGCTTTGACCGCAGTATTCCCCAGCATCATTGCCATTTCGGGCACCCGGCGGCAATGGCCCCCGGTATATGGTGATTTTTCGTCGATTGCATCAGCAATCAAGGTGATGAAAGACTCGAACAATGCTTTCAAACCTTCGATCAGATTCTGGTTGGTCATTGCCACCGCAGCCTGCGAGGCAAGAGACTCAACTAATTGCTGCACTTCCGCTGAGAACGCGACGACCTCACCGGTCTTACGATCCTTGGAATTCAACAATTGCAATACCCCGATGATCTCCTTCTCATGGTTCTTCATCGGGATGGTAAGAAAGGACTTGGAGCGATAGCCAGTATTTTCGTCGAATTTGCGGGTGCCGGAAAAATCGAACCCTTCCGCTTCATAGGCGTCTGCGATATTCACAGTTTTATCATTGATTACAGCATTAGCCGCAACCATGCTGGTATTCGGCGTACCGTCTTCACGGTAGATAGCCAGTGCAGGGAAGGGAATATCTTTCCCGGTTGTCCCGCCCATTGCAATATTGAGCGAGTCGGTACGCATGATTTCAAACTTGAGTTTGTCATCATCGGTCACGGTGTACAACGTGCCGCCGTCGGCGTTGGCTATTTCTTTCGCACCTAGCAAAATCATTTCCAGCAGGCGCTTGTTATCTCGCTCTGATGATAAAGCAACGCCAATCTGATTAAGCTTGGCTATGTTTTCTAGTGTAGTACTGGGGTCAGACATTTTTCTTTCCTGAACAGTGTTGCATTGCTTAGTATATTCTTAGCTTCAAGAGTGGCGCAACGCAGTATTCTCGTCAACCCGCCATCGCTTTGGCGGGTGATTTTTTCGCAGTGCCTGGAGCAGATTTTGGCTTGAATTCGTTAGCGCGTAAATCTGCCGCCATATGATCCAGTACGCCGTTGACATATTTATGTCCATCTACACCGCCATAGCGCTTGGCAAGCTCTATACCTTCGTTGATCACTACGCGATATGGAATACTGGGATCAAATGCCAGTTCGTAAGCGGCGATGCACAATACCGCATGTTCCACCGGGCTTAATTCTTCCACTTTACGGTCTATGAATTGGCCGATCTTCAAGTGCAGACCGTCCAGATTTTCGAGCGTGCCATGTAGCAAACCTGAGCAATATTTTTGGTCAGCACGAATAAATATAGGATCTTCGGTAAGATGACCGTAGATATTCTTTTCACTGTTGCCGCTTAAAAAGTATTGATACAAGCCCTTTAAAGCCAATTCGCGCGACAAACGGCGGTTACCACTGGATTTCTTTTTGTCTGCTGCAGGTTCTGTCATGGATGTTGTCATAGATGTTGTTATAGGCGCTCTGTTATAAATGCCGAATCAGATTAGCCATCTCGACTGCGGTTTGTGCAGCTTCCGCACCTTTCAGTTTCATGCGCGCTTTCGCCTGCTCATCATTATCTGTGGTCAAAATCGCATTGGCAACGGGTACCCCGGTCTCAAATTGCACTTCGGCGACTCCCCGTGCCGATTCGCCGGCGACGATCTCAAAATGAAAAGTCTCGCCGCGTACCACCGCACCCAGTGCGATCAAAGCATCGTAATGTCGGCTTTTTGCCATTTTAAGCAGTAATAATGGTGCTTCCAAAGCTCCTGGTACCGTGCCCAGAGTGATGTCGTTATCGGCAACACCCAGGCGATGCAGTTCCTCCAGGCATGCGGCTAACAAGCCATCACCAATCTCGTGATTAAAGCGCGACTGCACAATGCCTATACGCATTGAATGTCCTGATAGATCCTGTTCCATAGTGTTCATTTTATTCTCCTTATTGGCTTAGCTTTTGTGAGTGCGCTTGATGGCGCAGCCAGTTTGTTTTGTACAATTGCGCTAGCTCGTTATTGCCGTGTATCACTAACAGATTTTCTGCATTGTAATATTGTGCTGCATAGGTGAAATTATAACTCCCGGTAATGACTGCCACTTGCGGGGTGTCAACGTCTATCACCATAACCTTATTGTGCGCGTTTTGATGCTGACTATCTATCCATACTTGCACACCTGATTGTGCCATGGATGAGACCTTCTCACCTTTGATATGTTCTGTCTGCTCTCCATCCGCAATAAGCTTGACGTCCACGCCGCGTTGCTGTGCTGCGATCAAGGCCTGTGCGATACCTCTGTGCGTGAATGAATAAGCTTGTACCAATATTTGCCGGTGCGCCAGATTAATGTTCTTGATCACCAGCGCCGCCACATCCTGCTCTGGCGAGAATGCAATTTCCAAGTTGCCGCTTGCAGCAACCGTTTGTGCTGCTGGTTGCAAGCCCCATACTGCAGGGCTGAATATCAGTAGTGCCAGCAGCGCTTGTTTACATGCATTCGGCATGACGGAAACAATCCACGGTATGGTCGTTGACCATGCCCACCGCTTGCATCATGGCATAGCAGATAGTGCTGCCGACAAACTTGAAGCCACGCTTGGCCAGATCTTTGGAGAGTGCGTCGGAAATCGCGGTACGCGTGGGAATCTCGCTGCGGGTATGCCAGTGATTGATGATGGGGCGACCATCTACAAAGCGCCAAAGGAATTGGTCAAAGCTGCCGAATTGCTGCTGCACGGTAAGAAAAAGCCGTGCGTTGTTGATGGCAGCGGCAATTTTAAGACGGTTACGTATGATGCCGGGGTCATTTAACAGCTGCGCAACTTTAGCTTCATCGTAAAGTGCTATTTTTTGCGGATCGAACTGATCGAAAACCTGCCTGTAGTGCGCACGTTTTTTGAGTATGGTGACCCAGGACAATCCTGCTTGCGCACCTTCCAGTATCAAAAACTCGAACAGGGCATGCTCGTCATGTAACGGCACGCCCCATTCGGTATCGTGATAGAGGGTATTCGGTTCGGAGCTAGCCCAGAAACAGCGAGACTTCACACCGCTGCATCTGCAACGGAAGGGGCTTCAGTATCCTCAGCGTTCTCGTCAAAACGTAACACCACCTTATCGTCGGCCTCCATGTCCACAGTGACGTGACCACCGTGAGCGAGACGTCCAAATAGCAGTTCATCAGCCAACGCTTTGCGTATGGTGTCTTGTATCAATCTCGCCATTGGGCGCGCGCCCATTTGCGGGTCGAAACCTTTCTTGGCCAAGAATTCCTTCAATGCCGTAGTGAAACTTACCTCGACTTTTTTCTCATGTAACTGGTCTTCCAGCTGCATCAGGAACTTATCGACCACGCGCACGATGACATCGTGATCCAGCGACTTGAAGGACACCATGGCATCCAGACGATTGCGGAATTCCGGCGTGAACATGCGCTTTATCTCTGCCATCTCATCACCCGCACCGGTACTGGAAGTGAAGCCCATGCTGGTTTTAGACAGCGACTCAGCACCGGCATTGGTGGTCATGATAATGGTGACATTGCGGAAATCAGCTTTGCGCCCGTTGTTATCCGTCAGCGTGCCGTGATCCATGACTTGCAGCAGGATGTTGAAAATGTCCGGATGGGCTTTTTCAATCTCGTCCAGCAACAACACAGAATAAGGCTGCTTGGTGATGGCTTCGGTCAGCAGGCCGCCCTGTTCAAAGCCAACATAACCCGGAGGCGCACCTATCAAACGGCTTACCGCATGACGTTCCATGTATTCGGACATATCGAAACGTACCAACTCTATGCCCAGGGTATAAGCCAGTTGTCGAGCCACTTCGGTTTTCCCCACGCCGGTCGGGCCGGAGAACAGGAACGCCCCTATCGGCTTTTGCGTGTTTCCCAATCCGCTACGCGCCATCTTCATGGCGGCGGCCAGCATGTCTATGGCTTCATCCTGCCCAAACACCACTGCTTTCAGGTCACGATCCAGCGTTTTCAGTGCGCTGCGGTCATCACTGGAAATGTTTTTGGAGGGGATGCGCGCGATCTTGGCAATGATGCCCTCGATCTCCTTGTTGCCGATCACTTTTTTCTGGCGTGACTTGGGCAGGATGCGCTGTGCGGCACCGGCTTCGTCTATCACGTCTATCGCCTTGTCCGGCAAGTGACGGTCATTGATGTATTTGGCGGACAGCTCTGCCGCCGTAGAAAGTGCCGCAGAGGTGTATTTAACCCCATGATGCACTTCAAAGCGCGATTTCAGGCCTTTGAGTATTTCCACGGTTTCATCTATGGATGGTTCAACCACATCCACTTTCTGGAAACGTCTGGACAGCGCATGATCTTTCTCAAAAATACCGCGGTATTCCTGATAGGTGGTTGCGCCTATGCACTTAAGTTGGCCGTTGGAAAGTGCGGGCTTGAGTAGATTGGACGCATCAAGTGTACCGCCGCTAGCCGCACCTGCGCCTATCAGTGTATGAATTTCATCTATGAATAAGATCGCATGCGGATTTTCCTGCAGCTTCTTCAGCACAGCTTTGAGCCGTTGCTCAAAATCACCGCGATATTTCGTACCGGCCAGCAATGCGCCCATATCCAAGGAGTAGATGGTGGCCGCTGCCAGTATATCCGGCACGTCGCCTTCGACGATACGTCTTGCCAAACCTTCGGCAATGGCAGTTTTGCCGACACCGGCTTCACCTACCAGTAACGGATTATTCTTTCGGCGACGGCATAAGGTTTGGATGACGCGCTCCAATTCGGACTCGCGGCCTATCAGCGGGTCTATCTTGCCTGCGGCAACCTGCGCATTCAGGTTGAGTGTGAAACTGTCCAACGCATTGGCCGCGGCTTGTTCCTGATCCGCTTCTGCTTCGCCTTGCGGTGCGCGCTTGGCGGTGCCTGCGTTCTCGGTCACTTTGGAGATGCCGTGCGAAATGTAATTGACGACATCGAGACGGGTAATGCCTTGTTGATGCAGGAAAAATACTGCGTGTGAATCTTTTTCACCATAGATGGCAACCAGAACATTCGCGCCGGACACCTCTTTTTTGCCGGATGACTGCACATGCAGGATGGCGCGTTGAATCACACGCTGAAAGCCCAGCGTGGGTTGGGTGTCCACTTCCTGTGTGCCGGACATGGTATGCGTATGTTCGGCAATATAGTCCGTCAGTTCGCGTCGCAAGGTCTCGATATCACCGCCACATGCGCGTATCACTTGTGAAGCTGTCGGGTTGTCCAGCATCGCCAACAGCAAATGCTCCACCGTAATCAGCTCGTGGCGCTGCTGTCTTGCCTCCATAAAGGCGATGTGTAATGAGACTTCCAGTTCTTGTGCGATCACTTCAGCCTACCTTAATCAAGTTTCTTCCATCATACACTGCAAAGGGTGCTGCGCTTTTCGCGCCGCGTCTGTTACCTGTAGTACCTTGGTTTCAGCTACATCGCGAGGGTAGATGCCGCATACCGCCGACCCTTGATGATGTACCTGTAACATGAGCTGCATTGCAATTTCGCGACTTTTACCAAAGAATTGTTGCAAGATCTGTACCACAAACTCCATAGGCGTGAAATCGTCGTTAAGCAGTAGCACCTTAAACAGTGGTGGCGGTTTTGCCTTGTTGCTTTCGATCTCAGCCAGTGAGCGTTCTATTGTTTTAGTCGCCATGCGTAACCTATTTTGAGCTTATCCCAGAAAAATTCAAGGGGAAAGTGCAAAGGAATTTTCAAACAACTTTTTAGGCCTTGCCTGTTAAGGGCGAATACTCACAATTTTTACTACCCTGTCCTGCGTTTGTATCACTTCGAGAGTATGACCAGCGATCTTGAAGCTGGTTCCTGCTTCAGGGATATCCTCGAAATGTTCCAACACCAGGCCATTCAATGTTTTTGGGCCATCGAGCGGAAAATGCAAATGCAATTTACGGTTCATATCTCTTAATGTGGCTGTGCCGTCTACCAACCATCCGCCATCCTCTTGCGGGTGGTAGGCGACAGAGCGCGAGGGAGATTGCGAGGTGAATTCACCCACCATTTCCTCTAGGATATCTTCCAGCGTGATCAGGCCTTTAAGTTGCCCGTATTCGTCAACCACCAGTGCCATGCGCTGCTGGTTCTCCTGAAACTGTTGCAGTTGTGTATAGAGTGGAGTCCCCGCCGGGACAAAGTAGGGCTCGCTCATTACTTCGGTCAGCGCTTCCTTGGTCAGTTCGCCGTTCTGTGCCTGATGCAATACCTTGCGGATGTGTAATATCCCGATCACCTCCTCGTTCTGTCCTGATCTGACGGGCAGGCGCGTATGGTGGCTGGTAGCAATCTGTTGGGAAATGACCTCCGGCGCGGCATCGAAATCTACACTTTCTATTTGTGTGTGAGCAGACATTACATCGTCCACAGTGATTTTTTCCAGCTCGAACAGATTAAGCAGGATTTTCTGGTGTTGCTGCGGGATAAACCCCCCAGCTTCCTGCACGATTGAGCGCAATTCCTCCATGCTGATCGCCTGCATGGTTTCTGCAAAATTCGGTTTAAGCCTCAGTAGACCTAAAAATGCACGCACGAACAGATTGACGAACCAGTTGATGGGGGTGGTGAGTTTGAGCAACACCACCAGCACGTAGCTGGCGGCAAATGCGATACGTTCAGGATAAGCAGCCGCAATGACTTTAGGTGAAATCTCGCTAAATACCAGGATGGTGAAAGTGATGGCGAGAGTGGAGAATGTCAGAGTCCACTCTCCTGCGCCAAACAGGCGCACTGCGATCAGGGTCGCCAGTGTGGTTGAAGCAGAGATGGTAAAAGTACTGCCTAGCAGAATCACGCCCAGCAGCTTGTCGGTTTTGCCGAGTAGAGCTGCAGCCAGCCTGGCGCCGCGGTGGCCTTCTTTGGATAAATAGCGCAAGCGGTAGCGGTTGATGGACATCAACGCGGTTTCCGCCGCCGAAAAGAACGCCGAGGCTACCAGTAGCGCGGCAAGCGCGCTAAATAATAATGAATTGGGTGTATCGTCCAAGGGTGCTTGGTCGGGCTATACGACAGAGTATGCGACAGGGATAGTGTCCGCGCGACGAGGGCAGCTTGTCAAGGAGTTGCAGGGTGAGGCCCTGCTTTTTTCTCCGGTTTGACCATATCTTTGTGCGAAATGCCCAGCCACATCACGATAGGGCTGGCCACCAGTACTGAAGAATAAATCCCGAACAGAATACCGATAGTGAGCGCCAGAGCGAAGTTATGCAGCACTTCGCCGCCGAAAAACAGCATGGAACACACCATGGTTTGCGTCATCATATGGGTGATCACAGTGCGCGACATGGTACTGGTAATGGCATTGTCTATGATCTGAGGCACGCTGGCTTTGCGCATCTTGCGAAAATTCTCGCGTACCCGGTCGAATACTACTACCGACTCATTCACGGAATAGCCTAGAACGGCCAGTACCGCAGCTAATACGGTGAGGTTGAATTCCCATTGAAAAAAAGCGAAAAATCCGAGGATGATGACGACGTCGTGCATGTTGGCGATGATGGCGGATACAGCAAAACGCCATTCAAAGCGCAGGGCGAGGTAACTCATGATACCCAGCGACACCAGCAACAGTGCCATCGCGCCATTCTCGTAAAGCTCTTTGCCTACTTGCGGCCCAACGAATTCCACCCTGCGCATCTGCACGCTGGCATCGGATTGCTGCAATACCTTGAGCACATCTTCGGATAGCTTCGCGCTACTCACTCCTTTTTTTAAGGGCAGGCGTATCAACACATCGTGGCTGGAGCCGAAGTTCTGCACCGAAGCTTCTTTCAGGCCGGTACTATCCACCACGGCACGTATCTTATTCAGATCGGCCGCATTGGGATAAGAGATCTCCATCACCGTACCGCCGGTGAAATCCACACCCAGATTCAAGCCTTTGGTGGACAGGAAAAAGATAGCCAGCAGGAAAGTGATAAGCGAAATCGAAGTCGTGAGCTTGCCGTAGCTCATGAATGGGATATCGCGTTTAATTCTGAACAATTCCATATTATTTAACCTATCAGCAACTTGCCTGTTTTACGGCGATAACCATAAATCAGATTGACCAGACCGCGAGACACTACAACCGCGCTGAACATTGAGGTGAGTATGCCCAGGACGTGCACGATGGCGAACCCGCGCACCGGACCGGAACCGAAACTGAACAGCATGACGCCGACGATCAGAGTAGTGACATTGGAATCCAGAATGGTGCCAAAAGCCCGTTCGTACCCTGCCTGTATCGCAGCTTGCGGACTGTTGCCGATACGTAATTCTTCACGGATGCGCTCATTAATCAATACGTTGGCATCAATTGCCATCCCTAAAGTTAGGGCTATCGCGGCCAGCCCCGGCAGGGTCAGCGTAGCCTGCAGCATGGAAAGTACCGCGACCAGCAGTAGCAGGTTGACCCCCAGCGACAGCACTGAAACCGTGCCGAACACCAGGTAATAGATCACCATCATCACCGCAATCGCAGTGAATCCCCACAAGGTGGAGTGCACCCCGCGTTTGATATTCTCTTCGCCCATGCTAGGGCCAACGGTGCGCTCTTCGATGATGTCCATCGGCGCAGCAAGTGCACCCGCACGTAACAACAGGGAAATATCCGTAGCTTCCTGTACGTTGGCCATGCCGGTGATTTGTACCCGGCCGCCGCCGATCTCTTCCTGAATCACCGGTGCCGTAATGACTTCAGCCTGACCTTTTTCCACCAGCAGGATCGCCATGCGTTTACCTACGTTCTCGCGGGTCACTTGCTTGAAGATACGCGCGCCGCGGCCATCGAAATTCACATGCACTACTGAACCGCCAGATTGTTGATCCAGGCCCGGACTGGCATCGGTGATGTAATCGCCGGTGAGGACCACTTGTTTTTTCACCAGTATGGGTCTGCCCATGCGATCGTTGAACAACAGCGTGCCAAAAGGCACGTTGCCGTTTTGTTGCGCATCGGAAGCCTTATGTTCTTCATCCACCATGCGTATCTCCAGGGTGGCGGTGCGTCCCAGAATCTCTTTCGCCTTGGCGGTATCCTGTACCCCCGGTAGCTGCACCACTACGCGGTCTGGACCCTGTTGCTGGATAATCGGTTCGGCTACCCCTAATTCATTGACACGATTGTGCAGGGTCTGGATGTTTTGCTTGAGTGCGAAATCCTGGATGCGTTTTTGTGCAGGTAGATCCAGTGTCGCCAATATCAGCTTGTCAGTTCCTGAATCTTCTTCTTTCAAAGTCAGATCGGGGAAGTCTTTGGTAATTTCAAGTCGACCTTTTTCGCGCTCGGCGGCATCGCTGAATTTAACTTGTACGGCGTCGCCTTCAAGCGAGATACCGGTATAGGCTACGCGGTTTTCACGCAATTGAGTGCGGAAGTCATTGTTGTAGCGTTCCATCGCCTGCTTGAGCGCTGCTTTCATATCAACCTGCATCAGAAAATGCACGCCACCCCGCAGATCCAGACCCAGATACATAGGTAGCGCACCCATGCCAGTTAACCAGGAAGGCGAGCGGGACAGTAGATTGAGTGCGACTACATAATTGGCCCCCAGGCTTTTCTGAATAACGTCTTTTGCCTGGATTTGTATATCCGGACTGGCAAACCTGACCTTGATGCTATTTTTATCGAGAAAAATAGCATCATAAGTAATCGAGCCTTGCTTTAATGCAGTTTCGACTTGCGCCATTAATGCGGTATCTATCTTACCGGTAGGCTTGGCGGAAGATATTTGCACCGCGGGCGATTCGCCGAACAGATTGGGTAGTGAATAGATCACGCCTATCAATAGCGCGACGCCAATCAGCATGTACTTCCAGGTTGGATAACGATTCATACGATTCAGATATTATTCTCAGATACTTTTAATGGTGCCTTTTTCCAGCTTGGTCTGCACCGTTGGTTTTTGCACATTGATGATGACGTCTGTGGCGATTTCCAGACTGATATAAGCATCCGTGATCTTGACGATCTTGCCTACGATGCCGCCGCTGGTAGCGACTTCGTCGCCTTTTTGTAACGCGGCGAGCATCAGTCTATGCTCTTTCGCCTGCTTCATTTGCGGACGGATCAAAATAAACCAGAACAATACAAAGATCAGGATGAACGGGATAAAGCTGGTTAGAGCAGGGGTTGTGACTGCGTCGGCAGCATAGGCGTTACTGATGAACATGGGAATTCCTTAAATATGGTTAAGCCGAAAAATTGCGCGATTTTAGCACAAGCGCTGTTTATAGGGTCGCCCGTTGCTGTTTGAAGTTACTAACAAAATCCTGCAAGGTTCCGCTCTCAATCGCGTCGCGCAAGCCCTGCATCAGTTCCTGGTAATAATGCAGATTGTGGATGGTGTTGAGCCTTGCGCCCAGAATCTCGCCCACGCGATGCAAGTGATGCAGATAGGCGCGGCTGAAATTGCGGCAGGTATAACACTGGCATGACTCATCCAGCGGGTTGGTATCACCTGTGTAACGCGCATTCTTGATCTTGACATCACCGAAGCGCGTAAATAACCAGCCGTTACGCGCATTGCGCGTGGGCATGACGCAGTCGAACATGTCTACCCCGGCACAAACTGCATCCACCAGATCTTCCGGAGTACCTACTCCCATAAGATAGCGCGGCTTATCCTGGGGCATTTGCGGCGCGATGTGATGCAAGATACGCAGCATATCTTCCTTGGGCTCGCCGACCGACAGGCCGCCGATGGCATAACCATCAAACCCGATCTCGGTCAGGCCCGCCAGTGAGATATCGCGTAAATCTTCGAACATACCGCCTTGTACGATGCCGAATAAGGCATTGGGATTATTTTCATGCGCTTGTTTAGAGCGTTTAGCCCAGCGCAATGAAAGTTGCATGGAATCGCCCGCTTGCTGGTGCGTTGCAGGGTAGGGCGTACATTCGTCAAAAACCATCACGATGTCGGAATTCAGCACTTGCTGAATCTGCATGGAGATTTCAGGTGTTAGGAAGCAGGCATCGCCGTTGATGGGTGAGCGGAATTTCACCCCTTCTTCGCTTATCTTGCGTAGATCGCCCAGACTCCATACCTGAAATCCGCCGGAATCGGTCAGTATCGGGCCATTCCAACCCATGAAACGGTGCAACCCGCCGTGCGCGGCGATTACATCCAGCCCTGGGCGCAGCCATAAATGAAAAGTATTGCCGAGGACAATATGCGCGCCTATGTCGCAAAGTTCCGCCGGGCTCATGGCCTTCACCGTGCCGTAGGTTCCCACTGGCATGAATGCCGGAGTTTCCACCTTGCCGTGGGCAAGAGACAATGTAGCGCGCCGCGCTGCGCCATCATGATATGAAATGTCGAACTGCATGTTTGAATTTTGCTGACTACAGGGGCGGGATACTACCATAAGCTTCTGTTTGTTATACTGCCAGTCTTATGGCTACCCCAACTCCCCGCACCCGCCGCCGCAAGCCGTTGCTGGATCCTGGCATCCGCGAGCGCAGCATTTATTTGCTACCCAATCTATTTACGACCGCCGCTCTGTTTGCCGGATTCTATTCCATCGTCCAGGCGATGGGCGGACATTTTGAACAAGCTGCTGAAGCCATATTTATCGCTATGGTGATGGATGGTTTGGATGGCCGTGTGGCACGCCTGACCCGCACAGAAAGTGCGTTCGGGGCAGAATATGACTCTCTGTCCGACATGGTATCGTTTGGTGTTGCACCAGCGTTAGTATTGTACGTGTGGGCGCTCAAACCTATGGGTAAACTGGGCTGGATTGCCGCTTTTATCTATTGTGCAGGTGCGGCGCTACGTTTGGCACGTTTCAATACCAAGCTGGATGAAAGCGATAAACGCTATTTTCAGGGTTTACCTAGTCCCGCAGCTGCAGCTTTGCTGGCGGGTCTGGTGTGGGTTGCATATTCCAATGGCATTAGCGGCACCGATATCCTGTTTAATGTGATACAAATCAAATGGGTCGCCTGGGTAACCACAGTGTTGGCAGGGTTGACCATGGTGAGCGACTTACGCTATTTTAGTGGCAAGGATTTCAATTTACGGCGCAGTGTACCTTTTGTCGTTATTCTATTGATTGTATTGGCTTTTGTTCTGGTATCGTATAGTCCTCCTGAAGTGCTATTCGCATTATGTGTGTCTTATAGCCTTTCGGGTTATGTAGCATGGGGAATGCGTTACATGAAGCAGCGTTAGAGTTACGGTATTGTTGTGGATCAATTCCAAAAACTTGTGTAGAGCTTAATTAACGATGGCAAAACGAAGAATCAGTGCCTTGGACATGGTGGTAGGTCAACCGTTACCATGGAATGCATACAATGCGGCTGGCCGCCTGTTGCTGCATAAAGGCGAAATCGTGGCAGATCAAATGCAGATAGACCGCATGGCGGCACAAGGACTATTCTCGCAAGAAAGCGATGACGAAGGCGGGAATGTCGGCACTGTCCACGAAAAGCCATCCGTCGTGCGCATGATAGATCAGGCCAACGATTTGCTGCAGCGCATCTTGCCCTCTATCGCCAATATGCCTTTATTGGCTGATGAAATTGATGCGGAAAAAAAACTGAGGGTAATTTCGAAGCTGGTTTATGATGCAGTGGTACTGAATGCCAACGTTTCCATCGCTTGCATACAACTCAATCAGGATGCTGCTCCCTATGTTTATCGTCATGCCGTAGATACGGCGATCGTGTCCGCAGCCATTGCGCATGAGATGCGTCAGAAAGAGTCAGAGATAATGACCATTATCGCTGCTGCATTGACTGCCAATATCGGGATGCTGGATTTTCAGGAGAAGCTGCAAAAAAGGGCCAAGCTCACCGATGAAGAAAAGGAACGTGTGCAACAGCATCCGCTGGACGGGGTAGAAATACTCAGGAACGTAGGCGTGAATGATGAGGAATGGTTATCACTAGTACTACATCATCATGAAAGCGAAGATGGCACCGGCTATCCTAACAGCAGCAGGGGGGAGGATATCCCTCTGGGTGCTAAGATCATCGGGATCGCTGACCGTTACTGTGCACGCGTTTCAAACAAGGCTTACCGCGACGAAGTACTGCCCAATGCTGCTTTACGCGATATTCTGGTACAACATGCTTCTGAGATTTCCCTGCCATTGGCTGCCCACTTCGTCAAGATTATCGGGCGCTATCCTCCTGGGGCAACGGTAAGGCTCAAGAACCAGGAAATCGGCGTGGTGATCAAGAATGGTAGCAAACCGACTACGCCAGTGGTAAGAGTGACGATAGGCAAGACCGGATTGCCTGTAGAAGACGCCTTGCTACGAGATACCGAAAACCCGATGTACGCTATTAAGGAAGAAGTGCCGCGCAATCTGGCTGGAGCCAGCTTGGTCATGTCAAAATTTTGGGGTGATGTTGCAGCGTTATAGGTACTATTGGGTATAATTTTTGAATTAACCTAGGGGCATCACGCATGGCCAAACGTCGTATCAGTGTTTCCGACATCATCGTCGGGCAACCTCTTCCATGGAACGTATACAACGGCGATGGAATGTTACTACTACGCGCCGGCGAGATGGTGACATCTCAGGCCGCAGTGCAGCGCATGGTATCTGAAGGCTTGTATTCAGATATCTCGGACGTCAGGGAATTGGAAGAAGTCGTTTTTGTTAAGGGCGAACCTTCTGTCGTACGTATCCTTAATCGCGCTAACTGGTTCTTGAGAAAAGCGTTGCCGGGGCTGGCAGGTCTGTCGGATGCGCCTGGCAAGATCAATGAGATTGCGGAGCTAATCTATAGCGCAATTGAACTAAGCCCGGAAGTTGCCGTGGCTTGCATCTTTCTGAACCAGAAACCTGGTGGTCCTTACAATTTTCGACATAACACCGATACTGCGATCGTCGCGGCACTGGTAGCTCAAGCCATGAGCAAGTCGAGAGAAGAGATTATTACCGGTATTGCGGCAGCATTAACAGCTAACTTAGGGATGCTGGATTATCAGGAACACTTGGACAACAAAAAGGGGCCGCTAGACCAGGCTGAAAAAGACCATATCCGGACCCATCCTGCTCACAGTGTGGAAATGCTGCAAAACGTGGGAGTGACGAATAAGGATTGGCTTTCTTATGTATTAAATCACCATGAGAACGAAGACGGGAGCGGGTATCCCAATAAAATGACCGGGGACCAGATCCCTACGTTTGCCAAGTTGATAGGTCTTGCAGATCGTTACTGCGCACGCGTAACCAGCAAGGATTATCGCAAGCAATCTTTGGCCAGTACCGCTTTAAAGAGTATCTTCCTGAGCAAAAGCAAGGAAATCAGTCCTGCGCTGGCGCCTTACTTTATTAAAACTATAGGACTGTACCCGCCGGGTACTTTTGTCAGGCTCAAAAGTTATGAAGTTGCAGTAGTATACAAAAACGGTGATACCCCTGATGCTCCCCATGTGTTTATCGTTTTGACCGCGCATGGCATGCCGCAAGGGGGCAGGATTGCCCGCAAAACCTCAGATCCTCAATACGCAGTGATCGAAGCCGTGGATAAAGAAATCGCTGGGTCGAATCTGGCCATGCAGCGTTTCTGGGGTGATCTGGCGGCGTTCTAGTCCGGCGTTAGCTCAGTCAAAAGTTACCAGCAAGACTTGCATAGTGGCGCGAAAATCGTTATATTCGCGCCACTATGTTATTCAATCGCACCATTGCATCACCTCTTTCTACCTTAGGCCTCCTGCTGGCTGGCCTGCTGCTGCGCGTCGCGCGCTAAATACTTCTACCCCCCACATACAGGTTTCAGGTTCTCACGGTATAGTTGATCCGTGAGTGTTAAGCATATGGCCAGTTTTTATCAAAAACCCCCTATTAAAGAACTGACTTAAAAATCGGCCGAAAAATATTTGGAGAATTTCCATGCAGAGTTCTAAACAAGACAAGTTAATTGTTTTTGATACCACCTTGCGTGATGGCGAGCAGAGCCCCGGTGCCGCCATGACCAAGGAAGAAAAGATACGTATAGCGCGCCAGTTGGAAAAGCTGGGCGTGGATGTGATCGAAGCGGGTTTTGCCGCAGCCAGCCCCGGTGACGCGGATGCCATCAGCGCTATTGCGCAAATAGTGAAGAATTCCACCGTATGCTCACTGGCACGTGCCAATGAGCGTGATGTGCGGGCAGCAGGTGAGGCCATTAAGTCAGCCAGATCCGGACGCATCCATACCTTCATCGCAACTTCACCCATCCATATGGAAATGAAGTTACGCATGACGCCGGAGCAAGTGCTGGAAAATGCGGTGAAAGCAGTGAAATTGGCGCTTGAATATACCGATGACGTCGAGTTTTCAGCAGAGGACGCAGTGCGTTCGGAGATGGATTTCCTGGTGCGTATTTTCGATGCTGTGATTCAGGCCGGAGCTAAAACCATCAATGTGCCGGATACTGTGGGTTATAGCATCCCCGTATTATGGGGTGAACGTATCAAGCAATTGATAGAACGTGTGCCGAATAGTGGCAAAGTGATCTGGTCCACGCATTGCCATAACGATCTCGGCATGGCAGTCGCCAACTCTTTGGCCGCAGTCATGAACGGTGCGCGTCAGGTGGAATGCACCATCAACGGTCTGGGGGAACGAGCCGGCAATGCCAGCCTCGAAGAGATCGTGATGGCAGTCAAAACGCGCCGCGACATATTCAGTTGCGATTCGCGTATAGACACCACGCAGATCGTACCCAGTTCCAAACTGGTTTCCAGCATCACCGGCTATCCGGTACAGCCTAATAAGGCTATCGTCGGTGCCAATGCATTCGCGCATGAGTCAGGTATCCATCAGGATGGCGTGCTTAAGCACCGTGAGACCTATGAGATCATGCGCGCAGAAGATGTGGGCTGGAATACCAATAAGCTTACTCTGGGAAAATTATCCGGGCGCAATGCTTTCCGTACCCGTTTACAAGAGCTCGGCATCGTACTCGACAGCGAAGAGGCGATGAATGCGGCGTTTGCACGGTTCAAAGACTTGGCCGACAAAAAGCGTGAAATCTACGACGAGGATTTGCATGCTCTGGTCAGCGATGAAGTGATGGCAGAGGCGCATGAATACTACAAATTGGTTTATTTGCACGTATGTTCCGAAACCGGTGAGACGCCGCATGCCAGTATTGCCATACTGGAAAACGGTATTGAACGTCGTGATGAGGCCGAGGGTGGTGGTCCTGTGGATGCCGCATTCAAGGCGCTGGAAAAAATGGCCGAAAGCGGTGCCGAATTATTGCTTTATTCAGTGAATAACATCACTACCGGTACCGATGCCCAAGGCGAAGTGACTGTGCGCCTGTCCAAAGGCGGGCGCATCGTCAACGGTCTGGGGGCGGATACCGATATCGTGATCGCCTCTGCAAAAGCCTATATCAACGCCTTGAACAAGCTGCATTCAAAGCTTGAACGGGCACATCCACAAGTTTAGGAGTATGTTAATTGGATCTGGCATTATTTGACTTGGACAACACCCTGCTGGCAGGCGACAGCGACTACCAGTGGGGTCAGTTCCTGATCGAGGAAGGCATACTCGATGGCGGAACTCACCTCGCCCAGACTGAGCAGTATTATCAGGATTACAAAGATGGCAATCTGGATATCATGGCGTTCCTGGAGTTTCAGCTGAAACCTCTCGCTGATAATTCACGAGAACAGCTGGATGCATGGCATAAACGTTACATGGAACGCAAGATACGCCCCATGATGACGGAAAAATCGCGTGCTTTGGTGGAAAAACATCGTGCCCATGGCGATCTGATGGTGGTGATCACCGCTACCAACAGTTTTGTGACTGCACCCATTGCAAAGGCATTTGGCGTGGAGAATCTCATTGGTACCGACCCTGAACAAATCAACGGTGCGTATACCGGGCGTGTTGCCGGAGTCCCCAGTTTCAAAGAGGGCAAAGTCACCCGCTTGTTGACTTGGCTGGAAGCTCGCGGGCAGACGATGCAGAGTTTTGATGCAACCTGGTTCTATAGCGACTCACATAATGATCTGCCGCTGATGAAGCTGGTGGATCACCCTGTGGCGGTCAATGCAGATCCAGTGTTGACTGAATATGCAAAAGCTAACGGCTGGCCGCTGATGAGCTTGCGCTGATCCTAACGAGAGCTTTCTGAATTACAGCTTGGAAAACACCAGGCTGGCGTTCGTCCCGCCAAAGCCGAAACTATTGGACAATGCGGTCTTGATATTGGCGTTGTCTATGCGCTTGCGCACTATGTTCAAACCTTCTGCGGCTGGATCCAGAGTGTCGATATTGGCAGAAGCGGCGATAAAGTTGTTTTCCATCATGATCAGGGTGTAGATCGCTTCATTCGCACCTGCAGCACCCAGTGCATGGCCGGAGAGAGATTTGGTGGAGGCAATGGCGGGGGATAAGTTGCCAAACACTTCGCGTATGGCTTCCAGTTCCTTGGTATCTCCTACCGGTGTGCTGGTGCCGTGGGTATTGATATAGTCTACCGGAGCGGTGACGCTTTCCAGCGCCAGTTTCATACATCGCACTGCCCCTTCGCCTGAAGGTGCGACCATGTCGTAGCCATCTGAGGTTGCGGCATAGCCAGTCACTTCGGCATAGATTTTGGCGCCGCGCTTTTTCGCATGTTCATATTCTTCCAGAACCACCACGCCGCCACCGCCTGAAATCACAAATCCATCTCTGTCAGCATCGTAGGTGCGGCTCGCTCTTTCGGGTGTTGCATTATATTTGCTGGACATCGCGCCCATCGCGTCGAACATATAGGACATTGTCCAATGCTCCTCTTCGGCCCCGCCAGCAAACACGATATCCTGTTTACCCATCTGGATTTGCTCGACACCGTTGCCGATACAGTGCGCACTGGTAGAACATGCGGAAGTGATGGCGTAGTTGATACCTTTGATCTTCGCGCCGGTCGCCAGGCAAGCCAACACGCCGTTACCCATGGTTTTAGTCACCATATATGGCCCGACACGGCGTATGCCTTTTTCGGCCAATGTATTGGTTCCTTCCAGCATCGCTTCGGTAGAAGTGCCACCCGCACCTACGATCATGCCTGTGCGAATATTGGAAACAAGCTCCGGTGGCAAGTTGGAATCGGCAATGGCTTCCTGCAGCGCGATCCAGGCATAAGCATGACCTTTGGCCATGAAGCGAAATAGTTTGCGGTCAATCAGAGCTTCAATATCGAGATCTTTGATCGAACCCGCCACTTGTGAGCGCAAGCCACGTGCGGCGTACTCAGGCTGAAAAGTAATGCCCGATTTACCTTCAAACAAGCTTTCTTTGACTGCGGTTAGATTATTACCGAGGCTGGAAACGATGCCCATGCCTGTAACGACGACACGTCGCATAAAGCTACTCCTAAAAATTATCTGTTTGGGTGAACAGGCCGACTCTGAGGTCGCTAGCGGCATATATTTCCCGTCCATCCACTTCCATACGGGCATCAGCGATGCCTACTACCAGTTTACGCATAATAGTGCGTTTGATATCTATGCGATAGGTGATGCGTTTATGGGTAGGTAACACCTGCCCAGTGAATTTTACCTCACCGGATCCCAGCGCACGCCCATGCCCCAAACCACCCAGCCAACCCAGATAAAAACCTACCAATTGCCACATCGCGTCTAGTCCCAGACACCCTGGCATTACTGGGTCACCTTCAAAATGGCAGCCGAAGAACCACAGATCCGGACGTATATCCAACTCTGCCACGATCTCGCCTTTGCCGTGAATGCCACCATCTTCGGTAATGGAAACGATACGGTCAAACATCAACATAGGCGGCAAAGGCAGTTGGGCATTTCCGGCCCCGAACATCTCCCCACGGCCACAGGCCAGCAACTCATCGTTGCTATAATTATTTTTTTTCAAAAGTTATTTCTTCTCTCACTTAATCTAGTCATGATAACCAACTGTAGCTACCTACACAATCGCGCTCAGTGTATAGAACCTGCGATATGATTACACCTTTTTGAACCGAGGAATGTATGCTATGAACCTTTTCCGATTAGTTGCTGTAAGTTTGACCGCTCTGTTTTTATTTTCTACCACCAATGTTGTGAATGCCGATTCACAGAATGAAAAGACCCCGATGAAAAAATTTGTTACTGAACTTGGAATTACCGATCATGTAGTGGGTAAAGGCAAGGCAGCAATCGCCGGCACCACTGTGACTGTGCATTACACGGGCTGGTTGTATGACCCAAGCAAGCCTGAAGGTCATGGCACCAAGTTTGACAGTTCTGTCGATCGTGGTGAACCCTTCTCTTTCCCGCTCGGTGGCGGACAGGTCATTCGCGGTTGGGATGACGGTGTAGCAGGCATGAAGGAAGGCGGAAAACGTACGCTGATCATTCCATCCAGCATGGGTTATGGTTCGCGCGGTGCCGGTGACGTGATTCCTCCTTATGCAACGCTGGTGTTTGATGTTGAGTTACTGAGCGTAAAGTAAAGGCCATCAGATAAAGTATGCAAATAAAAAGCCGTTGCTCGCAACGGCTTTTTATTAACGAAGTTTTTGAATTCTAGACAGAGAATGAAGATCCGCAACCACAGGTGCTGGTCGCAGTTGGATTCTTGATCACGAATTGTGAGCCTTGCAGGCCATCGGTGTAATCAATTTCTGCACCCATCAGATATTGCAGACTCATAGAATCGATCAGCAAGGTAACGCCATTACGCTCAACAGTCGTGTCGTCATCGTTAACCTCTTCATCAAAGGTAAAGCCATACTGAAAGCCGGAACATCCGCCGCCCGAAACAAATACACGTAACTTAAGGTCGGGCGTACCTTCCTCATCAATCAGCTCGCGTACCTTCAGCGCTGCGCTCTCGGTAAATAAGAGAGGGCTGGGCATTTCAGTGATTGCGTTCATGATAATTCCTTAACTAACGGTATAAAATTAATATTATCCGCTTTAGTAAAGCAAGGGTCAATCGTCATCGGTAGCAGCAACAGCGCTCGTGCCACCCGTATGTATCAACTTGCCTTCAACTACGGCGCCTACGAACATTTCCAAAGTTTTGTAACGTAGGTCACCTATGACCTTGGCTTTGGACTGTAGTTCCACATATTCACTGACATTCACCGGCCCGTTCACTACGCCGTTAATCATGGCATGCGAAACGTTAATGGTACCGTCAACATGACCCTGTTCACTTAATATCAGCATTCCGGGTTGCACGCTGATTTCAGTGACATGACCTCTTACGGAGCCATCAATACGCAGTCCGCCGCTGAACTCGATATCTCCCTCGATCACGGTGGTAGCACCTATCAGGGTGTCTATTCGATTTTGTGGTTTCTGACTTTTTTTAAAAAACATTATGCATCCTTCGAAAAAGCTATTGCGGCAGAGCGGCTGATTGAGTCAGTTTGGGCTCGGAGGAACCAAATTGAAACAATCTGGCCTGCATCTCTGAAGCCGATAAGTTTGCCGGTACGGTGAAACTGCCCTCTACAGGCTGATAATACTTGAAATTGATTTTAAAACTACCACGATCTCCAGTACTTTCGGTGATGGGAATAACCGTCGGCTTACCGTCCTGAGTGCCCACTAACTGGAGCTTCAGGCTACCTTGTACGCTTTTGTCATGTTTTCCGGACTGGATCAGCAGTATGCGGAAATTATAATCACCTGCTGTTGTGCCATGCGTGATTTTGATACTGTGGATCTTGACCGCAGCTACGCCAGCACTGTCTTCCAGTATGCTTTTGTAAAACTCCAGATCTTCTTTTAACTGGACGTTCTCTTCCTGCAACAACGCCATGTCCTTGGACAGGTCTGTTTGCGCTACTTGCGTGACTTGCTGCTGCCGTTCAACGTGGATGCTCTGGCTGTGAAGCTGGGTATTCTCTTGCGACAGCCTCTGGACTTCCTCACGCAACTGTGACGTGCTGGTGTTCGCATAGCGCACATAACCTATGCTGAAGCCAGCGAACAATAATATGCATATCCAGAACAAACGCCAGTGCCACGGGATCTCGGTACGTACCGAGACATTCCTTTGTGCAATGCCAAAGCGATGGCGTAAGCTGCGGAAAAGTCGCTTCATGGCATCAGAGGTACACTTTTCAGTCCAGTGGTTTCAGGGTAACCCAGCATCAGATTCATATTTTGTATGGCCTGGCCCGCGGCACCTTTCACTAGATTATCAATCACCGATAACACCACCACAGTATCACCATCTTGTGGCCTGTGTACAGCGATACGGCAATGATTGGAGCCACGTACGGAGCGTGTCTCGGGGTGTGCGCCTGCTGCCAGCACGTCTACGAATGGCTCATCCGTATAGGTCTGTTCGAATAGGGCCTGCAAATCGGCTGATGTTTTCAATGTGGCATACAGTGTGGCGTGGATGCCTCTTATCATCGGCGTCAGGTGCGGAACAAATGTCAGCTTGATCGGGCTGGCGGACATGCTTGCCAGTCCCTGGCTGATTTCGGGCAGGTGTCTGTGTCCGGGCACGCCATAAGCCTTGAAGTTATCGCCAGCTTCGGCAAACATAATGCTGGTCTCCATCTTGCGCCCGGCACCGCTCACGCCTGATTTGGCATCGGCGATCAGATGGGAAGTGTCGACCAGACCTGCTTTGAGCAACGGTAAAAATCCCAATTGCACAGCGGTTGGGTAGCAGCCGGGGTTGGCGACGAGGCGCGCTGCTTTGATCTGCTCGCGGTTGATTTCCGGTAACCCATATACCGCCTCAGCCACCAGTTTCGGGCTGGCATGGCTCATACCGTACCATTTTTCCCAGGTAGCGATATCCTTGATACGGAAATCGGCGGCCAGATCGATCACTCTTACGCCCGCATCCAGCAACTCTTGCGTCTGCCGCATGGCAATACCATTCGGCGTGGCAAAGAACACGATGTCGCAGTCTTTGAGTTTAGCTGTCGCCGGATCGGCAAACAGCAAATCCACATGCCCACGTAAGCTGGGAAACATGTCGCTTACTTTTTGTCCCGCTTCCCCACGCGAAGTGATTGCACTGATCTCAGCATATGGATGCTGAACCAGCAAGCGCAGCAATTCCACGCCGGTATATCCGGTACCGCCTACGATTCCTATTTTGACTTTATTCACGTGCATACTCACTTCTCTAAAATTTTTACCTGGGCGCATGTTAAAGCACAGGCTCCAGAAAAAGCAATAAAAAGGCCAAGACAATAAAAATCAAGGGCAACAAAAAAGCCGCTATGGTGTAACCCATGCGGCTTTTTCTGAATAACGCTGAAATTAGCGTTTAGAGAATTGCTTGCGGCGACGTGCCTTGTGCAAGCCAACTTTCTTACGCTCAACCTCACGTGCATCGCGAGTTACAAACCCGGCTTTGCTCAGGGCTGATTTCAGCGCTGCATCATACTCGATCAGCGCACGGGTGATGCCATGTCGCACCGCGCCGGCTTGGCCAGATTCACCACCGCCGACTACGTTCACCAGAATGTCGAAAGTGTTCAGGTTGTCGGTCAGCTCCAATGGCTGGCGCAATACCATACGTGAAGTTTCACGCGAAAAGTATTCATCAGCAGGCTTATCGTTAACGACAATGTTGCCTTTGCCGGATTTAATAAATACCCGAGCCACTGAGCTTTTGCGTCGGCCGGTACCGTAATTGTAATTGCCTATCATGGGAATATCCTTAAATCTCTAATGCTTTTGGTTGCTGAGCTGCATGCTCATGGGTAGCACCTGCATACACTTTGAGCTTCTTGAGCATGGCGTAACCCAATGGGCCTTTAGGCAACATGCCCTTCACCGCTTTTTCCAGCGCACGGCCTGGAAAACGATTTTGCATTTGTGCAAAAGTGCTGCTGTAAATACCGCCAGGAAAGCCGGAGTGACGATGATAGATCTTGCCTTCCGCTTTATTACCGGTGACGCGGATCTTTTCAGCGTTAACGACAATAATGTAATCACCGGTATCTACGTGCGGCGTATAAATGGTTTTATGCTTACCGCGCAGGCGGCGTGCAATTTCGCTCGCCAGACGGCCTAGTACCAGGTCGGCGGCATCGACTACGAACCAGTCGCGTTGTACTTCGTGCGACTTGGCAGAAAAAGTTTTGGCAGTTAAGGTTTTCATATAGTTCCAACTACACTTGCTACAAAAATGAAGGGGGCGATTGTATGGCATAGTTGCTCGCCATGTCAAACGAAATTGTGACTAAATTCCAATCAAATGTCATGCTATGCGCTGCTTCTAGTATTGTTTAAGCAGCTCGTTTAAACAGCAAAATTAAATACTAAACCTGCAAAAATCGCCGCACCCAGCCAGTTGTTGTGCAAAAACGCCTTGAAACAGGCGCTACGCTTACGTTCGCGTATCAGAGTGTAGTGGTATACCGCTATCAACGCTGCTGTCAGCAGCCCTGCATAATAAGGCCATTGCAGCCCGGCCAATAAGCCCGCAATTACAAGTATAGCCAGCATGCCTGTATAAAACAGCATGATCGCCAATACTTCGAAACGCCCGAAAAACAGCGCCGAGGAATGTATGCCGATGCGCATGTCGTCTTCCCTGTCCACCATGGCATATTCCGTGTCGTAGGCCAGCGACCAGCACACATTCGCCAGCAGCATCCACCAGGCCAGCGGCGGCACAGTGCCGGTTTGTGCGGCAAAAGCCATGGGGATGCCGAAGCCGAAAGCGATGCCCAGATATGCCTGCGGAATAACGAAGAAGCGTTTACTGAACGGGTAGCTTGCAGCCAGCAATAACGCAGGCACGGAGAGTAGCACCGTCAAATGGTTTAACTGTAACACCAGAAGAAAAGCCAGCAACGATAATCCCGCTGCCAATAACAAGGCCTCTTTCTCCGTCACCAGTTTTGCCGTCAGCGGCCGGTTCCTGGTGCGCTCTACATGCAGGTCAAAATCACGATCAGCATAATCATTCATCACGCAGCCCGCTGAACGCATCAGTATCGTGCCCAGCACCAATACTGCGAAAACTTGGGTATCGGGGTGACCGGAGCTTGCGATCCACAATGCCCAGAGCGTAGGCCATAGCAGCAGAAGGATGCCGATAGGTTTGTCCAGACGCATCAGACGTATATAAAGCGATAATTTCATGTGGGTAGATTCAGCACTGCGGGCATGAATGCCTCAGTCACCAGAATGGAACGCCCATCGCGCATAAACACCGAGCGACGTGCCCATCTGGCTTGTGACGCATGTGTACGCAGTGGGTGATGTGCCGATAGCTTGCGAAAAGCCAAGGGCTGGCGTGCTACGCTGGCATCTGCAAACAAGGCTGCGCCCAGTGGCCGACTGCCCAGGCGCCCGAGTTTGCACCATACGCCGCGCAGACTATGGCGAGGAAGGATGCTACGGGCAAATACCAGCGGCATCTCTCCATCCTGCAGCCACACTTCACGGATCAACGCCGTTTGCCCTTCCCGCAACCCCAACAGAACGGCTTCATCCGGTGTGGGCTTTGCCCAGTATTGATGCACATGCTTTACCGCAAAATCGCTGCAACGGCTCATTAGCCTGGCTGTCAGCGAGCCGCCGTCTACCAGCCACCGCTGGAATGCACCGCTGCATATCGGATGTGCCAACCAATAGATATCTGCTTGAGGACGTTTATTTTGTATTTTCACGCCTAGATTATAGCGTGGGACTGGCTGGGGGTATTTATAAGGCTGTTTATACCGCCATCACTGCGATCTTCTTACGCCATAGCTCCGGCCCGGTTTGATGTACCGAACTTCCCTGCGTATCTACAGCTACCGTGACTGGCATATCCTTGATCTCGAATTCATAGATCGCTTCCATGCCCAGGTCCGCGAACGCCAGTACGCGCGATGATTTGATCGCCTTGGCAACCAGATAGGCCGCGCCGCCGACTGCGATGAGATAGGTGGAGCGAAACTTGCGAATGGATTGTAACGTTGCCTCGCCGCGTTCTGCCTTGCCTATCATGCCCAGCAAGCCTGTCTTTCCGAGCATCATCTCGGTATATTTATCCATGCGCGTGGCAGTAGTCGGCCCCGCAGGCCCGACTACTTCGTCGCGCACCGGGTCGACCGGGCCCACGTAATAAATGAAGCGATTGGTGAAATCCACCGGCAACGGTTCGCCTTTTGCCAATAATTCTGCAATTCGCTTGTGCGCAGCGTCGCGGCCGGTAAGCAATTTTCCGCTGAGTAACAGTACCTCTCCCGGCTTCCATTCCTCGATCTGTTCACGCGTAATGGTATCGAGATTCACTCGCCTCGCCTCCGGGCTGGGGACCCAATCCACCTTGGGCCATAGCTTCAGGTCGGGCGGCTCGAATGTAGCGGCGCCATTGCCATCCAGTACGAAATGTATGTGGCGGGTTGCTGCGCAATTGGGGATCATGGCAACTGGCAGCGAGGCTGAATGGGTAGGGTAATCGAGTATCTTCACATCCAGTACCGTGGTCAATCCACCCAATCCCTGCGCACCGATTCCCAGAGCGTTCACCTTATCGTAAACCTCGAGCCGCAATTCTTCGATCTTATTTGCCGCGCCACGTTCGCGTAGTTCGTGTATGTCTATCGGCGCCATCAGCGATTGCTTGGCGAGCACCATGGCTTTTTCTGCGGTACCGCCTATGCCTATGCCTAACATGCCGGGCGGGCACCAGCCTGCGCCCATGTCGGGCACGGTTTTCAGCACCCAATCGATGATGCTGTCGGATGGATTGAGCATGGCGAATTTGGCTTTATTTTCCGACCCGCCGCCTTTGGCCGCGATACTGATCTCCACCGTATTCCCCGGTACCAGTTCTACGTGTACCACAGCAGGGGTGTTGTCCCGCGTATTTTTTCGGCTACCGGCCGGGTCGGCGACGATGGAGGCACGCAGTGTATTGTCGGGATCCGTATATGCTTGATGCACACCCGCGTTCACCATCTGTTCCAGGCTGGTATTGGTTTCCCAGCGTACCCCCATGCCCACTTTGATAAAGGCAACCACGATGCCGGTGTCCTGGCAGATCGGACGACGGCCTTCGGCACACATACGTGAATTGGTGAGTATCTGCGCGATGGCGTCTTTGGCAGCAGGTGCCTGCTCACGTGCATAAGCATCCCCCAGCGCGCGGATGTAATCAACAGGATGGTAGTAGGAAATGTACTGCAAAGCATCGGCGATGCTTTGCACGAAATCCTGTTCGCGAATAATGGTCATGGTTATCTATTGGAACGCGCTATTGCCATGCTGGGCTTCAGGTCTTTGCGCAAGATTTTACCATTTTTGGTACGCGGGAATTCCGTTGCCAGATAAACCGTTTTCGGTGCTTTGTAGGCGGCAAGATGCTCGCGGCCGAACGCGATAAAGTCGTCAGGGACAGCATGACTGTCAGGTTGCAGGATGATATAGGCTACCACCAGCACCTTGTCTTTTTCCAGTTCTTCTCCCACCGCTGCGCAATCTGCCACGGCAGGGTGGGTCTTGAGTACACGCTCGATCTCATAAGGCGACACACGGTAGCCGAAGCTTTTGATGATGTCGTCCTTGCGCCCCAGAAACCAGATGTAACCATCGGCATCGTAGCGCGCGAAATCTCCGGTGAGGAACCAGCCATCGTGCCGCAATTTGGCCGACTCTTCCGGCAGGTTCCAGTAATCCAGAAACAACCCAGGATCGTCATCGGGTACGCAAATCATGCCTTCCGCGCCAGCCGCTACTTCCTGCATGGACTCCGGATCCAGCAACTTGATGTCATGACCGGGTTGCGGAAAACCTGCAGAGCCTGGACGTATAGGTCGCGCTTTGCTCTGACTCAGATAATAGGAGAATTCCGACATCCCCACGGCTTCATAGATATCCATACCGAAGCGTGCGTGCCATTGCTGCAGCACCTCGTCAGATAAGTGTTCGCCGGCACTCATGCAGTGACGCAAGGTAGGCACATCTGCGCCTGTCATCTGTGTCTTCTGCAATATCTGACGGTAGATGGTGGGCACGCCGACGAAGATGGTCGCTTGATGTTTGGCGATAAGTTGCAACCAAGTATGTGCGTCGTTCTTGCCTTCGTGCACGATCACCGTTTTGCCCAGGTATAGAGGATCCATCAACCCTGATCCCAGAACATAGGTCCAGTTGAATTTGCCGGAATGCACAATACGGTCGCCGTCCTTGGCAAAATCGAACCAGTAGCGCGAAGCCGGGGTGCGGCCTATCAGTGCGCGATGGGCGTGCAATACTCCCTTGGGGTAGCCGGTCGTGCCGGATGTATATACCAGGTAGGCGGGGTCGGTGGCCAAAGTGGAATGGGGCGGTTCCCACGTGGTGATCACCGCTAACGCGGCTTCCAGATCAAGCACATTCAAGTTCGGGCTATGCTCAATCTCACCCTTGCCGGAAAGCAGTACATGACGCAGATTGGGAGCGTCTTGCAGCTTATCTTTCAACTGCACCCATGCCGCTTTGTCGGTGACCAGCACCGCTGCGCCGGAGTCTTTCGCCAGATACACCACTTCTTCGGCAGTGAGTAGTGTGGAAGTAGGAACCGATACTGCCCCACGTTTCATCGCTCCCAGAAATGCTGTCGGGTAATCCAGGCAGTTGGGCAACCTGATCAGTACCCGATCGCCCACAGCCACATTCAATTGCCTGAGCAGCTGGGCAAAACGGCTGGTGCGATCAGCAAGTTCAGAGTAGGTGAGTTGGGTGGTTCCCAACGTGTCATCCTCCACGATCATGGCAATGCTGGACGCGGCAGGTGTTTTCAAATGCGCGTCGGTACAGGCTACACCGATATTAAGATATTGCGGCACATTCCAGATCCAAGGATCGAATGGTTCAAAAGGTTGTGTGGCATTCATCATGATTTCTCTAGAGGATAGAACCGTAAGGCCAGTTTTCACGGATCACTTGTGTAGGCATCAATTGCAGTACGGTCATGGCAAATTCCACATCTTTGGCGCTCAGCGCGCGTAAAGCATGCGCGCGCAGCAAGGTTTGCAATGCCTTGCCGAACATGGGCGGGTCCAGCATCTCGCCTTCGAATTTGATGGCCCCGCCCAGTAAGGCATCAGCCTCGATCGCAGCTTTGAGGATGCGTACTTTTACCGCGATTTCGGTGGGCGAAGGGGTGTAGGCTACTTTGCATAAATGAATATGGCTCGGGTGTATGACCTGCTTGCCGGTCAGGCCCATTGCCGCTTCCTGGCAGGCATGCTTGTACACCACGCGCGACTCATGTTCACCGTGCAGATCCAACCAGCGGCGCACATCGTGCGGTTCGACGAATTTGTCCGGCATGCTGCTGGAGCCGATCAGTGTTTCTACGCCGCCGATCACGCCCTTACCCGCGATACGCGCCTCGAACATGATCTGGTTGAGAAAGTAATTAAGTTCCTCCGGCCAGTGTTCAGGGGTGATATGGATGCCCATGGCTTTGGAAAAGTCATGGATACCGAACACCACGTGTTTGACCGTGTTGTACTGCATCAGATCCGGCGCTATCTTTAGCGACTTGGGGTGCTCAATGATGGGTTGTATGGTCATGCGGCTATTCCAGCCAACCAGCAGGTTGGACAGGTCACGTACTTCCGCCGCGCCATAAGCTTCCCCGGCCTTGGACAGCATCACCACATCGATGAAATCCGCCATATCCTTGATCAGTTCGATGTCACGTTCATATTCATCGGTGCGGAACGGATTCACCCGCAACGCGATGGTGACGTCTTTTCTATGTTGCAAGTGAGGCAGTTCCTGCCTGAGCAGGGTACGGCTGAGCTCTTTCAGATGACAGCCATCTTCCAGATCGAATATCAGGGTATGCGCAATGGTTGCGTGCGCATGTTTTTTCATCCTTAGCGAGGCGGCTTCTATATCCTCATATATGCCCAGCGAGGGCGCATACTTCACCGGCGGATAATAAAGTTGTATTCCAGGCCACGGATCGCCCAGAATGCTGGAGTTGAATACGCGGCAGTATTCTGCATCGCCGTTTTGTTCATGGATGATGGAGCGGTTTTCTGTCATGTGATCTTCTCCTGCCGCGCAAAATCAATTGGGGGATTTCGCATCAATAGCACCAGTTCCTGTACTTCACGGTTCGGGCTTTGGTTGCGGTTGATGATCAGATCCAGAAGTTCATTATCTGTATAGTTCAGCAAGTCGTCGAATATGCGTAGCTGATCTGCAGCCAGATGTTCATAGCAGCGCGATACAAAGCGTTCAAGCACGATATCAAGCTCCAGCAATCCACGCCGGCATCGCCATTGCATGCGTTGTGTCTCGATTTTCATTTCGAATGTACCTTTATATATACGGCGCTGGCGGGTACTTGCTTTTTTATATCGTTGAGTTTCATGTCCTTGATATTGCTGATGGCCAAAGACGGGTTCAGATTCTTCGGGCACACATCGACACAGTTCATGATGTTGTGGCAGCGGTAAAGGCGATAGGGGTCTTCCAGGTTATCCAGTCGTTCCTCGGTCGCCTGATCGCGGCTGTCGGCGATGAAGCGGTAAGCCTGTAACAGGCCGGCAGGACCGACGAATTTATCCGGGTTCCACCAGAAAGAAGGGCAAGCCGTGGTGCAGGCTCCGCACAGGACGCATTCATAAAGTCCATCCAATTTAGCGCGGTCTGCGGGCGACTGCAGGCGTTCTTTTTCCGGTAGCGGGTCGTTGTTGATCAAATACGGTTTGATGGAATTGTAGTGCGCGAAAAATTGCGTCATGTCCACCACCAGATCGCGGATCACCGGCAGTCCCGGCAAAGGGCGAAGTACCACCGGCTGCGTGAGATCGGAGATTTTGGTAATACAGGCCAGACCGTTTTTGCCATTGATGTTCATGGCATCCGAGCCGCATACGCCCTCCCGACAGGATTTACGCAAGCTTAAAGTGTCATCCACTTCCTTGATGCGCACCAGGGCGTCAAGCAACATCTTGTCGCTGCTCTCCAGTTCGATATCGTAGTCCTGCATATACGGCGCAGAATCAATATCCGGGTTGTAGCGATAAACGGAAAAACGCATGATTTTTATCCCAATTGGCCTCAGTAAACTCTTGCTTTGGGCGGAAAGCTCTCAACCGTGAGCGGTTTCATCCTGACAGGCTTATAGCTAAGTCGATTGTCTTGGGAAAAATAGAGCGAATGTTTCAGCCAGTGTTCGTCGTCGCGTGCCGGAAAATCTTCACGGCAATGCGCGCCTCGACTTTCCTCGCGCGCCTGAGCCGCCATCATGGTGGCTAACGCGACTTGCATCAGATTATCCAATTCCAGCGCCTCGACACGCGCCGTGTTGAATACTTTGCTCTTGTCTTTGATCTCGGTGTGAGCCAGCCGTTCACTGACCTGAGTGATTTCCGTAACGCCTTGCTCAAGCAGATCAGGGAAGCGGAATACGCCGCAATGGTTTTGCATGGTGGTACGCATCGCTTTGCCGACTTCGCTCACCGATTCGCCATTTCGTTGTAGTTCCAGCCTGGCCAGGCGTGTTTCGGTGAATTCTCCTGCGTCTGCTGGTAATGGTTTATGGTGAGGCTGCGATTGAATGTCACTGACCATCTTGTCGCCCGCTGCCCGCCCAAATACCACTAGGTCCAGCAGTGAGTTGGAACCCAGCCGGTTGGCGCCGTGTACCGAAACGCAAGCGCATTCGCCTACGGCATAAAGCCCTGCGATGACTTCGTCGCTACCGTTCTCTCCGGGAACAACTACCTGGCCACTCAGGTTGGTGGGGATGCCACCCATCATATAATGGGCTGTTGGTACCACTGGAATGGGGTCGCGGTAGGGGTCAATATTGGCAAAAGTCACGGCGATCTCGCGTATTCCCGGCAAACGGGTGTTGATCACATCCGCGCCTAAATGATCCATTTTCAGGTATACCGCATCCTTGTTTTCACCGACTCCGCGTCCTTCTCGTATCTCTGTGGCGACAGCACGTGCGATCACATCGCGGCTGGCAAGATCTTTGGCTTTGGGCGCGTAGCGTTCCATGAAACGTTCGCCCTCGCTATTGACAAGATAACCTCCTTCGCCGCGCACGCCTTCGGTAATCAATACGCCGGCATGTAACACGCCGGTGGGGTGGAATTGCCAGAACTCCATGTCCTGCAACGGAATACCGGCTCGTGCCGCCATCCCCAGACCGTCGCCGGTATTGATGAAAGCATTGGTGCTGGCCTGGAATATGCGGGCTGCGCCGCCGGTGGCCAGCATGGTGGTTTTAGCCTGGAATAATCGAACTTCGCCGGTTTCGATTTCCAGTGCCGTCACACCCAGCACGGTGCCTGCCTCATCGCGCACCAGATCCAGCGCCAGCCATTCGATAAAGAATCGGGTGTTGGATTTGACATTACGCTGGTATAGAGTATGCAGCATGGCATGACCTGTTCTATCGGCAACGGCACAGGTTCGCGAGATCGCTTTGCCGCCAAAATCCTGCGTCATGCCGCCGAACGGACGCTGAAAGATTTTGCCGCTTTCCAGGCGATCGAAAGGCATGCCGAAATGCTCCAGTTCATAGATCGCTTTGGCGGCATTGCGGCACATGAATTCGATGGCATCCTGATCCCCCAGGAAGTCCGAACCTTTGATGGTGTCGTACATATGCCACAGCCATTTATCTTCCGACACATTACCCAATGCGGCGGCGATTCCTCCTTGTGCTGCCACGGTGTGCGAGCGTGTGGGGAATACCTTGGACAGGACTGCGACAGTCTGTCCGCTATCGGCAAGTTGCAGCGCTGCCCGCAAGCCCGCTCCACCGCCACCTACGATCACCGCATCGAATTGAAGTGTCTCCATGGGAATGTTATCGCACGCTCCATAAGATATTGACCGACCAGATTGAATATGCGATGAGCGCAATCGCAACAGCGCTTTGTAAAAAGCTTCTTAATGCCAATGGATGCACATAATCGTTAAAAATATCGCGTACACCTAACCATGCATGGAAGAACAGGCTGAGCAAAAACACCAAGGTCGCCACACGCAGCCATAATGGGCTGAGCATTGCCTTCCAGCCAGTATATTGAGTGGGGCGTTGTGCAATGAGTATCGCGCTCAGTAGCACTAAATATACGGTCATGAACACAGCGGTGAGGCGTTGTAAAAGCCAGTGGCGCATGCCGGTATACTTCCGGCTGAATAGTCTGGCTACCATAACCATATCGCGATAAGAAAAGTCAGGATCGCGCTCGACAGCAATAACATTCTCGCTGTGGTGCGTGCCTCAGGTAACGTTAATCCCCAGTGCATATCCATGGCAAGGTGTCGTATTCCGGCAAGGAGATGATGAATCGCCGCCCAGGCCAGAACAAGCATCAATAGTTTGGCAGCAGGCTGGGAAAGCATCTCGGCAATATGCTGGAATTGTGCTGCAGACCTCAGCGAACTCTGCAGGCCGAACAATAGAAAAGGCAGCGCCAGGAAAAGCAGAAAACCGCTGGCTCTATGCAAGATGGATACCAAAGCGGGCAGCGGCAAGCGGATGCTGAGCAGATTAAGGTTTTTTGGTCTGGCTCTTTTCATTTGCAAATATCCTGCGCTAAACCGCTTTGGCGACTGCAGGCGCTACGCGTTCCAGCAGCCGCGGGTCAAAGGGTTTGGGAATGAAATATTCTTTGCCGAAATGCAGCTCCTTCAGCTTATACGCATCCAGTACCACTTGCGGCACCGGTTCTCTTGCTATTTCTGCCAGTGCTCTGGCCGCTGCGATCTGCATGGCTTCAGTAATCTGTTTTGCTTTTGCATCAAGTGCGCCACGGAACAGATAAGGAAAGCACAAGGCATTGTTAACCTGGTTGGGGAAGTCTGAACGTCCGGTAGCCATGATGATGTCGTCTCGTATGGCATGGGCAACTGAAGGAAGTATCTCGGGATCGGGATTGGCAAGCGCAAAGATCACCGGTTTATCAGCCATGGTTTTGACCAGCTCAGGTGGCAGTGCATTAGCCGCTGAAACGCCGATGAAAACATCGGCGCCAGGCATCACATCGCCCAGCTTGCGTGCCGAGGTGTTCCGCAACAGATCGGCAGGGAGTACATCCTTGTCCGTTCTTCCATCATGCAGGACACCGGTTTTATCGACCATAGTGATATCTTTGGCACCCATCACTTTGAGCAATCTTGCGCAGGCGCATCCCGCTGCACCCGCTCCCAGAAACACGATCCGAACCGTTTCCAGCCGCTTTCCTTGTAACTCAAGAGCATTCAGCAGAGCGGCGCAGACGATCACCGCTGTGCCGTGCTGGTCATCGTGAAATACCGGAATATCCAGCCGCTCGCGTAATTCTTTTTCGATTCTGAAGCAATGCGGGGCAGCGATATCTTCCAGATTGATGCCGCCGAAAGTTGGAGAGATATTGACCACAGTTTCAATGAAAGCTTCAATAGTCGGAGCGGTGATTTCAATATCAAAAACATCAATTCCGGCGAAACGTTTAAATAGCACCGCTTTGCCTTCCATCACTGGCTTGCTCGCCAGCGCACCCATGTTGCCCAAACCCAGCACTGCTGTGCCATCGGTAATCACTGCGACCAGATTGCCCTTATTGGTATAGCGATAGGCATTGACCGGATCGCGGTTGATCTCACGCACGGGCTCGGCTACGCCCGGGGTATAGGCAAGTGATAGGTCATCCTGTGTCGTGCACGGCTTGGAGGACTCCACCGATAATTTGCCCGGTTTCGGCAACTCATGGTAATCCAGAGCGCGTTGTTTAAGGTCTGTCATAGTCTGCTTTTCTTATTTCTAAATGATTAAAATTATTCGAGCTCGTTTACATAATGGTGGTCGTCAGTCACGCACAGCCCCAGACGCCATTCCATAGGCTTGTCTCCATAGGTGTAGGAGACACGCTCGATACTGAGTAGCGGGGATCCCGGTGCAATGCCCAGTTCTTTTGCACTGGCCTTATCTGCAGCGATCGCTTTCAGGCGCTCTTCAGCGCGTACCATGCGAATGCCATATTGCGTTTCGTACATGCTGTACATCGAGCCTTTATTCTCCTCGATACGCGTAGCACCCAGACCTTTGAAGGGACTGGCGGGCAGGATGATGTGATCCAGGATCAATGACCTGTCCGAGAAGTTGAGCAGGCGTTTCACTTCGATCACTGAAGTCCCTGTCTTGAGCGCAAGCATACGGGCGACTTCTCCCTGTGCTTTACTGCGGATACAGCTGATGAGTTGATGCTGCAGCAACTCCTTTTTGCCATTCGATGCGGTCAAACGTAAGAAGCGCAACTTACTCGCTTCTTCATTATGGGTCGCAACATAAGTGCCCTTGCCCTGGCGCCGCACTACAATATTCTCAGCTGCCAGCCCATCTATGGCTTTGCGTACAGTGCCCTGGCTTACTTTGTAGCGATGCGCCAGCTCGATTTCGCTGGGAATCGCCTCACCCGGTTTCCATTCGCCTGCAATCAGGCTCTGCGTGATCAGGACTTTTATCTGATCGTAAAGCGGTCTGAAGCTAGGTGGATTGAATTGTTTGTTCATCGCATCCTCGTTTGACATTTTTTAATATTATATCATGAGCAGAATTTAGTCTATAGTCTTATGTAATATATAAGACATAAGATATTTGTTGACACTTGTGTAAGTGCGCCGATAAAATCTCGGGCATTCAGTATTTCGTGCCAAAAGTGGAACCAAGATTTTAATTGTGATGGAAGCGCATACAATGTTGAACGGGAGTGACTAGAGTCTAATAAGGATTTAATCAGAGCTTAACCATGAACCAATATTTACGACCACGTCGATCCATGCTTTATGTGCCAGGATGTAATCCACGCTACCTGGAGAAGGCGCGCACCCTGCGCGTTGATTCTCTATTGCTGGATCTGGGCCAACCCATCCTCATCGATGCCAAGGTGATCTCGCGCCAAAATGTGGTGGAAGCCATTAAGCAAGGTGGTTATGGTGGGCGCGAAGTTGTGGTGCGGGTAAACGATCTCGATTCTCCGTGGGGGCATGATGACATTAAAGCGGTCGCCAATATCGGTGCAGATGCCATATTGTTTCCCAATATAGAAAGTCGCGCAGACCTGCTGGAATGCCTGGCGGTATTGGACGAGGCAGGCGGAAAAGATATGCCGGTCATGGTCATGATAGAGACCCCGTTAGCGGTTTTGCATGCTGAAGAGATTGCCAGCGCATCCGATCGTATTGCCTGTCTGGTGATCGCCACCTCTGACTTGATCTCCGAACTGCATGCGAGATCCACTCATGAGCGTACTGCGCTGTTGACCAGCCTTTCACTGGTGGTTCTGGCTGCCCGTGGTTATAACAGAGGGGTGATAGACGGCATCAATAGCGACCTCAAGGACATCGCAGGGTTTGAATACGCCTGCCGCATGGGACGCGACATGGGTTTCGACGGTAAGTCACTGGTGCATCCATCGCAACTGGATTACAGCAACGACGCCTATACGCCCAAGCCTTCGGAAGTGCGTTGGGCAAAAGAGGTGATCGAGGCGCTCACCAAAGCCAATGCTGCGGGTCGTGGTACGGTACTGGTGAATGACAAGCTGGTTGAACATCATCACCTTGCCGCAGCTCAACGCCTGTTGCACCTGAGCGACATGATAGAAAAACTGGAACAACAGCTATGAGCAAAATTTCCGGCGGCAACTTTTTTGAGGATTTTCGTCTGGGCCAGGTGATACAGCACGCCACGCCACGAACCTTTACCGATGGCGAGCGCGCTCTGTACATCGCACTCACCGGCGCCCGCCATGTGACTCATTGCGCCGAACCAGTGGCAAAAGCTCTTGGTTATCGCGGCATGCCTATGGATGATCTGCTGGCTTTCCATATTGCTTTTGGCAAAACAGTACCGGATATCTCGGTGAACGCCGTGGCCAATCTCGGTTACGCTGATGTTCGCTTCACTGCTCCTGTTTATGCAGGAGATACGCTAAGCACCAGTTCTACTATCATCGGTCTCAAGCAAAATTCCAACGGCAAGTCCGGTGTTGTTTATGTACGCTCGGTTAGCAACAATCAGCACGGACAGGAAGTATTGTCATGGGTGCGCTGGGTGATGGTACATAAGAACAATATCAACGCGCCCGCGCCTGAAACCGCGATACCACAGTTGCCCGCGGTTGTGTCTGTTGACCGATTATGGGTGCCTGATTTTCTTGATGCCAGGCAATGGAACACGGCTGCAAGTGGTAGCACGAACCTGTGGGATGACTACCAGGTTGGCGAGCGCATCAATCATCCGGCAGGCATGACCGTGGATGAAAGCGACCACACACTCGCTACCAAGCTTTACCAGAACAATGCGCGATTGCATTTCGACCGGCACATGATGAGTAAATCCTCCTTCGGGCAGCGCCTGATGTACGGAGGGCATGTCATTTCCGTATGCCGTGCGCTGAGTTATGAAGGTTTGGAAAATGTGATCTCCATCGCCGCAATCAATGCCGGTATCCATTGCAATCCAAGTTTTGGCAACGATACGTTTTATGCATGGACGGAGGTGCTGGAAAAATGGGAGATACCCGGGCGCACTGATCTGGGCGCATTGCGCCTGCGCATGGTAGGCCAGAAGAATCTGGCTGCTGAGGCATTGCAGCAAACACACATTCCGCAGGACGGCAAGCAGGTATATCACCCTGAAGTGGTGCTGGATCTGGATTACACCATTCTCATGCCCCGCAGATAAGGAAATCTATGACTCAAAACTTACATCCAAGCCAGGCATTGTTCAGTGGTGAAAAGCCATTTCCCCTGATTCCCAGTTGCGAGCATTTTGCCGGCAGTGAAAAGCTCATACTCAAGGCGCTGTTAATGCAGGAAAGTCTGGGGCCGATCTTCGATATCACCTGCGATTGTGAGGACGGGGCTGCTGCGGGGCAAGAGCAGGCGCACGCCGACATGATCGTGCGCGTGCTCAACAGCGAGGCTAACAAACACAAGATGGCAGGCGCACGCATACACGATTACACACACCCCGCCTGGAAGCAGGACGTGGATATTCTGGTCGGAGGTTTGGGCAGCACGCTGGCGTACATCACTATCCCCAAATCCACCAGCGCGGCCCAGGGTGCTGAGATGATCGCCTATATTCAAAAAGCAGCCATGTTTCATGGCGTGGCTGGTGTCATTCCCATACATATATTGATCGAAACGCATGGCGCGTTGCATGAAGTGCATCAGCTCGCAGCACTACCCTGGGTGCAGGTGCTGGATTTCGGTTTGATGGATTTCGTCAGCGCCCATCATGGGGCGATCCCGGCCTCTGCAATGCGCAGTCCTGGACAGTTCGAACATCGCCTGCTGGCACGCGCCAAGACCGAAGTTGTTGCTGCCGCGTTGGCACATGGTGTGGTTCCAGCACATAACGTGACATTGGATCTGAAAAATGCAGAGACCACCTTTTCCGATGCCAGTCGTGCACGCAATGAATTCGGCTTCATGCGTATGTGGAGCATCTATCCGACGCAGATACAGGCCATCGTGGATGCGATGAAGCCCGACTATAGCGAAGTGGAGGCTGGCGCCAATATCCTGTTGGCTGCCCAGGCTGCAGCATGGGGGCCGATCCAATACGATGGTGAATTGCATGATAGGGCCACCTACCGTTATTTCTGGGAAGTATTGCAAAAAGCCAAACTTACTGGGGTTGATATTCCTCAACACGCAGTGGCAACATTTTTTAGTTAAGGATTTTTAGATGAAGCACTCTGCAGGAGCGAATTTCCGTGCGGCATTAGCGGCAGAAAAGCCGTTACAGATCATCGGCACTATCAATGCTTATCAGGCAATGATGGCGACGAAGACCGGCTATAAGGCGCTTTATCTTTCCGGTAGTGGTGTCGCGGCCGCATCATTAGGTGTTCCTGATCTCGGCATCACCACTATGGAAGATGTGCTGATAGACGCGCGGCGCATCACCGATGCTACCGAAGTGCCGTTGCTGGTGGATATTGATACAGGTTTCGGCGGCGCATTCAATATCGCACGCACCATCAAATCCATGATCAATGCGGGAGTTGCTGCCGTGCATATCGAAGACCAGGTGCAGACCAAGCGCTGTGGGCACCGTCCGAATAAGGCTGTCGTCAGCCAGGGTGAAATGGTGGACAGGATCAAGGCTGCCGTGGATGCCAGGACAGATAAGGACTTTGTCATTATGGCGCGCACTGATGCGCTGGCGATGGAAGGTCTGCAATCGGCGATAGACCGTGCTTGCGCATACGTCGAAGCTGGTGCAGACATGATCTTCCCTGAAGCGATTATCGAACTTGGGATGTACCAGCAGTTTTCCACCAAAACCCAGGTACCCATACTCGCGAATATTACAGAATTCGGCACCACGCCACTGTTCACCGTGCAGGAATTGGCCGATGCCGATGTCAGTATGGTGCTTTATCCGCTATCGGCATTTCGTGCCATGAACCAGGCGGCACTCAATGTTTATCAGGCGGTACGCAAGGATGGAACACAGCAGAATGTGTTGAGTACTATGCAAACTCGTGCCGAGTTGTACGGATTTCTGGACTACTACGCTTTCGAAACAAAACTGGATCAGTTGTTCAAAGAGGGGAAATCGTGAATACGCCAGCAGCAGAACCCAAAAAGAAAAAAGGCGTGGCGCTCGCCGGGGTAACAGCCGGCACTACCGCCATCTGTACCGTGGGGCATACCGGTAACGATCTGCATTATCGCGGTTACGATATTATCGAATTAGCTAATAGCGCTAGCTTCGAAGAAGTCGCCCATCTGCTGATACATGGTGAGTTACCCACCGCAAGCGAACTCGCGGCCTATCACCAGCGGTTGAAGGCTTTGCGCGGCCTGCCGGAGAAGCTGAAAATTGTATTGGAGCAAATCCCTGCTTCGGCACACCCTATGGATGTGATGCGAACCGGCTGTTCCATGCTTGGTAGCTTGCAACCGGAAGCGGCGGACCGTAATACACAGGCGGCCAAGGATCTGGGTGATCGCCTGATCTCCTGTTTCGGTTCCATTCTGCTGTACTGGTATCACTACAGTCACAATGGCAAGCGCGTAGATGTGGAAACAGATGATGACTCTATCGCGGCGCACTTTTTACATGTGCTGCATGGCAGCGCCCCATCAGAGTTACATATTGCTGCCATGAATGCCTCGCTGGTGCTGTATGCGGAACATGAATTCAACGCCTCGACTTTTGCGGCGCGCGTAGTGGCGGGTACGTTGTCGGATATGTATTCGTGCATCACCGCTGCCATAGGTGCATTGCGTGGTTCCAAGCATGGTGGTGCCAATGAAGCTGCGATGGGGATCATTCAGCGCTATGGCAACGCTGACGAAGCGGAGGCTGATATCGTAAGCCGTATGGCTGCAAAAGAGATCATTATCGGTTTCGGACATCCGGTGTATACCATCGCCGATCCAAGAAACGAGGCGATCAAGGAAGTTAGCAGGAAGCTAAGCGAAGATAGCGGCAATATGACACTTTTCGATGTTTCTTCAAGAATAGAATCCGTGATGTGGCGCGAGAAAAAGATGTTTCCCAATCTGGACTGGTACAGCGCCTCAAGCTACCACCTGATGGGTATTCCAACCGGCATGTTCACGCCGATATTCGTGATCTCGCGCACCAGCGGCTGGGTGGCGCATGTCATCGAGCAGCGCATAGACAACAAGATCATCCGTCCCAACGCCGAATACAACGGTCCGGCGAATCGCCCCTTTGTAGCTATCGCAAATCGCTAGACTTCTAGCGATAAACATTTTTGAAAGTCACCTGATGTCTACACACATTTCCAATGTCCGCCCCGAGCCTGACCAGGTGCTTGTGGATATAGCCGACTACGTTTTCGATTACCAGATCACAAGTAACGAAGCTTTCGACACTGCGCGCAACTGCCTGATGGATACCCTGGGCTGCGGTTTTGAGGCTTTGGATTATCCGGCTTGTACCAAGCTGCTGGGGCCGATAGTGCCCGGAACCGTGGTTCCTAATGGCGCAAAAGTGCCCGGTACGCAGTTTCAACTTGATCCTGTACTCGCGGCTTTCAATATCGGCGCCATGATCCGTTGGCTGGATTTCAACGACACCTGGCTTGCTGCCGAGTGGGGACATCCTTCCGATAATCTGGGCGGCATTCTGTCTACCGCTGACTGGCTTTCGCGCACGCGTGTAGCACAGGGTAAAGCGCCGCTCACGGTAAAAGACGTGCTTACTGCCATGATCAAGGCGCATGAGATCCAAGGTGTACTGGCGCTGGAGAACAGCTTTAACCGTGTGGGTCTGGATCACGTGGTGCTGGTAAAAATCGCTTCAACCGCGGTTGTCACCGGCATGCTGGGAGGCAGCAAGCAAGACATCATCAATGCAGTCTCCAATGCCTGGATAGATGGCCAAAGCCTGCGCACCTATCGCCATAGCCCGAATACCGGCTCTCGCAAATCATGGGCGGCGGGGGATGCCACCAGCCGCGCCGTACGTTTGAGTTTGATGACCATGCAAGGCGAAATGGGCTACCCATCTGCGTTGACGGCCAAAGGCTGGGGTTTCTACGATGTGTTGTTCAAGGGCAATGCGTTCAAGTTCCAGCGTGCCTATGGGTCGTATGTCATGGAACAGGTACTGTTCAAGATATCCTTTCCTGCGGAGTTCCATGCGCAAACTGCTGTTGAGTGTGCAATCCAGCTATTCCCCGATGTCGGCGGCAAGCTTGATACGCTGGAAAAAATCGCCAACCTAGATAAGATCGTCATCACCACGCATGAGTCCGCCATCCGCATCATCGACAAACAGGGCCCGCTGGCGAATCCGGCTGACCGTGACCATTGCATTCAATACATGGTCGCCATCGGCTTGCTGAAAGGTGGCCTCACCGCAGCTGATTACGAAGATGATGTTGCTGCCGATCCGCGCATAGACGCTTTGCGCAACAAGATGGTGTGTGAAGAAAGGCTGGAATATACGCGGGATTATCTTGATCCGGAAAAGCGGTCCATTGCCAACGCCATACAAGTTTTTTTCAAGGATGGGAGCAAGTCCGATCTCGTGGCCGTGGAATATCCTATTGGGCATCGTCGCCGGCGCAGCGAGGGAATTCCGCAATTGGTGAACAAGTTCAAGACCAACCTTGCGCGGCGATTTTCGGCAGCACAGCAGGCGACTATCCTTCAGCTATGCCTGGATCAGAAAAAGCTGGAAGCTACACCGGTGAATGTATTTGTGGACATGATGGTGAATTGAGACTATCGAATTGAGGCTGTTACAATAAGGCAGTCTTGTTTCAGAGCCACTCATGACGACACCAAACATCAAACTACACTCATCTCTGGTAAGCCGTTCTGATAGAGCAAAACAAAACGGTCACCGTAGCGTGATCGTGTGGTTCACCGGCCTCTCCGGTGCGGGAAAGTCAACGCTGGCACATGCAGTGGAAGGGCGTTTGCATGAGCTGGGCTGCCGCACTTTTGTGTTCGATGGCGACAATGTACGGCACGGCCTGTGTTCCGACCTCGGGTTTACTGAGGCCGACCGTAGCGAAAATATCCGACGCATCGGCGAGATGTCCAAGCTGTTTATCGAAGCCGGGACGATTGCGTTGACGGCGTTTATTTCACCGTATCAGAAAGATAGAAACAAGGTACGTGCTCTGGTAGAGGCCGGAGATTTTCTGGAAATCTATTGTCATTGTCCGCTAGAGGTATGCGAGCAGCGTGATGTGAAAGGGCTATACGCCAAGGCCCATAGCGGGGAAATAAAGGAATTTACCGGTGTGTCGTCCCCCTACGAGCCTCCGACAGCGCCGGAATTGGTATTGAATACTGGATGGCAGTCGCTAGACGAATGCGTGGGCAAAGTCATTGCACTCCTGCAACAACGCGGCATCATCAAAAGCTAAAGAGCACTGGACTATTGTTTTCTTCGGCCTATTGGGCCTACTGTTCTTCTATGCCCAATTCCTGCACTTTACGCGTCAGGGTATTACGTCCCATCCCTAACAGTTGAGATGCTTCTATGCGCCTGCCGCCAGTATGGGTCAACGTTTTTGTAATCAGGGTGCGCTCGAACTGATGTGTCAGCGTTTCCAGAATGTTGGCATCGCCGCGATTCAGCATGGCGGTTAGTTCCTGTTCCAGGCCTACGTGCCAGTCAGTCGTCGTAGTGGCATCTGTGTTACTGGTTTCACGTAATTCAGGTGGTAGATCTGCAACGTCCACGTTTTGCCCGGGCGCCATGACTGTCAACCAGTGGCATACATTTTCCAGTTGGCGCACATTGCCTCCCCAGTTGAGCGACGTCAGATAGCGTAACGCGGCAGCGGTGGGCTGTTTGGGCTCAACCCCCAGGGAAAGAGCGCTTTGCTGTAAAAAGTGCCGTGTCAGAGGCGTGATATCTTCTCTTCTTTCACGCAACGGCGGTAGCCTTAAGCGAATCACATTCAAGCGATGGAACAAATCGTCGCGGAATAGTCCTTGTCTTACCCTCTCTTCCAGATCCTGGTGGGTGGCGGTGATAATCCGCACATTCACTTTGACGGGCTGATGTCCGCCTACGCGATAGAACTGCCCATCGCTCAGCACGCGCAAAAGTCTGGTCTGCAGATCCGGCGGCATATCTCCGATCTCGTCCAGAAACAAGGTACCGGTATCGGCCTGTTCGAAGCGACCCCGACGCATTGCCTGCGCCCCGGTAAATGCACCGCGTTCATGACCGAACAATTCAGACTCCAGTAAATCTTTGGGAATGGCTGCAGTGTTAATGGCGATAAAAGGATTGTTGGCGCGCGGGCTATGTCGATGCAGCGCCATAGCCACCAACTCTTTGCCGGTGCCGGATTCGCCGTTGATGAGCACAGTGGCATTGGAACGCGAAAGTCGACCGATGGCGCGGAACACTTCCTGCATGGTGGGCGCCTGGCCGATGATTTCCGGGGTTGCTTCCATCACCTGCGTTTCCACGCTTTCGCGCTCACTTTCTTCGACGGCGCGGCGGATGATGTCTATTGCCTGATCCACATCAAAAGGCTTGGCCAGATATTCGAACGCGCCGCCCTGAAATGCAGACACAGCACTTTCCAGGTCGGAATAGGCGGTCATAATAATGACCGGCACATCCGCGAACTTTTGCTTGATCGCCTGTAGCAGATCCAGCCCCGAGCCGCCCGGCATGCGAATGTCGCTGACCACTACTTGTGGTTCCGATACTTCCAGTTCGGCCAGTGCTTCTGGAACGGAAGCGAAAGACTTGAAAGGCATGTCGGTACGTCCGAGAGCTTTTTCGAATACCCAGCGGATGGATTTGTCGTCGTCAATGATCCAGATTGGCTTCATATTTTTTCCTGATATTTAGTTGATTTTGTATTTGTTTCAATAGGCAGAAGAATGGTAAAGCAAGTGCGCCCCGGCGCACTTTCGCATTCGATCATGCCATGGTGTTGTGTAATAAAGTTTTGTGCCAGTGTTAACCCCAAGCCAGTACCGCCTTCACGGCCCGATACCAGAGGATAAAAGATGCGTTCACGTATGGCTTCGGGAATCCCGGGACCGTTATCTATGATTTGCAGCCTTATAGCGACACGGTAGCGTTTTTTAGCGAGCGTTACCTGACGTTCGGAGCGTGTTCGCAGTGTGATCTCGCCCTTTTCCGGCATTGCTTGTACCGCATTGCGCGCGATATTGAGCACCGCCTGGATGAGTTTTTCCTTATCTCCCACAATATCGGGCAGACTAAGATCGTAATCGCGCTTGACCACAATATTTTGAGAGGATTCGGCCAGCAGCAGGCTGCGTACACGCTCCAGCACCTCATGGATATTGGTCAGTTCGTACTTGGGGATCTGATGTGGAGCCAGTAATCTATCCATCAGTTTTTGCAACCTATCCGCTTCTTTGATGATCACTTGCGTGTATTCGCGCAACCCGGGCTGGGGCAGTTCTCCTTCAAGCAATTGCGCCGCGCCGCGTAAGCCACCCAAGGGATTACGTATCTCGTGCGCAAGATTACGCAACAGTTCAGCATTGGCTTGTTGCTGTATCAGCATACGCTCTTCACGCGCTATTCGCAGTTGTTGATCCATTTGCAGAAATTCGAGTACCAGGCTGGCGGAAGAAGCCTCCATTGGCGTCACGATACAGGTCACGGACAGGGTAAGATGACGATAGGTGGTGATCAGGAATTCGTGCTCACGATACGGGCTTTGTTTTGCCAGAGCGTTATTGACGGCAAGTGTCAGTACCTCTGCATCAAGAAATAATTGTCTCACCGTCATCCCTACAATCTGACTGCGGCTGACAGCGAACATTACCTCGGCGGCGGGGTTGACATAGGAGATACGTTGCTCACCGTCCAGCAATAATGTGGCAGTGGCGAGGTATTCAAGACCGGAGAAATCGGGAGGTGTTAGATAAACCATAAGTTAGATTAGCAAGAGCCGCGCCAGAATTGCCGGAGTGCGTAAAAAAGCACTACTTGATAGTCGACAGTTCTTTTTCCAGCATATTGATGTTTTGCTGATGTAGCGTGATATCTGGTGTTTTATTGGTTTTTTGCGCTTCTTCCAGCGCGGCATGTTCACTATTCAACTCATCCTGCAAAATCTGGCGGCGGGTGCCATCGCGTTGCTGCTGAGTGGCGGCATCAACTTTGGGGAAGCCGGCTGGCATAGGGCTGTTTTTACTGGTTTTCGTGGTTTTAACCGGCTCAGCTTCTGCTACTCCGAAACATTCGCCTTGGGCGCGATTTCTGGTGGATTGCAAAGGAACATTGGCAATCATTACGGAATTACCTACTTTGCCATAGGAGCAGGTTTGTGCAATTGAGATTGTGGCAAAGCAAAGACCGAAAAAAAACAGTAGTGTTTTCATATATGCAGTTTAGTGGAGATTGGTGTTTAGGCCAATAAAAAAGGCGGAGATTTTCATCTCCGCCTTCATCTTGCCACACTTTGAATTAGCAGCTGTAGTACATATCAAACTCAATCGGATGCGTGGTCATGCGGAAACGTGTTACTTCTTGCATTTTCAGTTCGATGTAGGCATCGATCATGTCGTCGGTGAATACACCGCCGCGCGTCAGGAATTCCCTATCCTTGTCCAGATAATCCAGAGCTTGATCGAGGCTGGAGCATACTGTTGGGATCTGAGCATCTTCTTCCGGGCTCAAATGATACAGATCTTTAGTAGCAGGCTCGCCTGGGTGTATCTTGTTTTGCACGCCATCCAGCCCGGCCATCAGCAGTGCAGAGAAAGCCAGATATGGGTTAGCGATCGGGTCTGGGAAGCGGGCTTCGATGCGGCGTGCTTTGTCGGATTGCACATAAGGTACGCGGATAGAAGCTGAACGGTTACGAGCAGAGTAGGCCAGTTTCACTGGAGCCTCGAAGCCTGGAACCAGACGCTTATAAGAGTTGGTACCAGGATTGGTGATAGCGTTCAGTGCACGCGCATGCTTGATGATGCCGCCGATATAATACAGTGCGAAATCGCTCAGTCCGGCATAGCCGTTGCCCGCAAAAAGATTCTTGCCGCCTTTCCACACGGATTGGTGAACATGCATACCGGAACCGTTGTCGCCAACGATCGGCTTAGGCATGAATGTAGCTGTTTTGCCGTATTGATGTGCGACATTCAGTACCACATATTTCAGGATCTGCGTCCAATCGGCGCGCTTGGTGAGGGAAGCGAACAGGGTGCCGATTTCGCACTGCCCTGCAGTTGCCACTTCATGGTGGTGCACTTCAACGGGCACGCCCATTTCTTCGAGTGCGATACACATGGCCGAACGAATATCCTGCAGTGAATCAACAGGAGGAACCGGGAAGTAGCCGCCCTTGACGGCAGGACGGTGACCGATATTGCCGCCCTCTATGATACTGCCGGAAGCCCATGCAGCTTCATCGGCATTGATCTTGACTGAACTGCCGGACATGTCGGCGCTCCATGTCACAGAATCGAAAATGAAGAATTCTGGTTCTGGGCCGAAATATGCGGTGTCGCCGATGCCGGAAGCTTTGAGGTAGGCTTCGGCGCGCTTGGCGATAGAACGTGGGTCGCGTTCATAGCCTTCACCGGTTTCGGGTTCCAGCACGTCGCAAGTCAGGATCAGTGTAGGTTCATCGAAAAAAGGGTCGATGTTGGCGGTATCTGGGTCAGGCATCAGTTGCATGTCTGAGGCGTTGATGCCTTTCCAGCCAGCGATGGAAGAGCCGTCAAATGCATGCCCTTCAGTGAACTTTTTTTCATCGAACGCAGAAACTGGCACGCTCACGTGCTGCTCCTTACCGCGAGTGTCAGTGAAGCGAAAGTCAACGAAACGAATCTCGTTGTCCTTGATCATTTTCATTACGTCAGCGACTGCCATTTGTATCTCCTGAATTTGTTGTGGTTAAAAGTAAGACTAACTTCTGGGGTAGCATAAAACGTGCCACGCACATTCTGGTGAAATGCCATTTTCACACAGGCATATACTAAATAAAATCAAAACATGACGCACCAATAAAGTGCAATCAAATTTTTTCTGCACCAATCGCGTGCCAGCTAAAGCGAGCCGTTTGTCGGGGGTATAATGCAGATATTATCTAGATTAGGAAAGTATCATGAACTCACTTAGTAAAACATTGGAGCAAGCCAAGCAGGTTGCATTGGCAAATGGCTTGCCTTACTCGGGTGCACTGACGCCTCAGCAAGCCCAGGAAGTTTTGCAATCTGCACCGCATGCCAAATTGGTGGACGTACGTAGTAGCCAGGAACTTGATCTGGTGGGACGTATCCCCGGTGCGGAACATATTGAATGGTCTTATTATCCTGACTGGAAACCAAACGCTGATTTTCTTGCACAGCTGACTATGCGAGTAGACAAGGAATCGCTGGTCATGTTTATCTGCCGTAGCGGCGGCCGCTCTCATAATGCAGCAACGGCTGCGCAGCAGGCTGGGTACACCGAAAGCTACAATGTGCTGCAAGGATTCGAAGGGGAGCCCAATCGCGAAAAGCAGCGCGGAAAAACCAATGGTTGGAAAGCTGCAGGCCTGCCCTGGAGTAATTAAGTGACGGATAAATACGCCGTCATAGGCAACCCCATCGCACATAGCAAATCTCCGGAAATTCACGCTGCTTTTGCCAAACAAACGCATCAGGATATTAGCTATGAACGTATTCTCGCTCCGCTGGATAAGTTTGCGGCAACGATAGCCGGTTTTCAACGGCTCGGTGGTCAGGGTTTAAGCATTACCGTGCCGTTCAAGTTCGAAGCTTATGCGATTGCAACCGAACTTAGTATGCGTGCCAAGGCAGCGCAGGCGGTGAATACGCTGAAATTCGACGGCGTCAGGGTATTTGGTGACAATACCGATGGAGCTGGGTTGGTGGCGGACATCACGCAGAATTTGGGATGTACTCTTGCAAGCAAGCAGGTGTTGTTGATGGGCGCAGGCGGCGCGGCATACGGTGCGGCGTTTCCGTTGCAACAGGCCGGAGCAACGCTCACCATCGCCAATCGAACAGAGGCCAAGGCGACCAAGCTCGCCAACGCCATAGGCGCAAACGCCTGCAGTTATGCCGCACTGGCGAAACAGAAATTCGATGTCGTGATCAACGCTACTTCCAGCGGCCTATCCGATGAACTGGCACCTTTGCCGACAGGTGTTTTCGCCTCCGGCGCGCTGGCTTACGACATGATGTATGGCCGCGAAACACCTTTTATGAAATTCGCTGGCGAACAGGGTGCCCATGTTGCCGATGGCTTAGGCATGCTGGTGGAGCAGGCCGCCGAAGCCTTTTTTATCTGGCGCGGTGTGCGACCCGATACAGCTCCCGTAATCGCTCAGCTCCGTTCTGCATGAAACGTCGCGCTTCGCCATCCTTATTCTGGCGGTTAGTGCTATGGGCGATGATATTGCTGCTTGTCTACCAGGCCTGGCTTTTTCTGCATGTGTGGTGGTGGGTGGATCATAATCCGGACAGTAGTGCCTTCATGGTCGCGCAGGAAAAAGCGTTGCAAACCAAGAATCCGGATGCCGAGATCCAGCATCGCTGGGTGCCTTACAACCGTATTTCCAATCATCTCAAACGTGCTGTCATTGCGGCGGAAGATGCGAAGTTCGTGGATCACGAAGGTTTCGACTGGGACGGCATGCAAAAGGCCTACGAAAAGAATGTGAAAAAAGGCAAAATCATTGCCGGCGGTTCCACCATCAGCCAGCAACTCGCCAAAAACCTGTTCCTGTCAGGCCACCGTACACCTTGGCGCAAACTGGAAGAAGCGATGATCACGGTGATGCTGGAAAATATGATGAGCAAACGCCGTATTCTTGAGATTTATCTCAATAGCATCGAGTGGGGTAATGGCATCTTCGGCGCGGAAGCCGCCGCCCGTCACTACTACCATATCAGCGCTGCCGGGCTGGATGCCGAGCAAGCTGCGCAACTGGCGGCTATGGTACCGAATCCTAGGTTTTACGACAGCCATCGCGCAGCGCGAGGACTGGCAAAAAAGACCGGGATTATCTTGGCGCGGATGAATAGTGCGGAAGTGCCTTAGATGCGGCTTGCAATAAGAGTTTCAGCAGAGAAAAAGGGTTAAAATCGGTATATACATATAAATATAACCATCGTAAGATATTAGACTAGTGATTTGTCTAGATTGTGCAGGAGTTATTTTGTTATCCGAAGACTTACTTATAGAAAAGCATATAGCCGCCCATAAGGCTATTCCCGGCGGCTTGTTGCCCCTGCTTCACAGCATTCAGGATGACATCGGTTACATCCCTGAACACAGTTATAAATCGATTTCCAAGGCCCTTAATCTTTCGGTGGCTGAAGTGCATGGCGTGGTGAGTTTTTATCATCATTTCAGAACCACACCTCCGGGCCAGCATGTTCTGCACATCTGTAGAGCCGAATCCTGCCAGGCGATGGGGGCTACGGAACTGGAAGCTCATGCCAAAACACTATTGGATGTTGACTATCACCAGACCACCAAAGACGGCGCAATCTCCCTGGAACCCATCTATTGTCTCGGCAACTGCGCGCTTTCACCTGCGGTGATGCTGGACGAAAAAGTATATGGTCGCGTCAGCAACGCCCGGCTGGATGCACTGGTTACAGCATCGAGGAAGGCCAAATGAGTACCAGACTATATATCCCACGTGACTCGTCAGCACTTTCCATGGGAGCGGACGAAGTCGCTACAGCCATTCAGCAACACGCTGGCACTTCCGTTGACATTGTGCGTAACGGTTCCCGCGGCATGTATTGGCTGGAGCCTATGATAGAGGTGGCTACACCCAAAGGGCGTATCGCTTACGGGCCGGTCACGCCTGAAGACATCAAAGGGCTATTCGATAAGGATTTCCTGAATGGCGGCGAACATCCTCTACGCTTGGGCGTGACGGACGAATTGCCATGGCTGAAGAAGCAGGAACGACTTACTTTTGCGCGCGTCGGCATTACCGACCCGGTTTCCGTGAGTGACTATGTGGCGCATGATGGATATCGCGGCTTGCGCAAGGCGCTGGAACTCGCCCCAGCGGCGATCGTACAGGAAGTGACCGATAGCGGTTTGCGAGGCCGGGGCGGGGCGGCGTTCCCCACCGGTATCAAATGGAAGACAGTGTTGGGATGCGCTGCGCAGCAAAAATACATCGTATGCAACGCCGACGAAGGCGATTCCGGCACCTATTCCGACCGCATGATCATGGAAGGAGACCCGCTGGTACTGATTGAAGGCATGACTATTGCCGGTCTCGCAGTCGGTGCCGATCAGGGTTATATTTATCTCAGGTCGGAGTATCCGGACGCGCTTATCGTGTTGAATGAAGCGATAAACAACGCCTATGCAGCGGGATATCTGGGTGAGGACATCCTTGGTAGCGGGCATAGCTTTAATCTGGAAGTACGCCGCGCAGCCGGTGCATATATCTGCGGCGAAGAGACGTCATTACTGGAAAGTCTGGAAGGCAAGCGCGGCGTGATTCGTTTCAAACCGCCATTGCCTGCGATAGAAGGACTGTTCGGCAAACCGACAGTGGTCAACAATGTGATCACGTTCGCGACCGTCCCTATCGTGCTGGATAAAGGTGCTGCTTTTTACCGCGATTACGGTATGGGGCGTTCGCGCGGTACGCTGCCTATCCAGCTTGCAGGGAATATAAAATATTGCGGCCTGGTAGAGAAAGCTTTCGGCATCACGTTACGCGAGTTATTGTACGATTACGGCGGCGGTTCCGCATCCGGACGTCCGATCCGCGCAGTGCAAGTCGGTGGGCCACTGGGTGCCTACCTGCCGGAATCTCAATTCGATACCCCGCTGGATTACGAGAAATTCAGCGAAATCTGGGCAGTACTGGGGCATGGAGGTATCGTGGCATTCGACGATACCGTAGACATGGCCAAGATGGCGCGCTATGCATTCGAATTCTGCGCCATAGAATCCTGCGGTAAGTGCACTCCGTGCCGGATAGGGTCGACGCGCGGTGTCGAGGTCATGGACAAGATCATCGCCGGTACACAACCGGAAAAAAACGCCAAACTGGTACGCGACTTAAGCGATACTATGCTCAATGGCTCTTTATGCGCACTGGGTGGCATGACGCCATACCCGGTACTTAGCGCGATTAATCATTTTCCAGAAGACTTTGGCCTGGAGCAGCGTGAACTTGCTGCGTAGACAACAGGTCAAAAATCAAGGAGATATGCATCATGGACAACCACATCATCAACGACCAGACAGATTACGGAACGCCGACTAAAACCAGCGACAAGCAGGTCACGCTGAACATAGATGGCCAGCAGGTAACCGTACCCGCCGGCACTTCCATCATGCGCGCAGCCATGACGGCGGGCGTCAGTGTGCCGAAGCTGTGCGCGACCGATAGTCTGGAGCCGTTTGGTTCATGCCGCCTGTGTCTGGTGGAGATCGAAGGCCGCAAAGGTTATCCGGCATCCTGCACCACGCTGGTGGACGAGGGATTGAAAGTCCATACCCAAACGCCGAAACTGGCCGACATCAGGCGCGGCGTGATGGAGCTTTACATTTCGGATCATCCGCTGGATTGTCTGACCTGCGCCGCTAACGGCGATTGTGAATTGCAGGACATGGCCGGTGCCGTCGGTTTGCGCGAAGTACGTTACGGCTATGATGGCGACAACCATCTCAAAGCAGAAAAAGACGAATCCAACCCATATTTCACTTTCGACCCTTCCAAGTGCATCGTCTGCTCCCGTTGCGTGCGTGCTTGTGAAGAAACCCAGGGTACTTATGCGCTGACCATACAGGGGCGCGGTTTTGAATCCAAAGTGGCTTCCGGCATCGAAAACTTTCTCGATTCCGAATGTGTATCGTGCGGCGCATGTGTGCAGGCTTGCCCGACAGCGACGCTGATGGAAAAGTCGGTGATCGATCACGGTGTGCCAGAACATAGCGTCACCACCACCTGCGCCTATTGCGGCGTGGGCTGCTCATTCAATGCCGAGATGAAGGGCGAAGAAGTGATCCGCATGGTGCCCAACAAGAACGGCGGCGCAAACCATGGGCACTCATGTGTGAAAGGCCGTTTCGCCTGGGGTTATGCCACGCACAGCGACCGCATGACAAAGCCCATGATACGCAAGAGCATCAAAGACCCATGGCAGGAAGTCTCCTGGGAAGAAGCGATCAGTTACGCAGCAAGCGAACTGACACGCATCAAGGACAAATACGGCAAGGAATCCATAGGCGCGATCACCTCGTCGCGTTGCACCAACGAAGAAGTCTACGTAATACAGAAGCTGGTACGCGCAGTATGGGGTACTAATAATGTGGATACTTGCGCGCGCGTCTGCCACTCTCCTACCGGTTATGGGCTGAAACAGACGCTAGGCGAATCGGCCGGTACTCAGACCTTCGATTCGGTGATGCAATCGGACGTGATCATGGTCATCGGCGCCAATCCTACCGATGGTCATCCGGTATTCGCATCACAAATGAAGCGCAGATTGCGCCAGGGTGCCAAACTCATCATCGCCGACCCGCGCGCCATCGACCTGGTGTCATCTCCTCACGTCAAAGCCGACTATCACCTCAAGTTGCGCCCCGGTACCAACGTCGCATTGATTTCTGCCATGGCACATGTGATCGTGACCGAAGGCCTGGCTGATGAGGCATTCGTCAAAGAGCGCTGCGAATGGGATTCGTATGTGGCATGGCGAGATTTCGTGGCAAAACCGGAGAATTCTCCGGAAGCGCTGGAAGAAGAGCTGAGTATTCCGGCTGCAGAATTACGCGCCGCCGCCAGGTTATATGCTACCGGCGGCAACGCCGCGATCTATTACGGCCTGGGAGTGACCGAACATAGCCAAGGTTCGACCATGGTGATGGGAATCGCCAATCTGGCCATGGCTACCGCCAACATCGGGCGCGAAGGTGTGGGCGTCAATCCGCTGCGTGGCCAGAACAATGTGCAGGGCTCTTGCGATATGGGATCCATGCCGCATGAATATACCGGCTACCGGCATGTGTCGGATGTGGATGCCCGCGCCCTGTTCGAATCTGCATGGGGTAGACCGCTCAGCGACGACCCTGGTCTGCGTATTCCCAACATGCTGGATATGGCAACCGAAGGCACGTTTAAAGGACTGTATTGTAACGGCGAGGATATCGCGCAATCCGATCCGGATACGCAGCATGTGACGCATGCCTTGGAGTCCATGGAATGCGTCATCGTGCAGGACCTGTTCCTGAATGAGACCGCGATGTACGCGCATGTGTTTTTCCCCGGCGCATCTTTCCTGGAAAAAAGCGGGACATTTACCAATGCTGAACGCCGCATCTCGCCGGTGCGCCGCGTAATGACCCCAAAGAACGGTTATGAAGACTGGGAAATCACTGCCATGCTGTCAGCTGCCATGGGCTATCCCATGGAGTATAAGCATGCATCCGACATCATGGATGAAATCGCACTGTTGACCCCGACTTTCAAGGGCGTCAGCTTCAAGAAACTCGATGAGCTGGGCAGTATTCAGTGGCCTTGCAACGACGAACATCCGGAAGGTACGCCAGTGATGCACGTGGATGAGTTCGTACGCGGCAAAGGCAAATTCTTCCTCACCCAGTACGTGCCTACGGACGAACGTGTCACCAAAAAATATCCATTGATCATGACCACCGGTCGCATTCTCTCTCAATACAACGTCGGTGCGCAGACCAGACGCACGCAGAATGTGGCCTGGCATAAGGAAGACCTGATCGAGATCCATCCGCACGATGCAGAAGAACGCGGCATCAAGCAAGGTGACTGGGTGGGCATTGCCAGCCGCGCAGGCGACACCGTGCTCAGAGCCCTGCTCACCGAGCGCGTGCAACCTGGCGTGGTGTATACCACCTTTCACCATCCTGAATCGGGTGCCAATGTGATCACCACAGACAATTCCGACTGGGCTACCAATTGCCCTGAATTCAAAGTGACCGCAGTTCAGGTCACACGGGTCAATCAGTTATCGGAATGGCAGAAGCAGTATCAGGAATTCAGTGATGAACAGATCGCGTTTGCCAATACCCAGCAGGATGAGATGCGAATTGGTTAATGGCAGTGAAAACTCCCGCTGACAGTATCGCGACGGCAGCGACATCCAGCAGTCATCAGGTACTTAAATGGAAAGAAGGCCAGATCCATACACTGGATGATTGTGTGGCAGAGGAAGTGCCGATCGCCATGGTGTATAACGGCATTTCCCATGCCGTGATGCTGGCAACGCCCCAGGACCTGGAAGATTTTGCAGTAGGTTTTTCATTATCAGAAGGCATCATCAGCAGTGCCAAAGAGATACACGATATTGAGCTGGTCAACCAGCCCAACGGCATCGAATTGCAAATAGACATGGCGCCGGAGCGTTTTCAAATGCTGAAACAGCGCCGCCGTAGCATGACGGGAAGAACCGGTTGCGGGTTATGCGGTGCAGAGAGTCTGGATCAAGCGATGCGCATCCCATCCAACGTTGTCAATATCGCTGACCGCATCTCCAGTCAGTCCATCTACAAGGCGCACCAGAATATCAGGCATGAGCAAAAGCTGGAGGCGATGACCGGAGCCACCCATGCTTGTGCATGGGTCAAGCCCAATGGCGAGATCGAGTTGATCCGCGAGGATGTGGGCAGGCATAATGCACTGGATAAACTGATCGGTGCCAGAGCGAGGTCGCACAGTACAAGCCCGGGGTTTGTTTTAACCACCAGCCGTGCCAGTTATGAAATGGTGCAAAAAGTGGCTACCGCCGGCATTTCCATTCTGGTCGCTGTCTCGGCGCCGACCGGTCTGGCGATCAGGATCGCCGAGAACTGTGGCGTTACCCTAGTGGGTTTTGCACGTAATCAGCAACATGTCGTTTATAGTCACCCTGAAAGGATCCTGCATAAGGTAAGTGTATGAGTACAGAACGTCTAGTCACCATGGCAAATCAGATTGGCGATTTTTTTCAGTCCATTCCTGATTCAGCAGAAGCAAAAAAAGAAATCGCCGGGCATTTGAAGAAATTCTGGGCTCTCAGCATGCGTAAACAGCTTGTGGCACATATTGAATGCAATCAAGCGCAAGGTGCCGGTCTCAACCCCATCGTCGGTGAGGCGATCAAAGAGAACGTGACATCCCTTACGGCATGATTTAACCGATTAAAGCATTGCCTTTAAATACGCTCCGGTATGGCTCGCCGGATTATTCGCCACCTGTTCCGGCGTGCCTTCGGCAATGATCAATCCGCCGCCTTCACCACCTTCAGGCCCCAGATCAACCACCCAGTCGGCTGTTTTGATCACATCCAGATTGTGTTCGATCACCACCACGGTGTTACCGTGGTCGCGCAAACGATGGATTACGTCCAGTAATAATTGAATGTCGGCAAAATGCAGGCCGGTAGTGGGTTCATCCAGAATATACAGGGTGCGGCCGGTATCACGTTTGGATAACTCCAGTGCCAATTTGACCCGTTGCGCTTCTCCGCCGGAAAGCGTGGTGGCGGACTGCCCCAATGTGATGTAGCCCAATCCCACGTCCAGCAGGGTTTTCAACTTACGTGCGACCACCGGTACCGGGTTAAAAAACTCGTGTGCCTGTTCCACCGTCATGCCTAATACCTGGTGGATGTTTTTGCCTTTGTATTGAATCTCCAGCGTTTCACGGTTGTAGCGATGGCCTTTACACACGTCGCAAGGCACATAGATATCCGGCAGAAAATGCATTTCCACGCGTATTACGCCGTCGCCCTGGCAGGCTTCGCAGCGTCCGCCTTTAACGTTGAATGAATATCTGCCTGGCCCGTAACCACGCATCCTGGATTCGGGAACACCGGAAAACAACTCGCGGATAGGGGTGAACAGCCCGGTGTAAGTGGCAGGATTGGAGCGCGGGGTGCGGCCTATCGGCGACTGATCCACATCCACCACCTTGTCGAAAAATTCCATGCCGTGTATCGCCTGGAATGGCGCAGGTTCTGTGCTGGAACCATACAGATGCTGTGCAACGGAACGGTACAAAGTGTCGTTCACCAGCGTTGATTTGCCCGAACCGGAAACTCCGGTGACACACACCAGCAGACCGACCGGCAGATTGAGCGTGACATCTTTCAGGTTGTTGCCGGTTGCGCCGACTACTTTCAGCATGCGTTTGCCATCGGGCGCATGGCGTTTTTTGGGGATGCTGATTTTTTTGATGCCGGATAAATATTGACCGGTAAGGGAGTCCGGATTTTCCATCACCTCCTGCGGTGTCCCCTGAGCCACGATGTGGCCGCCATGTTCACCTGCACCAGGGCCGATATCCACCACGTGATCTGCAGACATGATGGCATCCTGGTCATGTTCCACTACGATGACGGTGTTACCTATGTCGCGCAGGTGGCGCAAGGTATCCAGCAGGCGGTCATTGTCGCGTTGATGCAGGCCGATGGAAGGTTCGTCCAGCACGTACATGACGCCGGTAAGTCCTGAACCGATCTGCGATGCAAGTCTGATGCGCTGCGCTTCGCCGCCGGAGAGAGTTTCTGCCGAGCGCGACAGAGACAGGTAATCAAGTCCGACATTGGTGAGGAATAACAGGCGGCTGATGACTTCTTTCACGATCTTATCGGCAATAGCGAGCTTCTGGCCGGATAACTTAAGGCCGCCAAAGAAAGTGAGTGCCTGCTTCAATGGCACTTCACAAATCTCATGGATGTTTTTATCGCCTACCTTTACATGCCGTGCTTCGATGCGTAAACGTGTGCCGCCGCATTCCGGGCAGGGTTTGGAGTTAAGGTATTTAGCCAGCTCTTCGCGCACCATCGCCGAATCGGTCTCATGGTAGCGGCGTTCCAGATTGTGCAGAATACCTTCAAAGCTATGGCTGCGTATGCTGGGCTTGCCGCGCTCGTTCAGATAGGTGAAGGGGATCACTTCGCGCCCGCTGCCGTTGAGAACGACATCCTGTGCTTCGGCAGGCAATTTCTCGAATGGTGTTTCCACGTCGAAACCGTAATGTGCGGCCAGACTTTGCAGCATCTGGAAATAGAACTGGTTACGCTTGTCCCAGCTTTTGATCGCGCCCGAAGCCAGTGACAGGTGAGGGAAAGCCACCACGCGTTTAGGATCGAAAAAGCTGATATTTCCCAAGCCGTCGCATTTTGGGCAGGCACCCATCGGGTTATTGAAAGAGAATAGACGCGGCTCCAGTTCCTGCAGCGCATAGGTACATATCGGGCAGGCGAATTTAGCGGAAAAGATATGTTCTACATTGCTATCCATTTCCACCGCCAATGCGCGGCCATCTGCCAGACGTAATGCTGTTTCAAAAGATTCTGCCAGACGTTGCTTCAGGTCGGCTTTGACTTTCACTCTATCGATCACCACGTCCACATTGTGTTTGGTGGTCTTGGCGAGTTTGGGTGGGTTGTCCAGTTCATAGATGGTGCCGTCTACGCGCACCCGTACAAAGCCCTGGCCGCGCAGTTCATCGAACAGCTCGATCTGTTCGCCTTTGCGGTTAGCCACCACCGGCGCGAGGATCATCAGCTTGGTATCTTCCGGTAGCGCCAATACGCTATCTACCATCTGCGACACAGTTTGCGCTTCCAGTTTGATGCCGTGATCAGGACATTCCGGGTCGCCGGCACGCGCAAACAGCAGACGCAGATAATCGTGTATCTCAGTTACCGTGCCCACGGTAGAGCGCGGATTATGCGAGGTGGATTTCTGCTCAATGGAGATAGCCGGAGACAATCCCTCGATCAAGTCCACATCCGGTTTGTCTATGCGTGCCAGAAACTGCCTGGCATAGGCGGAGAGCGACTCCACATAGCGGCGCTGACCTTCCGCATACAGTGTATCGAACGCCAGTGAAGACTTTCCCGAACCGGACAGTCCGGTGATCACGATCATTTTGTCACGAGGCAGATCCAACGAAACATTTTTCAGATTGTGGGTGCGTGCGCCGCGTATGCGTATAAATTCCATGTATCGTGCTTCTCTTTGTGTGGTGTTTCTTAGTTGTCTGACGAGAGAGTGGTCAACCTGCTAATATACGCAATATTCAGGCCTACACTCAACTAGATTTTTCAAAGTAATTTCACTATGCAATTGTCCGAAAAAATGACCCCGCTGGAACTTCGCGCCAGCATGAGTTTGGCCTCTATTTATGGCCTGCGCATGTTGGGCATGTTCATGATTCTGCCCATCTTCGCTATCTATGCAGCAAAGATACCCGGAGGCGCGGACCACACATTGATCGGTCTGGCGCTGGGTGCATATGGCGTGACGCAAGCCCTGCTGCAACTGCCTTTCGGCATCGCTTCTGACCGCTATGGCCGCAAGCGAGTCATATATTTCGGGCTGTTACTGTTTGCTCTCGGCAGTTTTGTCGCCATGTCGGCACACAATATTCACATCATCATTCTCGGCCGCGCGATTCAGGGCGCCGGCGCCATTTCTGCCGCGGTCACCGCACTGGTAGCCGACCTGACCCGTGAAGAACACCGTACCAAAGCCATGGCCATGATAGGCGGGACCATAGGCGTGACTTTCGCCCTGTCATTGGTCGCGGGCCCCGCTTTGGGGCAATGGATAGGTCTGACCGGAATATTTGGCCTGACCGGCGTATTAGCTTTACTGGCGATGCTGGTAGTAAGGTTCGTGATTCCGGATCCTGCCATCAGTCACTTCCATTCCGATGCGCAGGCCAGTGCAGGCAAGCTGAAAGAAGTGCTGCGCAACCCGCAATTGCTGCGCCTGAACTTCGGCATTTTCGCGCTGCATGCTGCGCAAACAGCAATGTTCATCGTGGTGCCGTTTGCGCTGGAAAAGGCGGGCGGCCTGGATGTGAACCATCACTGGCAGGTGTATCTGCCTATCATGCTCATATCATTCATACTGATGGTGCCTGCCATCATATATGGGGAGAAAAAAGCAAAACTCAAGCAGGTATTTGTATCTGCGATCGTTATCATGCTGATAGCTCAATTATTTTTTGCGGCTTCCCTTCAGCATTTCTGGGGCATCGTCACTTCGCTTACGTTGTACTTTGTGGCGTTCAATGTATTGGAAGCAAGCCTGCCCTCGCTCATTACCAAGATAGCGCCCGTCGCCAGCAAAGGCACGGCGATCGGCGTCTATAACACCACGCAGTCGCTGGGGCTTGCTCTGGGTGGCGTGATCGGCGGATCGTTGTCGCACTATTACGGCCCCGCGATGGTATTTGTATTCTGCAGTGTGCTGATGGCTTATTGGCTATATCTGGCATTGGGTATGCAAGCGCCTATGGCGGTTAAAAGCCGTATGTTCCATCTGGATAGGGAGTTGAATACTGCCGCTGCCCAGGCGCTGGCGCAGCAACTGGCACTGGTACGCGGTGTGCGCGAAGCGGTGGTGCTGGCAGAGGAAGCAGTGGTGCTGCTCAAGGTGGATTTGCACGATTGGGATGAGCAGGCCGGCTTACAGCTCATTCAGAAATAAGCATAAAAAACGAGCCCGAAGGCTCGTGGAGATTGGAGTTTTTTGAACAAGCTACTGCAGTTAAGACAATACTGAATGTTATAAAGCAATGGCCATGCCAATTAAAAAATACCATTAATAATAAGTAGCTTATATATTTAATTTGTTATGGAATAGCCTAGGAATGCTTAGTAACTGCACAACCTAGGTGCATCGCTGCTTCATTCGTGCATAAGTAGGGTTAGATGTGTTAATTCGCAATTTGACGTATATAGAAAGGAGATTCTCATTATCCTTCTATCGAATGCATATTCTGTATAATCATCTCTGCTAAATTTTTTGGCTCGAATAGTAAATATCTTGAAATTTTCGAGCTGCTTTAACTTGCAGGGACAAGGAGCGTGACATGGCATCAGTCAACAAAGTGATTCTTATCGGTAATCTGGGGGCAGACCCCGAAGTGCGCTACATGCCCAGCGGAGATGCAGTGGCTAATCTGCGCATCGCAACCACTGAGAACTGGAAAGACAAGGGTGGTGAAAAGCAGGAAAAAACAGAATGGCATCGTGTGTCATTCTTTGGCCGTCAGGCTGAGATTTGCGGCGAATATCTGAAAAAGGGTTCTGCCATCTATGTCGAAGGCAGCTTACAAACCCGCAAATGGCAAAACAAAGAAGGTCAGGATCAGTACACCACCGAGATTCGTGGTGATCGCATGCAAATGCTGGGCGGGCGCAGCGGTAGCAACAGCTTCGAAGTGGTGGACAACGATAACGACAGAGGCGCCCCTCCTGCCCAATCGTCTGCTGGTGGTGGTTCCAGTCGCCCTGCCGCTGGATCAATTAATGATATGGATGACGACATCCCCTTTTGAGAGATACCTGAGAAAGTAAATGTAAAGTTAGTATCTAAAGCCCGCATAAATGCGGGCTTTTTTATTTTTAATTCGAATTTTATTGTAAAAACATGGTGCATCGGTCCTTTAGCGCACAGAGATTGCTACGAGTTAGGTCTAAATTCGGTAGAAATCTCTCACCAATCCACACTCGCTCAGGAGTCATTCCATGCCCTCCCAAAACCCGAATTCACCTGGTAGCTCCGCGGCCTATCCTTTCCTCGACCCTAATCCGTTCTCACATTTGTCGCAAAAGGCAGGATTACTGTTTCCCGATCCCAGCGTGATCGTCTCCCTGAGCAGAACATCGCCAATACCACTCACATACAACAAAAAAGGGATGATCGAATCGCCCAAGGGTATGGCTGATATGTTCGATGTCACTGCGCCTAGCGTCACCCCGGCGATAGTAGATGCGAAACCTGACATTGTGGAATTGTCATTGCCCGTTGCCAGAGCGGTTCCCATGATTAGCGCACAAGAGGATACGCCTCAGGTCGCCGAGGTTGGCCCACCAATATCCAACAACATATTTGCAGATTCCATTATCCAGGCACAGGCAAACATCGCGAGAAATCCAGCCTATTCCAATTCTGTTGCGGGGCTTCTCGTTAAAATAGCCAGCCTAAGATCCAGGCAGAACTTGGCTAGTACCAAGCAGAATTCTGCTTCCAAGGTCCAACCGGTATGAGAAAAGCAATTTTGTCAGCGGAGAATCTTTAATGTGCGGTAGTGTATCTATGTACGGTACCGCACATACATGAAAACATACTAATTCTAAAATGCCGGATTAATTATTCTTGCCTGAAGTGCACCAAACAAAAGAAGTGCACCCATTAAACTTGATTAAGAAGACCGACATGCCTGATTCAACTCCAAGAGAAAACCACTTACTTGATACTCTGCTGAACGCTGAATATAACCGCCTATTCCCCAATCTGGAAAAGGTCGAGATGGCGCTCGGTCAAGTACTCTACGAGTCGGGGGAAAGGTTGAAGTATGTCTATTTCCCCACAACATGCATCATCTCATTGCTCTATATCATGGAAGACGGCGCATCAGCCGAAATCGCGGTG